>Ga0134121_10000380_pt1 | contig 51672 bp, 46 predicted proteins | sample KB301_FD_96463 | JGI IMG/M metagenome (GOLD analysis project Ga0134121, IMG submission 96463) | Terrestrial soil microbial communities without Nitrogen fertilizer from Kellogg Biological Station, Michigan, USA - KB3-0-1 | ecosystem: Environmental > Terrestrial > Soil > Unclassified ...
CGTCCCCGGCCGACTGACGCCGCTCCGTCTCCTCCCGCACGACCGCCAGCCGCGCCTCGGCCCGGCGGGTCCGCCGGAGCCCGTCGCGGTACTGGTTGATGAAGATCCGGTAGAGCCACGACTTGAAGCTCGACTCCCCCCGGAAGCCCCGCAGGGCCCGGTAGGCGTTCACGAAGCCCATCTGGGAGAGCTCCTCGGCTTCCTGGGCGTCGTGGGTGAGCCTCAGACAGAAGCTGTACGCGTCTTTCATGTACTTGCGGACCAGGGTCTCGAACGCCGACTCCTCGCCCCCCTGGAACTTCAATACCAGCTCCGCGTCCACCATCGCGTCGCCCTCGCTCATCCTTCCTCCGATTGGACGCTACTCAGGGTTGGATGTAAAAAGAGAATCGAGAATAACGACGAGGATCCCCCACCCTCCCGGGGGACCCTCCGCCCCCCCCGGGGGCCGGGGGGGACGGATTCTCTATTCTTTATTCTCCATTCTCTATTCTCGCCCACGACTTGTGATCCGGGCTCTTCAGGCGTAGAATAGCCGTCACCATGATGGACGGGTTCTCGTTCAGCGAAATTGTCATCATCATCATCATTGCCATCATCATTTATGGCAAGGACCTTCCGCAGGCCGCGCGGAAGATGGCGCAGCTCTACTCCAAGTTCAAGCGCCAGCTCTCCGACGTCCGCGACGAGATCTCGCGCCAGATCCCCATGGACGAGATCGCGAACTCGATCAAGCCCGACCTGAATCTCGATCCGGGCGGCGAGCCGCCGTCGACGCCGTCGCTCCTGACCGCGTCGCCGTCGGAAAGCAACGTCCTCCTCACCTGGAATTCGTCCACCGGCTCCACGAGCTACACCATCCGCCGCTCGACGGGCTCCCAGGATCCCTGGCTCATCATCGCCATGAACATCGCCGAGCTGGCCTGGACCGATACCGACGTCCAGCCCGGCAAGACCTATCACTACGTGGTCACGGGCGTCAACAACACCGGCGAAAGCGGCAACTCCGACGAGGTCATCGCCGTCATCCCCGGCGGCGAGCCGGCCCCCGCCCCGGCGCCTGCCGACGGATCGACCGTCGCGAAGGCCGCCGAAGCGGTCGCCGACGCCGCCGCGCCCGCAACGCCGCCCGCTCCGGAGGCCGCTCCGACCAACGGCAACGGCGAACATGCCAAGGAAGAAAAGCCCGCCGCCGCGCCCGAGGTCAAGCCTTCCTGACAATTCCTGTAACAGTTTCCGCCTTTCCGGCGAATTTCCATGGATGCCTCTGCAAAACCGTATTAGTAGCGTGAGGAGCGAGCTGATCCTGGCGATCCTTCTCGTTCTTCCTCCTCCCGCCCAGGACAAAGTCCCTGCCCGCGACAAGGAGTTCGACACCCAGATCCGCCCGCTCCTGGAGACCTACTGCTTCGGCTGCCACGGTCCCCGGAAGCAGAAGGCGAAGGTCGACGTCTCCGCCGACCGGACGGAAGCCGATCTCACGCGCCATCAGCCGATGTGGCTCTCGGCCGTCAAGCAGATCAAGACGCGCGCGATGCCGCCCGACGACGAGAAGAAGCAGCCCACCGACGCCGAGCGCGACAAGATCGCCGCCTGGCTCGAGGCCGCGATGGACCGCATCGACGAGCGGGCGCCGCGCGATCCCGGCCGCGTCACGATCCGCCGCCTCAATCGCGCGGAATACAACAACACGATCCGCGACCTCGTGGGGCTCGACCTCCACCCCGCCGACGACTTCCCGCTCGACGACGTCAGCGAGGGCTTCGACACGCTGGGCGACGTGCTGTCGCTGCCGCCGCTCCTGCTCGAGAAGGTCGTCGACGCCGCCGACAAGATCCTCGACCAGGCGATGGCCGCCGACGGCGCGGCCGCGCTGCTCGAGAAGAAGGTCGAAGGCTCGGCGCTGGCGAAGGACGGAGTCAAGGACGGCGTGCTCGACATGGCCCTCGAGAAGGACGTCTCGACCCGGATCTCGATCCCCGCCGGCGGACGATATGAAGTGCGGGTCCGCGCGTCGCAGAAGAGAGCGGCCGAAGGCGCCGCCCTCCTGGTCGTCTACGTCGACGGCGTCGACATGGCGCTGCTGCGGGTCCAGGCCGAGCAGGGCAAACCGGAGACCTCTTCCGCATCCTTCGCGCTGCAGGCCGGGGACCGCAAGCTGACGATCCGCCATACTCCCCACCGCGCGGCCAACAAGGGCGACGTCCTCCCCGACACCCATTGCTTCCTGGAGAGCTACGAGATCCTGGGCCCCGAGCGGAGCCTGAGCCATCGGCGGATCTTCTTCGCCGAAGGGGACGACCGCGACACGGCACGACGGATCCTCGACCGCTTCGCCGCGCGCGCGTTCCGCCGCCCGCTCGCCGCGGGCGAATCGGACCGGATCCTCTCGCTCTACGACGCCGCGCGCAAGAAGGGCAAGGCCTTCGTCCCCGCGGTCCGCCAGGGCCTCTGGTCGATCCTCGTCTCGCCCCACTTCCTCTTCCGCGTCGAGCGCGACACGTCGGACCGCGACGACGCGGGCGCCTGCCGGCTCAACGACTGGGAGCTCGCGAGCCGCCTCTCATACTTCCTCTGGTCGACGATGCCCGACGAGACGCTCCTCGACCTCGCCGCGAAAGGCAAACTGCGCGATCCGGCGGTGCTGAAGGAGCAGTCCCGCCGCATGCTGGCCGATCCGAGGGCGCGGGCGCTCACCGACAACTTCGCCGGCCAGTGGCTCGGCCTGCGCAAGCTCGAGACCGTCCAGCCCGATCACGGGATGTTCCCCTCGTTCAACGAGTCGCTTCGTCGGGCGATGATCGACGAGCCGTGGATGTTCTTCGACCGGCTGGTGCGGGACGACCGGCCGATCCTGGACCTCGTGGACGCCGATTATACCTACCTGAACGAGCCGCTGGCGCGCCACTACGGGATCAAGGACGTGAAGGGCGACGCGATGCGCCGGGTCGAGCTCAAGGATCCCAACCGCGGCGGCGTGATGACCATGGCGGGGATCCTGACGCTCACCTCCCATCCCACGCGCACGAGCGCCGTGAAGCGCGGCAAGTGGATCCTCGACGAGATCCTCGGCGCCCCGCCTCCGCCGCCCCCGCCCAATGTGCCGGAGCTGAACGAGGCGTCGAAGGACCGGCCGGATGCGAAGGCGCTGTCGCTCCGCCAGCGCCTCGAGCTCCATCGGGCCGACCCCCAGTGTTTCGGCTGCCACAAGCGGATGGACGTCCTCGGGCTCGGCATGGAGAATTACGACCCCATCGGCCGCTGGCGGGAGAACGAGGGAGGCAAGCGCATCGAGGCGGCGGGCGTGCTGCCCGCCGGCGAGAAGTTCGCCGGGCCGGGACAGCTCAAGAAGCTCCTCGCCGCCTGCCGGGAGGACTTCGCCCGGTCGCTGACCGAGAAGATGTTCGTCTTCGCGCTGGGACGGGCGATCGAGCGGTGCGACCGGCGGGAGGTCAAGCGCGTGGTAGAATCCCTCCGACGAAACGAGTACCGCTTTTCGACGTTGATCGAGGAAGTGGTGACGAGCTATCCGTTCCGCCACCGCCGGCTGCCGACCAAGGAGGAGTCGCGATGAAGCCCATCTCCCGCCGGACGATGCTCCGGGGCGCCGGAGCCGCGGTCGCGCTCCCGCTCCTCGAGGCGATGGGCTGGCCCCAGGACAAGGCCGCGCGCCCCGTCCGGATGTGCTTCTACGTCGTCGGCGGCGGCGCCTATCTCCCCTACTGGACCCTCGACGGCGCCGCGCGCGCGACGCCGCTGGAGCCGAAGAAGGCGGTCGAGCATCTCGGTCCGGCGATCGACCGCAACGAGCCGATCGGCGAGCTGTCGCCGTCGCTGGAAGCCCTGGAGAAGCACAGGAAGGACGTCCTCATCCTCGGCGGCCTCACGCTGTCGAGCGCATTCGGCTTCGAGGACGGCCACTCGGCCGAGGTCGGCGCCCTCCTGACCGGCGCCCTTTTCGCGAAGGACAAGCTGTCGTGCGGCATCTCGGTCGACCAGGTCGCGGCGCGCCATTTCGAGGGGAAGACCTACCTCGACGCGCTGGTGATCGGCCTGACGGGCGGCCGCCCCGGCGGCGCCAAAGGGCTGGGCCGGGTCTATGCGCAGCACTACTCGTGGCGGTCGGCGACGACGCCCACGGGCGAGGAGCGCAATCCGCGGCTCGTCTTCGACCGGCTCTTCCGCGGCCGCGACGCCGCCGCGCGGAAGGACGACGGCGACCGGCGCAGCGTCCTCGACTCCGTCCTCGAGGAGGCCAAGCGGCTCCATTCGAACCTCGGCGGCACCGACAAGCACAAGCTCGACGAGTACTTGACCGCGGTGCGCGACGTGGAGAAGCGGATCGAGTTCGCGTCGAAGAAGGCTCCCGATCCCGCGTCTCCGACCTTCGACACGAGCGGCCTCAAGGACATGGAAGGCCGGATCCCCGCCGAGAAGGGGATCCCGGAAAGCTACGTCGACTACGACCACCTGATGGTGGATCTCATCGCCCTCGCGTTCCAGACCGACGCGACGCGGGTGGCGATGCTCTCGCACACCGGCTACCGCGCCTATCCCGAGGTGGGCGTGAAGAAAGGCCACCACGATCTCCAGCACCACGAAGGCGACCCCGAGAAGCGGGAGGAACTGCGGAAGATCGACGCGTTCAACGTGGGCCTGTTCTCCTACGCCATCGAGAAACTCGCGTCGGTGAAGGACGGGGAGGGATCGCTGCTCGACCAGTCGATGCTGATGTACGGCTCGGGCATGTCGAACGGCAACCGCCATTCGCGCGAGAACCTGCCGATCCTGCTGGCGGGCCGCGCGGGGGGCACCCTTTCGACGGGGCGTTACCTCGACTACAACTGGAAGAAGATGACGCCGCTGTCGAACCTCTACGTCGAGATGCTCACGCGCCTGGGGATTCCGACCGCGAAGTTCGGCGACTCCACCGGCGGCCTCCCCCATCTCACCTGACCCGGGAGACTACTCCGGATTAACACAAAGGCACAAAGACACAAAGGTTCGTCTTTGTGTTTCGTCCGCGCTAGTCTTCGGATTCGAGTTCCGCCAGCCGTTCCGCGACGAGCATCCAGCCTTCGTCCATCGGCAGCTCGATGCGGCACTCCAGGGCTTCCTGGAGGCGGTTGACCCGGGTCTCAAGGGCGTGCAGCAGTTCGCCCAGCGCCCGCGCTTCCACGTCCGTCATGCCGTTCTTCCCTCCCTGCATGACGGAAGTATCGCCCGGCCGTGTGCCATTTCAGGTCACATGGACGTCTTGGACCGGCTCCGGGGAAAAAGGAGGATTCCCAGGAACGCGAAGGCGAGGGAGATCAGCGACGACCCGCGCAGCGAGGCCACGCCGCAGCCGCACGCCTTGTGGTCGCTGCCGCCGCTGCCCGACGGCGCGGGCGTGGGCGTCGGGGTCGGAGTGGGCGTCGGAGTCGGCGTCGGCGTGGGCGCCGGGGTCGGCGCCGGCAACGGCTCGCTGACGGCGAAGTCGTCGATGAACCAGCCGCTGTAGCCGTTGTCCAGGGCGTCGACGGTCTGGAAGTAGAAGGCGATCTGGACCACTCCCCACGCGGGGTCCAGGGTGACATCATGCCGGTGCCAGGTCCCCATCGCGCTGCACGGCCCGACCCGGCTGCCGTAGCCGGTGACGCCCAGATTCTCGTTGATGGCCGGGTACGGATATCCCGGCGCGATGGTGAGCATTCGGATGTCCTTCCCCGAGGCGGGATCCTCCGACCCCGGCTGCGTGTAGAAATTGCACCAGAACGACAGCGTCGGGTTCGCAAGACCGGCGAGCGGAATGACCGGGGAGAAGGCCGGACCCGCGTTCGAGCTCCCGGGCGAGTCGTAGTTGGTCCCGTTGTTGTAGTTGAGGCTGTTCGGGCCGGTGTGAGCGGGGCCTCCGGGGACGGACGACGGCGTGCCGTCGTTCGCCCAGATCACGGGCGGACTGGTGGTTCCCTGACTCCAGCCCGTAAAGTCGTCGAAGGTCGTCGAGTATCCCTGCGCAAAGGCGGGCTGCGACGCGCACGCGAGCAGCACCACCACCCCTAAGACCGCTTTCATGTCATCCCTCCGGTTTCCGTCCCTTCCGAATACGAAGAAAGGGAAAAGGGTCAGAAGGAAAATGCATGAAGAACCCATATGGGGACTTCATGGGTCGGGAGCCAGAATCAGAAGGAGGAAGAGGGATTCCCCCCTACCCCCCGACGGGAGCAATGAGAGCTACTCGTGAGAGGACTTCTTGCGGGCTTCGACGAGCGTGGACTCGGCGAGCGGGCGGGAGTTCCAGTCGGCGGGCGCGAGCTGGAGGGACTTCGCCAGGTCTGAGGAGGCTTCGGCCGGCTTCCCCTGCGCGAGCCGCGCCATCCCGCGATTGAAGAACGCGTCGTAGGAGCGGGGGTCCATGCGCAGGGCAGCGTCGTAGTCGCCGATCGCCGCCTCGAGCTCGCCCAGGGATTCGCGGGCGATCCCGCGGGACACCAGCGCCGGGAGATGGGCGGGATCGTGGCGCAGCGCCGCGGTCAGATCCTCGACCGCGCCGTCGAGCTCGCCGTCCTCCGCCTTCATCGAGCCGCGATTGAACCAAGCGATCGCGAGCGACGGCTGGAGCCGCAGCGATTCGTCGAAGTCTCGCCGCGCGCCCGCCCGGTCGCCCAGCGTCAGGCGCGCCACGCCGCGGCCCGCCATCGCCTCCGCCTGCTTCGGATCGATCGCCAGCGCCTTCTCGTAGGCGACGATCGCGTCCGCCCATTGTTTCCGGGTCGACAGCACCCCGCCCCGCAGCGTGTGGCCGCGCGCCGCGCCGGGGTCGCGCTTCAGTCCCTCCTCCGCGTCCGCCATCGCGCCGTCCAGGTCGCCGGCCGCCAGCCGGTGGATGCCGCGATTGAGAAGCATCGGCGACGGGAACGGATAGAGCGCGATCGCCGCCGTCTCGTCCTCGATCGCCCCCTTCAGGTCCTTCTTCCCCGCCCGCGCCAGGCCCCGGTTGCCGAGCGCGAGGCCGTTCCGCGGATCGAGCCGGACCGCCTCGTTCAGGTCGGCCAGCGCCGCGTCGACGTCGCCCAGCGCCATCCGGGCGACCGCGCGGTCGTTGAGCGCATAGACGAACTGCGGAACGAGCGCGAGCGCCTTGTCGAAATCTTCGACCGCCAGGTCCGGACGTCCGTCGAGGAGCTGCTGGCTTCCCCGCTGCAGCCGGCCCCACGGATAGTGGGGACGGAACTCGATCGCGCGCGTCAGGTGGAGCAACCGCTCCTCGGCGGGCGAGAGGATCGCCAGCAGACGGGAGAATTCCTCGACCCCGAGCTTTCCCTCGAACTTCGCTATCCCTTCCCGGCAAAGCCGCGACGCCCCGGCGGCGTCCCCCTTGGCGAACGCCAGTCCGGCTTCGGCCATGCGACGGTCGAGCTCCGGCGCGCCCTCCCACGTGGTCGCACGGCGCAGATGGTCCTCCGCCTTCTCGTTCCACGCCTTCGACCGCTCGCGCCGCTCCGCGTCCGGCCGGCCCGGCGGCGTGAGCAGCTCGACGATCGCCCGATCGAGATAGATGCGGCCCAGATAATAGTGAGTCGCGCCGTCCGCCGGCGCCCGGAGCAGCGCCTCCTCCGCGCGGATCAGATCTCCCGTGAAGTAGCGGCCCGCGCCGATCGACCGCCAGGCGCGCGCATCGACGGCCAGCCCCTCGAGCTCGCGCAGCACGGCCCGCACCTTCTCGAGCCGGCCTGCGACGTCGGCGTCCTTGATGTAGAAAAACGGCCGCGTCTCGTGGATCATCAGCTCCAGCGGCTGGATCCGCGCCTCGACCTGATCCCGGCTTCGACGCTCCGCGCGGACCGCAAATCCCGCGCCGATCAGCGCCGCGATCGCGATCGCGCCGGCGATCCACCCCTTCCACGCGCGGGGACGGACCGCCGTCGACCGCTCGAGGTCGCGCGCCAGCTCGGCCGCGCCCGCCGGACGCCGCTTCGGATCGGAATCCATCGCCCGGAGGCAGATCCTCTCGAGAACGCGCGGAATTTCCGGCCGCCGCGCCCGCGGCGGGACGAACTCCCGCGCGAGAATGCGGTCGAAGATGCGGCTCATCGACTCGCCTTCGAACGGCCGCGCGCCCGTCAGCGCCTCGTAGAGGCAGACGCCCAGCGCGTAGACGTCCGCCTGCGGACCGACGGCGCCCGGCTCGCGCCGGACCTGCTCGGGCGCCATGTAGGCGGGCGTCCCCTCGGGCAGATTCTTCCCGCCCTGCTTGTCGCGGAGGAGCCGCGCGAGGCCGAAGTCGATCACCCTCGGCTCGCCGTCGCGATCGATCAGGATGTTGCCCGGCTTGAGGTCGCAGTGGACGATCCCCTGCGCATGGGCGTGGGCCAGCGCGTCGGCGACCTTGCGGAGAAGCAGGACCGACGGGCCGATCGAGCCGGGCGAACGCCGGATCAGCTCGCCGAACGGCTGGCCGTCGACGAACTCCATCGAGAGGAACGGCGTGCCGTCGATCTCGCCGGCGTCGTAGACGCGGACGATGTTCTTGTGGGAGAGCCCCGCGAGCGTGCGCGCCTCCTGGACGAGGCTGCGGGCGAGCTCGGCCGGCTCCGCGAGCTCCGGCCGGATCGTCTTCACCGCGACGACGCGGCGAAGCTGCGTGTCGTACGCCTTGTAGACGGTCCCCGTCCCGCCCCGGCCCACCTCTCGGACCAGCTCGTATCGCCCCAGGCGGCCGCCGGGCGGAGGCTCCTCCGCGGGCGCCGCGAGGACTTCGTCGACCAGCCCCCAGAGCGGGCCGCCGTCGACCAGGCCGAGACGGCCCAGCGCGTGGACCAGCGACGCGTCCTCGCCCTCCTTCCGCAGCCGCTCCTGCTCCTCGAGCCCGCGCCGCAGGTCGGCTTCGGTGAGCAGGCCGCGCGAGACGCAGAGATCGCCGAAGCGGCGCTCGAGATCGCCCCGGACGGCGTCGCGCAGCCGGAGCGCCAGGGAACCGTCGACGTCCGTCATACGAACCCGAGATGGCGGAGCTCCGCGTGGAGCTCGTCCGTCCCGTTCACGCTCTTGCGCACCTGCTCGATGACCCGCTCGCGCAGCTTGCTCCGGACGAACGCGAGCGCGCCGCGCACCTCGCCCTCCGACATCCGGTGCTCCCGGCCGAGATCCTCGTACGTCGTCTTCGGCGCCCCCGGGTCGCGCAGGTCGTACGCCTGGAAGAGCGCCCACTCGACGCTGCGGCCGCGCGACAGCAGGTCCTCCTTCAGGAGGTCGACCGCCGCCTCGAGGACGCTCTGGAGCCACGCGCGGTCGAACTCCCGCTCGGCCTCGGGAGCGACGGCGACGTCGTCCGAGCCGGAGGTCGCGCGGTCCACGGTCCGCTTCTTCGCGGACCGGACGCGGAACTCGTCGGTGAGGAAGTTCTTCAGGCAGGCCTTGAGGTAGACGCGGAACGGCGCGCGCGACGGCTCGTACCGCGAGAGCGAGCGGCTCTCGACGAGCCGGAGGAAGAACTGCTGCGCGAGGTCCTTCGCGTCGTCGTTCGACAGTCCGCCGACCGTCCGGAGGAACAGATAGACGGGCTTCCAGTAGATGCGGGAGAGCTGATCGAGGGCGTCGGCCCAGGGCGCTCCGTCCGGCCCCGGTCCGGCCTTGAGAAATCCCGGAGTCGGTGGGAAATCCCTGCCGACTCCACCCATGCTGGTGTCAGGTTCCTTCATGGTCCTTCCCCGCGAATCGGATCGCGGAGTCGGACACTGTACCACACCGGTTGAACGGAGTCGACGGCGAGGGCTATCGAGGAGGGTCATCGGGCTCGCTGCTCGATCCGGAGACGGAGACGCTCGAGATTCGCCCCCGCGCGCGTCGGGCGGAAGGCGTCGGGAAAGCGTCGGATCTGGGCCAGCGCGTCCGGAACCCGGCCTTCGTCGGCAAGCGCGGTGGCGGCCTCTTCGATCTCGACATAGGCCGCCTCGGCCTGCGCCTCCAGCTCCGGGTTCAGGGGCTCGGCCGGCGGCGGACGGAGGGCCTTTTCGCGTCGATCTTCGAGTACCCGGGGCAACTCGTCGCGCTCGGACGCGCGAAGGGGAGAGGCCGCCGGAGGGGGAACCGGAGGCGGCGGCGCCGGAAGGACGACCGATGCCCGGGGCTCCGGGGAGGACGGGAACTTCACGAACGCGCCCGCGGCCGCCACGGCGAGAAGGGCGGCGCCGATCAGGGGGGCGACGGACCGTTTGGGGGGCGGAGCTTCGGCGACGCGGGGACGGACGGCGACGGCGGTGTTCATCGTCGACGACGGTTTCCGGAGCTTCTTGGTGGATTCCCGGCGGGAGACGACCGGGAGGCCGAGGCACGCGGGACAGCAAGACCGGTCGGCGCCGAAACCGGAAGTCCCTGGCGCAAAGTCGGATCCGCTCGCCCGGGCGCCGCACTCGGTGCAGTAGAAGATCTCGTTCCCCATGGACCCCCACCTTCATTCCCCCTACGAAAGCAGGGTCGGAAAATCAGGGGAAAAATCGGAATCAGAAAAAGAATGAGAATGAGGAAGAAGACCCCGGTAGCTACTTCCTGGCCGATTCGAGCAGGCGACGCGCTTCGGCGACCAGCGAGTGCTTGGGGTAGGTCTTGATCGCGTCCTCGAGCACCTCGATCGCCTTGTCCTTCTTCCCCGACTTCAGGTGCGATTCCGCCACCTGGAGCTTCGCCTTGAAGAACAGCGTGTCGAGCTCCGAATCGGGGATCGGCGGCGGAGGCGGAGCTTTGACCTTGACGCCCGGCGTCGCGGGAGCCTCCCGGGGATCGTCGATCTCGATCTCGTCATAGTCCTCCATCAGAATGGCGTCGAGATTGAGGTGCCTCATCTCGAGGCGCAATTCCCGCCGGATCAGCTTGTAGGTCTTCGGGTCGTACCAGATCCGGAGATTGGACAGCGGCATGGGCTGTACCGCCGACTTCAGCTCGTAGCTCAGGATCTTCGATCCGTTCTTCCCGTCCCCGGCCGCGCGGACCTCCTGAACCTCGAACAGCTGTTTCAGGTCGATCACGACCGGCTCTCCCGGCTGTGGATTCCTTGCCGCCGCCTCCATCATTCCGTGCTCCAGCGCGGCTCCCACGCAGATCCCGACCCGAGTGACGTACATGTTGAGATTGCCGCGGAAGAAGCGGGGGTTCACCTCGCCTTCGATGGCCTTCTCTCCGAGAGTCGACCGGCGGACCTTGCCGTCGGAACTCGCGGCGACACGGAACTTGGCGACCGCCGACCGGAATCCCGACTCCAGGGTGAAGCGGTTGCCCTCCTCGATGACGAACGTGCTCCGGGTCGGCTGGATCACGTCATTCTTGATGTCCATCGAGAACTTCACCCGGATGGTCTTGGCGCCTTCGATGACGGCTTCGATCTTCCGGAAGGCTTCCTCGGGAGTCTCCTGGAGGACCAGAACGAGCGCCAGCAGGAGGTTCATAAGAACATCCTACCCCACCCGATCACTTCTTGGGGGAGAGGATCGAGACGGCGTAGTTCTGCTCGTCGAAGTGGTCGCGCATGCGGCGTTCCAGCGCGCCCGCCGAGAGCTTCGAGATCACCTGGGGCACCTGGAACAGGTCGACGTTGCGCTGGACGCAGCCCATGATGAGGAACGCGGCGCCGTCGGGGGTGTCGAACGATCGGATGAACTTGCCGAGCCGCTTCCGCTTCGACCGCTCGAGGTCCTTCTGCTTCAGCTTTCCCTTCTTGGCCCGGTGGAGCTCCATCAGGACCTCCTCCGCGAGCCGCTCGGGCTCGTCGGTCTCCGCGCCGATGAGCGAGAAGCCGAACGCGTCCTCGCTGTTGTACGAGAACGAGAAGCTGTCGTCGATCAGGCCCGATTCATAGTGGCGGGTGTAGAACTCGCTGGAGCGGCCGAAGAGCTGGTCGAGCACGACCGACGACTGGATCTCGCGCTCGAGGGCCTTGGTGCCGGCGGAGTCGAGGTCCTTGAACCCGATCAGCACGCGCGGCCGCGAGACGGCCATTTCCGCCCGCACGACGCGGTCCTTCACGCCCGCCGGCTCGGCCGGCCAGTGGCGCTGGATCGGCCCCTGGGCCTTGAAGGCCTCCGGCGACAGCGTCTTCTCCGCGACCGCGAACGCGGCCTCGGGTTCGATGTCGCCCGCGACGACGAGCACCATGTTCGACGGGTTGTAGAACATCCGGTAGCACTTCTCGAGCAGGTCGCGGTCGATCTTCTGGATGTCCGACACCTCGCCGCCGATGTCGATCCGCACCGGATGGGTCGTGTAGAGGACGCCCATCAGGTTCTTGTACAGGCGGTGATCGGGCGAGTCCTCGTACATCCGGAGCTCCTGCTCGATGATGAGCTTCTCCTTGGCCACGTTGTCCGCCTCGAAGTAGGGGGCGGACACGAAGCCGGTCAGGAGCTCCAGGTTCTTCTCGAACGCGCCGCTGGCGGTGAAGTAGTAGGCGGTGGTGCAATAGTCGGTGAAGGCGTTGGAGGAGGCGCCGTACTTCCCGAACTCCATGAGGATGTCCTCGCCCCCCGCCTTCTTGAAGAGCTGGTGCTCCAGGAAGTGGGCGATGCCGGGGGGCGTCTCCAGCATCTGCTGGCCGTCGGGCGTGAACGTCAAATCGATGGATCCGTACCGGGTCGCGAAGATGCCGACTTTTTTCGCGAATCCTTTCTTGGGGATCGCGTAACACGGGAGGCCGCACGACAGCGTGGTCGACACCACCTCCTCGCGGAGGACAGGGCTGGTGCGGCGCCGGAGATTCATCTTGACCTGGGTTTTGGACGCTTCGATAATCTCCGATGATATGTCTCCGGGGTTCCCGTGACAAATGATTCCGGCAGCTGGGCCGTATAAAGACTGCACGATTAAGGATTGGACCATGACCCGCCCCCTGCTCCTCACCCTCCTCGCGGTCGCGTCCTTCCTGGCCCCCGGATTCGCGCTGCCGCAGGACGAGAAGGAGCCCAAGAAGGACGACTACAAGGAGAAGACCAACAAGCACAAGGAGGACGTCGTCCGCCTCCGCGGCCTTGAATTCAAGAGCGAGGTCACCGTCGGCGCCTACTCGAAGAAGGAGCTGCTCGACTTCCTGAAGGCCGAGTTCGAGAAGGACCTCCCCCGCGAGAAGGCCGACAAGTACCAGCGCGGCTACGCGAAGTTCGGCCTGATCCCCGCCGATCTGGACATCTATGAGGCCTACCTCGAGCTCTTCGGCAGCTCGATCGCCGGGTTCTATCATCCCAAGACCAAGGAGCTCCGGCTTATCAAGCCCGGCGAGGGCAAGGACGGCGGCGAGGAAGAGGCGCTCAAGGCGATGGGCATCGACATGGAGCGCATCACCCTGGTCCACGAGCTCACCCACGCCGCGCAGGACCAGAACTTCGAGCTTTCCACGCTGCCGATCGAGGACGAGACGAACGACGACCTCGTCATGGCGATCAAGAGCGTCATCGAGGGCGACGCGTCGGCGGTGGGCTGGAAGTACCAGTTCAAGGACCAGTTCGAGGTGGTCATCGGCTCGATCAACACGACCTACAAGTCGGGCATGCTGCCCGGCGCCGCGGGCAAGCTCCCCGCGTACCTCCGCCAGTCGCTGACGTTCCCCTATGGCTGGGGCACCGACTTCGTGGTGAAGTACCTGAAGGGGACCAAGGGCGAGTTCAAGGACATCAACAAGCTCTTCAAGGACTTCCCGCTGTCGAGCGAGCAGATCCTCCACCCCGAGAAGTACTACGGCGAGAAGCGCGACAACCCCATCCTGGTCAAGCTGCCCGACCTGACGAAGCTGTTCGGCGGCGCGTGGAAGGAGAGCTTCAACAACGTCCACGGCGAGTTCGCGACCAAGCTCCTGCTCCGCGAGTTCAAGAGCGACAAGCTGCGGCTCGGCATGATCGACCGCGCGGCCGAGGGCTGGGGCGGCGACCGCTACGTCGTGCTCGAGGACGACAAGAAGACCGCGATGTACGTCTGGTACACCACGTGGGACACCGAGAAGGACTCGAAGGAGTTCTACGAGGCGTACTGCCTGGCGCTCGAGAAGAAGTACGAGCAGGAGGCGAAGGAAGGCGAGCGCGGCGACAAGACGGCGTTCGCGACGCCTTCGGGCCAGGTCTACGTCGAGATCCGCGGCAAGGACGTGCTGGTCCTGGACGGAGCCACGAACGGGATGCTCGACAAGGTCGGCACGATCTGGAAGGAAACCACGAAGGCCGAGATGACGGGCGTCGAGCGGCTCAAGAAGTTCGTCTGCGAAAAGGACGGCGTCAAGGAAGCCTTCTCCGGCAAGTGCCCCAAGTGCGGCAAGGATCTGATCTTCAAGGACGACGAAAAGGCGCCGCCCGAGAAGAAGAAGCGCGAGTACAAGCTCGACCGATAGGCCGCAACCAATCCCTGCGCCCGCGGGTTACATCATGGAAACTTGAAGGAGCATTCCATGATCGCCCTCCTCGCCGCGGCCGTCCTCCTCCTCCAGAACGAAGAGCTCGCCGAAGCGTCGAAGAAATCCGCCACGCTCGAGAACTACTCGTTCAAGATCGACTCCAAGGTCAGCAAGGGAAGGCATCAGCCGGGCGCGGTCGAGGGCCGCTTCCAGAAGGACCAGCCGACGGCCTTGAAGACGGGCTCGACGGAGGGATTCCGCAAGGGCGCCGCGATCATCTACAAGGAAGGCGAGGAGTGGAAGAAGCTCGAGAAGCCCCAAAAGGGCGAGAAGAAGGAGCAGCCGGCGGCGGCCGCGCTCTCCGGCGTGAAGCTCCCCCACGAGGAGCTCGAAAACTTCGAGAAGTCGTTCGAGAAGGTCGAAAAGGCCGCCGAGAAGGATAAGGACTGCACCGTCTGGAGCGGCACGCTCACCCCCACCGCCGCCCACACGCTCGTGTCGACCGGCGCCAAGCGCGAAGGCAAAGTCCAGGCCACCTACAGCGGCACCGCAAAGGTCTGGGTGAACGATAAAGGCATGATCGTCCGCTACGAGGTCGTGTCCACCGTGAAGGCCGAGACCAAGAATGGCCCGACGGAGACGACGATCACGAAGACCGTCGAAATCACCGGCGCCGGCGAGACGAAGGTCGAGGTCCCCGAATCCGCCGCCAAGCTGCTCAACGGCCAGTCGTAAGGGGACGTCCGGAATTCCGGATTCCTCTTTGTGGTCTTGGTGCCTTTGTGTTGAATACAGCACATGCCCAAGGCCAATGGAATTGTCGCCCTGGTCACCGACTACGGGCTTCAGGACGCCTACGTCGGTCTGCTGAAGGGCGCACTCCTCTCCGTCAACCCGCAGGCGCGGCTCGTCGACCTTACCCATGAGGTCCCTCCGCAGGACGTCCGCGAAGGCAGCCGCATCCTCGCCGCGGCGCTGCCCTACTTCCCCGCCGGCACCGTCTTCGGCGCCGTCGTCGATCCCGGCGTCGGCACCGAACGGGCGATCGTCGGCGTCGAGACCGACCGCCACGTCCTCCTGGCGCCCGACAACGGATTGCTGGGCTTCCTCGAGCGCCGCGCGCGCCGCATCGTCCGGATCGCGCAATCCAAGTACTTCCTCAAGCCCCTCTCGCAGACCTTCCACGGACGCGACATCTTCGCGCCCGTCGCGGGTCATCTCTCGCGCGGCGCCGACCTCGCCAGGTTCGGCCCCGCCTTGAAGCGCCTGACCGTGCTCGAGGACGCCGCCCCGAGCGTCGCCGCCGACGGCGCCCTCCGGGGCGAAGTGGTCTCGATCGACCGGTTCGGCAACCTGATCACCAACATTCCGGCCGACCTGCTCCCGGACGCCCGGCGCGTCCGGATCACCGTCGGCCGCCGCGTCGTCCGCTCCCTGTCGCGGTCCTACGCCGACGTCCGCAAGGGCAACCTGCTGGCGCTCGTCGGCTCGACCGGCCATCTGGAGATTTCCGTCAACCAGGGCAGCGCCCGCAGCGCCGCCGGCATCCGGAGAGGAGACCGGGTCCTCGTGACCCGCGCGCGCGGATGAAGATCGCCTACCTCGACCTCTTCTGCGGCCTCAGCGGCGACATCACACTCGGCGCGCTCGTCGACGCCGGCCTGCCGCTGGCCGACCTCAAGAAGGGGCTCGCCAAGCTCCCGCTCAAGGGCTACTCGATCTCGTCGCACCGCGTGATGAAGCACGCCATCTCCGCCACCAAGGTCGACGTCACGATCGCCGGCCAGCGGCAGAAGCCCCACAGCCACGAGCACCACGACCACGATCACGACCACGACCATGACCACGGTCACGGCCACGACAAGAACCACTCCCACACGTCGCTCAAGGAAATCCTCGCGCTCATCAAGAAGAGCGGCCTCCCCGCGGCGGTGAAGGAGTCGGCCTCCGATTGCTTCCTGCGCCTCGGAAAAGTCGAGGGCGCGATCCACGGCGTCGACCCGATGAAGGTCTCGTTCCACGAGGTCGGCGCCGTCGACTCGATCGTCGACATCGTCGGCTCCTGCCTCGGCTTCCATCTGCTCGGGATCGGCGAGATGTACTGCTCCCGCGTTCCCATCGCCCACGGCGAGATCCAGACGCGCCACGGACGGCTGCCCAATCCCGGACCGGCGGCGATCGGCCTGCTCCGCGGATTCCCGATGAGCCCCGTCGACATCGACCGCGAGATCCTGACGCCCACCGGCGCGGCGCTGCTGGCGACGTTCGTCCGCGAGCCCGGCCGCTTCCCCGACATGACGCTCCGCGCCATCGGCTGGGGCGCCGGCGAATGGGATCTCCCGCAGCGCGCGAACGTCGCACGGATCCTGATCGGCGACAAGGTCTCCGGCGAGGAGAGCGATTCGGTCTATCTCGTCGAGACGAACCTCGACAACGCGTCGGGCGAGCTCGTCGGCTATCTCTTCGAGAAGCTCTTCGCGGCGGGCGCGGTCGACGTCTACACCACCGCGATCCAGATGAAGAAGTCGCGCCCCGGCGTGAAGATCTCCGTGCTGGTTGCGCCGTCCCAGCGGGCCGACGTGGAAGACGTCCTCCTGCGCGAGACGCCCACGTTCGGCGTGCGCCGCGTCCTCATGGAGCGGTCGAAGCTCGGACGCCACGAGAAGACCGTCGCGACCCGGTACGGCGACATCCGGGTCAAGGTCGGGATGATCGACGGCGAGGAGCTCAAGGCGTCGCCCGAGTACGAGGATTGCCGCGCCGCCGCGGAAAAGCACGGCGCGCCGCTCGCGAAAGTCGTCGACGCCGCCCGGGAGGCCTACAAGAAGTCCCGCTGATCGGACGATATAGTGAAGTTGTGAACCTGCTGTTGCTGCTGGGGCTGCTGCTGGGGCCGGACGTCGTCGAGGATTTCGAGGACGGCCTTCCCGACGGCTGGGAGCGGATCTCGTCCGACGCCCACCCGCCCTACAACACGATCGACCTCGTCCGCGATTCCAAATCCGCGAAGTCGGGCGACCACTTCCTCCGGATGACCACGATGCGCGGCGCGACCGCGGTCCGGTTGTCGCCCCGCCGGGGCTGGACCGTTCTTCCCGGCCGGCCGTATCGACTCTCGGTCTTCGCCCGGCTGACGGGCACCCGTCGCAATGGGGCGGTCGTCTCCCTGACCTGGCTGAACGCGTCGGGCGACCGCATCTCCGAGGTTCGCTCGGATCCGATGTCCGCGTCCGGAGCCTGGACGGAGATCGTCCTCGACCTCGCCCGCGTCCCCGCGGGAACCGTCGCGGCGGCGCCGCGTCTCGAGTTCGAGGGCGACGACGTGCGCGGCACCTGCGACTTCGACCGCCTCGTCTTCGCCGCCGTCGAGCGGGTCGACCTCCGCCCCGACGGCCGGGCGACCGCCGTCTTCTCTCCCGAGGAATACCCGCGGCTCGCGGTCTCGGTGACCGGCGCCGCGGCCCCGCGGAGCATCACGGTCCGGCTGAAGACCTCCGCAGGAGTCGTCCACACCCGGACGACGGCCGGCGACGGCACGGTCGATTTCCCGCCCCCGGGCCCGGGCGCCCATGAGGCGGTGGCGACGATCGACGGCGTCGGCGCCGAGCGGCGGCTGACGGTGCTCGTCCCGAATCCCTGGACCCGCAGCGGAGGGCCGATGCCGGAGATCCCCGCCGCGCTGCAGGCCGCCGCGCGCAGGGCGGCGACCGAGGGCGAAGCATGGCTCGCGCAGCGGGCGCTCGAAGACGTCCTCGAGGGCGCGACCCCGATGACGGCTCCCGCGTTCTTCCCGGCCGGCGTCCACGTCGCCGCGTTCCGGAAGTCGAATTCCATCGTGCTCGCGCTCTGGACCGACGGCGCGCCGATCGAGATCCCGGTGACGCTGAACGAGGGAGCGAAGTTCTATCCACCGCTCGGCGCGGTCCGCGCGCTGCGGTCGGCCGACCGGATCGCCGTGGGCCCGACGCCGATCTTTCTTACGGGCATCGATCCCCTGCTCCTGGAGGTCCGTCTCTCGCTCGGCGGCGGGGATATTCCGCTGCAGCTCAATCCCGCCGCGAGGACGCTCACGTTCCACAACCCGTCCCGGAGCGAGCCGCTGCGCAACGTCCGCATCCGCTTCGAGGATCTCCCCTCGGGCTGGCGGGTCAGTCCGCGCGAGATCTCGGCGCCCGTGGTCGGGCCCGACGGGGATCTGGTCGAAGACCTGCAGTTCGTCCTGCCGGCCGCGGAGCGCGAGGGGCTTCAGGAGCTGCGGTTCGAAGTGTCGTTCCTCCGCGGCGGCAAGGAACACGTCGTCCGGCTCTCGCGCGCGGTGCGGCTGACGCCGGTCCTGAAGATCGACGGCGCGGTCGCCGAGGGTCCCCGGCCCGGCTCGAGGAAGGTGACCGTCAGGATCGTGAACGCCTCCGACCGGTCGATGACGCTCGCGATGCGCGCGCGGATCCCGCAGCATCCCGAGCAGAACGAACTTCTGCGCGACCTGGCCCCGGGCGCCACGTCGGCGCCCTTCACCTGGATCGTCAAGGACGTCCCGCTCCTGGACCCGACCCACCTCACGGCTGAGATCGACGTCCAGGAAGCGGTCGGCGCCCGCGCCGCCGCGCGGCGGCTACTTCCGCTACGCTAGGAAGTCCGCTCCTTGATGGCGGTCCGTCCATCCGCCTATGATGTCGGGATGGAGCCGCTCCCCCCCGAGGGTGGTCTGGACCGTGCCTTCGCCGTTCGCGACCTCTGCCGGGAGGCCCGGTCCGAGACCGTCCCGCTCCTGAAGGCCTGTCTCGAGGAGGAAATCCGACGGCAGGACGTCGGTCGCACACGGCAGCCCGCGTATTCGATCGTGATCCTGGAGCATGTCCCGCTCCTTCTGAAAACCCTTCACGATCTCGGCGTCCCTCCCGACCGCGAGACGCTGAACGCGCTGCTCCAGTCTCCGACTCACGATGTCGTCACGGGAGCCCTCGAGTACATCCACGAGCGAGAGCGGCGGGAGTTCATGCCGGAGGTCGAGCAGGCCCTCAAGCACCGCGGAGAACATGCCCGGGTCGAGGCCATGCGAACCTTCATCGACCTGGGTGGACCCGATGAAGCGCTCGATCAGGCCCTCCGAGCGATGAAGTCGCCGCTCTCCCCAACCTCCGCCCGCATTTGGGAGACCCTCGCGGATCGAGGCGTCGTCGACCTGATCGAGGTTCTCGAATCGTACAAATCTTTGAATCCCGGCATTCGTCGGTACATCCCGGAGATCGTCAAGCTGCTCGGCGTCGGACGGGTGCATGCCCTCTTTCCGCCCGAGGAGGTCGTCCGAAGGCTGCTGGCGCTCGAGGAGGAGTTGCGTCGCGGGGACCCTCAGCTTCAGACGGTGCGGATGTGCTACGACGATCGATGGTTGTGGGTGCTCAAGGGATTGGGCGAGGCGGGTGCTCGAGACTTGGCTGGCGACCTGGCGCGTCGGCTGGTTCGGGCTCCCGATGCGTGGCGCTGGACGAATCTGGCGGAAGCGTTTCCGGATCCGGCGTGGCTTCCGAAAGTGGCCGCGGATGCCAAGTCCCCGGCGACCCTGGCCTTGCGGGCGCGCTGCGGAGATCCGGAATCGCGCACCCAGTTTCTCGATGCCGCGGAACGCCATCCGAGTCATCCGGAGGTCTGGCGTCCGAAGAATGCGGCCCTCCTTCCTCCCGATCGCCGAGCGGCCCTCTGGCGATCGGCGTTTCAAAGCGCGGCGTCCCCCTCGGACCGGCGAACGATTATCGGCTTCGCCCCCGGCGGATTCGGCGAGATCCTGCGCGCGATCGAAGAGGATCCGAAGGAACACCCGCTGGTCCGCGCGGACGCCCGGCGTGTTCGGGCCCTTCCCCCACCGGACGCGCCTCCGCGACTGGTCCGGTTCGCTCCCCCTCAGCTCGAGAAGCTGCGGAAGAAGTGGCGCAAGCCCTGACGGAAGCGAAGCAATCGCTCCGCCGAGACGATCCCTATCTCTGAGAGGAGCGGAGGGGTTGCAACCAGAACCGGATACGTCGCAGGAGAGTCAGCGTTCCCCGACCGTCACACTCATCACACGGCCAGTGGGCCACTTCGTACTCGTAACGCTGCTGAACGCTCACCGGATATCCCTCCCTGCGAGCGGTGTCCAGGCAGCGTTCACGCTCTCTTCGGCTGATGCCGCAAGTAGGACAGAGCCCGGCAGGAATAAAAGCACAGGCCGTTCCCATGACCAGAACCCCTCCGATCAGAGCGATCACAAGGGAGCCCGTTCGCTTCGACGATGGTTTCATGGACGAATATAGAGTACCCCATCGCCGGAACTCTGGATTGACGAGTCCTATCCAGTCGCAGGACCGTTTGATACTATTCCCGCCGTGTCCGAGTTCGCCGAAGTCGTCCTGAACCTGCCGGTCGACCGGTCGTTCACCTACCGCGTCCCGGCGGCCATGCAGGCCGTCGTCCGCCCCGGCGTCCGCGTCAAGGTCCCGTTCGGCCCGCGCGATCAGCAGGGGTTCGTCGTCCGCCTCGCCGACTCCGCCACGTTCCCCCGCATCAAGGACCTCAAGGAGACGTCCGACGAAGTCCTGGCCGACGAGCGGATCCTCGAGCTGACCCGCTGGGTCGCGGCGCGTTACGCCTGCTCCTGGGGCGAAGCCCTCAACGCCGCGATCCCGTCGGGCGTCAAGACGAAGAATCCCGGCCAGGTGATCCGGATGATCGCCGCCGGCCAGGGCGAGGCGAAAACCGGCAAGCAGAAGATCGCGCTCGACGTCGCCCGGCGCCTCACCGCCCCGCTCCCGCGCGCGGACTTCCTGAAGCACACCGGCGTCTCCGCCGCCGTGCTCACCGCGATGATCAAGAGCGGGCTCCTCGTCGAGACCAAGATCCGTCCCGAGATCGACGCGATGGCCGAGGCGCTCGTCGAGAAGACCGTCGACATCCGCCTCACCCCGGCCCAGGAGGAAGCCCTCCGCATCGTCGAACAGGGCGGCGTCATCCTGCTCCACGGCGTGACCGGCAGCGGCAAGACCGAAGTCTACCTCCGCGCGATCGCCCGGGTCGTCGAGCAGGAAAAGCAGGCCATCGTCCTCGTCCCCGAAATCGCCCTCACGCCCCAGACGGTCGCGAGGTTCAAGTCGCGCTTCCCGCGCGTGGCGGTGCTCCACAGCGTCCTCACGCAGGCCGACCGCGCCCGCCAGTGGCGCGCGATCCGGAACGGCGAGATCGACGTCATCGTCGGCGCGCGGTCCGCGGTCTTCGCGCCCACGCGCTCTCTCGGGCTCATCGTGCTCGACGAGGAACACGAGGCGGCGTACAAGCAGGAGAACGATCCGCGCTACCACGCCCGCGACGTCGCCGTCCAGCGGGCGAAGCTCGAAGGGGCGTCCGTCATCCTCGGAAGCGCGACGCCGTCGCTCGAGGCGCTCCACCGGTCGCAAAGCGGCGAGTTCCGCCTGGCGCGGCTGCCCGGCCGCGTCGAGGGCCGCGAGATGCCGGAGATCGAGGTCGTCGACATGGCGGCCGAGAAGCAGGAGCTCAAGCGCCATCCCGTAATCTCCCGCCGCCTCGAGCAGCTCATGACCCAGTCGATGCAGCGCGAGGAGCAGGCGATCCTGTTCCTGAACCGCCGCGGCTTCCTGACCCACGTCTCCTGCCGCCGCTGCGGCTGGTTCTTCAGCTGCCGCCGGTGCGACGTCGCGATGACCTTCCACCGCGAGACCGCGCGCGCCGTGTGCCACTACTGCTACGACTCGCAGCCGCTCCCGGCGATCTGCCCCGACTGCGGCGCGGGCACGCTCGCCCTCTACGGCATGGGGACCGAGCGGATCGAGTCGGAGATCAAGCACCTCTTCCCCGGCTTCAATGTCTCGCGGATGGATTCGGACTCGATGAAGACCCGCGACGACTACCGGCGGTCGCTCGGCGCCCTCTGGGGCGGCGAAACCGACATCCTCGTCGGTACCCAGATGATCGCCAAGGGGCTCGACGTGCCCGACGTCACGCTCGTCGGCGTCGTCAGCGCCGACACGGCGTTCCACATCCCCGATTTCCGGTCGTCCGAGCGGACGTTCCAGCTCATCACCCAGGTCGCCGGCCGGACGGGCCGCGGCGAGAAAGGCGGCCGCGTCGTCGTCCAGACGTTCTATCCGCAGCACGATGCCGTCCGGATGGCCGCGACCTACGATTTCGAGGGCTTCGTCCGGAAGGAGCTCGAACTGCGGCGCGAGCTGGGTTATCCGCCGTTCGTCTCGCTGGTCCGCGCGCTCGTCCAGGGGTGGAACGAGAAGCGGGTCCACGAGGCGGCCAAGCAGCTGGGGGAGAAGCTGCGGGCGACGTTCGACGAGTCGAAGCTGCGCGTCCTCGGTCCCGCCGAGCCGCCCCTCTACAAGCTGAAGGGGCGCACCCGCATGCACCTGCTCCTCAAATGCCCCGAGCTCGAGCCGGTGCTGCCCGCCCTCCGCCGCGTCGCGGAGACGTTTCCCAACGACAACAACCTCAGCGTCATCCTCGACGTCGACCCGATCAACATGCTCTAGCGTCCCTCGAAGGGAGGCGGACGCCGCAGGCACGCCCGCCTCCCCCGGGAACGAATATCCTTAGTTGGGAACCTTCATCATCATCAGCTGTCCGCCCTCCACGAGCTCCGGATCGGCGATCCCGAAGTGGGCCTGCGTGTCCAGCAGGAAGTAGCGATTGTTCGCCGCGTCGTAGCCGGGGACGCCCTGGAACAGGCCGGTGACCTCGATGACGCCCGAGGCTTCCTCGTCGTCCGTCAACTTGGCCGGACCGCTGAAGAGCACCGGGTCATGCTCCGCCAGCATCGTCGCCGATTTCGTGAACGGGTTGATCTTCCAGACCTTGCCCAGCCGGGCATTGCCGCCCACGTCCTCGAGAACGATCACGTTACCGTCTCCGTCGACGACGATGTTGTCCATCATTTTGATCTGAGGCGCGGGAACCAGGTTGCCGTCGATGATGACCTCGATCTTGCCGCCCAGCAGAGGCTGCGCGATGTCGACGAACGAGAGCCGCCACAGGCGGGAGTTGCCGGTGATGCTCGCCGTCGTCACGAAGTAGAACCAGTTCGGATTCGTCGGATCCCAATGGCCGTCCTCAGGACGGAGGAAGGACGTGCCACCGGACGCCACGGGGGTCCAGATCCCGACGCCGAAGCCGAGCGGCGGCTCGGCCGCGAAGCCATCGATCTTGATCTCCGACAGCGTGCCGTTCGTCAGCCCGGCCATCTCGACCGGATTTCCGCTGTCCTGCTTTTCGCCGACGTACAGGAAGACCTTGTTCAGTCCGCCGTCTTCGGTCCCGATCACGATGGTCTGGTCCTGCGGCGTGGGAGACGCGAGCAGGTTCTCCCAGGAGTGACGGCCCATCTTGAAGAACTCATAGCTGATCCCGTGCTCCCGGCCTTCCGCCAGGTGGGCCATCGCCCGCCCCGTCGCGCCGTCCTCCTCGCCGTTCATGTAGATCCGGCCTTCGTTGAACCCTTTTCCCGAAGCGGCATTGAAGAACGCCGACCCCGGCGCAAGATCGGCGGAGCAGAAGCGGCTGAACACGGTGCCGGGCACTTCGACGTAGCTCTGCGACGGCGCATCCCACAGCTTCACCTTCTGGATGAGGTCCTCGCCGTTGAGCACCTTCAGGTCGCTCTTCCGGATCTGCCACTTCGACACGAACGCCCCGTTGCCGCCGTGGTCCCGCACGATGCCCACCCCGGCCCGCAGCTCGTGGTTCATCAGGACCGTGATGGTGCCGTCGCCGTTGTCGTACGCCCCCAGGCCGTCGGGGATGCCGACCATCCGGTACGTTTCGTTGCCCTTGTGCCTCTTCTTCACCGTGTCGCCCACCGTCAGGATCGACGTGATCTCCACCCCGGCCGACCTCGGCACGAGGTACGCATCCTTCGAGCTGCTCGGACCGGTGATCGCCAGCAGGGTCGCCAACATCACTCCGGAAATCGTCGCCGTCAGAAACGTCCTGCGAATCATGCTGCACCTCTCTTCAGGCATCCCTCGGAGGGCACCGCACCCTCACGAAACGGGCGCAGCATGACGTCGGCGTGTAAGCCCATGATGCAGATCAAGTACGGCAGTGATGAAATCAGGGCTCCCGCCGGGTAGGATGGTCCGGATGGAGAGCGGATTCGGGATCGAGACCCACGACATCGAGGGCATCGCGGACGCCTGCCGGATCGTCCTCAAGGGGCCGTTGGACGCCCGTACCGTGGTGACCTTCAAGTCGGAAATCTATAAGCTGCAACAGGGCGACAGGAAACGCTTCATCCTCGACATGACCGAGGTGAAGTACGTGAACTCCACCGGCCTTTCGTTCCTGATCAATCTGTCCGAGTCGGCGGGCGACGGCCTCCAGGCCGTGACCCTCGTGGGCGTCCAGCCGAAGGTCAAGATCGTGTTCGACACGATGAGCGTGTCGGATTTCTTCAAGACCGCCCCGAGCGTCGCCGCCGCAGTCCAGGGCCTTCGCAAGGAGACGGCACCCAAGAAGCCCGCGATGGCGGCGGCCGCCGGAGCAACCCGGCCCGCTCCCGTCGTCAAGCGCGAACCCTCCACCACGAAGACGGGCCGCGTCTCTCCTCCGACCGACCACAGGCCCCCGCCCGGCCTCTTCACGCGGATCTGGCGCAAGCTCTTCGGACGCTGATCCCCGCGTCAGTCGTAGTTGACGATGGTGTCGGGGGCGCCGTTGGGCGAATACTTCGTGCTGAAGCCTTCCAGGGTGACGGCCGATTCCGCGCCCGCGGCGATCCCCGCCGCCATCCGGCGCGCGGTCAAAAGGTCCTCGACGTTGTTCGTGAAGTAGACCTCGACCGTCTTCGACTTGTCGCGGTAGGCGGCATCGGACGCGCCGCCGATCCGCACGACTTTTCGGAGCAGTTCGTCGGCGGCTTTGGGGGACTTCTGCTTCGCCAGCAGCCAGAGCTCGTAGTCGTTCGCCGACGTCCGGAGCAGCTTCATGCGGCGGCTCGCCAGGATGCCGGTAAACCCGAGATCCTTGCCGCTGTACATCATGCACGCGTCGGTGACGCCCGTGGGCGGCAGGTACGCGGCCTTGTAGAAGACGCGCCCCTCGACCCCGAGGAACGCGCTCTGCCAGCAGACGCCGGCCAGCGAGCCGAAGTGGGACGAGCCCTGCCCCGATCCCGCGTAGTCATCGAACCAGACCTCGGGCGTGTTGTACTTCGCCACGAGCGGCCAGGCGCCGTTGACGTGGACGAGGCCCGCCACCCAGCGGTCGATCACGGGCTTCAGGATCTTCTCTGCGCCCTTCGAGTTGTACTCCTTCTTCTTGTAGCAGGCCGTCGGCTTGCCCTCGAGGGTCACCATCCCCTCGCACTCCCAGTGGCCGATGTCGATGCGCGTGCGGATCTTCACGCCTTTCTTCTCGGCGCCGTCGAACGCCCACTTCGCGACGGTGAACAGATACCGCAGCCCCTTGTAGTCAAGGCCCTCGACGGGCTCGTCCAGCTTCCACGGCGTCCGGTTGCTGTTGTCCGGCTTCTGGTTGAAGAAGACCTCGAACGTCGTCTTCGTCCACCCCTTCTCCGCGAAATGGTCGACGGTCTGCTGGGCCACCGCGCGGAAGGTCTCCTCGAATTCGGCGAGGTCCTTGTTCAGGCCCGGACCCTCGGGGACCGTCGACTTGAACGGACGGAAGTCGAACTGCTTCTTCGGATCGTCGCTCATCGTGTAGGGATAATTGATGTTGAACGGGAGCGTGAAGCAGGCGGGCGGGCGGCCGAACTTGCACGTCTTGCCGTCGAGCACCGGCCCGAACCGCTCGTCGAACCCTTCGAACGACACGATCTTGGCCGACTTGCCGTAGCCCTTCACCGGATAGGCGTAGGTCGGATTCCCGCGCTGCGACTTGTACGGGAGGATGTTGAGGAAGCCGCGGTTGTCCTGCGTCAGTCGATACGCCTGGTGCTCCGCCGCGATCCCCCGCGGATCGGTCCGGAAGTCGCGATCGCCTCCCGATCCCAGCCGCGCGTCGAGCCCCAGCTCGCCGAGCGGACTCCCGTACGAGAGATAGTCCAGCCGGTAAGTCGCCTGATCGGGAAGCGCGAGCGGAAAGACCGCGACCTCGACCTTGAGCTTCGAGATCTCCTTCTCTCCCTGGAGAATCGTGACGGCCCCCGTCTGGAGACCCGGCGGCGTCGACTTCGGGATCCACACTTCCATCAGGATCATGCCCTGACGGTTCGCGACTTCCGGAAGTCCCTTGATCCGGAGCGGCACATCGAACGTCTTGATCCCCGCCACCGAGCCGTCGAGCGGGATCATCACGTCCGGCTGCAGCTTCGCGCCGACCTTGTCGTAAGCGATCAGGCTGAACGTCACCCGGTCGGCGGGAATTCCTCCGATCGCCGACGAGGTCGCATGGAAGCCTTCGCCGGCGAATGGAATCACGATCTGGACGGCGACTTCCTCGTTCTGCGCTCCGAAGAGGCGGATCGTCCGGGACGACGCGTCGAAGTGTCCGTTCTTGCGCTTCAGATTGCCCAGGTCCCCGTCCGCCCGTTCGCTCACCGTTCCATCGGGAAGAAAGCTGTAGACGGGGCTCACGGCGAAGATGTCGTCGTCGACGCGCCCGGCGAGGAGGATTCCGACCAGGACGATGGCTCGCATATCGTCTCCCTTTCGAGGACCGCCTTGGCAAACCCCCGTCGGGCGGACTTCTTCGGCAAAATGCGTTTTCTTCCGAAGGTTCAGGGGTTCGGGGGGTTCACCCGTCCGGATGCTCCTGGAACTTCGGCAGCGACCCGGTGCTTGGCGTCCGGCGGGACGGTCGCTAGAGTGGACGACGGACATGTCCGCCCGTTCCGATGGGGATCTCTACCTCGAGGCCGGCCGCGGTGACGCCGCCGCCTTCTCCGCCCTCGTCTCGAGGTACACCGACGAGCTCCTCGGCTATTTCCGGCGTCGCGCGGGAGACGCCGCCGCCGAGGACCTGCTCCAGGAAACATTCCTCCGGCTCCACAAGGCCGCCGCGCGATATGTGCCCCAGGCGTCGTTCCGCACGTTCCTCTACACGATCGCGCGGAACCTCGCGCTGAACCACCACCGCGACGCGCGCCCGTCGCACGCGATCGACCTCGAGCCGGCGGCGACGCACGCGGACGCGCTGGAATCGGCCGAGCTGTCCGACCGCGTCCATCGCGCGGTCGACGGACTGTCCGAAGCCCTGCGCGACGTCGTGATCCTGCGCCACTATCAGAGCCTGTCGTTCCGCGAGATCGCCGACGTGCTCCAGATTCCCGAGGGGACGGCGATGCGGCGGATGTCGGATGCGCTGCTCCTGTTGCGGCGAAAACTGGGACCCCTGTAGGATTCGACCGAAGACTTTCGACGAGATCGGGTTGAACGAGACAACGATGCGCGAGTGCGACGACATCCGGGGACTCCTGGCGGGGCTCGTGTACGACGAGCTTCCGGCCGGAGAGAAGTCTCGGGTCGAAGCTCATCTCTCGGGCTGCGCCGAGTGCCGTGCCGCGCTGGAATCGATGCGCGAGGCCTCGTCGGCGCTCGACGCCTGGTCGCTCGCTCCCGTCCGCCGGAAGAAAGCGACCCGCCGCCGCGTCGCGCCGCCTCGCCGCAAGCCCGCCGGCGCGATCGCGTGGATCGCGGCCGCGGCGCTGTTCCTCCTCGCCCTCGCCCTGCCCTTCTTCACCCGGTCCGTCGACCCCGCGCCCGCGCCGATCTCGCGGATGCCGGTCGCTCCCGCGGCGCCGCTGCCGCCCGAGCGCGAGAAGGCGAGGAATGAGGCCCAGGAAGAGCTCGCCCGCATCGAGGCGGAGCGGAAGCGGACCCGGGAGCGGCTCGAGAGCATCGAGCGCGAATGGGAGCAGCTCCTCCAGGACAGGAAGAAGGAAGCCGCGGACGCGCAGCGCCAGCAGGCCCGCATCCAGGAGGAGCGGCAAAAGGTCGAAGCGGAGCTCGACCGCTCGAAGGACGCGCAGCAGAAAGCCGAGGAGAAACTGGTCCGCGCCGAGACCCCGGGCACGGTCGCGGTCGTCGCCATGATCGACTGGGCCCAGGGAGACGTCCGGGTCGTCACGCCCGCGGGCAGGGTCCCGGCGACGCCGTCGAAGGCGCTCGTCTCCGGCCACGGCCTGGAAACCACGGGCCCCGACAGCGTGGTCGTCGTGAAGTTCCCCGACTCCACTCGGGTGGAACTCACCGGCCCGGCGACCGTCCGGTCGATCTCCGACGGAGAAGAAGGCAAGCGCGTCGACCTCGTCGCCGGCGCGATCAAAGCCGACGTCGCCCGCCAGCCGGCCGGCAAGCCGATGGTCTTCCGCACCGCCGACGCCGAGGTCCGGGTCGTCGGAACGCGCTTCCGCCTCGTCAGCCAGGCGACGACGCGGGTCGATCTCCACGAAGGCAAGGTCCGGCTGATCCGCCTGAAGGACGACGCATCGGTCGAGCTCTCCGCCGGTACCACCGTGACGACGGGCGGCCCGCGGCTTTATCCGCGTCCGCTGCGCGAAGTGTCGTTCCAGGACGGCGTCTCGCCCGCGCCGACGTACGCCGGGACGCGCGATTCCTTCCTGTCGGAGACCAACACGACGCACAATTACGGGACCAATCCGACGCTGCAGGTCGACGGCGACAACCCCGGCGGCACCGGCCGCGAGCTCCGCATGGTCCTTCGCTGGGAGGTGGGGCCGATCCCGCCCGGCAGCAAGATCCAGTCGGCGGCCCTGGTCCTCCACCGCTCCGCCCGCAGTGAGCCGCCCTACACGGTCCACGCGATCCGCCGCGCCTGGAACGAGACCGACGTGAACTGGCAGACCCTGTCGGGCGACCGGCTCTCGCCGTCGCTGGGGTTCGCGATTCCCGTCGAGGAGCAGTTCGTCTTCCCCCTCAACGCCGACGGGATCGCGCTGGTCCAGTCGTGGGTCGACGCGCCGGCCGGCAACAACGGCGTGCTCCTGATCGCCCCGAAGAATTCGAGCGGGATGAAGGCCCATTCTCGCGAGTCCACGGAGGCCGCCAAGCGGCCGAAGCTCGTCGTCACGTACACGCCCCGGTAACGCGGACCGCTTCCGCACAGTGAAGGGAGAGGCTATGAGATTCTCTGCGCTCGCACTCTGTCTGCTGCTGCCCGCGTGGAACGCCGCGCCGGCCCCCGCCGCGCCCGTGGTACTTTCGCCGTTCCACGACACGTGGGTCAGCTCCGCGGCGCCCGACACCTCGTACGGCGTCTCCCCGTATCTCTCCGCGGAATGCACCTCCGGCGTCACCGAGCGGCTCTAGATGGAGTTCCAGACGCAGGCCATCGCGGGACAGACGATCACTTCGGCCATTCTCACGATGTGGGTGGTGCGCGAAAACGCCGGCGGCGACGCCAACGACATCTTCGAACTGTTTCCGGTCAACTCGGCGTGGAATGACGGTCTCACGTGGAAGGACTCGCTCCTGCTCTCCATCGGCCCGATCGTCACGTCGGTGCCGTCGATCGACTACGGCACCGTCAACACCGTGAGCCCCGCGAAGGCCGTCGACTTCGACATCACGCCGCTGGTCCAGACCTGGGCCTCGGGCGGCATCAACAAGGGGCTGATGATCCGGATGTCCCCGAACGGAAGCTCGGACTATCGCTTCGCATCGCTCGAGGATCCCACGCTGGCGATCCAGCCGACCCTCACGATCACGACGGCGGCTGCACCTCCGCCTCCTCCCCCGCCCGATCCCGATCCGACCCCGGCGCCCACGCCGACTCCTTCCTCGAGCGGCGCCGGAGGCGGCGGCGGATCCGACGGCAAGTGCGGCTGCGGATCGATCTATGCGTCCTGGACCGTGAATGTCATGGCGATCGCCGGCGCTCTGGGCCTCGTCGTTCTGGCGTTCCTCGGCCGCCGCCCCACCATCCCCAAGCGCTGAGGCAGATCTACCCCAGAGACACGGAGTCCACAGATAAGAAGTTCTTCCCTGTGGTCTCCGTGTCTCTGGGGTAATTCCTAGAAGGCGACGGCGGAGGGGCCTTTGAGGTGGAGGATGCGGCGGGCGTCGTCGGGTGTGGCGACGTCGAGGCCAAGCTCAGCCAGGATCCGCCGGATCTTCGCGACCTGCTCGGCATTGCTCCGGGCAAGCTCCCCGCGGCCGATCCAGAGGCTGTCCTCCAGGCCGACGCGGACATGGCCGCCCATCACCGCGGACTGCGTCGCAATCCGCATCTGGTTCCGGCCGGCGCCGAGGACGGACCACTGGTAGGCGTCGCCGAAGAGGCGGTCCGCCGTCCGCTTCATGTGGAGCACGTCCTCCGGATGAGGCCCGATGCCGCCCCGGATGGCGAACACCGACTGGATGAAGAGCGGCGGCCGCAACAGGCCGCGATCGAGGAAATGGGCCGCGGTGTAGAGATGGCCGATGTCGTAGCACTCGATCTCGAACCGCGTGCCGTTCCCGCCGCACGACTCGAGGATGTGGGCGATGTCGCGGAACGTGTTCCTGAAGATCAGGTCGTGGCTCCCTTCGAGGTACGGCCGCTCCCACGGGTGATCGAACCGGCTGTAGCGGTCGAGCATCTCGTAGAGGCCGAAGTTCATCGAACCCATATTCAGCGACGCCACTTCGGGCTGGAGCCGCAGCGCGGGCTGGAGCCGTTCCTCGACCGTCATCGTCGGCGCCCCGCCGGTCGTCAGGTTCACCACGACGTTCGTCGACGCCTTGATACGCGGGAGGAATCGGCGGAACATCTCCGGGTCCTGGGTGGGACGTCCGTCGCGCGGATCGCGGGCGTGGAGGTGAACGATCGACGCCCCGGCCTCGGCGGCGCCGATCGCGGCGTCGGCGATCTGGTCCGGCGTGATGGGCAAGTGGGGCGACATCGACGGCGTGTGGATCGCGCCGGTGACGGCGCAGGTGACGATCACCTTGTCCACGGTCACCTCCCTTGTTCGCGCCGATAGGCCAGCAGGGCCATCAGCCGGCGGTCGCGCCACCGTTCGCGGTCCGCGCGGTGCTCCGGGCTCAAGAGCGCCCGCCGCTCCCCTTCGACCCGCGCGACCAGGTCGTCGTCCCACGGCGCGTAGGTCACGCCCTGGAAGAGCGCGTGGAACGCCGCGCCGTAGCGGCGGGCATAGTCGGCCACGCCCTCGGGCGCGTTCAGGTCGATCGTCTCGAACGGCCCCATGAACGACCACCTCAACCCCAGGCCGTCCTTCATGCAGCGGTCCAAGTCCTCGACCGAGATGACGCCCTCCCCCACGAGGCGCCAGGCTTCGCGCAGCAGCGCGGCCTGGAGCCGGTTGAGGACGAAGCCGTCCACCTCCTTGCGGATCAGGACCGGCGACTGGCCCACGCGCGACAGGAGCTCGCGGGTCCGGTTCACGATGGCGGCCCGGGTCCACGGCGCGGGCGAGATCTCGACGAGCGGGATCACGTGGGGCGGATTCACGGGATGGGCGACGAGGCAGCGGTCGCGCCCGCGAAGCCCGTCGCTGAACTGGGAGGCGCGGAGCGTCGAGGTCGAACTGGCCAGGACGGCGTGCGCCGGCGCCGCGTCGTCGAGCTTCCGGAAGACCGCCGACTTCACCTTCAGGACTTCGGGGGTGTTCTCCTGGACGTAGTCGGCGTCGCCGACCGCTTCGGTCAGTGTCTCCGCGGTGCGGACCCGCGAGGCGACGACGTCGGACGCTTCGGCGAGGAGTCCGGCCTTGCGGAGGTCCTGGAGGCCCTGAAGGATCGGCGCGAGGGCGGCGTCCGCGGCGCCCGGCGCGGTGTCGAAGAGCGTCACCGGATGGCCCGCGCGGGCGAAGACGATCGCCCAGGCGCGCCCGACCCGGCCGGCGCCGACGACGGCGATCTTCTCCATGACCTCGGGTGAACCCCCACCGCGGCGGGATCTTCGGAATAAAACGCTTTCGTAGATAAATTCGGGGGGTTCCGGCGACTCATAAAGGAATGGCGGCAGGAGACCCCGTCCTGGACCTCTACGAGCGCGTCGGGCGCGGACTTTATGCCTACGCCCGGTCGCTCACCGGAAGGGCCGACCTCGCGGAGGACTTCGTCCAGGAAGCGTTCCTCCGCTACCTGCAGACCGGCCGCTCGCCTCTCGACCCCGCAGCCGGCCCGTTTCTCTACGGCATCGTCCGCAATCTCGGACACGACCTCGCCCGCCGATCCGCGCGTCGGGCGAAGCATGAATCGGAGGCGGCGCGCGCGAAACCCGTCGTCTCACCGGGCTCGGAGGCGCTGGCCCTGGCGGAGCTGGAGCAGCTCCCTCTCGAGCAGCGCGAGGTCGTCGTGCTCAAGATCTTGGCAGACCTGACGTTCGAGGAGATCGGCGAGCTGGTCCGCGCGCCCGCGGCGACCGCCGCCTCGAGGTATCGATATGCGCTGGAAAAACTGACGGCGCGACTCAGCGCCCCGCAGGAGGCCCGATGACTCCGGAAGAAGTCGAAGAACTGCTCCGCCGGGTGCCCGAGTTGCAGCCTCCGCCGGGGCTGGAGGATCGCCTCCCCCGCGCCGCCGCTCCGAAGCGCTTTCCCGCCGCGACCGCAATCGCGGCCTCCATCATGTTCTGCCTCGGCATTCTCTACCTTGTCATCGATTCAGCGCAGGATCCTGCCCCGCCCAGTCTCGGGATCAAGGACGAAGCGCTTCGGATCGTCATCGAGCATCAGGGGGATTGCGACGAGGCGCGGTGCACCGACCTGCGCCATTGGAAGCAGAAGCCCGCCGATCTCGCAGGCTGGCGCACCGATCGGCGCGTCGTGATCCTCGCAAAGTCGAGCGCGCCGTGGGGCGCGGTTCGACGGGCTTTGGACGGCTGTGTGCAGGCAGGACTGGTCCGGATCGACTATTCCTCTCCGGGGGGAGATCGCCCGCTCCCCGTGACGCCGCCTCCGGCGCCCCGGGGGCCCGAGAAGGTCATCCTCGAACAGATCCGGATCATCCTGAGCCGCAAGCCCGGACGTGAGGAGACCGTCCGCAAGGTCGGCAACCGGGCCGAATCACCGACGATCGAAGACCTGATGCACATTGTGTTGACGATGGTCGCCGACTACGGCAAGGCGGGTAAAGCCGAGGCGCCCATTCACATCGACCCGGGAGCGGACGTGCCATGGGAGGACGTGCTGCAGATCGTCGAGATCTGCCGGAAGGAGCGGCTGGGGCCCGTCGAGTTCGTGCCGCCCGTTCGCGGGAAAGCGGCGGTCGCCGAACTCCTTCCGGCCGGAGCCGGGCCCCGGACCCCCGCTCAGCCCGACGAGACGTCGTTCGCCGACCTGCAGAAGGAGCTGGGCGCAGGCCGCCTCGGCGACGCCGTCAAGGTCCTCTCCGACATGATCGCCCGTTATCCGGACTCGTCTTACACGGTCCGGGGCTACACGCGGGTGCGGGCTCGTCTGGATGGAGCCGACGATCTGGTCGCTGCCGACTACCGCAAGAAATGGCTGACGCTCGCGCCGGTCGTGTACGACGCGCTGATCAAGCCTCGGAAGTTCGTCGACGGTCGCGGCGTCCTCGATCCGACCGCCCTCGGCAAGACGGCCCCGGAGATCGCCGAGTCCCTCAATCTCTACATGGAGCTGGGCTACATGCAGCGCGAGCTGGCCCGCAGCGGCCAGAAGTTCCAATACGATAACGCGTCGACGGTCTTTTCCAACGTGCTCCGGGTCGTGATGGTCCAGTGTGAATGGTGGTGGATCTGCAAGTACGAGGTGCTGGCGACGCTCGTGGATCGAGGAGCCGGCGTCGATCTGAAACTCGCCAAGGTCGGCCTGGAGAACGTCGAGCGGGCCTATCCCGAGTTCGATGAGGCCAAGTACGGCCAGAAGGAGCGCTTCCTCAGGCTGAAAGAGAAGATCGCGGAGCTGCTCCAGCCGAAGTGATCCAGGCGCGCCGGGCGTTATAATGCCGGACCTTTGACGGAGAACGCCCGATGAGACTCCTGCTCGCCGCCCTTCTCTGCGTCCCGACCCAGGACACCGGGGACCTGATCCGCTGGATGGACGGCCGCGCCGACCACTACGGCGCGCTGTCGGCGAAGATCTGGGACTTCGCCGAGGTGGGCTACAAGGAGGTCAAGAGCGCCGCGCTCCTGAAGGACGACCTCCGCGCCGCGGGCTTCCGGATCGAGGAGAACATCGGCGGCATTCCGACCGCGTTCAGCGCCACGTGGGGCGCGGGCAAGCCGGTGATCGGCATCCTCGGCGAGTACGACGCGCTTCCGGGGCTGTCGCAGGCCGCCGTCGCGGAGCAGAAGCCGCGCGAAGAAAACGCCCCCGGCCACGGCTGCGGCCACAATCTGTTCGGCGCCGGCTCGGCGTTCGCGGCCGTCGCGGTGAAGGAGCGGCTCGCGGCGGCGAAGCGCGAGGGGACGATCCGGTTCTACGGCTGCCCCGCCGAGGAAGGCGGCGGCGGCAAGATCTACATGGTCCGCGCGGGCGCGTTCAAGGACTGCGACGTCGTCCTCGCCTGGCATCCCGGCAGCGACAACCGCGCGAGCCTGCAGTCGAACCTCGCGAACATCACCGGCAAGTTCCGGTTCCGCGGCCGCGCCGCCCATGCGGCGGGATCGCCCGAGAAGGGCCGGTCGGCGCTCGACGGCGTCGCGCTCTTCACCCACGGGGTGGACCTGCTCCGGGAACACGTGCCGCAGTCGACGCGGATGCACTACATCATCACCAACGGCGGCGCGTCGCCCAACGTCGTCCCCGATTTCTCCGAGGTCTATCTCTACTCGCGCCATCCCGACATGAACGTGCTCGACGGCATCTGGGCGCGGATCCTGAAGTGCGCCGAAGGCGGCGCGATCGCGACCGAGACGAAACTCGAGGTCGAGCTCGTGAACAGCGCCTACAGCCTGCTGCCGAACGACGCGCTGACGCGGATGTTCGACCGCCACCTGCGCGAGATCGGGGGGATCGAATACACCCCCGAGGAGCGGGCGTTCGCGGAGCTGCTGCGGACGTCGCTGCCCGCCGAGGAACGGAAGGGCGGGCTCGGCAGCGAGAAGGTCGTCGGCCCCGTCGAGGACGGCGTGAGCTACGGCTCCACGGACGTGGGCGACGTGAGCTGGGTCGTCCCGACGGCGCAGTTCCGCACGGCGACGTTCGTCCCCGGCACGCCCGGCCACAGCTGGCAGGCGGTCGCCTGCGCCGGCAGTTCGATCGGCCGCAAGGGCATGACGATCGCCGCCAAGGTCCTCGCCCTCTCGGCGTGGGAGCTCCTGACGACGCCCTCGGAGGTCGAGGCCGCTCGCGAGAGCTTCCGCAAGCGCTCCCAGGGCCGCGACTATCGCTCGCGCCTTCCCGCCGACCAGAAGCCCCCGCTCAACTACCGCGACAAGTAAGGCTTGCTGGAACAAAAAAGACCGTCTATTTTGTTCCAACTGGTCTGACCAGTGGAGAAAGACGCATGGCGCGGTGGCTGGGGTACAGCCTGCTGGCGATCGCGATCTACGGCGGCTGGGGGCTGCTCGGGAAGGTCACGAAGCTCGACGAGCTGTTCCTGACCGCGCTCTCCACCATCGGCGTCGTCGCCGTCGGGCTCGTCCTCCTCGCCTCCCCCCGCCTCCGCACCGGCACGAACCTCCGCAAAGGCATGATCGTCGCCTTCGTCACCGGGATCTTCGGCAACCTGGGAAACCTCGCCTACCTGAAGGCGCTCAAACTCGGCGAAGCGTCGCTCGTCGCGCCCTACACCGCCCTCTACCCCGTCGTCACCGTCATCCTCGCCCGCCTCCTGCTCCGCGAGCGGATGAACGGCGTCCAGGCCGGCGGATTTCTCCTCGCCCTCGTCGCCGCCGCCCTCTTCAGCTACCTCGGCAACCCCGAGATGAAGTCGGGCTTCGTCGTCGGCCCCTGGATGCTCTGGGCCACCGGCACCGTCGTCTGCTTCGGCATCGCCGCCGTCACCCAGAAGATCGCCACCAACCACATCTCGAACGAACTCTCGCTCGTCTGCTTCGCCGCGTCGTTCGTCCCGGTCGGCGCCGCGATCCTCGTCTGGGGCGGACCGTTCAGCTGGGCGATCCCGGCGCGCGAGGGGGTGATCGCGCTGCTCTACGGCGCGGGCATCGGGATCGGTACCCTCGTCCTCTTCGCCGCCTATCGATGGGGCAACGCGTCGGTCGTCACCGCCCTCACCGGCCTCTACCCCGCCCTCACCGCCGTCCTCGCGATGGCGATCCCCTTCTTCGGCGAGACCTTCACCGGCCTCAAGATCGCCGCCATCGTCCTCGCGGCCGTCGCCGGCGCCGCCCTGACCTACGAGAAGCCCGCCCATGCTTGAGATCGTCGCCTCCGACCACAATCTCTGCGGCGAGGCGCCGATCTGGGACGCCGCCGGCCGGCGGCTCCTCTGGGTCGACCTCGGCAGCAACCTCGTCTACGAGCACGCCGCCGGCAAGACCCTCGTGATCCACCGCGACCTCATGGTCTCGGGCCTGGCGCTCAACTCCGACGGCGGCCTGGTTCTCGCGGGCGCGACCGGAGTCCATGTCGACGGCCGCACGATCCTCGCGGACTTCTTCAACGACATCCTTCCCGATCCTCGAGGCAGGCTCTACGCCGGGACTCTCCACTGGGGCGCCGACGGGCTGGTCAAGCCCGGTCAACTCCTCCTTTTCGATCCCTCGGGTGCCGTCCGCGTCGTCGACGAGGGCATCGAGATCGCCAACGGCCTCGGCTTCAGTCCCGACGACCGCACCCTCTACTTCGCCGACTCCGCCCGCCGCGTGATCTTCGCCTATGACGTCGACCCCGCGACCGGCAATCTCTCGCGCCGCCGCGTCTTCGCGCAGGTCCCGAAGGAGGAAGGCTTGCCCGACGGGTTGACCGTCGATCGCGAGGGCTTCGTCTGGTGCGCACAGTGGTACGGATCGCAGGTCGTCCGCTACGACCCCGACGGCCGCGTCCAGCGGCGCATCCCGATGCCGGTGCGCCAGGTCTCGAGCGTCATCTTCGGCGGCCCCGATCTCACCGATCTCTACATCACCACCGCCGCCGACCCGTGGCCCAGCCCGCTTGCGCCGCCGGGCTACGACCCGAAGGCGTCCAATCAAGGCGGGTCGCTCTATCGGTTGCGGACGAACATCCAGGGCCGCCCGGACTACCGCGCCGGGCTCAGCAGCTCGACCACTTTCTCGAGGGTGTAATGCTCGTCGGGGCCGAGCTTCAGGTCGCCCGCGACGCCGTCGCCGTCGCGGACCAGGTCGAGCGCCTTGACCGTATAGAGAATTCCGGTCCCCCTCACCACCCGCGCGGTCGCCTCCGACTCGGTCCAGAACGCCGCCGTCGCATAGAGAAAGCGGCCGTCGCCGAACCTGGTCTCGTACTCGTCCTCCTCGAGGAGGATCCACACGCGGGCGGGAAGCCGGAGCAGCACCGAATCGGGCGCCTTCGCCATCGCCGGCCCTCGAAATGAATTGACGCGTCCCGCCGTCCGGGAGTATAGGACCCATGTTACGGAATTAGGGGAGGATCAGGATGCACAAAGCCGCCGCGCTCTTCATCGCGCTCGCGCTCCTCACGACCCAGGACAAGGAAAAGCTCTTCGTCGAGGACAAGGACGGCTTCATCGTCATCGAAGCCGAGCACTTCCATCACAAGGTCGACAAGGACCCGCACAAGTGGGTCGCGACGAAGGAGCCCGCCGGGTTCTCCGGCGACGGCGCCATGGAGGCGAAGCCGAACGAGGACGCGAACAACGACGCCGAGGATTACCCGGACATCAGCCCGCGCCTGGACTACAAGGTGAAGTTCGCCAAGGCCGGCAAGTACCGCGTCTGGGTCCGCGGCTACGGCAAGACCGACTCCGACAATTCGTGCCACATCGCGCTCGACGGCAAGGCCGTCGCGTCGTCCGCCCGTCTCGGCGACTGGCCCACCGAGGAGTGGGCATGGCAGAACGAGACCAAGGACAACACGAACGCGACGATCGAGATCAAGGAGCCCGGCGTCCACACGCTCAATCTCCTCATGCGCGAGGACGGCTTCGTCGCCGACAAGATCCTCCTCACCCGCGACGAGAAGTACACGCCCAGGGACAAGGGTCCCGCGGAAAGCCGCGAGTAGTGGCCCACGACGTCACGATCATCGGGCTCGGCGCCATGGGGAGCGCCGCCGCGTGGCAGCTCGCGAAGCGCGGGCTCCGCGTGCTCGGCCTCGAGCAGTTCTCCCCCGGCCACGACCGCGGCTCGTCCCACGGCCGGACGCGGGTGATCCGCCAGGCGTATTTCGAGCACCCCGACTACGTCCCGCTCGTCCTCCGCGCCTACGAGCTCTGGCGCGAGATCGAAGGCGAGACCAAGCGGACGCTGTTCGTGAAGACGGGCGGCCTGATGATCGGCCCCGAGGGCGGACCGGTCTTCCGCGGCTCGCTCGACAGCGCCCGCAAGCACGGCCTGCACCATCGGCTGCTCTCGCGGGACGAGCTGAGCCGCGAGTATCCCTTCATGCGGTTCCGCCCCGAGGACCGGGCGCTCTGGGAGGATGAGGCGGGCGTCGTCTTCGCCGAGGACAGCGTCATCGCGTTCCAGGACCGCGCCCGCGAGCTCGGCGCCGAGCTCCGGTTCGGCGTCAAGGCGCCGCTGCCGTCGGGCAAGGTCCTCCTCACCGCCGGCTCGTGGCTCTCGGAGTTCGCGCCGCGCCTGCCGCTCCGGGTCGAACGCCAGGTCATGCACTGGTTCGATCTCCCCCAGCGGACGCCCCTCTTCATCTGGGACTACGGCAAGGTCCCCTTCTACTCCATCCCCGACGTGCGGGGCGACGGCGTCAAGATCGCCCTCCACCATGCGGGCGAGACCACGTCGCCCGACAAGGTCCGCCGCGACGTCGGCGCCGACGAGATCGACGAGGTGAAAGCGCGCCTGCGGGAGACGATCCCGGCGCTGGCCGAAGGCTATCGCCGGTCGATCACGTGCATGTATACGAATACCCCCGACGAGCACTTCGCCTTCGGTTTCCTGCCGGGGCGGAAGGACGTCGTCGTCGGCTCGCCCTGCTCCGGCCACGGATTCAAGTTCGCCCCGGTGGTCGGCGAGATCCTGGCCGACCTGATCGTCGACGGCAAGACGCGACATCCGATCGCGCCGTTCTCTTTGGACCGCTTTAAATGATTGGCCACAGAGAACACAGAGAAGAATCTGCTCTGTGCTCTCAGTGTCCTCTGTGGCCAATTCAAGCGTAGGATAAACATGATGAATCGACGCACGTTCCTCGGCACCACCGCCGCGCTGGCCGCCTCTCCGCTCCTGGCTCAAGACTCCAAGTCGCCGTGGAAGGTCGGCGGCTTCACCAAGGTCCTCCAGGAGCTCAACTTCGAAAAGACGGCCGCGGCCGCAGTCGAGCTCGGCTGGGACGGCATCGAGCTGCCGCTGCGCGCGAAAGGCCACGTCCTTCCTGAGAAAGTCGAAGAAGATCTTCCCAGGATGGTCGAGGCCCTGAAGGCGAAGGGCCTGGAGGTCCTGGTCGCGGCGACGGACATCAAGGGTGCCGACGAGCCGCACACCGAGAAGGTGCTGCGTGCGCTCGCGAAGTCGGGCATCAAGCTTTATCGCCACGGCGGATTCAAGTACAAGGAAGGCGTCCCCATCGCAGGCCAGATCAAGGAGTTCCGCGCAAAGCTCAAGGACCTGGCCGCGCTAAGCAAGGACGCCGGCGTCATGGGCCTCTACCAGAACCACTCGGGCAACGGCTACGTCGGCGCGTCGGTCTGGGACATCTACGCCATGATCGAGGACCTGGACCCGAAGACCTTCGGCGTTCACTTCGACATCGGCCACGCGACGGTCGAGTCGGGCCTGTCGTGGCCCACGACCTTCTCCCTCGTCAAGGAGCGCATCGGCGCGGTCATCGTGAAGGACTTCTACTGGAAGCACACACCGGGCGAAGGCGGCAAGACCGTCTGGGGCCCGCTCGGCCAGGGCACCATCAACCCGAAGTTCTTCAAGATGCTGAAGGCGTCCGGCTTCACGGGCCCGATCACCATGCAGTTCGAATATCCGTTCGAGGGCGGCGACGGCATGGAAGCCAAGATGAAGGCCCTCAAGGCCGACAACGCGAAGCTGCGGGAGTGGCTGAAGGGGCTGTAACACTTTCCTCGCCCGAGACGATACCCTGCATGACGCGTCTTTCGCTGCTCCTCCTCCTCTTCGGATTCGCGGGGCCGGACCTCCAGGTCGTCGCGAAGCACGGCAAGGGCGTCCGCGCGACCATCGATGGCCTTCCCGTCCTGATCCTCAAAGGGACGGCGACGGACCGCGGCCGCGACCACGGATTCCTCTGCGCCCGCGAGATCCTCCAGTTCCTCGACGCCTTCGTGCCGGTCGTCAAGGCGCGCAAGTCGGGCGACTGGGACAAGGACGTCGTTCCCGTCGCGCGGCGGTTCGTCTGGCCGAAGCGGTATGAGGACGAGATGGCGGCGATGATCGTCGGCATCCGCGAGGCGCTGCCCGACGCGAAGGCGCGGACGCTCAAGACCCTCGGCCGCGAGATCACGATCGATGATTTGAAGGTCATGAATTCAATTGCCGACCTGTTCGGCATGGGCTGCAGTTCCTTCTCGGCGTGGGGGGACCTCACCGAGGACGGCCAGGTGATGACGGGCCGAAACGGCGACTACGCGACGTTCCCGGTGCCGTTCTCGTTCTGCATCGTCGCGCTCCAGCCGGCGGAGAAGGAGATCAAGCCGACGTTCTCGGTCGGCGCGATGGGGCTCGTCGCATCGGGGACGGTGATGAGCGGCGACGGCGTCTTCGCGGCGGTGCACGACGAGTCGGGGCTGCCCCGAGAGAAGAACGCGGCGATCCAGCCGCGGATCCTGTCGGTCCAGAGCGCGGTGGAGTCGGCCCGCGCGGACCACGCGGTCGAGGACATCGCCCAGGCGCTGCGGCGGTCGCCGGTCGCGGTCGGCAACAACATCCACGTCAGCTCGGCGGAGACCACGCCCGCCATTCTCGAGTGGGACGGCAACGCCAAGGAGCAGGGCGTGACGGTGCGCTCGGTGAAGCCCGAGGAATTCCGGACGGCGATCGTCTGCACGAACCACTATCGGGCGCGGACGGAGCGGAATGCCGGCTGCGGCCGGTACGCGACGCTGTCGGAGGCGCTGCGGCGGGCGGCGTCGGAGAAGCACAAGCTCGACCTCGCGGCGGCGCAGCAGATGATGGACGCGGTGGGCCCGAACGGCGCGACGATGACCTACCTGTCGGTGATCGCCTTCCCCAAGCAGCGCCGGATGGTGGTGGCGCTCGCGACGAAGCCCGGCGTCTCGGCCACGAAGGGCCGCTGGACGACGGTCGACTGGGACGCCGTATTCAAGAACTGAGTCCGCGTCCGGTGTACGATAGTTCCAATGGCGCGGTACTGCCCCACCTGCGGTCATCCCAGCCAGTCTCACGACCGCGCCTGCCTCCAGTGCGATGCCGTCCTCCTGGGCGAGCAGAAAGCGCGGGAAGCGCAGGCGCGATGGGACGGGCTTCCCGCCGCGATGAAGAAGGATATGGAGACGGAGTATTCCCGTCGCTGCGAGGAGTGGTCCCATAACCGCGACTTCTACGAGAAGAAGTCCGTCTGGAAGCACATGGCCGGAGCGGCGATCGTGTTCGGCGTCGCGGGTGCGGCCTCGGGCTACTTCGCGCTGGCATACGCACTGGCCGGGCTGATCGCCGGGAAGGTCCTCAACCGCCGCAAGGGCGGTCTCTTTCTCGGCACCCTTGCCGGCGCGGCGGTGTTCGCGGCCGTCCTCGCCGTCCGGACCGGCTGCGTCCTCGTCCTGAGGGTCGAGACCGAGGCGTTCCTGATGAACGTCGCCGCGAGCCACTACGCCGACCGGATCGCCGGCCTGGTCTGTCCCGCCGCCGGCGGGCTGCTCGGCTACCTGATCGAGAACGAATTCGAAGCGCGCGGCTGATCACTTCGAATCATGCGGCGTCCAACGACCATGCTCGATATCCTGTTCGCGCTGCTCCAGACGGCGTCCCTGGACGAGACCGCGGCCGCGTTCGCAAAGGGCGACGCCGGTGCCCGCGAGGAACTCCAAAAGGCGGGGATGACCGCGATCCTGCCGTTGAGAAAGGTCCGGGCTCAGGCGCCGGACGCCGTCGATCCGCTGATCTTCGAGCTCAAGACCCGCGTCGAAGATCGTCCGACGAAGGAGATCCTCGACGCGCTGGAGGCCAAGCACTCGATGGACCTGGGGCCGGTCAACTTCGCGGTCGTCCTCGACGAGCTGTCCAACCACTTCCCGCTCACGTTCGACCCCGCCCTGTTCCGGACCCACTGGAACAAGAACGCGACGATCAAGCTGAAGGACCGTCCCCGCCGGGAGTGCCTGGACTCGATGTGCCGTCAGCTGGGGATCGATTACGGGTTCTTCTACGGGACGGTCCTCATCGCCGAGCCCGCGCGGCTCTGGCCGACGGCGGCGCCGGTGGTGCGCGTCGCACCGCTGACCGCCGAAGAGAGCGCCCAGGCCGAGAAGCTGATCAAGCGGTTGGGCGCCGACGACTTCCAGGAGCGCGAAGAGGCGCAGGCTGCGCTCAAGAAGCTGGGCAAGGGAACGCTTCCGCTCCTCGAGAAGGCCGCCCAGGGGGAGGACCTCGAGCGCCGCGCCCGCTGCACCGCGCTGGTCCACGCGTTGACCGAGCCGCCGACGCCGGCCACGTTCCATCGCTCCGCCGCGGCGCGCCAGAAGCTGGCGGGGGCGGACGACGACCTGCGCAAGCGGCTGTTCGCGGACATGGTCAGCTTCAAGGTGTCGGACATCGTCCTCGACGGCGCGATGCGGCTGATGCTCCAGCCGCGCGAGGTCCCCTTCCAGCTGTCGCCGTCGGCGCAGACGGTCCGCCTCACGCTCGACGCGCAGAACCACACCGCCTGGGCGCTCGTCAACATCGCCACGCACTGCTGCGGCCACGACTTCATGATCGAGAACGGCAAGCTCGTCATCGACACGCGGGAAGCGATCGAGCGCCGCCTCGCCGCGGGTCGTTGAGGGTAAAATACTTGCAGCATGGTGATGTTGATCGTTCTCGCCCTCGCTTTCCAGGACGCCGAGACACGACAGGCCCGAGAGCTCATTGAGAAGCTCCGATCCGACCGGATCGATGAGCGGGACAAGGCCACGCGGTCACTCAAAGCTCTGGGACTCGCGGCATTTCCGGCGGTCAAGGCCGCCCTGCGGGATCCCGATCCCGAGGTCGCCTCGCGCGCGGCCTCGATCTTCCCCGTCCTGACGCTCGCCGCGTCCCTTCCCCCTCGCCTGCTGGACGAAATCCCGGGCGCTCTCGATGCGATTGCGGCGAAGAAGGAGGGCGCCTGGACGACCGCGTTCTTCAAGGCCTCCGGGATGGAGAGCGGGCGGCCGATCCACCCGACTCTGACCTCCGACGACCTTGTTCCTCTCGGCCGGCGCGCACTTCAGGAACCCGGCGACGACCATGGGCCTCTGCTCGTGATCCGCGTGATCGCCCATCGGCAACTGATTCAGCTCAAACCGGACCTCCGGCCGCTTCTGACCCATCCGGATCTCGAGATTCGCAGCGAGGTGATGATGGCCCTGGTCGAACTGGGAGACGTGCCCGACAAGGATCAGGTGCAGACCCTGCTTCGAACCATCCGTTACGGCGGCCCGACCCGTCCCCACGCCATCCGGATCCTCGCCAGGGCCCGGCTGAAGGAAGCGGTGCCCGATCTGATCCGCGTCGCGTTCGAGGAGGACGTGAACTCCTCCCTCGTCGATGCTCTCCTGGACATGGGAGCGCGAAAGGATCTGCTCGACGCCGCGAGAAAACTCCTCCGGGAGCCTCCCGTCCAGGCGGCCGGTCTGGTGCCGGTTCGGCCGCAGGCCGCCTTGGTGGTCGGCCGCCTCGGCGGTCGCGAAGACCTGCCCCTTCTGGAAAAGGCGACCCAGGACGCGGACGAGAAGGTCCGGCAGGCTGCGGCAGACGCACTCCAGGAATTGAGGAAGAAGGACTAGTTACATCCCCTTGGGGCGGCGCGAGGCGAAGGCCATGAGCGTGGCCGCAACCGTTTTGAGCGCTTCGGTGTCATTCGACGTGACCGCGCCGCCGGCGACGATCCGGTCGATCTTCTCCAGCGCGAGGTTCAGCGTCGCGATCTCTTCGGCGGTCAGGTCCAGGTCCTCGGGATGGAACCGCCGCAGAATCCCCGCGATCGCCTTCAAGTCGTCCACCGTGATCCCCGGCTGCTTCTGGTACCGGGGCCGCGTCTCCAGCGCCGCGACCTCGAGCAGCAGCCGATGGACGAACGCCACCCCCTTCTCCATCTTCCCGTAGTTGAGCCGCTCGGCGTCGTCCTCCGGCTTGTGATAGGTCCAGGGCTGGCCCGTCGACAGGAACACGAACGGGATCTTCTTCGCCCGGAAGCTGCCGTAGTCGCTCCGCGCGTAGATCTCGCCGAGCGGCTCGATCACGTTCACTCCGAGCCGGCGCGGATCCAGACCCTCGATCGGCGGGACTTTCCCCAGCGCGTCCCTGAGCTCGGGACTGTTCTCGACGCCCAGCACGTAGAGGCTCGTCGAGTCGCGCGGCAGGAAGTCGCCGCCCATCATGTCCATGCAGACCAGCGCGACGATCTTCGTGACGTCGACCAGGCCCGAGCCGACGAAGAACCGCGAACCGCCAAGCAGGATCTCCTCGGCGTCGAACGAGCAGAACATCAGACCGCGCTTCGGCTTCTCCTTGGACGCGACGCAGCGGCGCGCCACTTCGAGCAGCACCGCGCAGCCCGACGCGTTGTCGTTGGCGCCGTTGTAGATCTGGCCGTCCTTCACGCCCAGGTGGTCGTGGTGGCAGCAGAGGGCGACCCATTCGTCGGTCGCCCCGTCGAGGAACCCGATCGCATTGATGCCCTCGGGGCCGGTCTCGCCCTTGGTCTTGAACTTCTGGAGCGTGACCCGCTGAAGGCCGATCTGCTCCATCTGCGACGCCATCCACCTCGCCGCGGTCTCGCCCTCCGGCGTCCCCGTCCGCCGTCCCTTCAGATCGTCGGACGCCAGGTACTGCACTGTCGCCTGAAGCCGCTCTCGAATTCCATCTGGAACGGCGCAACCGCCCAACAACAGCAGGAGAAGGGCTTGGGATCGCATGTTCAGAGTCTACCGGAATTCCCGAACGTACCATAGGTGATGATGAGAACGACGATCGCACTCCTTCTCCTGGTCCCGACTCTCGCCGCGCAGGAACGGGTGACGCCCAAGGAATCCAAGGGCGGCCAGAAGCAGAGCGAGCTCTGGGCGGACGTGCCCGAGACGTTCCGCACCCCGAAGATCCCCCAGTGGTCCTTCCCCGCCGACGTGAAGCAGTGGGAGTCGTCGGAGCGGGCGCAGACGCGCGCCACGCTGATGAAGTGCCTCGGCGAGATGCCGCCGAGGCCCGACCCCGCCAAGGTCAAGATCACGTCCAAGGAAGAGAACGACGACTACATCACCGAGCGGTTCGAGTTCTCGAACGGCATCGACGTCACCGTCCCGGGCATGATCCTCATCCCGAAGAACCGCAAGGGTCCGGCTCCCGCGGTCCTCGCGCTCCACGGACACGGCAGCTCCAAGGAGCGCGTCCTCAGCGATCCCAAGAGCGTCGAGCTCGTCGGCCCGATGCTCGCGAAGAAGGGCTACGTCGTCGCCGCGATCGACTCCCACTTCTGCGGCGAGCGGATCGGCAAGGGGCCCTCGGGCGCGCTCGACAAAGGCCGCTCGCAGGAGGAATCGCTGTTCAAGCTCTACCTCCTCCAGGGCCGCTGTCTCTGGGGGATGATGCTGCGCGACGAGCAATGCGTCCTCGATTACCTCCAGACGCTGCCCGAGGTCGACCCGAAAAAGCTCGCCGCCAGCGGGATGAGCATGGGCTGCACGCGGAGCTGGTGGCTGGGCGCGATCGACGACCGCATCCAGGCCGTCATCGGCATTGCCTGCTTCACCCGCTACACCGAGCTCCTCGCGCTCGGCAACCTGCGCTACCACGGGATCTACTATTTCGTCCCCGGCGTCTTCGCCCACTTCGACACCGAGGCGATCCATTCGCTGATCGCGCCGCGGCCGCACCTCGAGCTGTCCGGCGACCAGGACGGCGGCGCACCGACCGAGGGCGTGATCACGCTGGAAAAGAAGCTCGGCGCCGTGTACGGTCTCTACGGCAAGCCCGAAAACTTCCGGAGCGTGATCTACAAGAACACCGGGCACGAATACCTTCCCGAGATGAAGGATGAGCTCTCCCGGTGGCTCGACCGCCATCTGCCGGTGACGAAATGAGAGCGATCCTGCTGGGCGTCCTGCTGATGTCCGCCGCGCCGCGCGACGAAGAGGAGTTGAGAAAGGCCGCGACGTTCTACGCGTCGTTCGACGACGCGGTAAAAGCCGACTTCGGCGGCGGCGAGCTGACGCTCTCGACGCGATACAACCACAAGACCGAGAAGGGCCAGTTCGTCTTCGAGAAGGGCATCCCCGAGAAGGCGTTCCGGATCTCGGAAGGCCGCGGCAATGCGGGCGGCGCGCTGGAAGCCGTCGACGTCCTTCCCGACAACGGCCGCATCTTCTTCCCCGCGAAGGGGAACATCGCCCACAAGAAGGGCGGCTGGAGCGCCGCGCTGTCGGTCTGGATCAACTTCGATCCCGACACGCAGCTCAAGACGAAGTTCTGCGACCCGATTCAGATCACGTCGAAGAGCGCCGGCAACGGCGGTCTCTGGTTCGACTTCAACGACGCGAAGCCGGCGCGCAACATGCGGATGGGCGTCTTCCCCTCGGTGACCGAGTCGCGCCCCATGATCAAGGAGTCGCGCGAGGCCTGGTCGCCGATGGTCTGGGTCGACTCGCCCGGTTTCCATGTCGGCGAGTGGCACCACATCGTGATGAACTGGCACAACCTGGACACCGGCCGGAACGACGGCCGCGGCCAGCTCTACATCGACGGCAAGCTCATCGGCGAGATCAAGGAAAAGGACTATCCGCTGACGATGGACTGGGACCTCGACAAGGCCGGCATCTACATCGCGATCAGCTACATCGGGCTGATGGACGAGCTCGCGCTCTTCAACCGCCCGCTGACGGACGCCGACATCGCGATCTTGCGGGCCAATCCAGGCGTCCTCTCCGCCCTGAAGAAGAAGTAAAGGGACTCACCACAAAGACACAAAGTCGGCCCTTTGTGTCCTTCGTGCCTTTGTGGTGAAGACGCCCCTCATTTCTTCTCGAGGAGGTCGGCGAGCGTCCTCAGAAGTTTCGCGCCGTCGCCCTGCCACGAACTCCCGTGCATCGTCGCCAGCAGCCGGGGCTCCGACTGCGCGAGCTTCCGGATCATCCCCGCCGCGTTCTGCGCCGACGAGAAGTAGTTCATCTTCCCCCGCAGCGCCTCGCTGGGTCCGAGGATGTCCGACTCGGTGACCGGCGCCGGCTGGGCTCCCGGATGGGTGAAGAGGTCGCCGCAGAAGAACGTTTTCGTCGTCGATTCGGACATCAGCCCCGACTCCCAGCCGTGCGGCAGATGGGGCGTGTCATGCCACTGGATCACGTGGCGGCCGAGCTTGAGGGTTTCGCCGTCGACCATCACCTTGGGCGGGCGGTCCGCCTGGTCGTTGATGGAGGTCATCGCGGCAATGCGGCCGCAAACGGGGACCGCGTTCGGAGCGGCGGCGAGGAACGGGTTGAGCGCGCCGCACTCGTCGGCCTCGAAGTGCGAGAAGGAGACGTACTTCAGCTTCTCGACGGGCATGACGCGGCCGACCGCCTCCTTTACCAGGGGGAACGTGCCGCGGAGGCCGGTGTGGAAGAGAAGCGGGTCGTCGTCGACGATGAGGAACTGGTTGAAGCTGAACCCGCCCGGGACGGCGTCCGTGGGCGTGCTGATCCGGTAGATCTGGTCGGCGATTTCGTCGATTCGCGTCGCGGAGGCGATCATGGTTTCTCCTTCAAATTGCGGGCGATGGAAAGAATCGCGTCGGCGGCCATCCGGGCCGCCCGATCGGTCGAATGGGTGGCTTCGGCCAGCGTCCGCCACGACGGGGCGTCGAGGAGGATCCGGGCAATGAGGACCAGCGGCTCGGGCGGCGCCTTCGCCCCTTTCGGGGTCAGCGCGAGCCGGAGGATGGCGACCTGGTGGTCCTGGACCCTCTTGAAGTAGTCGCGGAGTTCGGGGAAGGAGGCCGCATCGGCGGCGCCCCACCTCATCCAGGGCGCGTAGTACTCATGCAGCCGGAAAAACGCGGCCGCGACCGCGTGGACGCGCTCCGGCAGGCCATCCCTGCCCTCAAAGAGGGTTTCGTCGAGCGCAACGGGCGCCCGGCCGGCGACCAGTCCGGTGCAGGCCGGGATGAGGTGGTTGGCGGTCGGGAAGTACTTGTAGACGGTCGGGATCGACACGCCGGCCCGCTTGGCGATCATGGCGTGGCTGGTCGCCGTTCCGCCGATCTCGGCGTGAAGCGCGGCGGCGGCGGCGACGATACGCCTCCGGGCCTCCTCCGAGGCGGCATTCCGCAGTCGCTTGTCGTACGCGCGTGGGCTCATTTGTCTTTATTAAGTATAAATTCAATTTATGTTCAGTCAACATAAATCGTAAAGAATTTTTCGGGCCGGCGGGGTACACTGTTCCGGTCCCATGAACGTCTCTCTGCGGCCCCCGGGCGGCGAGCGCACGTGGAACGCCATCCTCATGTTCCTCGGCGGGAGCGCGCTGCTCGGACTGTCGTTGGGCGGGTTCACCACGTCGCCCAAAGTGTTCCTGGCCTTCGGAGGGCTCTTCGTCGTTTCGGCCGTCGGTCTGTGGTTTCGGATGGGCTGGGCCCGGTGGACCGGCGGCTTCGGTCTGTTGATCTACGCGGCGCTCATCATCCTCGGAATGGCGTTGCGGACCGGATTCCGGGTGAACGGAGCCGGCGTCGCCCTGGTCACCCTCTGGATCGCCTGGCAGCTGCTGACCGATTCGGACCGGAAGATCGCCGCCCAGAAGAAGCGCGGCGACGACAGCGTCCGCGTGCCGCCGCAGCCGCTGACGTCGCTCGTCCTGCTGCTGAGCAGGCCGCGGAAGCTGACCGCGGCCGATGTCGCGATCGCCGTCACGAAGGCCTGGGGCGGGGCGTACGGGTTCCAGGACGAGGTCGGCGGCGGCAGCGACAAGGAGAACTGGGTCGTGGGGCGGTCGCCGGTCTTCCTGATCAAGTCGCCTGACGCGATGTTCATGTTCCACAACAACCCGGCGCCCTACTCCCCCGAGTCGAGGGCGCTGGCCCAGTCGATCCCGGACCTTCGGCTGCGGAAGGCGGTCGAGGACCACTGCGCGTGGGTGGCCGTCGATCTGATGCAACCGTTCGACGAGTCGCGGCCGCGGGACTCGTTCTACCCGGCGATCGGCCGGCTGATTGCCGGGGTGGCGGGCGACGACTGCCTCGCGCTGTTCCACCCGGCGTCGAAGCGGATCAACGCGTGGGAGGAGAGCCTCCGAGACGTTCTCCGCGGCCCCGATCTCCTCCAGAAGATCGGGACGCCCGTCAATCCGCCGATGCTTCAGGTCGACGACCGGGATCCGGACCTGACGGCCGGCGTCGCGGAGGCGCGTCGCCGCTTCCCGGAGTTCCTCGAAGCGTGGCAGCGCAAGGACGGCGAGCAGTTCTCGGTCAAGGCGCCGGTCACGGCGGGCGGCCGGACGGAGCACATCTGGATCGAGGTCGACGAGGTCCGCGACGACCGGATCGGCGGCAAGCTCGGCAATGAGCCGGTGGATCTCGGCGGGATGAAGATCGGCGACCGCGTCGACGTCGCGCACGCCGAGGTCGAGGACTGGGTGGTGGTCCGGGGCGGCTCGCAGGTCGGCCTCTTCACCGCCCGCGCCGTGGGCAAGAACCTGAAGAAGTCCTAGGTCGCGAGCGCCTGCTTCTGCAGGTCCTTGAGCTGCGCGCAGCCCTTCTCGGCGAGCTTGTAGAGCGCCATGAGGCGCGAGGTGTCGAACGGCGTCTTCTCGGCGGTGCCCTGGATCTCGACGATCAGGCCGCGGCCCGTCAGGACGACGTTCATGTCGACCTCGGCCTTCGAATCCTCCTCGTAGCAGACGTCGAGGAGCAGCTCGTTGCGGAAGACGCCGACGCTGACGGCGGCGACCGAGTCGCGCACCGGCGGGGCGGCGAACTTGACCCCTTCCTTCTCGAGCTCCTTGACGGCGTCCATCAGCGCGACGTACGCGCCGGTGATCGACGCCGTGCGGGTGCCGCCGTCGGCCTCGAGGACGTCGCAGTCCAGCCAGATGGTCTTCTCGCCGAGGAGCTCCATGTCGATGACCGCGCGCATGGCGCGGCCGATCAGGCGCTGGATCTCGCTCGTCCGGCCGTCGACCTTGCCGCTGCGCTCGCGCTGCTTGCGCTCGAACGTCGACCCGGGGAGCATGCCGTACTCGGCCGTCACCCAGCCCTGGCCCTTCCCTTCGAGCCACTTCGGAACCTCGTGGGCGATCGACGCGGTGCAGAGGACCTTGGTGCGGCCGAACTCGACGAGCACCGAGCCGGGGGCGCTCGACGTGTAGTGGCGGGTGAACTTCACGGGGCGGAGTTCGTCGGGCTTGCGACCGTCGATGCGAACCATCTTATTCCTCTTCTCCTTCGGCGGGCTTTTCGCCGGCCGCCTTGGCCTCCCGGGCCTTGCGTTCCCGCGCGAGCTGGTCGATGACGTTCGTCACCTTGAACGCCTTCTCGATCGAGTCGTCGATCTCGAAATGGATCTCGGGGAACGACCTCATCTGGATGCGCCGCGACAGCTGCCTCTGGACGAATCCCTGGGCGTGGCGCAGGCCGCCCATGGTCAGCTTCTTCTCTTTGGGCGTCCCCATGATGGAGACGAAAATCTTCGCGTAGCGGTAGTCGTCGGAGACCTTGGCGCGGGTGACGGTGACGAACCCCTTGCGGGGATCGCGGAGCTCGTAGAGGATGATCTTGCTCGTTTCCTTGACGATCTCGCTCGCCAGCCGGTCCTTGCGGAAGCCCTGTCCCATAGTCCTATTTGCACCACAAAGACACGAAGACCACAAAGGGAGGATCCGTCTTCGTGTCCTTTGTGCCTTTGTGGTGAATCATTCCCCGTAGAGTTCCTGTTCGCTGTCGACGAGCTCGACGCCGCCGAAGAACCGCACGTAGTTCACGACGTTCGTCAGCACGCTCTGGACGAACGCGCCGTCGGACCCCACGGCGGCAACGCCGATCTCCGCCGTCTGCCACACGTCCTGCTCGTCCGTCTCGGCCACCGAGATGTTGAACTTGTTGGACAGCGTGTCTTTCAGGCTCTTGAGGACGCGGCGCTTGTCCTTCAGGGAGTGCGACTCGCGGAGGACCAGCCGGATCTTCAGGGTGCCGACGATCA
>Ga0134121_10000382_pt1 | contig 51639 bp, 54 predicted proteins | sample KB301_FD_96463 | JGI IMG/M metagenome (GOLD analysis project Ga0134121, IMG submission 96463) | Terrestrial soil microbial communities without Nitrogen fertilizer from Kellogg Biological Station, Michigan, USA - KB3-0-1 | ecosystem: Environmental > Terrestrial > Soil > Unclassified ...
AGCTGCAGGCCCTTGCGCGTGAACTCGTCGTCGATCTCGCCGAGCTGCGCGTCGAGCGCCAGCAGGCCCTCGCGGCGCGCCTGCTCGGCGAGCGAGATGATCAGGTCGACGCGTCCGCGCACGTCGAGCTCCGGCGGCCCGAACGCGAGCTTGTAGAGCGCCGGGATCTTCTTCATCGTGTCCATGCCGACGCTCGAGAGCGTCGCGGCGCCGGTGCCGACGCAGACGATGATCAGCGCGGGGATGTTGAAGAACGCCATCGGCTGCGTCCCCTCCATCATGGAGGCGAACAGCAGCGCGCCGACGCCCGCGGCGATCCCAATGGCAGTGGCAGCCTTCATCAGCCCAGGTGATCGACGGGCGGCGGCGATCCTTCAATCGCCGTCAGGACCGGGCGCCTGCCGTGCAGCGCGTCGTCGAGGATCCCGGCGCGCCACGAGCGCACCAGTGCGGCGACGTGGGGCGGCGCCTCGACCACGACGACCTTCGCGCCGGTCGTGAGCGTGACGACCGTGTCGGGCAGCGCCTCGACGGTCAGGATCAGGTCGGGATTCAGATGGAACGGCTCGGCGTCGTGGCCGAGCCGGTGGAGGACGATCATCAGCGATCTCCTTCGAGGAGGGTCGGAAGGCGGGCGGCGGTCCCTCGAACGCCGCCCGCCCTGCCGTTTGGTCAATGCGCTGGGGGGCCCGCACCCCTTAGCGCTTGAGGTTCACCAGGTCCTGCAGCATCTCGTCCGCGGTCGAGATGACACGGGAGTTCGCCTGGAAGCCGCGCTCGGCGGTGATCATGGTCGTGAACTGGGTCGCGAGGTCGACGTTCGACATCTCGAGCATGCCGGCGACCGTCTGGCCGAAGCCGGTCGTGTTCGGCGTGCCGACCGTCACGGCGCCGGAGCTCGCCGACTGCAGCCACAGCGAGCCGCCGGTGCGCTGCAGGCCGCCCTCGTTGGAGAACTTGCCGAGCGCGAGGTATCCGGCGGTCACGCGCTTGCCGAACGTCGCCGAGGCCGGAGCCTGGTCGATGTAGGAGAGGCCGCCGTCCTGGCCGATCGTCACGTCGGTCGAGCCGGGTGGGATCGTCAGGTAGGAGTCGGTCGCGTTCGGCGCGTAGGTGAAGCCGCCGGAGCCGTCCGGCGTCGCCGTCGCGCCGAGGCCGACGACGTAATGGCCGTCCTGCGTCGTGAGGTTGCCGACCGAGTTGAGCGTGAGGTTGCCCGCACGCGTGTACTCGAACGACGTCGGGAGCGTCGGCGGGGTGCCGTTGCCGACGCGCAGCCAGCCGGCGCCCTGGATGTAGACGTCGAGCGGGTTGCCGCTGGTCTGCGCGGCGCCGTTCGTCATCAGGTTGTCGACCGAGCCGAGCTGCACGCCGAGACCGACCTGCAGCGCGTTGGCGCCGCCGGAGCCCTGGTTCGGGCTCGAGGCGCCGCGCTGCAGCTGCGCGAGCGAGTCCTGGAACGTCGTGCGCGCCGACTTGTAGCCGACGGTGTTGACGTTCGCGAGGTCGTTCGCGGTCACGTCGAGCATCGTCTGGTTGACCTTCAGGCCGCTGATCGCGGCGAACATGCCTCGCATCATCGGGGCATCACGTCCTTTCGCGGCGCCCTCGAGGAGGTCCCGCCGTGGTTGTCAGCCGCTCGCGTCATGCGATGACGGCGCTGTCGATGTTCGTGAACACGTGCTCGCGCATGTGCTCGGGGTCGACCGCCGTGACGACGGTGCGGTTGGGGACGGCGACGACGAACGCCGTGCCGTCCAGGAAGACGACGGATGCGCGCGAGCCCTTGCCGGCGGCGCGCTGGACGCCGTCGCCGAGGCGCGCGAGGTCCTGCTCGCCGAGCTCGATGCCACGCCGTTGCAGCCGCTCGAGCGCGTGGCGCGAGAAGGCGACGGCGGGCGTGCGCGCGAGCACGTCGGCGAACGACGGGCCGGTGACGACCGCGCCGTCCGCGCCCGTGCGCGGGGGCGCCGACCCCACCCCGCCCACCCCGGCGATCCCGGGCGGCAGCAGCGCGGCGTTGGGAACCGGCTGGCTCATGCGACACCCGTGACGGCGACCGGTGGGATCCCGGCGGTGCCGTCGATCGTGAGCGACGGGCCGTCCTTCGAGAAGGTGACCTTCTGCACGACGCCTGTCGCGCTCGATGCATCCGACTTCGTGTACGTGACGGTCTTGCCGAGCAGCGCGACGGCCTCGTTGTCGTAGTTGTTCGCCGCGCTCGCGGTCGAGGTCTGCGTGAGGTTCGTGAGCTGCTCGAGGATCGAAAACTGCGTCAGCTGGCCCATCTGCTGCGACGGGTCCTGCGGACTCAGCGGGTCCTGGTTCTGCATCTGGCCGATCAGCAGCTTGAGGAAGTCGTCCTTGCCGAGCGTGGGGCCGCCGCCCTGCGTCGAGGCGGCGCCGGTCGAGGTGGTCACGGGGGCGAGTGGGTCGATGGGCATGGAATCGGTCCTTTCCGCTCAGGCGAGCACGTCGACGAGCGCGCCGTTGGCGAGCGTCAGGGTCGTCGTGGTCGGGTCGGTCGGGGTCGTGGTGACGTCCTCGACGCTCGTCGGGTCCTCGGCGCCACCGTTGCCGGCACCGCCGGTCGCGTCGCCGAAGCCGCGCTGCTCGCCCGGCGCGCGGCGGTCCTGCTCGCCGGAGGCGCCGATGTCGAGACGCAGCAGCGTGAGCCCCTGCGTCTCGAGCGAGCGGCGCAGCTCGGCGCCGGCGTGCTGGAGCAGTTGCGCGGCGGTCGCGTGCTCGGCGACGACGCGTGCGACGAGGCCGTCGGCGGTCTGGCGCAGGTGGATCTCGACGCCGCCCAGCTCGCGCGGGTGCAGCTCGATGCGGGCGTGCGAGACGCCGCGATCGGCGGCGGCGCGCAGCGCGAGCCGGACCGTCTCGATCGCGTGCTCCAGCCCGACGCCGGCAGGCGGCGCGGGCGCGGCGGCAAGCGTCGCCGACGGCGGAGCGGTGACCTGCGGAGCGGCGACGGGCGAGGTCGCGACCGGCACGCCGGGCGCGGGTGCCGTCGCAGCGGCCGGGCCGTGGTCGACGTCTGCGACCAGGTTCGCCGCATCGTTCTTGGGCGATGTGGGAAGGCTCGCCTCCGGCGTGCCACTGGGAACCGGTGTCGCCGAAGCGGACGGGCGGGGAGCGGCGAACTGCGGGGTTGCGCCGGGGCCGACCGTCGGCTGGGCGACAACCTCCGTGGGCGAGTCCTGCGTGGTGCCGGGTGCCGCGGGAGCGGCATCCGGCCCGACGGACGTCGTCGAGGCCGCCAGTGCCGGCGCGGTCGCCGGGGTGGTGGGGAGCGTGGCGATCGCCGCGCTCGCCGCCGCCCCGGCCGGCGAGCCGGTGGCAGGCGTGGTGGTCCCAGCGGCTGCGGTGCCGTCCCCAGCGGTCGGCACAGCCGTCGCAGCGGCAGCGCCGACGGCAGCGGGCTTGGCCTGCGCGACGCCGCCGAGCAGCGCAGCGAGCGCCGACGCGTCGGCGACCGTCACCGGCTCGTCCTTCGTCCCCGGTGTGACCGGGTCGAGCGTCGAGCCGTCCACCGGAGCGGAGTCGTCGCCGCTCGGCTGCTTGACGGGCTGCTGGTTCTGGTCCTGCTTGGGGTGGCCTTCCGCAGTGGCGGTCCGGGCCTGCTGGTGCTCGAGCACCGACGCGAACGGCGGGCCCGGCGGGGCGCCGGATCCGCCGCCTGGCGGGGAGTCCGGGCCCGGCGGCGCCGACGCCGCGGGGGGGAGTTGGAGAATGCTCATGCGCTCGGGAGGGGGGTCGGGGTTGGAGCGACGCCGGTGGCGTTGCGGTAGGCGTTCGCGTTCGCGAGCACCTTCTGGACGTAAGCCTGGGTCTCGGCGTAGGGCGGCACGCCGCCGTAGCGCGAGACGGCGCTCGGACCGGCGTTGTAGGCCGCAAGCGCCTTGACGACGTCGCCGCCGAAGGCGTCGAGCTGGCGCCGCAGGTAGCGGGCGCCGCCGTCGATCGACTGCGCCGGGTCGAGCGGGTTCGTCACGCCGAGCCCGGCGGCCGTGCCGGGCATCAGCTGCGTGAGACCGAGCGCGCCGGCGCCGCTGGTGGCGTTCGGGTTGAAGCCGGACTCCTGCTGGATGAGGCCGTGCAGGATCGCCGGGTCGAGCCCGTAGCGCTGGGCCGCGGAGGTGACGAGCGAGTCGTAGGGCGTCGTGCCGGGGGCGCCTGCGGTCACGTTGGAGCCGGGGAGCGTCGTCGAGACGAAGGGGGTCGCGCTCGCAGCGGCCGGCTGAACGCTGCTCGCGCTCGCAAGCGCGGCGGAGAAGCTTGCGCCGCCGTTCGACGGCACCCTTCCCTGCGCTTGGGCGATCAGCTGCTGCAGCTCCGCCACGCGTGCGGCGGCGGCCTGCGCGCCGAGCGCGGGGGTCGGTTGGGCGATCGTCGTGTCGATGCTCGCGAGGCTCATGAGGCACTCCGACGGTGCTGGACGAGCGCGATCTCGTCGAGCGTCACGGTCTCGGCGCGCGCCTCGGCACGGGCGTGGTCGGCGCGACGACGCTCCTTCAGGCGCTCGAGCGCCTGGCGCTCGCGGGCCGCTTCGACGAGGGCGTCACGGCGCGCCGCGACCTCGGCCTCATGGCGGTCGAGATCGAGCTCACCGGCCTGACGCGCCTGTGCGACGCGCTCGAGGTAGGCCTGCTGGGCGATCAGGTCCTGCCCGCTCAGCGGCGCGGCCGCCGCGGCCCGCTGAGCTTCGAACGCGCCGCTCAGCTCCTCGCCCATCGCCCGCAGGCGATCGGCGCAGCTCGTCCGCCGGGACATCGCCCCGGCGAGCTCCTGCTTGGCAAGGTCCTCACCACGCTCGCGCAATGCGCGCAGACGTTCGAGGGGGAAGCGGAACGCGCTCACGGTCCGGGTAGTCGGCCGCCCGACCCCGAGCTGTACCTGCTGGACGGGTGTTTGACGGCGGCGCTACCTCAACCGGCAGCGGCAGCGCTGTTCAGGCGCGAGTCCGTACCGCCGCAGGATCGGGAGGTATCGCTCCGCACGACGGTCGGAGTCGCGGATCGCTTGCTTGATGCGGATCATCTCCCGCTGAGCCATCTCGCTCGCGGCTTGCAGACGCACATCCATGATCTCCATCTGCCGCTCCATCTCCTGCCACGCTCGAACCTGCTCCTCGCTGACCTCCATCGTTAGCTCCCTTCCAGTCTTCCGTGGGCGTCTCGCCTGCTGAGCTCGAGTTCGAGCTTGCGGATCGTCTCGTAGGCTTGGTCCAGCTCATCCTTCAAGGCATCTCGCTCGATCTCGGCATCAGCCGCGGTCGAGACCTCGAAAGGCCCCGCCTTGGTCAGCCACTGCCGATTCAGAGCTCGCACCACGATCGAGAGCACGACGAAGCCGGCAACGCACAGGAGCGTGACGCGACCGGTGAAGATCAGGGCTCGGCTCTGAAAGACCACAGCGAGGAAGTCGGGGTGGGAATGGAGCGTCGGCAGATCGGTTGGATAGATCCGCAGCCCGACGTACAGCGCCAAGACTGCGAGCACGACGAGGAGCAGCCGGGCTTGCAGACGGTGAAGCGGGATGAGCATCGAACACATGCTCCCCGTCCAATCGCCCGGCCTCAACAGCTCATATATGTGAACTCGTAACGATTAAGCGGCAGAGGCCGCAGCGGCAGCCACAACCGCGTCCGCGACCGCCGCGAGATCTTCGTCGCCGATCACATACGGGGGCATCGTGTACACGAGGTCGCGGAAGGGGCGCAGCCACACGCCGCGCTCGACGGCGGCGGCCGTCGCGGCGGCGACGTCGACCTCGCGGTCGAGCTGGACGACGCCGATCGCGCCGAGAACGCGCACGTCGCGCACCCCCGCGAGCCCCGCGGCCGGCGCCAGCCCGGCGCGCAACCCGCGCTCGATCCGCGCGACGTCCGTCCGCCACGCGCCGTCCGCGAGCAGCTCGAGGCTCGCGAGCGCCACGGCACAGGCGAGCGGGTTCGCCATGAACGTCGGGCCGTGCATCAGCACGCCTGCTCCGCGCGACGTATCCGCGATCCCGTGGGCGACCCGCGCGTTGCAGAGCGTCGCCGCGAGCGTCAGGTAGCCGCCCGTGAGCGCCTTGCCGACGCACATCACGTCCGCCGCGATCCCGGCGTGCTCGGAGGCGAAGAACGCGCCGGTGCGCCCGCAGCCGGTCGCGATCTCGTCGACGATCAGCAGCACGTCGTGCGCGTCGCACAGCTCGCGCAGCAGGCGCAGGCAGGCAGGGGGGTAGACGTGCATCCCGCCGGCTCCCTGCACGATCGGCTCAACGATCGCCGCCGCCAGCTCGTCGGCGTGCGCAGCGATCAGCGCCTCGACCGCCGCGGCCCACTCCGGATCCAGCGGCGCGTCGAAGCCGGACGGCGGGCGCGGCGCGAACAGCTGCGGCGCGAGCGTTCCCGCGAACAGCTGATGCATCCCGCCGACCGGGTCGCACACGGACATCGCCCCGAACGTGTCGCCGTGATACCCGCCGCGCAGCGCGAGCAGGCGATGCTTCTCGGGCCGCCCGCGGGAGCGCTGGAGCTGCAGCGCCATCTTGATCGCCACCTCGACGCTCACCGAGCCCGAGTCGGCGAAGAAGACGTGCTCGAGCCCGGCCGGCGCCAGCTCGACGAGCCGCTGCGCCAAGGCGATCGCCGGCTCGTGCGTCAGGCCGCCGAACATCACGTGTGCCATCCGCTCCAGCTGGCCCGTGGCCGCCGCGTCGAGCGCAGGATGGCGGTAGCCGTGGATCGCGCACCACCACGAGGCCATCCCGTCGATCAGCTCGCGCCCGTCGGCGAGTTGCAGGCGCACGCCCGAGGCCGACTCGACCGGCAGCGGCTCGATCGCCGCCGGCAGCGACGCGTACGGGTGCCAGACGTGCGCGCGATCGAACGCGAGCCGCTCCGCGGTCACGGCGTCGGCGGTCGCCTAGTCGTCCCGCGGCGGCGGGCGGAAGACGATCCGCTTCAGCTCGGCGATCGCCCCCCCGCTCAGCCGCAGCGCCGTCTGGATCCCCTCGGCGCCCAGCTCGCGCGCGACGAGCGCACGCCGCAGCTCGTCGAGCGCGGCGCGATCCTCCTCCTGCGCGCCGTCGCGGCCGGCCTCGAGCAGGATCAGGTGACGCGGGCGCCGCACGGCGGCGGCCATCCGCACGTACGGCTCACGTGCCTCCGCGCCGAGCCCGTCGGCGGCCAGGACGACGGTCTCGCCCGCCTCGATCCGCTTGCGGATCGCCGCCGTGAGCAGCTCCTGCGCGCGCGGCTCGACGTCCGCGTCCGGCACGCGGCCCGCGAGCAGCCCGCGGACCTTGTCGAGCGAGAGGATCGCGGCGCGCTCCTCGATCACGCGCTCGATGAAGCGGTCGCGCTCCGCCGCCGAGGGGGCGACGACCAGCACGAGGCTGCCGGGCGAGTAGCGCATGCGATCCGACGGGGTGAGGATGCGGCAGCGGACCGAGATGTCCGCGGGCCGCTGCGGACCTCCGTCGCGGCGTGGACGATCGGAGGACCACCCGCCCCGCTCGTCGTCGGAGAACTTGACGCTGCGCGTGGGGGGAGTAGTCGGCATCCCTCCATCTTGCCCTATCGCGCGCCCGAGCCCCCCACCGGCCGACGTGCGCGGCGGCCGGCGGGGGCTGCGCGAGCCCGCCGCCGGCCGACCGGATGCCTCAGTGCGGCAGCACCGCCGCCTTGTGGATCAGGAGCTCCGCGTGGACCATCTCGATCAGCGCCTGCAGCTCGCCGACCGGGTGCCCGTCGAACGCGGCGCCGTTGAGCTGGGCCTTGATCTTGCCTGCAAGCGCGTCGCGCTCGCTCGTCAACGACGCGATCGCGTTCTCGATCGCCGCGTACTCGCCATCGTTCGTCGAGGCGAGCGCGCGCGTCGAGGCCGCGAGCGTGTCCTGCGCGAACGCCCCGAACGGCGCGTTCAGCTGCTCGTAGGCGTCGCCGAGCCGGCGCACCGTCGGACCGTGCACGCGCAGCGCCTGCGGCAGCGCGCTCTCGCGCAGCCCCTCGACGAGCACGCGCCCGTCGTGGCGGTAGTCGTCGTGCAGCCCCAGGAGGGCGAGCATCGTCGGACGCACGTTCGTGTGGTCCGTCCAGGTGCGCGCGTCGATGCCGTTGCGCTCCACGCCGGGGCCGACCATGCCGACCCAGGTGGTCGCGATCTCGTCCTGGAAGTCGCCGTGGTTCCAGGCGGCCGAGTTGGCCGCGACGCACGTCGACGTGCCGCAGCCGGTGCCCCCGAAGCTGACGAAGAAATCGGGGTTCGCGAACATCGTGAACGTCGGCGTACGACTCGGGTCGCCGTTGATCATGTGGAGCGTCCGCTCCTCGACCGTGTCCGCCAGCCGCTGCGCGAGCGGGACGCTCGCGCGGCCGTCCAGATACGGGTCGACGACCCGCAGCGCGGCGACGTCGCGCTCCAGCTTGCGCACGCCCGCGTCGGTGCGGACGGGCTGGCCCCCCACGTAGAACCCCGGGGCGCTGTCGGAGCGGAGCGCGAACGGCGACTCGCCCGCCGGCAGCAGCCCTTGGATGTCCGTGCTGACCTCGCCCATCTGGTTCGACGGGCAGCTCGTCAGGTCGACGCACGCGGTGTGGGCGTACGCGAGCGAGCCGTCCGCCTGGGACATGCCGGGGCCGCCGGCGAAGTGGTCGCCCTCGTCGACGGTCACGACGAACAGCGTGTTCGAGCGGTCGATGCCGTCGTGCGCCAAGCGCGTGAAGAACGCGGCGAACGCGGCGTCGTAGTCCTTGAGCTGCGCCACGTAGCCGGCTTCGCCCGGCCCGGAGGCGCGGATCGTGGTGCGGTCGTCGTGCGCGTCGCCGATGTAGGAGAACGTGACCGGCACGCCCGCCTCCTGCAGCTGCGCGATGTAGCCGAGCGTCTCCTTCGCGCCCTCGTGGCCGAAGCCGGCGAAGCCGCACGTGCCGGCCGGGCCAAGCATCGGGTTGCCGGCCGTGTCGGCCACGCAGGCGTTGCCGTGAGTGATCGCCGGGTTCACGTACTTCGCGCCGAACAGCGCCTTGAAGCCGTCATAGCCGCCCGGCTCGTCGGGCAGCAGATCCGGCCTGGCGTTCGGGTTGCTCGCGCACAGCCCACTGCCGGCGGCGCAGTGCACGGCGAGACCGAGGAAGTCCCCTGCCGCCTGAGTACGCGTGGCGGGGTTGCTCGCCTCGTTCCACTCGGGCGAGCCCGTCCCGAATACGGTCGTCATGTCGCCGGTCGGGTCGGTATTGACGTTCTCGAGCTCGATGTTCGCGGTCGAGACCCCAGCCGTGTCGCAACCGGCGCGCGTGAACGGCACCCACGGCGCGGGCGTCGTCTTCTGGCCGTCGCCGATCAGGCTCGGCAGGGGGTTGTGCAGCGCGTCGACAGGGGCCGTCCAGTACTTGAACGCCGGCGAGAAGCCCACACCGCCCGTGTCGGAGCGGAAGTAGCCGTAGCCGTTGGACGCCGTCAGGCCGTTGCGGTCCGGGTAGAGCCCCGTGAGCGTCGAGACGATCCCGCCCGCGGTGTGCGAGATGAGGATCGTGTGGTCGTTCGTGAAGAGCGTGCCCTGACCGCGCAGGAAGCTCAGCAGGTGCGGCATCTGCTCGAGGTCGGAGGCGACGTCGGGCCGATCGCGGTTGAAGTGGGTGTTGTCGAACTGAATGGCGATGACGTGCTTGATCCCGCCGCCGAGGTGACAGACGGGGGGCGGCGGCCCGCCGTGCGGGTCCGAGGGATGCGCCGCGGCGACGCCGGGGCTCGCCAGGCAGGCAAGCGCCAGCGCCGCGACCGCCGCGGTCTTGATTCGCTGCATTGAGACTCCGTTCCGTGAGGATGGACGACGCGAGTCAATCGACGGAACGGCGCCCTGCGGTGATGGGACGGTGACGAACTCGTGACCATCGAGTATGTCGTTGTGCGAGCGCACAACGACGGGCGCGGCGATTGTCTGTCAAGCGCGCAGGTTCAACGGCGGGATCGCGCTCGCGGCGAGCGGGGAGGCGAGGCCGCTGACCGCCGGCATGGGCGGCGGAGGCGACGCGTCGGCGAGCGGCTCGGCGAGCGCGCCGTCGGGCTCCGCGCCGGCGTGCTCGGCGATGCCGGCGGCGATGTCGAGCAGCGCGGCGTCGGCCTCCGCAGCGCTGCTGCGTTCGTCGACGGGCTGGCGCAGGAAGCGCTCGATCCGCGGGCGCAGGTCGATCGCGGCGTCGACGACCGGGTCGGTGCCGCGCTGGTAGGCGCCGATCGCGATCAGGTCCTCCTTCTCGCGGTAGGCCGCGAGCAGCCGCCGGACCGCCTGCCCGGCGTCGCGCACCTGCGGCGAGACGACCTCGCCGACGAGGCGCGAGACGGACTGCAGCACGTCGATCGCCGGGTAGTGGGAGGCGTGCGCGAGCGCGCGCGTGAGCACGACGTGGCCGTCGAGGATCGAGCGCACGGCGTCGGCGATCGGCTCGTTCATGTCGTCGCCGTCGACGAGGACCGTGTAGAGGCCGGTGATCGAGCCGGTGGCCGCCGTGCCGGAGCGCTCCAGCAGGCGGGGCAGCTGGGCGAAGACGCTCGGCGTGTAGCCGCGCGTGGCCGGCGGCTCGCCGATCGCGAGGCCGACCTCGCGCTGCGCCATCGCGAAGCGCGTGACCGAGTCCATCATCAGCATCACGTGCTTGCCCTCGTCGCGGAAGTGCTCGGCGATCGCGGTCGCCGTGAACGCCGCCTTGATCCGCACGAGCGCCGGCTGGTCGGAGGTCGCGACGACGACGACCGAGTGCGCGAGCGCGTCGCCGAGGTCGCGCTCGATGAACTCGCGCACCTCGCGACCGCGCTCGCCGACCAGCGCGATCACGTTCACGTCAGCCGTCGTCGAGCGCGCGATCATCCCGAGCAGCGAGGACTTGCCGACACCGGAGCCGGCGAAGATCCCGAGCCGCTGGCCGCGCCCGCACGGCACGAGCGCGTCCAGCGCGCGCACGCCGAGGTCGACGCGCTGCTCGATGCGCGGCCGCGCGAGCGGATCCGGCGGAGCGGCGACGGTCGAGCGCGGGCGTCCGCCCGCAGCGATCTCCAAGTCGTCGAGCGGGCGCCCGAGCCCGTCGATCACGCGCCCGAGCAGGTCGTCGCCGACGCGGATGCGGAACGGCGCACCGGTCGCGCGCGCGGTCGTGCCGGGTCCGATGCCCTCCATCTCGCCGAGCGGCATCAGCAGCGTGCGCTGCCCGCGGAAGCCGACGACCTCCGCCGGCACCGGTGGATGCCCGCGGTCGCCGTTGACGAGGCAGACCTCCCCGACCTCGGCCTGCAGGCCGGTCGCCTCGACGACGAGGCCGATCAGGTCGCTGACGCGGCCGCTGCGACGCGCGAGGTCGCTCCCGCGCAGCATCGCGCCGGTGCGCTCCAGCAGCGAGGAGCCGTCGCTCATCCGCCGAGCTCCGCGACGACCAGCTCGTGCGCGCGCGCGAGCTGCGTCTCGACCGAGGCGTCGATCTGGCCCTCCTCGGTGCGCACGACCGCGCCGCCGCGCGCGATGCGCCGCTCGGCCTGCACGTCGCAGTGCTCAATGCCGCCGAGCTCGGCGGCGAAGCGCTCGGCCGCGGTGCGCACGAGCTCGAGGTCGTCGGGGTGCACGAGCACCGTCACGCGCCGGCGCTCGACGAGGCGGCGCAGCGCGCCGCGCACGCTGTCGACGACGCGCTCGGGCTCCACCGCGAGCGCGCCGGAGACGATCTTCTCCGCCAGCGCGAGCGCCAGCTCGATCGCGTCGCGCTCGACCGCCTCGGCGGTCTGGGCGCGCAGCACGGCGACGCCGTCGAGCGCCTCGGCGAGCGCACCCAGCGCGTCCGCGATCTGCGCACGACCCTCGGCGAGCCCGTCCTCGCGGCCCGCGGCGAGCCCCTCGGCGTGCGCCTCCGAGCGGATCCGCTGCGCGTCCGCCTGCGCGGCGGCCAACGGCGACTCGAGCTCGCGCAGCGAGACCTCCGGCGGCGCGTCGAGCTGCTCGAACGCGAACGTCGCGATCGTCTCAGACAACGACGTCGCTCCCGCCGCGACCGATCACGAGCGTCCCGGCGTCCTCGAGCCGGCGCACGATGCCGACGATGCGGCCCTGCGCCTCCTCGACGACGCGCTTCTTCTGCGGCGGCTGAAACTCCATCTCCTCGCGCAGCATCTGCGCGCCGCGCTCGGACATGTTCCCCAGCAGCCGCTCCTTGACGGTCTCCTCGACGCCGCGCAGCGCGAGCGCGAGGTCCTTCTGGTCGACCTCGCGCAGCACGAGCTGGATCGAGCGGTCGTCGAGCTTGGCGATGTCCTCGAAGACGAACAGCAGCCGTCGCACCTCCTCGCCGAGCTCGGAGTCCTGCTCGGTGAGCGTGTCGAGCACGTTGCGCTCGGTCGGGCGGTCGGTGTGGTTGAGGATGTCGGCGAGCGACTTGACGCCGCCGGCGGCCGAGTACTCCTGCTGCACGACGGTCTCCAGCTTGCGGCGCATGACGTTCTCGATCTCGCGCACGACGTCCGGCGGCGTCTCGCCCATGCGCGCGATCCGCATCGCGATGTCGGCCTGCTGCTCCTCCGGCAGGCACGAGAGCACCTGCGCGGCGAGCGTCGTGTGCAGGTTGGCGACGACGAGCGCAATCGTCTGCGCCGCCTCGCTGCGCAGGAACGTGACGATGTGGTCCGGCGGGGTGCGGCGCAGGAACTCGAACGGACGGCGCTCGATCACGGTCGAGAGGCGGCCGATGATCTCCGCCGCGCGATCGGAGCCGAGCGAGCGCTCGAGCACGTCGCGCGCGTAGTCGACGCCGCCGGTCGCGAGCGAGTCGTACGCCTGCACGACGGCGGCGAGCTCCTCGAACACGAACGCGGAGGTGTCGGGGGCGATCTGGCCCTGCTTCGCCATCTCGAGCGAGAGCGCCTCGATCTCCTCCTCGCGCAGGTGCTTGAAGATGTCCGCGGCCTTCTCGGGGCCGAGCGCGATCAGCAGGACGGCGGCCTTGCGCCGTCCGACCAGTCGCGGCACGGTGCGCTGCGGCAGTCGCGGGGTGACGTCCTCGACGTCGGCGTCCGGCAGGTCGACGGTGCCCATCTACCGCTCGTCCTCGGACATCCACGCGCGCACCTGCTGCGCGACGCGGTCGGGGTCGCGCGCGACGAGGTCCTCGACCTGCAGGCGCGCGGGCTGCTCGGGCGTGCGCAGCGGACGCACCTGCGTCGGATGGTCCTCGGCCTCGAGCCGCTCCAGCTCGGCGAGCGTGCGCGGCGCCTGGATCTCGCGCAGCCACGTCGGCTCGCCGGCGAGCGTCTCGGACTCGCGCTTGCGCAGCTGACGCGTGACGAAGAAGAGGAAGAAGAGCGCGCCGATGCCGAGCAGCGCGAACTTGATGTAGCCGCCGAACGTGGCGACCGGGCTCGGCGCAGCCGCGGCGGGCGGCTTGGCGAAGGCGACCTGTCCGACCGACAGCTTGTCGCCGCGCTTGGGGTCGATCCCCGCCGCGCTCGCGACCGCCGCCTGGATCTGCGGGATCGCCGACGCCGGGACGGACTTGTCGAGCAGCACCGAGACCTGCTGGCTGTTGACGGCGCCGGGCGCGATCTTCGTGTGCGTCACGGTCTTGTCGACGCCGAGCGTCGCGTCCTTGACGTCGTGCTTGTAGTTCGAGTTGCCGCCGGCGCCGGTCTGCGCGTACGACGGCACGTTGTTCGCGCCGGTGCCGGCGGTGCCGCCGGATCCGCCGCCGCCCTTCAGGGTCTCCGTCTCGGTCTTGTCCGTGAGCGGGACGCCCTTCTTGCCGTAGGTGAGCTGATCCTGCGTCGCCTCGTTCGCGTCGAGGTCGGCGTGCACCTGCACCTGCGCCTTGTCGGGCCCGAGCGTGCGCACGAGCATCGCGCCGAGGCTGGAGGAGAGCTGGGAGTCGTAGCGCGCCTCGGCCGCCTGCTTGGCGAGCAGGCCGCCGCCGTCGGCGCCCGCGCCGCCCGCGCCGTTGGGCCACAGCAGCTGTCCGCTGCCGTCGGTGATCGTGACGTTGTCGGTCTTCAGGCCGGGGACGCTGCCCGCGACGAGCTGCGCGAGGCCGCGCACGGAGCCGGGGTCGAGCGCGGTCGTGCCCGACAGCAGGACGGCCGCGGTCGCCGGGTTCGTGTTGTCGGCGAACAGCTGCGCCTCCTTGTCGGGGAGGACGAGCTGGACGCTCGCGCCGGAGACGCCCTGGACCTCTTCGATCGTCTTGGCGATCTCGCCCTCGAGCGCGCGCTGGTAGTTGACCTGCTGCTGGAAGTTGCTGGTGCCGAGCTTCTGCTTGTCGATCAGCTCGTAGCCGGGCTGCGAGGTGCCCGGCAGGCCGGCGCTCGCGAGCGCGATCCGCGCCTGCGCGGTCTTGCCCTTCTCGACCGCGAGCGCGGTGCCGTTGTTCTGCAGCTCGTAGCCGATCCCCTTCTGGTCGAGCGCGGCCGTCACCTTGCTCGTCTGGGCGGGGTCGATGCCGGTCACGAGCGTCGTGTAGCTCGGCGCCGAGGCCATCCGCATCAGCAGCATGATCACCAGCACGGTGCCGATGGCGGTGCCGGCGAGCGCGACGCGTCCGCGGGGGGAGAGGTTGAGCAGCAGGGCACGCAGGGGCATAGAGAAAAGCTCCGGCTAGATGTCTAGATCTGGGTGTGGAAGATGTCGTTGATGGCCTCGGCGCCCTTGGTGCGGATCTGCCCGGCGAGCTGCATCGCAAGCTGGGCCTTCTCCACGGCGACGACGACGGACGAGGCATCGGTGGCGGTGCCGTCGGCGAGCGACTGCGATGCGGCCGCAGCGGTGTCCTGCAGCTCGCTGAGCTTGCCGACCTGCTGGGAGAGCATCGCGCCGAAGCCGCCGCCGTCGGCGGGCGCGACCGGCGCGTCGGCGACGTTCGGGATCTGCCAGTCGCCGCCGAGGACGGCGCTGGGGTTGATCGGGGGGATCGTCACCGCAGCAGCTCGAGCGTCTTCGAGAACAGCGTCTTGGCGGACTGCATCGCGGTCACGTTCGCCTCGTAGCTGCGCGAGGCGCTGATCAGGTCGACCATCTCCGTGACGGGATTGACGTTCGGCAGCGTGACGTAGCCCTGCGCGTCGGCGTCGGGGTGACCGGGGTCATAGACGCGGCGCGGGGCGGACGGGTCCTCGACGATGCCGGCGACCTGCACGCCCGCGGGCGCCTGCGCGTTGCTCGTGCCGGCGATCGCGCCGCTGAGCAGCGAGCCGAAGCTGGAGCCGGAGGCCTCCTGCAGGACGACCTCGCGACGGCGGTACGGCTGGCCGTTCGCGCCCTCGGTCGTCTGCGCGTTGGCGAGGTTGCCGGCGGTCGTGTCCATCCGCAGGCGCTCGGCCGAGAGGCCGCTGCCGGCGACGTCGATCGCGTCGAACAGGCCCATCAGCGCACACCCATCGCGGTCTGGAGGATCGCGTTGCGCGTGTTGGCGACCTGCACGAGCGCCTCGTACTCGAGCGAGTTCTCGGCGAGCGAGGCGGACTCCTGGTCGGGGTCGACGCCGCTGCCGTCCGGGCGCATCACGCGGCCGGTCTCGACGGTCGGCGAGAAGGCGACGGAGGAGAGGTCGGTGCCGCCCACGCCGTCGGACGCCTGAGCGGCGCGCAGCGTCGCGTGGAAGTCGACGTCGCGGCGCTGATAGCCGGGCGTGTTGACGTTCGCAAGGTTGTTCGTGAGCAGCGTCTGGCGCAGCGAGGACCCGCGCATGGCGGCCTCGAGCAAGAGCTGTGTGCTGTCGAAGAGCGTCATCGAGTCGTGTGGTTCCGGCTCGCCTCCTTGGCACTGCTCACGACCCCCTCCATGGGGATCACGCAGGTGGATCGGCCGCGCGCGCCGCGTCTTTAGCGGACGTGGTCGAGCACGGGCCGCGGCTCGGGCAGGCCCATGCCGTAGCCGCGCGCCGCGCGGCGCGCGCGGTCGACCCCGTTCAGGTCGCGACCGAGCTCGGCGACGAGCACGGACAGCGCGGCGGTCGTCCGCTCCTGCAGCGCGGCGGCGCGTGCGAGCGCCGCGCGCGCGGACGCGGGCGGGCGCGCCGGCAGCGAGGCGACGAGCGTCGTGCGCTGCTGGGCGAGCGCGACGAGCTCGCCCACGCGCTCGAGCGCGAACGCCGAGACGAGCGCGAGCTCCTGCTCGGCGATCGCGGCGAGCCGCTCGTAGGGGTCCGTCTCCGGGCTCACGCCGGAGCGGCGGCCTCGAGGGCCCGTACCTGCGGGGACTCCGCAAGCTGCGCCCATGCCTCGCGCAGCTCGCCGAGCAGCTCGCTCACCTTGTCGAGCTGGTCGGCGTCCTGCTTCATGCGGCCCTCGGCGAGCAGCCGCTGGCAGAAGACGTAGATCGCCTGGAGCCGCTCGGCGACCTCGCCCTGGCTGAGGTCGAGCGTCGCGAGCAGGTGCTCGACGATCGCCTCCGCGCGGCGCAGGCGCTCGTGCGCGACGGGCACGTCCCCGCCGCGCATCGCGACGGCAGCCTGGTAGAGGAAGCGGCGGGCGCCGTCGTAGAGCATCACGACAAGCCGCTCCGGCGTCGCGGTGAGGACCGCGCTCTCTCGATACGCCTGCGGCGAAGCCGCGAGATTCGTGCTCATGGGCCTTCCCGGTGATTCAGAGGTGGATCCGTCTCCCCGGTGATCGGTCCGGCGGCGCGAAGGTTGAGCGCTATTGGAGCGAGGCGATCTGGCCGGAGAGCCACTGGCTCTGCGACTGGCTCTGCGAGAGCGCGGCCTCCATCGCGGCGAACTGCGCGCGCAGCGCCGTCTCGCGCAGGGCGAGGCGATCGTCCATGCTGGCCATGTTCGCCTGCAAATCCTTGATCTCGTCGCCCGCGCCGTTGATGCGGATGTCGAGCGGGCCGCCGGTGGTGTCGGCGGCATGCACGACGGCCTCGAACGAGCGTGCCCAGCCGCCGGCGTTGTTGACGCCGGCGAGCAGGTTGCGCACGCCGCCCTGATCGGTCGCGAGCGCCTTGTCGAGCTTCGCCGCGTCGAGCGTGAGCTTGCCGTCGAGCGCGTCCTGCGAGATCGTCGGCGAGGCGTCGCCGGTCGAGATGCCGAGGTCGGCGAGGCTGTCCATCCCTGCCGGCAGGCCGGCGACCGGCGTGTAGATCGCCTGGCGCATGGTGCTGAGCAGGTCGGTGAGCTGCGTGTCGCCGTTCAGCATGCCCTTCTGCCGGTCGGCGTCGGTCGTCGCGCCCGGGACCGTCTTCTCGGTCAGCTTCGAGCGGATCGCGTCGACCGTGGAGTTGTAGACGTCGACGAACGCCTGCAGCTTCTGCTTGATCGCGTCGGGGTCGGCGGCAGGCGGGTCGACGGTGATCGTCAGCGCGCCGGTCGTCGTCGTGACGCCCTTGAGCGTGAGCTTGACGCCGGCGATCGCGCTCGTGACGGTGTTCGACGACGAGGTCCCGGCGACGCCGTCGACCGTGAACTGCGCGTCCTTGCCCTGGCGCGCCTTGGCGGCCTGCTCGGTCAGCGCGCCGGTCGGGTCGGTGACGGCGATGTAGCCGCCGCCGGTGTCGCCGGTCTGGCGCGAGGAGAGCACGAGCGTGCCGCTGTCGGTCGCGGCGGCGTAGACGGTCGCATTCGTGTCGGAGTTGATCGCCGTGACGACGTCGGTGATCGAGGCGCCCGCGGCGACCGCCGTGGCGTGGCCGTCGATCGTGATCGAGCCGGCGCTCGCGGGGCTCGCGAACGTGAACGTCCGCTGCGCGGAGTTCGCCAGCTGCGAGACCTCGACCTGATAGCCGCCGATGCCCGCGCCCGTCGCGGAGCTCGCGACGACCTTCGTCGGATCGCTCGACTCGACGGCCTGCGTCTGCGCCCAGAGCGTGACCGAGCGCAGGCCCTGCGCGGCCGACTCGACGGAGCGCAGGCGGGTCTGGAAGTCCTGCAGCAGCGTCTGGCGCGCCTGCGTGAGCGTCTGCTGCTGCGCCAGGCGATCGCGCGGCTGGCGCTCGATCGCCATCAGCTGGTCGACGATCGAGTTCGTGTCGAGCCCGGAGGCCAGCCCCCCGACGTTCAGCAGCGGTGTCGAGGAGACGGTCATCAGTCGAGCGGCGCGCCGGTGGCGACGTCGAGCAGCTTGCTGCCGGGGATCGTGCGCAGCACGTTGCCGTCGAGGTCCTGCACGGCCACGGTGACGCGGCCGGTGTCCTCGTCGACGTCGAAGCGCAGCTCGCGGCCCTGCGCGTGCAGCTGCTCGTAGGCGTCCTGCGCGGCGGTGGCCGCCTCGAGCACCTCGGGCGGCGGGTACGCGGGCACCTCGCCGGGCGAGATCGTCGCGGCGTCCATCGCCGCGCGGGCACGCGGCGGTACCGCGTCGCGCGGCGGCGTCAGGCTCGTCGATCCGATCGGTGTGAGGTCGATTCCCATGGGTTCCCCCGGGAAGATCGGCCGTTCACGACGAAACTTGAGCCGCCGACGACCCGACCCCGCCCGCCCGCCCACGCGGCGCGGCTTACGCCGCCAGCGGCTGGAGCCGTTCGAGCAGTCGCGTGGCACGACCATCCCCCGGTTCGAGCGCGTGGGCCTCACGCGCGAATTCGAGTGCGTCGTCGGTCATGCCCTGTGCCGCCGCGACCTGTGCGAGCCCGACGAGGCCGCGCACGTCCCGGGGGTCCTCGCTGCAGACCGCGATCCACTCCTCGGCGGCGGATGCGAGGAATCCGCGCCGCAGGTACATGTCGGCAAGCAGCTCCGCACGTTCGCGCGGAGCGAGCGGGCACTGCTCGAGCAGCGGCACGAGCAGTGCGAAGGCGTCGACCTCCTGCACGCGCAGCAGCGCCTCGAGCGCGACCGCGAGCGGCACGACCGCGTCGAACGGCAGCACGCCGACCGGGGGGGTGACCGCCGTCAGCCGCTCGCACCAGGCGTCGAAGAACGCCAGCTCGCCGGAGGGGAAGCCGGCCTCGGCGGCGCGCGCAAGCGCGGCACGGGCGGCCGCGTGATCGCCGACGACGAGGCGCGCGAACAGCTCGCTGCGGCGGGCGGCCGCGGCATGCGGCTCGCCGTCGGGCAGCGCGGCGGCCGCGTCGGCCGCGTCGGCGTAGCGCGACTGCGACAGCAGCGCCTCGGCGAGCGCGACGCGCGCGGCGCCGTTCGCCGGCTGGCGCTCGAGCAGCAGCCGGTACTGGTGCTCCGCAGCCTCCGCCTCGCCGGCCTCGTAGAGGGCGGTGCCGAGCATGAAGCGCACGGTCGGGGTCAGCTCGGCGACGTGCGCCTCGACGCGCGCGACGACGTCCGCGGGCGCGGCGCCGTCGGCGATCAGCGCCGCGGCGAACGGCAGCACGAGGCCGAAGAAGCCGGGGTGCTCGGCGAGCGTGGCGTCGAGCAGCGCGACCGCGTCGCCGGTCTGCCCGCGCGCGTGGTGGATCTCCGCGATCGCCAGCCGCGGCAGGAACGTGCCCATGCCGACGGTGGCGGTGTAGCGGCTCGGCGCATCGCCCATCGCGATGCACTCCTGATAGCGCGCGATCGCCTCGTCGGTGCGGCCGAGCGCCAGCAATGCGCTCGCCTGCTCGTAGACGAGGTCGGTGAAGCCCGGGTAGCGCGCGAGGCCTTCGTCGCCGCGTGCGATGCAGTCCTCGGGCCGCCCGCAGACGCGCAGCGCGCGCACGAGGCGGCTCACGAGCGCGGGCATGAAGCCCCACGTGCGCCCCTCGGGATCGTTCTGGATCAGCTCCCACGAGCGCTCGAACTCGGCCAGCGCGGCACGTGAGTCGCCGACGGCGCCGAACTCGGAGCCGAGGTTGAAGTGCAGGAACGGCGTCGGGACGCCCTCGTCGCGCTGCTTGAGCAGCAGCTCGATGTTGCGGCGCGACTTCTCCTTCGCGTCGCGCACCGCGCCGAGGTAGCCGAAGTGCTCGACGCGGATGTCCGTCGCGTGGATGCGCTCGGGCAGGTGCGTCGGCAGCGTCTCGGCGATCTGCTCGTGCAGGCGTCCGCTGAAGCGGTACTCCGGGCGCGCACGGAAGACGCGCAGGGCGGTGTGCGTGGCGGCGGTGCCGTCGCCCAGCTCGCCGGTGTAGCTGATCTCGGTCAGGTAGAAGGCCTCGCGCCAGGTCTGGCCGCGCAGCGCGCGCAGCCGCTCGACGTCCTCCCCGACGAGCACCTCGTCGGCGTCGAGGAACATCAGCCAGTCGCCGGTGGCGGCGTCGAAGGAGGCGTTGCGCGCCTCCGCGAACGAGCCCGTCCACGCACGCTCGATCACGGTCGCGCCGAAGGATCGCGCGATCTCGATCGTGCGATCGCTCGAGCCGGTGTCGACGATCACGATCTCGTCGACCGCGGGCGCAGCCGCGGCGAGGCAGCGCGGCAGCATCTCCTCCTCGTCCTTGACGATCATGCAGAGGCTCAGGCGCAGCCCCTCCGCCGGGCGTGCACGCGCCGCGATGCGCTCCGCGCGCTTGGCCAGCTCGGAGAGGGCGACGGAGATCGCCCGCGCGAACGCGGGCTTGGTGCCGGCGCGCCGGCGGCGCGCGACCTCGTCGAGGTTGCGGGCGACGTTCGCGAGCTCGGGATCGAGGCGACGGGCGGCGTCGAACAGCGCCTGTGCGGCGTCGAGGCTCCACAGCTCGTAGAGCAGCACGCCGGCGTAGTTGAGCAGGACCGGCTCGCGCGGCTCCTCCTCCAGCAGCGCGAGCGTCGCGCGCGTAGCGGCGAGGTAGATGCCGGGGACCTGCGCTCGCGGGGCGTCGCGTCCGGCGTGCAGGGCGGCTTCGACGAGCGCGACGCGCGCGCCGTAGCGCGCATGCACGTCCGCGATCGCCGCGGTCTGGACGAACAGCGTCCCGTAGCCCTCGAGATCGCGCCGGTCCAGGCACGCGGCCGCGGCGCTCGCAGGGTCGTGCGATGCGGCGGATGCGGTCGTGGGAGCGGCGGAGAGGCGGAGCGCCATGTGAGGTACCTCCAGCAGTGGACGGACAACCGGGTCATCGGCCGCGCCCCGCCAGTCCTGAGCGGCCGGCGAATTGAAGCTGCAAACCCTTGGTTTTCGACGACCATGCCCTGGGCCGCAACGCGGAATTCCCCGCCCCCTAACGGATGGTCGACTGACGCATGGTTATGTGGAGTACCGATCAGAACCTGGACGGATGTTCTGGTGTGGCTACCCCATACCGGCGATCCAGGCGCCGCGACAGCCGTCCGATACCTGCCCCGCACCGTCCGATCGATGTTGTTCAACTGAAGGGACCGAGGGGTAATGAAGCTCGAAACCAGGCGCACGGGCCGCATCACGGCCGAGGATGCGCTCACGCTCTGGCAGGAGTACAAGGACACCGGGGACCGCCGCGTCCGCGACCGCCTCGTCCTGACGTTCGCGCCGATGGTGAAGTACATCGTCTACAAGAAGGTGCGCGAGATCCCCGCCCGCTGCGAGGTCGAGGACTTCATCTCCTGCGGCCTGGAGGCGCTGATCCACTCGATCGAGCGCTACGACCCGGAGAAGGGCGCGACGCTCGAGCAGTTCTCGTGGACGCGCATCCACGGCGCCGTGCTCGACGAGCTGCGCCGCCAGGACTGGGCGCCGCGTTCGCTGCGCCGCTGGGAGCGCGACATCAACCAGGCGCGCGAGCAGTTCATCGGTGTCCACGGCCGTCGCCCGACGCGCCCGGAGCTCGCACAGGCGACCGGCATGACGGTCGAGGAGCTGCGCAAGCGCGAGGACGAGATCGCGGCCTCCGACGTGACCTCGCTCAACACGCTCGTGCTCAGCGACGACGAGACCGCGATCGAGCGCATCGACACGCTCGTGAGCGAGGACCGCTCCGCCGACCCCGAGCACCACACCGCCCGCGACCAGGCGAAGATCCGCTTCCGCGCCGCGTTCGAGCGCCTTCCGCGCCGTGAGCGCGAGGTCGCCGTGCTGCTCTACGTCAAGAACCTCACGCTGCGCGAGATCGGCGGCATCCTCGGCGTCTCCGAGAGCCGCGTCTGCCAGATCCACGGTCACCTCAAGAAGCTGCTGCGCGAGCAGCTCGACGCCGACACGCTGCTGTTCAGCGAGGTCGCGTAGGGCTGCGGGTGGCGGAGGCGGCCACGTGGCCGCCGGAGGCGGGTCCCGCGCGGTTGCTCGCCTCGGCTGCGAGTTCGTCCACCCACGCGAGCGCGGCCGCGACCGCCTGCCGTAAGGCGGGCGGGACGTCCGGTCCGAGCTCCAACGCCTCCCGCGGCCCGGGCTGCTCGGGCGTCTCAGGCATAGACGTCGAGTGGGTCGGGGCGTGCTACGACGTCCACCTCGGCCGCACGCCCGGCGGCGGCCCCGATGGCGCTCTTCAGCGCGCCCGCGTGCGCGCGTGCGAGCGTGAGCGGCACGCCCTCGACGAGCGCCGCGCGTGCGTGCACGAGCTCGTCGTCGAGCGCGATCCGCAGCTCGACGGTGCCGAGCGTCGGCGTCTCGACGCGCAGCATCACCACCTTCGCCGGGCGCCCGTCGCCCGGCGGCGTGTCCTCCTCGCGCGCGAGCACCGCGATTCGCCGATCGGGCGCGTGCGGCACCTCCGCCGGCGGCGGCTGGGCAAGGGCGGCGGCGCGCGCATGGCCGGCAAGCTGCAGCACGACGCGCTCGGCGGTCGTCTCGCGCACGATCAGCCGTAATCGGTCGCCGACCTGGACCTCGTCCGGCAGCTCGGCCGTCAGCAGCGCGCCGGCGAGGTTGAGGATCCCGTGCTTGCCGTTGCGCTCGATCACCCGCGCGGCGAGCACACGCCCGACTGCGAGCGGCAGGTCGGGCGCCGCGCTGCGAAGCAGGACGAGGTCGACTGAGAGCGACTGCATCGTCGCGGGCAGCCTATCCCGCGTCCCGGCGCGCGCTGCTCGCGTACGCTCCGGGCATGGAACCCGACGTCGTCGAGATCCGCGTGCTCGGCTGCCTGATCGAGAAGCAGCGCACGACGCCGGACGCCTACCCGCTGTCGCTCAACGCGCTGCGGCTCGCGTGCAACCAGGCGACGAATCGAGACCCGGTCGTCGATTACGACGAGCACGTCATCCGCGACGCGCTCCAGCATCTGTACCGCCGCGGCTGGACGCGGCTGGCCAGCGGCCACGGCAGCCGCGCGGCGAAGTACCGCCAGCTGCTCGACGAGGCGCTCGGGCTCGCCCGCGACGAGATCGCGCTGCTCGGCGTGCTGATGCTGCGCGGCCCCCAGACGCCCGGCGAGCTCAAGCAGCGCAGCGAGCGGCTGCACCCCTTCGCCGACCTCGCCGCGGTGCAGGAGACGCTCGCGCGCCTGATCGCCCGCAACCTCGCCGCCCAGCTCCCGCGTCGGCCGGGGCAGAAGGAGGAGCGCTACGTGCAGCTGCTGGGCGGTGCCGAGACGGATGCGGCGACCCCGGCCCCCGCGTCAGCCGCGCCATCGGCTCCCGCGCCGGTCGTCGCACCCTCACCGCCACCCGACGACCGCCTCACACGCCTCGAGCGAGAGGTCGCCGAGCTGCGTGCCGAGGTGGGCGCGCTGCGCGACCAGCTCGGCGCATGAGCAGCGCGCCCGCGTCCTTCTAAGACGCACGCCGCACGAGAGCCTTAGCGGCTGAGGGGAACAGCGAGCGCGTAATCACCAGGCCGACTGCGATCACCTGCACAACCGTTGCCGCGAGCCACGCGTTGATCGTGCTTCCCGGAATCTTCCAGCTATTCCAGAATCCGTAGATCAGGAAAGCCACGTCAGCGATTACGACCTGCGCGGTGATAGCCCAGAAGACCCGGCTGGCAATCATCTTTCGCAGCTTGCGATCGTCGTCAGCCTGGCTTGCGGTGATCTCCTGCCACTTGACCGCCGCCTCATTGACGCGCCGCCGATGCTCCGCGTCGATGTCATTGAGCGGAGTCCGCTCCAGGTCCACGCGCGCCAACTCTTCCTCCGCCTTGGGAAGGGCCGCTTCGCGTCGCGCGAATGAGCCGGCAACGCCTCCGGCGGCCTGGCCGTCCTCGGCTGGCATTACTTCAGCTTGAGGTTGACCAGCCGATAGTGCATGGCGTCGGCCGACACCCCGAAGCTATAGGCAAGGGCGGCAGGTCCAAGCTCCGTATGCAGCGCTTCGACCGTCCTGCGAGGCATGAGGAGTCCCGCTGCGAATTGGTTGGCGTAGATCTCCTCAGCGTTACTGCCCTGGGACGTCAACAGATCCCGATGCTCCACGTATTCCCACGATGGGTCGCCCGTTGCGCTTCGCTTGACGTAATGGCCCAGCTCATGCGCGCATGTGAAGCGCTGGCGATTTGGGCTATCCGAGGCGTTGACGTAGATCTCAGGATCTTGTCCTGCTCGCTTGATCAACATCCCCGAGACGTCCTCGTCCAACGTTGCGGCATACGCCTTGATCCCAAGCCTCTGCGCGATCTCAAACGGGTCCACCGGCAGCGAGATGCTGTCCTCATCGCTGCCTTGCGCCCAGACCGTGCGCAGAATCTCTCGTGCGTCGTTCTCCGGACTTGTCGCGATCACGGCATCCATGGCCACGATGGTAGACGACCGATCACCCGGCCCCCGGGGATCCCACACAACTGGTGGATCTCGCCGTCTATCCCTGTGAGCGCCTCAAGAATCACCCCCCGCGGCCGACCACCCGGAGGGCATGGAGCGTGGGCTCTACATCGCCGCCTCGGGCATGATCGCCGAGCAGATGCGGCAAGACCAGATCGCGAACGACCTCGCGAACGCGTCGACGCCTGGATACAAGGCGGATCGCGTCACGCAGAAGAGCTTCGCGGACCTGCTGGTCTCCAACTCCGCGACCGGACAGGTCGTCGGGCCGCTCAACATGGGCGTCGGCGCCGACAAGATGGTCACCGACGTCTCCCCGCAGGCGCTGCGCGACACGGGCGAGCCGCTCGATCTCGCGATCGCCGGCGAGGGCTTCTTCGCGGTGCAAACCGCCCAGGGCGTGCGCTACACGCGCAACGGCCAGTTCGGCGCCTCCACGCAGGGCACGCTGATCGACGCCGCCGGCAACGCGGTGCTCGGCCAGAACGGCCAGCCGGTGAAGCTGGGCGCCCAGGGCGGCGTCGACGCGCACGCCGTCGGCGTCTTCGCGCTCACCGGGCCCGCCAAGCAGGGCGACAACCTCTTCACGGGCACCGCCGCGGGCGCCGCCACCGGCACCGTCCGCACCGGCGCGCTCGAGGGCTCGGGCGTCGACCCGGCCCGCACGATGGTCGACATGATCGCCTCCTTCCGCGCCTTCGAGGCCGGGCAGAAGGCGATCCAGACGATCGACGACTCGCTGCATCGCACCGCGACGCAGGTCGCCTCCGTCAGCGGGAGCGCCTGATGCTCGAGGGCCTCTACTCCGCGGCGGCCGGCATGGCCGCCCAGCAGGAGCGGATCGACGGCGTCGCGAACGACCTCGCGAACACCTCGACGACCGGCTACAAGCACGTTCGTATCGGCTTTCGCGACCTGCTCTACAGCGCACAGGGCAATGGCGCCGGCCCGACGGTGATGGCCGGCTCCGGCGCTGCCGCCGAGCTGATCGGCCGCAGCCAGGGCCAGGGGCCCATGCAGGACACCGGCCAGCCGCTCGACGTCGCGATCCAGGGTCCCGGTTGGATCCAGGTCAAGCGCGAGGACGGCTCGCTCGCGCTCACGCGCGACGGCTCGCTGCGCCTCGACGCCGAGGGCCGCCTGACGACGAAGGACGGCCTGCTCGTGCAGCCGCCGATCAAGGTCCCCGCCGGCACCTCGCCGCAGGACATCTCGATCGCGGCCGACGGGACGGTGCGCGTCGGGACCGCCCCGCCGCTGGGCGCGATCAAGCTCGTGACCGTTCCCGCGCCCGACGGCCTGCAGGCGCTCGGCGGCAACCTCTACGCCGCGAGCACAGCCAGCGGCGCACCCATGGACGCAGCCGACGCGACGCTCACGCAGGGCAAGCTCGAGGGCTCCAACGTCGACGTCGGCGACGCGATGGTCGAGATGATCGACGCGCAGCGCAGCTTCCAGCTCGCCAGCAAGGCGATCCAGATGCAGGATCAGATGCTCGAGATCGCCAACCAGGTGAAGCGATGAGCCTCGCCGGGCTGCCGCCGATCGACCAGTCGCTGCTGCCCCCGGACGTGCGCAACGGGCCGGGCGGGCGGGGTTCGGTACGTGACGCCTACCGCTCCGCGCTCGGCTTCGAGCAGCTGCTCGTGCAGCAGCTGACGACGTCCGTCGCGGACACCACGCAGGATGCGATGGGCGGCGACAGCCCCTACGCGAGCATGCTGCCCGACGCGCTCGCCGACTCGATCATGAACGACGGCGGGCTCGGGCTCGCGCCGCAGCTCGCCAAGAGCTTGGAGTCGTCCTCGTGAGCACGGTCGCGCTTCAGAACGGCGATCCGCTGCTGACCGGCGACCTGCTCGTCCACCTCGACGCGCAGATCGGCTCGGCCACCCGGCTGCTCGCGATCGTGCTCGCCCAGAGCGCGGCGATCCGCGCCCGCGACGTCGACGGCGTCGTGCGCGAGGTCTCCGCCTTCCAGGCCGAGCTCGAGCGCCGCACACGGTTGGAGGAGGACCGCTCGCGGCTGCTCACGCGCGCCGGCGCCGCACTCGGCGTCGCCCCCGGTGCGGTCACGCTGACCCAGCTCACGCCGCGGATGACGATCGCCGAGGCCGAGCTCGCGCACACGCGCAGCGCCGAGCTGCAGGGCCTGCTCGCCGAGCTGACGCACGAGCACACCTGCAATCAGGCGCTGATGCGCCAGGAGCTCGCGTTCCTCGATCACCTGCTGCGACTCGTCGACCCCGAGGCGCCCGCCGCCGGGTACGCGAACCCGGCCGCTCCGACGCGGCCGAGCCCGCCCACCGCCCAGTCGAGCTACCGCGCCCTCGACCTCCGCGCCTGATGCCGATCTCGAGCTTCATGGGGTTGCAGACGTCGCTGCGCGGCCTGCTCGCACAGCAGGAGGCGATGGACACGACCGGCCACAACGTCGCGAACGCGAACACCCCCGGCTACTCGCGCCAGGAGGCCGTCCTCGCGCCGACGCAGCCATTCGTGGTGCCGGCGAACTCGGTCCTCACGGGCGCGGGCGCGCAGCTCGGCACCGGCGTCGACGTGACGACGATCCGCCGCATCCGCGACGCGTTCCTCGACATCCAGTACCGCGCCCAGAGCACGAGCCTCGGCGACGCGACCGCGCGCTCGAACTCGCTGGACCAGGTCGAGCTGGCGTTCGCCGAGCCGGGCTCCGACGGGCTCGCCTCGCAGCTGTCGAAGTTCTGGGACGCCTGGAGCGACGTCGCGAACGCGCCCGAGGACGCCGGCGCGCGCGGCGCGCTCGTCTCCAGCGCGCAGACGCTGGCGACCAGCTTCCAGACGCTCTCCTCGCAGCTGACGACCGTCGCCCAGCAGGCACAGGACGAGTACGACGCGATCACCGGTCCGACCGGCGACGTCGCCTCCTGGGCCAAGGAGCTCGCCGGCCTCAACACGTCGATCCGCGACGCGGTCGTGCGCGGCCAGCAGCCGAACGACCTGATGGACCGTCGCGACCAGCTGATCGACCAGCTCTCCTCGCTCGCCCAGGTGTCGGTCACCGACACCGGCAACAGCGCGCTGAAGGTCGACTTCGGCGGCGTGACGCTCGTGGACCCGACGACGCCGGCCGGCTACTCCTGGCCGCAGACGCTCACCACGCCCGGCGGCAAGCTCGGCGCGCTGCTGGACCTCGCGAGCCCGGCGGGCGCACCGCTGAGCTTCCGCAGCGAGCTGGACGCGGTCGCCTCCGACCTCGTCACGAGCGTCAACGCGCTGCACACCGCGACGCCGTTCTTCGACCCGGCCGGCACGACCGCGGCCACGATCAGCGTCGTCGCCACGCAGGCGACCGTCCAGACGGGCAGCGGCGCCGCCTCCGGCGAGAACGACGTCGCGCAGGCGATCACCGCGCTGCGCGGCGGCACGACCGATCAGCTCTACGGCGCGCTCGTCGCGCGGGTCGGCGTCGCCGTGCAGGCGAACACGCGCGCGGAGAGCACCGCGCAGTCGCTCGTCGACGCGGTCGACAGCCGCCGCCAGAGCATCTCCGGCGTCTCGCTCGACGAGGAGATGACGAACCTGATCCGCTTCCAGCGCGGCTACCAGGCGTCGGCGCGCACGATGACGACGCTCGACGACATGCTCGACACGCTCATCAACCGCACCGGCCGGACCGGGCTCTAGGAGGCGAGGCGGATGTCGATGCGGATCACGACGATGATGACCTCGCGTACGACGCTGCGCGACCTCAACGACGACATGGGGCGCATGTCCAAGCTGCAGGAGCAGCTCTCCTCCGGCAAGCGCATCACGCGTCCCTCGGACGACCCCTACGGCGCAAGCCAGGCGCTGGCGCTGCACGGCCAGGTCGACGGCCTGCAGCAGTTCCAGCGCAGCGTCGCCGACGGGACCGGCTGGCTGAACACGTGCGACACGGCGCTCGGGCAGATGGGCGACGTGCTCCAGCGCGTGCGCGAGCTCGTGGTCCAGGGCTCGACCGACTCCGCGGGCCCGCAGGCGCGCGCCGCCGCCGCCGACGAGATCGACCAGCTCGTCGAGTCCGTCAAGCAGGAGGCGAACGTCCGCTACGGCAGCCGCTACGTCTTCTCCGGCACCGCCACCGACACGCCGCCGTACGCGCTCGGCGGAGCCGATACCTACGCGGGCGACAACGGCACGATCACGCGCGAGATCGGCCCGGGCGTGCAGATCCCGATCAACGTCGACGTCTCCGGCCTGCTCGGCGACGGACAGGGTGCCGCCGACGGCAAGCTGCTCGACACGCTGCGCAGCATCTCCGATCACCTGCGCGGCTCGACGCCGGCCGACGCCGACGCGCTGCGCACGACCGACATCCAGCGGCTGGACGCGAACATGGACGTGCTCAACGGCGTGCGCGCCGACATCGGCGCGCGCACCAACCGCCTCGCCGTCGCCGACTCCCGCCTTTCGGCGCTCGAGGGGAACGCGACGCAGCTGCTCTCCAACACCGAGGATGCCGACGTCGCGAAGACGATCGTCGACTACTCGACCCAGCAGGCCGCGTACAACGCCGCGCTGCGCGCGGGCGCGAACATCGTCCAGTCCTCGTTGCTGGACTTCCTCCACTAGATCCACGCAGCGAAGGAGACCCTGTGACCACCACGATCGACAGCACCCGCTTCGGCCGCATCGAGGTCGCGCCCGGCAGCGCGATCGAGTTCCCGAACGGCCTGATCGGCTTCGACAGCCGCACCTTCACGCTCGTCGCACGCGACGCCGAGGACGCGTTCCTGTGGCTGCAGTCGCTCGATGACCCGGAGCTCGCGCTTCCGCTCACGGACCCGCGCCGCTTCTTCGAGGGCTTCGCGCTGGCGCTCGGCGAGGGCGAGTTCGAGCGGCTCGGACTGCCTGCCGACGACGACGCCTGCGAGGTCTACGTGACCGTGCGCGCAAGCGAGCGGATCGAGGACTGCACCGCGAACCTGCGCGCGCCGATCGTGATCGCCGACGGTCGCGGGCATCAGGTGATCAACCACGCCGAGGACGCCGAGCTGCGCGCACCGCTGTTCCGCGAGGCAGCCGCGGCGGGCCAGGCCGCCTGACCGGCCGCGCACACGTCGGGCGGCTGTGACACGCTCTCGGGATGCTGATCATCACCCGCCGGCCCGGCGAGAAGATCGTGCTCGGCGACGACATCGTCGTGACCGTGATGGAGATCAGCGGGCAGACTGCGCGCATCGGCATCGCCGCACCGAAGGCGGTGCCCGTCTACCGCGAGGAGATCTGGGCAGCCGTCAAGGAGGAGAACGAGGCCGCCGCCAGCGCCGATCCGGGCGCCCTGCCGCCCGTGCCGCCGCAGTCGTAGCGCTTTCACAGTCCTTTAACGGAACTGTGACAAGGTCCTGTGGGTGGACCACGGACTGCTGCACGCGCTCAACGGCTTCCTCGCCCACCACGACTACGTCGAGGATCCCGTGCTGGCGTACTCGAACTTCGCCGAGCTGCTGTTCCTCGTGCTGCTCGCCGGGCTGTTCGTCTTCACGCGCGGCTACACCCGTCGCGCGGCGCGGCGCGGCGTCATCGGGGCCGGGTTGAGCGCGGCCGTCGCGCTCGCGATCGCGCAGGTGCTCGCAGCGCTCGTCGACCGCCAGCGCCCGTTCGTGAGCGATCCCGGTGGCGTGCACCTGTTCGCCCGTCATGTCGCCGATCCCGGCTTCCCGAGCGATCACGCGACCGCGAGCTTTGCGATCGCGGTCGCGATCCTGCTGCGCAGCCGCCGCTGGGGCTATGTGACGCTGGCGCTCGCGACGGTGCTGTCGGTCAGCCGCGTCGCGCTCGGCATCCACTTCCCGACCGACGTGCTGGCCGGCGCCGCGCTCGGCGGTGCGACCGCGCTCGCACTCTGGATCCCGCCGTTGCGCGGCCGGCTGCACGTGCTCGCCGACCGCCTCGGCGGCGTGTGGGACGGAGCCGTCGCTGCAATCGGCCGCTTCGCCACAGCGCGCTGGTAGAGCGACCTGCGACCGGCGTAGGCTGGGAGCAAGCGCCCACGATCAAGGACACCCGGCGTCCATGTGGTAGGACGCATCGCATGAGCACGCTGCTCGGAACGCTGCTGAACGATCGCTATCGCCTCGAGGCGCGCATCGGCACGGGCGGGATGTCGTCGGTGTACCGCGCGCTCGACACGACGCTCGAGCGCCAGGTCGCGATCAAGCTGATGAACCGCGAGATCGCCTCCGACTCCGACCAGCTCGAGCGCTTCCGCCGCGAGGCGCGCGCGGTCGCGCAGCTCTCGCACCCGCATGTCGTCGGCGTGATCGACGCGGGCGAGGACCAGGGCCGGCCGTACATCGTGCTCGAGTACGTCGAGGGCGAGACGCTGAAGGAGCGGATCCGGCGACTGGGCGAGCTGCCGATCTCCGAGGCCGTCGCCTACGCGATCGAGATCGCGCGCGCGCTCGGCGCCGCGCATGTACGCCACATCGTCCATCGCGACGTCAAGCCGCAGAACGTCCTGATCGACGAGGAGGGCAGCGCCAAGGTCACCGACTTCGGGATCGCGCGCTCGCTCGACGACGACGGGCTGACCGCGGACGGCCGCGTCCTCGGCACGACCGACTACGTCTCCCCCGAGCAGGCGCTCGGCCACGACGTGACCGGCCAGTCCGATCTCTACTCGCTCGGGATCGTGCTGTTCGAGATGCTCACCGGCGAGGTCCCCTTCAAGGGCGAGAACCAGATCGCGGTCGCGATGCGCCATGTGCGCGAGGAGCTGCCCGACGTGCAGATCCGCCGCCCGGAGGTCTCGGCGTCGCTCGCGGCCGTCGTCGACCGCGCGACCGCGAAGGACCTGCGCGAGCGCTACCGCGACGACGAGGAGCTGGTCGCCGACCTCGAGGAGGTGCTCGCGCTCGAGGCCGCGCGCAGCGGCAGCGCGACGGGCGAGGCGACGACGGTGCTGCGCACGCTGCCCGCGCGCACGCGCCGGCGCGTGCCGCTGCGCGTGCGCCAGCCGGCGTGGCTCGCGGCGGTCGCGCTGCTCGTCGTCGTCGCGCTGGTGGCCGGGATCTTCGGCCTGCGCGGGCGAACCCACCACGGCACGGGCACGGCCGGCACGGCGAGCCACGGCGCGCTGACGCAGATCCCGCTGCGGGCGAGCGCCGCGCACGACTACGACCCGATCGGGGGCGACGGAGAGCATCCCGAGGCGACCGCGTTCGCGATCGACAACGACCCGGCCACCTACTGGCAGACCGAGACCTACACGACCGGGGACCTGCAGAAGGCCGGCGTCGGCATCGCCGTCGATGCAGCGCCCGGCGCGGTGGTGCGCGAGCTGCACATCCGCACCCCGACGGCCGGCTTCGCCGCCGACGTCTACGTCAGCGACTCCGACGCGCTGCCGGCCTCGATCGACGACCCCGGCTGGAAGCGCGTCGCCACCGTCTCCGACGTCGCCTCGCGCCAGACCGTCACGCTCGACACCGCCGGCCAGCGCAGCCGCTTCGTGCTGCTGTGGATCACGAAGCTGCCGCCCGGCGGCGACCGCGTCAAGATCAGCGAGCTGGCGCTCTACCGCTGAGCCGGGCTAGTCGGCAGCGTGGAAGACGTCGCCGCGCACGTCCGCGTCGGTGTTCGTCCTGATCACCTCCGCGAGCGTGTGCCGGTAGGTGATGCCGTAGCGGCGCTGGATGTCCGCCAGCGCGCGATCGTTGCCGTAGAAGAAGCGGTCGCCGTCGCGCAGCGTCTCGAACTCCCGCGTCCAGATCGCTCGCTGGAGCTCGCCGAGCTCGGTGCCGGTGACGTGCCGCTCGGAGACCATCCCGACGAACGCGTCGAGGCGGTCGACGTCTCCGTAGATCGCCTTCAGGCGCGCGGCGACGGTCGTGCGGCGGACCTCCCGAATCGCGTCGGTGTCGGCCGCGGGGCTTCCCAGCGGGATCTCGTTGCCGTGCGCGTCGAACAGCTTGAGGACGTCGAGGATGCTGGGATCGTCGATCGGGTCGCGACGCGCGATCGCGGGGCCGGACGGGAAGCGCTCCGTGCGCTCTCCCGTGATCGCCGTGAAGGAGGCCTTCGGCGACAGCCCGTACGCACGCCGGAGCGCGTTGTAGGAGGGCATCCCGTGGTCGCGCCCGCGCTCGACGTCGATCGCGCCGAGATCCACCACGCCTGAGAAGCAGTCGGGCAGCGACGGGCCGTCGAGGCACACGCTGGGATCGGCGACGCCCGGCTTCGGCACCTGGAACAGGATGCTGCGCATCTGGTTGTCGATCTGCTCGTCGTTGCGATACTCGCGCTCGGCGCCAAGGCCCTTGAGCACCGGGCCGACGCCGACCGACGCGAGCAGCCGCGGGTTCTCGAACGTGAGGTTGAGCGGGGCCACGAGCTTGACCTCGCCGCCGTCCTCGACCTCGAGCCCCTGCCGCTCGAAGGCAGCCAGCTGCGCGTCGGAGTAGGTGCCCGCCGGGGCCGTCGGCTCCAGCTCCCCGTGCACCATGCTGTGCGCCCGATAGCCGACCGTTGCGAACTCGTTCGACAGCGACGCGTTCACGCGCGGGTCGTAGCCGCGATACGGGGAGAGCGTCACGCCGAGCGCGGGCAGGAACTCGCGGTAGGTGATGTATTGCTGCTCAGCGCCGACGACGCGGCGGGCGATCTGGAACTTCTGCTCGTCGGGGAGCGCGTGCGGCAGCGTGTCGACGATGCGGTTGTGCTCGCGGGCGAACAACGTCTGCGTCGCCGTCAGCGCGATGTTCTCGTTCGCCCGCACGTCGCCGGCCACCAGCGCGTCGGCGGGCGAGCCCAGCAGGCGGCCGGAGAGCGCCATCGCCGGCGCGGGGACGCCGTCGCCGCGCGCGCCGACGCGCGGCAGCAGCCCGTCCGGCAGCAGCAGCTTCGCGCTGTTGTTCTCCGGAACGCCGTCGACGGAGCCCGCGCGCAGCCACTCCTCACGCGCCGCGTCGTCGCCGTAGACGTTCGAGGCGTCGATGTACGAGCTCACCGTGTTGATCTGCTGCCGGGGGGAGGACACGCCCGTGCCGGGCGCCGCCGGCGTACGAGTGAATGCGATGGCGCCAAGATCGTTATGGAATGATTCAAGTGGATCGGACGCGTTGAATTGGATTGGCGAACTCTCATCTGTTGAGTCCTGGCGCAGCCCGATCGCATGGTCGATGAACTGGCCCCAGGCGAAGCCCCATTGAGTGATGCCGTTCTCGGAGAAGACGTTCTGCGCAGTGTCGTTGAAGATGCGGTTGCTGATGTAGCGCGCCGGCGGCCCGGCGAAAGGCTTCCCGATCCCGTCCGCGTAGCTCGGCGGCGCAATCCGCCGGTAGGGCGTGTTCGCCTTCCCCCACTGTGGCCGCTGTACGTTGTTCCCGCTGCCGTCCAGCGTTCGGATGGCGCTCGTGTCCGCCGCGTTCGCGGGCGCTGCGAGCACCGCCCCGAGGACGAGCGAGACGACGGCTGTGGACGTGCGCATGCGTTACTCCCTCTCCGCGCCGCAGTGCGGCAGACGACAGACGTCGTCGACCGACGGCGCTCACGTTCGCCGGGTGCCGGCTACGGACCTTCAGGCACCCGGGGCGCGCACAATCTCCCTTGATTGATCCCGCATGTCAAGCAAGGGTCCCTAAAAAGACACTGTTCCCTAAAGCCGCTCGCTTGATAAACACGTTGATGGCAACTCAGAACTGGTACGCCCGCTCGCGCGCATGGCGCTCGAGCGCGAGCTCGACGAGGCGGTCGAGCAACTCTTCGTAGGGGACGCCGGAGGCGGCGAAGAGCTTGCCGTAGACGCTCGTCTCGGTGAAGCCGGGCATCGTGTTGAGCTCGTTGACGAGCACCGCGTCGCGCTCGGGATCCACGAAGAAGTCGGCGCGGGCGAGACCGGCGCAGCCGAGCTGCGCGAAGACCTCGACGGCGAGCTCCTGCACGCGTGCGCGAGCAGCGGCGGAGATGCGCGCCGGCACGACGAGCCGCATCCCGCCGGCCCGGTACTTCGCGTCGTAGTCGTACCAACCGTCCGCGTCGCCGCTGAGCACGATCTCCCCCGGCTCGGAGGCGATCGGCTGCTCGTTGCCGAGCAGCGCGCACTCGATCTCGAGGCCGTGCGCAGCGGCCTCGACGATCACCAGCGGGTCGTGCGCGAACGCCGCCTCCAGCGCACCGGCCAGCTCGACGGCGTCGGCGACGCGCACGATCCCGACCGAGGAGCCGAGCCGCGCCGGCTTCACGAACACCGGCAGCCCAAGTGCCGCGACGTCGCTCAGCACCTCGTCGGGCGCCGCCACCCAGCGCGCATGGCGCACGCCGCGGTAGGCGACCTGCGGCACGCCGGCGCGCGCGAGCAGCTCCTTCGAGGCGATCTTGTCCAGGCACACCGCGGAGGCGAGCACGCCCGCGCCGACATACGGGACGTCGAGGCATTCAAGCAGTCCCTGCACCGTGCCGTCCTCGCCGAACGGGCCGTGCAGAACGGGGAAGACGACGTCGGCGGCGAGCAGGCCGCGGCCCGGCACCAGCGCGAGCTCCTCGCCCGCGTGGCGCCACGTGCCGTCGCGCTCGATCTCGATCGCGAGCACCTCGTGGCCGGCGCGCTCCAGGCCCGCGCGCACGGACGCGGCCGAGGCGAGCGAGACCTCGTGCTCGGAGGAGCGGCCGCCGCCGAGCACTGCCACGCGGCGCGTCATTGGCCGGCGCCTCCCCCGTCGGGCGTCGTCGCGGAGACGAGCTGCCCGACGAAGATCCGCACCGGCGCGCCCTTGGCGACTTTCGTCCCCGCGAGCGGGCGCTGGCTCAGCACGACGCCGTCCTGCGCCGGATCGGTGACAGGCTGCGTCGTCTCGCGCGGCTCGAGCCCCGCGGCCGAGAGCGCGTCGACGGCCTCTGCGGACGTCTGGCCGGTCACGTCGGGCACCGCCACCTGCTGCGGCGCCTTCGCGACGACGATCGTGACGGTCGCGCCCGGGTCCGCCTGCGCGTCCCCGGCAGGCGTCTGGCGCAGCACCGTGCCGGGATCGGCGCTGTCGGACTCCTGCTGCACGACGGTCACGACGAAGCCCTGCCCGGTCAGCGTCTGCTTCGCACCGGCCTGCGGGAAGCCGGTGACGTCGGGAACCGTCACCTGCTCGGGGCCGGAGGAGACGAGCAGCGTTACGGTCGAGCCGGGCTTCACCGTCGTGTCCGCCGGCGGCGAGCTGCCGAGCGCGTGGCCGACCAGCTCCCCGTCGCTCGGCTGATGTTCGACGCGGACGATCAGGCCCGCGTTCTGCAGTCGCGCGGTCGCCTTGCGCTGGCCCAGCCCTGCGACCGCCGGCACCCGCACGTCGGCGGGACCTCCCGAGACGGTCAGCGTCACGGTCGCGCCCTTCTTCGCCTTCGCACCGCCGGCCGGGTCCTGCCGCAGCACCTGGTCGACCGGCGAGCTGCTGCTGGTGCGCACTAGGTCGGTCTCGAAGCCGGCCGCGTGCAGCGCCGCTGTCGCCGACTGGGCGTCCTGCCCGACGACGCGCGGCACCGTCTTGTCGTGCGGCTGCACGAGCAGCACGACGGCGAGCGCGATCGCCGCCAGCGCGAGCGCGCCCAGCACCCATGCCCACCACCGCGAACGGCGACGGCGCTCGGCGGGCACCGGCTCGGTCGCGTACGTGTCCGGCGGGGGCGGGAACGGCAGCGCCGCGGGCGCGAAGGAGGCCGTCCGCTGACCCGGCGCCTCGGCCGCGAGCACGTGCTCGCGCGCCTCCTCGAGCGCCGCGATGAAGACGTCGGCGTCGCGCGGGCGTCGCGCGGGATCCTTCTCGAGCGCCCACAGCGCGATCGTCTCCAGCTCCGGCGGCACCGACGGGTCGAACGCGCTCGGGACGGGCGGCGGCTCGGAGACGTGCTTGAGCGCGATCGTCACCGCCGACTCGGCGTCGAACGGCACGTGACCGGTCAGCAGCTCGAACAGGATCACGCCGACCGCGTAGAGGTCCGACCTGTCGTCGACGGCGTGCCCCTGCGCCTGCTCCGGCGAGAGGTACTGCGCGGTGCCCAGGATCGAGCCCGTCTCGGTCATGTCGGAGGCGCCGGCGCGGGCGATCCCGAAGTCGGTGACCTTCACGCGGTCCTCGTCGTCGACGATCACGTTGTGCGGCTTGAGGTCGCGATGGACGATCCCGCGGCGGTGCGCGAAGCGCGCGGCCTTGAGGATCTGGACGGTCAGGTCGATCGCTCGCACAGGGTCCAGCGGGGCGTCCTGGCGGATCACGTCCTTGAGCGTGCGTCCCGGCAGGTACTCCATCGCGATGTAGTAGGTGCCGTCCCACTCGCCGCGGTCGTAGATGCCGACGACGTTCGGGTGCTGGAGGCCGGCGGCCGCCGACGCCTCACGGCGGAAGCGCTCGACGAACTCCGCGTCCTCGGCGAAGCGCCGGTGCAGCAGCTTCAGCGCGACCTTGCGCCCGAGCTGCTGGTCCTCCGCGCAGACGACGTCCGCCATCCCGCCCGAGCCGAGGCGCGTCAGCACCTTGTAGCGACCGTCGATGAGCGTGTCGGGGGCGATCTCGGCCATGTCGTCAGTGCAGGAGCTGCTCGAGCACGGCGCGTGCGATCGGCGCGGCAACAGTACCGCCGAAGCCGCCCGGCGAGTTCTCGACGGTGACGGCGATCGCGATCTGCGGCCGGTCGGCCGGCGCGAAGGCGATGAACCACGGCTGCGTGAGGTTGGCGCCCACCGCACCAACCTCGGCCGTGCCGGTCTTGCCGGCGACCTCGATGCCGGGCAGCTGGACGGCCGTTCCGGTGCCCTCCTCGACGACCTTGCGCATCATCTGGTTCAGCGCGTCGGCCGTCGAGGGCTTGATCGGGGTGGACGCCACGCGCGGCTCGATCGTCGTGACCGTGCGGCCGTCGGGATCGACGACGCGATCGGCGAGGTGCGGCGCCATCAACGTGCCGCGGTTCGCGACCGCGGCGACGACCATCGCCATCTGCATCGGCGTGACGGTGAGCTTGTCCTGCCCGATCGCCATGCGGCCGACGTCGATCTGCGGGCTCGTCGGGTCGAGCAGGCGCCCGTGCGAGCGTTCGCCGCTGGCGATCATCTCGTCGGAGGGATAGTCGAGCGGCGGGCGGCGATAGAAGCCGAAGCGCTGCATGTAGTCGGCCATCACGTTCCTGCCGAGCGCCTCGCCAACCTGGCCGAAGACGGTGTTGACCGAGTTGGTGAGCGCGGTCGTGAGCGAGATCGGTCCGAAGCTCTCGCCGCCGTCGTTGCTCAGCGGCACGCCCGAGATCGTCTTCGGGGAGCTGCCGTCGACGATCGAGTCGGGCGTGTACCGGCCGGAGTCGATCGCGGCCGCCGCGGTGAGCACCTTGAAGGTCGAGCCGGGCGCATAGGTGCCCTGCGTCGCGCGGTCGAGCAGCGGCGAGCCGGAGCCCTCGCCGTTGAGCTGCTTGAAGACGCCCGGCCGGCCGATCGTGTTCGGGTCGTAGCCGGGCACGCTCGCCATCACCTTCACCGCGCCGGTGTGCGGGTCGAGCGCGACGACCGACCCGCGCAGACCCGTCGCGTTCAGCTGCTCGATCGCGACGCGCTGCGCGTCCGGGTCGAGCGTCGTCACGAGCGTGTCACCGTCCTGGCGCTTGCCCTGCAGCTGCGTGACGATCGAGTCGAGCTCGCTCCCCTGGCCCGAGAGCTCGTCGTTGCGGTAGCGCTCGACGCCCGAGAGCTGCTGCAGCGCGAGGTTCGCGTAGCCGAGCGGGTGGCCGAACAGGTCGCCGTCGGGATAGACGCGCCGGAAGGTGCCGCGCGGACCGCGCACGCTGCGCGCGAGCACCGAGCCGTCGGCCGCCTTGATCGCCCCGCGCTTGACATGCAGCTGCGCGAACAGCGGGCGCTTGTTGAGCACGTTGTCGCGCAGCGCCTTCGCCTCGAACACCGACCAGCGCGACGTCCAGCCGACGAGCACGAGGAACAGCAGCACGATGACGGCGAACAGGCGCGTGATCGGCACGTTCATGCTGGCCTCCGAGCGCGATCCGAGACCAACAGCAGCAACGCGAGCAGCACGAAGTTCGCCAGCAGCGACGAGCCGCCGTAGGAGATGAACGGCAGCGTCACGCCCGTGAGCGGGATCACGTTCGTGACGCCGCCGACGATCACGAACACCTGCAGCGCGAAGACGGACGTGAGCCCGACGGCGAGCAGCGTCGAGAACGAGTCGCGCGCGAGCAGCGCGATCTTGAAGCCGCGCTGGACCACGAGCAGGTAGGTGACGAGCACCGCCGCGGCGCCCGCGAGCCCCAGCTCGTTCACGATTACCGCGTAGATGAGGTCCGTCTGCGGCGCGGGCAGGATCGACTGGCCATACGGCGAGACGAGCATCGCCTCGCCGAAGCCGCGGCCGAGCAGGCCGCCGTCGGCCTGCGCGAACAGCGAGTTGGCGATCTGGTAGCCGGCGTCCGGGTAGCGATGCGCGTTGAACGGGTCGAGCCACACGTCGACGCGGTCGTGCACGTGCGGGACGTGCGTGCCCAGGTACCACGCGCCGAGCCCGAACAGCAGCAGCCCGAAGGCCACGAACGACAGCCGGTTCGTCGCGACGTAGAGCACCGCGAGGAACGCGCCGAAGAACATCAGCGACGAGCCGAGATCGCGGATCACCACCAGCAGCAGCATCGCGACCCCCCAGATCACGAGCAGCGGCCCGAAGTGCTTCAGCGGCGGCAGCGTGACGCCGAGCACGCGCCGCGCGCCGGCGACGAGCACCTGCCGCGTGTCGCGCAGGTAGCTCGCGAGGAAGACGACGATCCCGATCTTCGCGAACTCCGTCGGTTGGAAGACGAACACGCCCGGGATCCGCACGCCGAGGTAGGCGCCGTTGACCTGCGCGCCGATCCCGGGCAGGCGCGGCAGCACGAGCAGCGCGAGGCTGACGGCGGCGATCGTGTAGCGGTACTGCTCCAGGCGCCGGTAGTCGCGCACGAAGACGATCGTCGCGACGAACAGCGCGAGCCCCGCGACGAACCACTGCGCCTGCTGGCGCGCGAGCGTGTCGTCGATGCGGTAGACGACGACGAGCCCGAAGCTCGCGAGCACCGCCACGAGCGGGAACAGATACGGGTCGGCGTAGGGCAGCGCTGCGCGCAGGAACAGGTGCGCCGCCAGGCAGAGGCCGAGGAAGATCGCCCCGTACGTGAGCGAGAGGTCCGGCAGCCCCCCGCGCTGGATGAAGACCGCGGCGAAGCCGGCCGTCACGAGCAGCGAGGCGGGAACGAGCCCGAGCAGCTCGCGCGTGCGCGCGCTCACGGCGAGAGCCTGCCGAGCTCGAGCTGCGAGATCAGGTCGGACGCGTCGTTGCGCGAGCGCAGGCGGTGGTCCAGCAGGTCGGCGCGGCGGCGTGCCGGCACGTCGCTCGCAGGCACGCCGGAGACGTAGAACGACTCGTAGAGGTGGATCCCGGCGGGCAGGTCCCATGGCAGTCCGCGATACTCGGTGACCAGCCCGCGGTCGTTCGTGCCGACGAAGAAGACGGCGCGCGAGGCGAGCCAGCCGGCGATCCCCAGCCCGCCGAGCACGACGAGCGTCGCGAGCGTCGCGGCCATCAGCTTCACCCGCCGCGGCAACGGCCCGTGCGCGCGGTCGTCGCGCGCACGCCGCGGCGCGGCGGCCACGGCGGTCGCGGCCTCCGCCTCGGCCACCGCGCTGCGCACGTCCTCGGAGCGCAGCGCGCCCGTGCGCCCCGTGTCGCCCTGCGGCGGCGCGCCACCCGCGCCGACGTCCTCGAGCCGCAGCAGCACGACGGTGATGTTGTCGCGCCCGCCCGCGTCGTTCGCCGCGTCGACGAGCGCTCGACCCGCCGCCGGGAGACCGTCCGCGTCGCGCAGGATCGCCGCGACCTCCGGCTCCCCGATCATCGACGTGAGGCCGTCGCTGCACAGCAGCACGACGTCGCCGGACTGGGCGCCGTACGTGAGCGTGTCGACCTCGACGTCGGGCTCGGGGCCGAGCGCGCGGGTGATGATCGAGCGCTGCGGGTGCTCGGCCGCCTCCTCCTCGGTGAGCTTGCCGCGGCGCACGAGCTCGTCGACGAGCGTGTGGTCGCGGGTCAAGCGGGTCAGTTCGCCGTCGCGTAACAGGTAGGCGCGGCTGTCGCCGACGTGCGCGAGCGCGATCTCGTCGGCGTCGACGTAGGCGGCCGTCAACGTCGTGCCCATCCCGGCGCGGTCCTCGCGCTTGCGCGAGACCTCGTGGATGCGCCGGTTGGCCTCCAGCGCCTGCGCGGCGAGGCGCTGCTCGGGCGTGCCCCCTTCGGGCAGGCCGGCGGCGAACGTCTCGGCGGCGAGCCGCGAGGCGACCTCGCCCGCCTGTGCTCCGCCCATCCCGTCGGCGAGCACGAACAGCGGCGCGCGGGCGAAGAAGGCGTCCTCGTTCACGCGCCGCTGACGGCCCGTGTCGGACTTCTCGAAGTGCTCGGCGACGCGCAGCATGGTCAGGTGACGTGGGGGCGGGCGGGCGGGGTCAATCTTGGAGGTAGGAGAACTCGCTGTCGCCGATGCGGATGCGATCGCCGTGGTGCAGCGGCTGCGGACCCTGCAGCGGCTGCTCGTTCAGGTAGGTGCCGTTCGTCGAGCCGAGGTCCTCGATCACGGTCACGCCGCCCTGGCGCTCGATGCGCGCGTGGCGGGTCGACGCGAACGGGTCCTCGAGCCGGATCTCGACGTCCCCGCGGCCGAGCGTCGCGCCGGCCGCGAGGTCGTAGGCGATGCCGTCCGGATGCCCCGGTGCGCGCTCGACGACCAGTCGCGGCTCCCCGTCGTGCGCCGCCGCCACGGCGAGCGGGTCGACGTCGGCGCGATGCAGGCCGGTCGCGTCGACGGCCGGATCGGCCGCCGCGACCCCGTGCGCGGGGACCTCCCCGCGCCCGCGCCGCAGGTCCTTCATCGCGCTGCGCACGACCCACAGCAGGAACAGGTAGAGCACGGCGAGGAAGCCGAACTTGAGCGCCACGGAGACCGGCTCGAGCGTCGTCATCGCGACCGACCCCCTACTCCAGCTCGAACGTCAGGACCGTCGTGCCGATCTCGATGCGGTCGCCCGGCCTGAGCGTCTGCGGACGCTCGACGCGCACGCCGTTGACGGCGATCCCGTTCGTCGAGCCGAGGTCGGCGACGGTCCAGCTGCCCCCACGTGGGCGGATCTCGGCGTGCTGGCGCGAGACGTTCGCGTCCTCGAGCACGACGTCGCAGGAGCGGCTGCGCCCGATCGTCGCACCGCCCGCCCCGACGACCAGGCGCTTGCCGCCGGTCACGAGCAGCGCCCGCGCGTCGCGCTGGCGGGCGCGCTCCTCGAGCGGCTCCTGCAGCCGCGCAGCCGCGCTGTAGACCATCGTGTGCCCGACGTCGCCTTCGATGCCTGCGGCAGCGGGCGCAGCGTCCGACGCCGGCTGCACGAGCCGCGCCTGGATCCCGAACTCGCCGAGCCGCAGCCGCTCGTCGGTCTCGAACGCGATCACCGGCTTGGACATCAGCGCGAAGTGCTCGCGGCGGGCGTGCTCGAGCAGGTAGCCGGCGAGCTCGTCCACCAGCTCGTGCTCGAGGCTCGCATAGCGCTCGCGGTCCTCCGGGGAGAGGTACACCGTGTACTCGTTCGGCACGTAGATGCGCGAGACGGAGGGCGACTGGTGCTCCTCCATCTCCCGCGCGAGCTTGCGCGCGATCTCGACCGGACGCACCTCGGAGCGAAAGGCACGACTGAACGTGCCCTCGACGAGGCCGGCGATCTTGCTCTCGAGGCTGCGGAGAACGGTCATACGGTGCCCGGGGGCGCGATCCCATGCTACGGCAGTGGTTCCACCGCGGCAGCGCGCGGTCGCGGGTGGGCGGGCCGGACCACGCGCGCAGCGACCGCAAGCAGCACGGCGGCCGCGGCGCCGAGTGCGGCGCCGCGGGGATCGGGATGCGCCACGGCGCCTCCGAGCGCATGGCCGATCGCGCCGGCGCCCGCGGCCAGGCCCGCGGCCCAGACGGTCGCCGCGACGAGGTCGAGCGACGCCCTGCGCCCGCGCACGAGCCACGGCAGCACCGCGGCTCCCACCGCCCACAGCCCCGCGCAGGCGAGCGCGCCGGAGCTCAGCGACGGCGCGAGCACGTGCGCGGCCGTGTCGTGGAGCGAGTCCTCCCAGGAGCCGGTCGCCGCCGTCCCGCGCGCGGCGCCGTAGAAGAGCGTCGCGTGCGCGAGCGGCTCCGCCAGCGTCAGCAACCAGAAGCCGAGCGCGCCCAACGCGGCGCGGCGCCACAGCGTCCCCGCCTGACCGGCGATCGCCGGATAGGCGCCGGCGAGCATGATCGCGCCGAGCAGCGGCGCCGCGAGCGGCAGCGACCACGCGCGTCCGCGCAGCGCCAGCAGCGGCGGCACCGCGGCGAGCCCGCAGGCGAGCACCAGCGCGGTGCCCGGCTCGCCCACCTCGCCGGCGACCCAGCCGACGAGCACCGCGGCGGCGGCGACCCAGCCGAGTCGCGGCAGCAGCGCGACGAGCACTCCCGCGAGCGCTCCGGCGACCAGCGGGTTGGGCGCGGTCGTGGCCGACCCGCCGTCGCCGACCGTCGCGAGCGCGAGCGTCATCAGGCCGCCCGCCGCGAGCCCGGGCAGCAGATGGCCGGCGAGCAGCGGAGCGGGCGGGCGCTGACGGCCACGGTCGCCGCGGCGGGTGACCGCCGTCGCGGCGCGGCTGACGCGCGGCGCCGCCACGGTCCCCGGCTCGTCCTCGACCAGCGGCAGCGACGCCTTCAGCGCGCGGTGCAGGTCGGCGACGGTGCCGCGCTCGCCCTGGCGCGGGCGCAGCGCACGATCGATCGCCGCCCCGAGCGCCGAAGGCAGGTCGCGCCGCTGGCGACAGAGCGCCGGCAGCGTCGCGCCGAGCCGGCGCGCGGTCGCCGCTGCGCTCCCGCCGCGGATCGGGTTCGCGCCCGTGAACGCCTCGTAGAGCACGAGCGCGGCGGCGTAGAGGTCCGCCGGCGCGCCGGCCTCGTGGCCCTCCGCCTGCTCGGGGGCCATGTACGCGAGCGTCCCGACGACGTCGCCGGTGCGTGTGAGCACGTCCTCGCCCGCAAGCACGCGCGCGACGCCGAAGTCGGTCAGCTTCGCCGCCGGCGCGCCGGGGTGCCCCGTCTCCGGGACGAGCACGTTCGACGGCTTCACGTCGCGGTGCACGATGCCCTTCGCGTGTGCGTGCGCGAGCGCCCGGCACAGCGCGATCCCGATCTCGGCGACGTCGCGATCCGAGAGCGCACCCTGCGCGAGGAGTTCCGCGAGCGTCGGCCCCTCGACGAGCTCGGAGATGAGATACGTCGTCTCGCCGTCGGACTCCACCTCGTAGAGCCGGACGATCGCGTCGTCGTGCAGTTGGGCCGTCAAGCGCGCCTCGCGCTCCACGCGCCCGGGCTCTGCTCGATCGTGCGTGATCGCCTTCACCGCGACGTCGCGCTGAAGCCGCTCGTCGCGCGCCCGCCACACGATCCCGAAGGCGCCCGTCCCCAGCTTGCCGAGCAGCCGGTAGCGCCCGAGCACGAGCGGACGCTCGCGGGCGGCGCCCGGATCGCGCAGGTGGACGGTGGGCTGCGCCTCGGGCAGGCGCACCGTCGGGGCCTCTGTGCGGCTCACGCTGCGGTGTTCCACGTCCCGGTGGGCCTCCCTTCCAGTCATCCAGCCGCCGACCTGGTCATACTGCGCCTTTCACGTTCCCGCAAGGAGCACGATTCTGTCGTTCTTCGACGAGGCCGACGAGCCGCGCAGGGTCCCCCGCCCACGCCGCACCCCGCCCTCCGGCGGTGGGAGCGGCCACCGCCCACCGATGGATCATCAGACGCTGCTGGTGCGACGCCTGATCGCCGCCGGCGCGGTCGTGCTCGTGGTGATCCTGCTCGTGCTGTTGATCAAGAGCTGCGCCGACAGCCGCCGCGAGCAGGCGCTGAAGGACTACAACCGCAGCGCCCGCTCGGTGCTCGCGCAGTCGCAGAGCAACGTCAGCAAGCCGCTCTTCGATGCGCTCTCCGCCGCGAGCAGCAAGCAGGGCCAGCAGGCGCAGGAGACGATCAACCAGCTCAAGTTCGACGCCAAGGAGGAGCTCGACCAGGTCAACCGCCTGGACGTGCCCGGCGAGATGAGCGAGGCGCAGACGAACCTCAAGCTCGTGCTCTCGCTGCGCCACGACGGCGTCGCGAAGATCGCCGACCTGATCCAGACGGCCGTCGGCAGCTCGCCGGGCGCCGCCGCCGCCGTGAACGAGATCTCCGGCCAGATGCGCGCGTTCGACGCCTCCGACGTGATCTACTCGCAGCGCGTCGCGCCGCTGATCCTGCGCGCGCTGACGGACGACGGCATCTCGGCCAGCTACGACGGGACGGCTGGCGAGAAGGTGCTGCCCGAGGCGAACTTCCTGCCGCTGAACGGCATCAGCTGGATCAGCCCGTCCTACGTCGCCGGCCAGCTCGGCACGAGCGCAGGCGGGAGCTCCACGGGCACGCCGGCGCCCGGCCTGCACGGCCATCAGCTCGACTCCGTCAGCGTCGGCAGCACCACGCTCGACCCGAGCGGCTCGAATCGCATCCCCTCCACTCCGCTGCCGACGTTCGACGTCACCTTCACCAACGGCGGCGAGAACGACGAGACGAACGTCAAGGTGACGGTCGAGATCAGCGGGGTGGGCGCGCCGATCAAGGCGCAGACGGTCGTCACCAACACGACGGCCGGCGCGCAGAGCACCGCCAGCGTCCCGCTCACGAAGGCCCCGCCGACCAGCGGCCCCGTCACGATCAAGGTGACGATCGAGAAGGTGCCGGGCGAGCAGACGCTGGACAACAACACGCAGTCGTACACGGCGCTGTTCGAGTGAGTCGAGCGGGTCGCATGACCCCTCGTATCCTTCGCCCCTCGTGACCGAGCTGACGAGCACCACCGGAGTCGTCGCGCTGGCCGGCTGCGGCGCGGCGGCGCTCGCGCTGATCGCCGTCGCCGTGCTGGCGCTGCGACTGCGGCGCGTGCGGCGCGACCAGCGCGTCGTGCTGGGAGCGACAGGCATGCGCGACCTGCCGGCGCACGCGGCCGACCTCGAGCGCTCCTTCCGCGATCTGCACGACTACGTCGAGGACATGGCCAGCGGGATGCACACGCGGATGGCGAGCGCCGAGGACCGCCTCGAGGGCGCCGTCGCCTACCGCGCGCTCGTGCGCTACGACGCCTACGGCGAGATGTCGGGGCGCCAGTCGACGTCGATCGCGCTGCTCGACGCGACGCGCTCGGGGATCGTGCTCTCGTCGATCCTGCACCGCGACCAGGCGCGTCTCTACGCCAAGCGCGTGCAAGGCGGCAAGGGCGAGCTGGAGCTCTCGCCCGAGGAGGCCGAGGCGGTCCGGCTCGCGGTCAGCGGCGAGGCGCCTGCGCCGGAGGCCTGATGCGCATCGCCTACCTCGGCCCCGCGGGCACGAACACGCACGAGGCCCTGCTCGCCGCCGACGTCGGCGGCGGGCAGAACGAGCACGTTCCGCTCCCGACGATCCACGACTGCGTCGTCGCAGTGCAGCGCGGCGAGACGGAGCGCGCGTTCGTCCCGATCGAGAACGCGCTCGAGGGCTCGGTCAACGCGACGCTCGACGCGCTCGCCGTCGAGGCGGAGGACGTCGCGATCGTGGGCGAGGCGCTGCACCCGATCCACACCTGCCTGATCGCTCGGACGCCGATCGAGCTGAGCGCGATCGAGCGCGTCGTCTCGCATCCGCACGCCACTGCGCAGTGCGCCCACTTCCTGCGCACGCGCCTGCCGCAGGCGCGCGTGGTCGCGGCGAGCTCGACGGCGGAGGCGGTGCGCGCGGTCGCCGAGAACGAGGCGGACGCCGGCGTCGCCGCGCTCGGCAGCCGGCTCGCCGCCGAGCGCTACGGCTGCGAGCTGCTCGCCGTCGGAGTCGACGACGCCGCCGGCAACGAGACGCGCTTCGTCTGGCTCGCAGCGACTCCCGACCGCGCGGGTTCGATTCAATCGGGGCATGGACCGTGGAAGACGGCCGTCGTCTTCTGGGGCGTCGGCGCCGAGGCGCCGGGCTGGCTCGTGCGCTGCCTGTCGGAGTTCGCGTCGCGCGGGGTCAACCTGACGCGGATCGAGTCGCGCCCGCGCAAGCAGGGCCTGGGGCGCTACATGTTCTTCGTCGACCTCGAGGGACGGGCCGACGAGGGACCTGTCGCCGAGGCGCTCGTGGCGCTGCGTCCGCACGTCGAGCACCTGCGCGTGCTCGGGTCGTTTCCCGCCGCGTAGCGCTTCATTCCGGCTGTAGAGGCCCTGTGAAGGCGTCTTCCGGGCGATGCTCGCCCGCTACACTTGGCCCCCAGAACGTCATGGCCGTCTCCGTACCACCAGCTCAATCGGGGTCCGCGCCGCCACTGGGGCACCAGCGGCGCGGACGTGAGTCTGGCCGGGTGCTCGTCCTCAACGCCACGTTCGAGCCGATCAACGTCTGCACGGTCCGGCGCGCGGTGGTGCTGCTGTTGAAGGAGAAGGCCGAGGTGCTGGAGCACGGCACCTACGCGCTGCACTCGAGCAACTCGACGGTGCCGCGACCTGTCGTCATCAGGCTGGTGAGCTACGTCCGCGTCCCGCGCGACACGCATCGCCGCAAGATCACCCGCCGCGCCGTCTTCGCCCGCGACGACTGGACGTGCCAGTACTGCGGCTCGCGCACCAACCTGACCGTCGACCACGTCATCCCCCGCTCTAAGGGCGGCGGCTCGACGTGGGACAACATCGTCGCGTCCTGCGCGCCGTGCAACCGCCGCAAGGGCGACGCGCTGCCGCACCACGCCGGCATGATCCCTCGCCGCCTGCCGCGCACGCCGGGGCCGCACGTCTTCATCCAGGTCGCCAGCCCGACGATCCCGACGGCCTGGCGCGCCTACCTCGCCGCCTGAGATCCCACGCGGCCTCGACCCCGCGCGGGTCCCCTCTGCTTAAACGACGAAGGGCGCCTTCGACGGGGCGCCCTTCGCGAACAGCTCGGCTGGACAGTGCCCTCGACCAGCAGGTGTGTCAGGGCCGGCGGGACCAGTCCCGGCACCAGTCGAGGCGGTGTCTCGGTGTGGACTCCGCTACGCGGGGCCAGCCTTCCGACCTAGCGGCCGGACACCTCCAGGGTCCCGTAAGAACAGTCAGTCAAGGTACGGACCACCTCCTTTCTCTGGTCAAGCCAGAGTAGCGGACGGGTCCGACGGGGACGGCGGGTCTGGTCAGACCTCGGCGTCCTCGTCGCCGTTCGCGGAAACCGGCGGCGGATCCTCGTGCTGCGTCTCGACACCTGCCGTCAGGCCGTCGCCGTTGGACTCGGCGGTCGGCAGCTCCGAAAGCTCGGCGCCGTCTTCGCCGGCGACCTCCGGCTCGGACTCGACGACGAGCGCCACCGCGCGCACCAGATCCTCCTCGCGCACGTTCATCACGCGCACGCCGGTCGCCGAGCGGCCCTGCTGGCTGATGCCGCGCACGCCGGTGCGCTGGACCATGCCGTCCTGCGAGATGAAGACGAGCTCCTGGTGCTCGCGCACGACGAGCGCGCCGGCGAGCCCGCCCTTGGCCTCGGTGAGCTTGATCGTCTTGACGCCCTTGGCGCCGCGCGAGGTCTTGCGGTACTGGTCGATGCGCGTGCGCTTGCCGTAGCCGTTCTCGGTGATGACGAGCAGGTCCTGGTCGTCGCGTGCGATGTCCATCGCGATCACCTGGCCCTTGGGCCCGACGTCCATCCCGCGCACGCCGCTCGTGTCGCGGCCCATCGCGCGCGCGTCGGCCTCGCTGAAGCGCACCGTCAGGCCGGCGCGCGAGACGATGATGACCTCGTCGCCCTCGTCGACCCGGCGCACGGCGACGAGCTCGTCGTCGTCGCGGATGTTGATCGCGATGATCCCGTCGGCCTTGATAGGCGTGTTGTACGCCTGAAGCGCGGTCTTCTTGACGACGCCGTTGCGCGTCCCGAACAGCAGGTACGGCGACTCGGAGAAGTCGCGTGTCGAGAGCACCGACTGGACCCGCTCGCCTTCGCGCAGCGGCAGCAGGTTCACGAGCGCGCGGCCCTTCGCGGTGCGCTGCGCCTCCGGCAGCTCGTAGACCTTCAGCCGGTAGACCTTGCCGCGGTTGGTGAAGAACAACAGGAAGTCGTGCGTCGAGGTCACGAAGAGGTGCTCGATGTAGTCGCCGTCCTTCATGTCCATTCCGGTCACGCCGACCCCGCCGCGGCGCTGCTGGCGATAGGTCGCCAGCGGCAGCGACTTCACGTAGCCGGTCTGCGTGATCGTGATGACCATCTGCTGGTCGGCGATCAGGTCCTCGATGTCGATCTCGCCCTCGGCGTGTGAGATCTGCGTGCGCCGCTCGTCGCCGTAGGCGTCCGAGATCTCGCGCAGCTCGTCTTTGATGATCCCCATCACGCGCGCCTCGTCGCCGAGGATCGCGCGCAGCTCCTGGATGCGCTCGACGAGGTCGGCGTGCTCCTGCTTGATCTTGTCGGCCTCGAGCGCGGTCAGGCGGCGCAGCGTCAGCTGCAGGATCGCCTCGGCCTGGCGCTCGGTCAGCTCGAAGCGGTTGACGAGCCCGGTCCGCGCCGCCTCGGGATCGGGCGAGCTGCGGATCAGCGCGATCACCTCGTCGAGGTTCGCGAGCGCGATCAGCAGGCCCTCGAGGATGTGCGCGCGGTCCTCGGCGTTGCGCAGCTCGTACTTCGTGCGGCGAACGATCACCTCGCGCTGGTGGTCGACGTAGTGGCGGATGACCTCCGGCAGCGAGAGCGTCTTCGGCACGTTGTCGACGAGCGCGACCATGTTGACGCCGAACGTCGTCTGCATCGGCGTGTGCTTGTAGAGCTTGTTCAGCACGACCTTCGGGATCGCGTCGCGCTTGAGCTCGATCACGAAGCGCATGCCGCGGCGGTCGGACTCGTCGCGCAGGTCGCTGATCTCGGAGATCTTCTTCTCGTGCACGAGGTCGGCGATCTTCTGGATCAGGCCGCCGTCGCCGCCCTTCTTCACCTGGTAGGGCAGCTCGGTGACGATGATCGCCTCCTTGCCCTGCGACAGCGGCTCGATGTGCGCGACCGCCTGCACGCGGACCTTGCCGCGCCCGGTCTCGTACGCCTCGCGGATGCCGCCCATGCCGAGGATCAGGCCGCCGGTCGGGAAGTCCGGGCCGCGCATGTGCTGCATCAGCCCTTCGACACCGATCGACGGGTCGTCGATGAACGCGATCGTCGCCGCGATCGTCTCCCGCAGGTTGTGCGGCGGGATGTTCGTCGCCATGCCGACCGCGATCCCGGCCGAGCCGTTGACGAGCAGGTTCGGGAAGCGCGCCGGCAGGACCAGCGGCTCCTGGTTCTGGCCGTCGTAGTTGGGCCCGAAGTCGACGGTGTCGGCGTCGATGTCGCGCAGCATCTCGGTCGCGATGCGCGCGAGGCGGGCCTCGGTGTAGCGCATCGCGGCGGCGGGGTCGTCGTCGACGGAGCCGAAGTTGCCCTGGCCGTCGACGAGCGGGTGACGCAGCGAGAAGTCCTGCGCCATCCGCACGAGCGTGTCGTAGATCGCCGAGTCGCCGTGCGGGTGGTACTTGCCCATCGTGTCGCCGACGATGCGCGAGGACTTCGCACGCGGCCGGTTGGGCTGCAGCCCGGCCTCGTTCATCGCGAACAGGACACGGCGGTGGACGGGCTTGAGCCCGTCGCGCACGTCGGGCAGCGCGCGTCCGACGATGACGGACATCGCGTAGTCGAGGTACGCCGAGCGCATCTCCTCCTCGAGCGCGCGCGGCTCGATGTTGCCGCCGCTGAGCTGGTCTGTGGCGCTCATGGTTCAGCTCACACGTCGAGGTTGGTCACGAGGCGGGCGTTCTCCTCGATGAAGTCGCGCCGCGGCTCGACCTGATCGCCCATCAGCATCGAGAAGACGCGATCGGCGGCGGTCGCGTCGTCCATCGTCACCCGCGCGAGCGTGCGTGACGCCGGGTCCATCGTCGTCTCGCGCAGCTGCTCCGGATTCATCTCGCCGAGGCCCTTGAAGCGGTTGATCTTCGCGCCGCGGCCGGCGAGGTCCATCACGACCGTCCGCAGCTCCTCGAACGACACCGCGTCGTCGCGATGCTCGGCGAGGCGCACGTCGAATGGCGGCGTGCCGACGGTCTGCACGAGCTGCTCGTAGACGCGCACGAGCTGGCGATACTCGTTCGCGTGCAACAGCGCGCGGCGCACGCGGCGCACGCGGGCGTGGCCGGTCTTCTGTTCGACGGAGCGCACGACGAGCTCGACGGGGTCCTCCTCGAGCAGCTCCACCGCGTACGGAGCGCCGTCGTCCGTGGGGCGCCGCAACAGCTCGATCAACGCGCTCTCCTCGGTGATCGTCTGCTCGAAGACCCCCGACTCCTCCAGGAACTCGACGACGTCGTGGCCCGCTATCGCACGCAGCGCGGCGGCCCAGCCGGCGTACTGCTTGAGCAGGCGCGTGAAGCGCTTCCACTTCGCCTCCGTGAGCTTCGCCTGCGTCGTACCGGAGCGGTCGCCGACCGTGAAGCGCTCGAGCTTGTCGGCGAGCAGGATCTCCTCCAGCTCCGACTCCTTCTCGATGTAGCGCTCGAGCTTGCCGGTCTTGAGCTTGTAGAGCGGCGGCTTGGCGATGTAGACGTAGCCGGCCTCGATCAGCTCCTGCATCTCGCGGAACAGCAGCGTCAGCACGAGCGTGCGGATGTGCGCGCCGTCGACGTCGGCGTCGGTCATCAGCACGATCTTGTGGTAGCGCGCCTTCTCGAGGTCGAACTCGTCGCGCACGCCGGTGCCGATCGCCGTGATCAGCGCCTGCACCTCGTTGTTCGCGAGCACCTTGTCGATGCGCGCGCGCTCCACGTTGAGGATCTTGCCGCGCAGCGGAAGCACCGCCTGCGTCGAGCGATCGCGGCCTTGCTTCGCCGAGCCGCCGGCGGAGTCGCCCTCGACGATGAAGATCTCCGACAGCGCCGGATCCTTCACCGAGCAGTCCGCGAGCTTGCCCGGCAGGCGCGAGTTCTCCAGCGCGGACTTGCGGCGCGTGAGGTCGCGCGCCTTGCGCGCCGCGGCCCGCGCCTGTGCGGCTTGCACGGACTTCATGATCACCGAGCGGGCGTCCTGCGGGTTCTCCTCGAGGAACTCGTCGAGGCCGCG
>Ga0134121_10000383_pt1 | contig 51578 bp, 46 predicted proteins | sample KB301_FD_96463 | JGI IMG/M metagenome (GOLD analysis project Ga0134121, IMG submission 96463) | Terrestrial soil microbial communities without Nitrogen fertilizer from Kellogg Biological Station, Michigan, USA - KB3-0-1 | ecosystem: Environmental > Terrestrial > Soil > Unclassified ...
GAACTCGCGCGCGGCGTTCTCGTCGCTGCGCGGCAAGCCGTACGGCACGTACTCGATCCCGCTCGAGGCCGGCATGTCGATCGGCACCGTCCTCATCTCGGTCGAGCTGCTGCTCATGCTCGCGATTATGTTGTTCCTGCCCGGTGACTACGCCGGTCCGTCGTTCATCGGCTTCGCGGTCGGCGAGTCGCTCGGCGCCGCGGCGCTGCGCATCGCCGGCGGCATCTTCACGAAGATCGCCGACATCGGCTCGGACCTGATGAAGATCGTCTTCAAGATCAAGGAGGACGACGCCCGCAACCCGGGCGTCATCGCCGACTGCACCGGCGACAACGCCGGCGACAGCATCGGGCCGTCGGCCGACGGCTTCGAGACCTACGGCGTCACCGGCGTCGCGCTCATCTCCTTCATCCTGGTCGCCGTGGCGAACCCGGTGACCCAGGTGCAGCTGCTGGTCTGGATCTTCATGATGCGCATCCTGATGATCGTCGCCTCGGGCCTGTCGTACGTCCTCAACGAGACGTGGGCGAAGGCGACCTACGGCAACGCGGCGAAGATGAACTTCGAGAAGCCGCTGACGACGCTCGTGTGGCTGACGTCGATCGTGTCGATCGTCATGACCTTCGTCGCCTCGGCGCTGCTCATCCCGACGCTGGGAGACGGGACGCTGTGGTGGAAGCTGTCCCTCGTCATCACCTGCGGCACCCTCGCAGGGGCGATCATCCCCGAGCTGGTCAAGGTGTTCACCTCGACCGAGTCGGCGCACGTGCGCGAGGTGGTCATCTCGTCCCGCGAAGGGGGGGCGTCGCTCAACGTCCTGTCGGGGCTGGTGGCCGGGAACTTCTCCGCCTACTGGCTCGGCATCGCCATCGTGTCCCTGATGGGGACCGCCTACTGGGTCTCGACCTTCGGGCTGTCGACCATCATGATCGCCTCGCCGGTGTTCGCCTTCGGGCTCGTCGCCTTCGGGTTCCTCGGCATGGGGCCGGTGACCATCGCCGTGGATTCCTACGGCCCGGTCACCGACAACGCCCAGTCGGTGTACGAGCTGTCGGTCATCGAGACGCTCCCGAACATCAAGCAGGAGATCCGGAAGGAGCACGGCTTCGACGTCAACTTCGACAGCGCCAAGCACCTGCTGGAGGAGAACGACGGCGCCGGCAACACCTTCAAGGCGACCGCCAAGCCGGTCCTCATCGGCACCGCCGTCGTCGGCGCGACCACGATGATCTTCTCGATCATCGTGCTCTTGACGCACGGGCTGACGCAGAACCTCGACCGGCTGTCGCTGATGCACCCGCCGTTCCTGCTCGGGCTCATCACCGGCGGCGCGGTCATCTACTGGTTCACCGGCGCTTCGATGCAGGCGGTGACCACCGGCGCCTACCGCGCCGTCGAGTTCATCAAGGCGAACATCAAGCTCGACGGGGTGGAGAAGGCCTCGGTCGAGGACAGCAAGCGGGTGGTCGAGATCTGCACGCAGTACGCGCAGAAGGGGATGTTCAACATCTTCCTGACGGTCTTCTTCTCGACCCTCGCCTTCGCCTTCTTCGAGCCCTACTTCTTCATCGGCTATCTCATCTCGATCGCGCTGTTCGGCCTGTACCAGGCGATCTTCATGGCGAATGCCGGCGGCGCCTGGGACAACGCCAAGAAGGTGGTCGAGACCGAGCTGAAGGCGAAGGGGACTCCGCTGCACGACGCGACGGTCGTCGGCGACACCGTCGGGGACCCCTTCAAGGACACCTCGTCGGTGGCGATGAACCCGGTGATCAAGTTCACGACGCTGTTCGGCCTGCTCGCGGTCGAGCTGGGCGTCCAGCTCACCTCCGATTCGACGTCGAGCCTCAGCCACATCCTGTCGGCGGCCTTCTTCGCGATCTCGCTCGTCTTCGTGTGGCGGTCGTTCTACGGCATGCGCATCGAGTCGGGGAAGGCCGCCTGACGGACGCGCCTCCCCGGCGGAAGCGCGATATGGGTCGGGCCGCCCGACTCAGCAGGGATTCAGGTTCGGACCTCCGCCTTGTCTTTGTGAGGCGCTCGATTTACGGTATGCAGCAATCAGTCGAGGACGGCCGCCTGAGGGCCTCCTGAAGGCTGAACAATGAGGAGGAAGCAGCTGATGAAGGTGAACTTGGTGCGTGCGGGGGTCATGGCCGGGATGGTCGCGCTTGCGGGATCCGGATTCGTCCTGGCGGACGGGTCGAAGCCCGCGGGGCATCCCGGGCAGCACAAGAGCACCGGGCAGCACGCCGCGGGAGCCGGTCAGGGACAGCACTGGGACATGTTCGCCAAGTCCTTCGACGCCAACGGCGACGGCAAGGTCTCGAAAGAGGAGTTCCTCGCCAAGCGTCCGCTGTTCGACAAGATGGACGGCAACCATGACGGCTCGGTCACGTCCGACGAGGTGAAGGCGATGCCGGCGGTTCAGAAGCACGGCGGCACCGGCCAGAACTTCGTGGCCCACTTCGACGGCGACAAGGACGGCAAGGTCACGACCGCCGAGTACGACACGAAGCGCACGTCCGCCTTCGACAAGATGGACAAGAACAAGGACGGCTTCATCGACCAGTCCGAGTTCAAGGCGCAGCCGCCGAACGAGGACACGGGCGTCTAGTCATCAGTCCGGCGCGGGGCTTCGTCGTTCCGCGCCACGCAATCTTCTTTCCGGAATGAAAAGGCCGCGGGCGTCCTTCGAGGGCGTCCGCGGCCTTCCTGTTTTCAGGCTTGTCGTGCCTGCAACGGCTTCCCGTCTTCAGTTTCCGGACGGCGCCTCTCCGGGAGCATCGGCCATCGCCGCGGCGATCTTCTCCTTGTCGAGATAGGAGTCGATGTTCGCCAGCGCGCTCGACACCGTCGGGTTCTCGATCAGATCGCCGAGCGCGGTCTGCACGAGGATCGCGAAGCTCATCGAAACGGTCTCGTCGCCTTCCGCCTTCCGGGCATCGTGGAACTGCGTCCGGCAATCCTGGGTCAGGAGCCGCTCGAAGACGATCGCGACGCGGCTCGCCATGTTGGCCCGCTGCTGCGGCGTCACCGAGATCAGCTCGGCGGCGGCGGGGTGCTGGGCCGTCGAGGCCACGAACCAGCGGACCAGGTCGTCCTTGTCTCCATCGGTGGTGGAATTCACCAGGCACTTCGCCAGCGCCTGGGCGTCAGGGCGCGGCTCGGCCCGGCCTTCGGCCCGGGCCGGTCGTCCCGTTCCGAACGCCGCGACCAGGGTGATCGCCAGCGCCGTCATCACCTTCGTCTTCACGGCTGTCATCTTCACGGTTGCCTCCTTGCGGATGATGCCCCGCCGCGGCCTCATGGCTCCGCGGCGGCCTCGGCGAACTTCTGCTTGTTGAGCTCCTTGTCGATGCCACCGAGAGCGCCGGACACCGCCGGGTTGTCGATGAGATTGCCCATCGCCACCTGCACGAGCGTGCCGAAGCTCATCGAGAGCATGTTCTCCCCTTCGTTTTTCTTCGCGTCGCGGAACTGCGTGCGGCAGTCCTGCGTCAGCACCCGCTCGAAGATGGCCGCAACCGACTTCGACATCTCCGTGCGCTGCTCGTCCGTCACCGCCGCGAGGTCGGCGACATTCGGGTTCTGGGCGGCGGACGCGAAGATCCACCGCGCCAGGCCGGCCTTGTCCTCGTCCGTCGTCGAGTCGACCAGGCACTTGGTGAGCTGATCGGCGTACTGGCCGGCCTGCGCCGGCGTCCTTCCGGCCGCCGCGAGCACCAGGCCCAGCAAGGCGGCGAAAACCATCGCTCTTGTTCTCTTCACAGGAATCTCCTTCCCGGGGAATGCTGCGCTCACGCCGGTTTCCGGCCTATCGGGCCCTCGCCCAACCTGCTGTCAGACAATCCCGACCGGGGCGGGGGGGATCACCTTCCGGGCTCATGAAACGGTCGATCGCGCCGTTCGGAGACTCGTCCCGGAGGAGATGTTCGCGGTCCCGGCGTCGAGGGCGCCGGGAAGGAGCGGGGACTCAGGCCTGCCGCTGGAAGAACCACTGGAAAGGGACGTGCAGGCGTCCCGCCCAGGCCCGCTCGTCGTGCTTCGCCTCGGGATAGGCGAGGTGGAAGAGGTCACGGCCGGGGCGGTAACCGCGCGCCGCCAGCCGATCCCGCATCGCGCGGGTGACTTCGTAGTTGTCCCGCGGCCACCCGCTGTCGAGATAGAAGCGCACGGGACGCCGCGGCTCGCCGGCGACGCGTGCCAGGAGATCGTCCTTCCAGCCGAAGGTGCTCGAAAGACACCCGGCCATGCCGAACACCTCCGGGTGTTCCCAGGCCAGGTAGAACGACACCACGCCGCCGAGCGACGACCCGAGGACGGCCGTCTCGTCGGGACCGGGGAGCGTCCGGTACGTCGCGTCGATCCACGGCTTCAGCTCGCGCACCAGGAACCGGCCGTAGGCCTCGTAGCCGGGACGGGTGTAGTCGCGCATCCGATCGCGCGGATAGACGCCGACGACGATCGCCTTGCGGATGAGGCTCATCGAGTCGAGCGCCTCGAGCGTCTCGCGCACGCGCCAGTGCGCCCCGCCGAACGACTCCCCGGGAAAGAAGAGGTTCTGGCCGTCCTGCATGTACACCACCGGGTATCGCGCCAGCGTGTTCTCGTGGTACCCGGGCGGCAGGAAGACGCGGAAGCGCCACGCATCCTCGGCCTGCTCCCGCGACCGGCGCTCGGCGACGGTGCACTCGGTGCAGCCCGGCTCCTCGAAGAAGTGCGGATACACGACCGTCCGCATCGCGGCCCCGGCCAGCGCCAGGTTGTTTTCGCCGAGCGCCCAGTGCACCCCGGCCTCGTCACGGACGACCGGCTTGAAATAAAGGAAGGGACCCTCCGCCGGGAGATGGAACTCGTAACGACCCCGCGCGCGATCGGACCGGGCCGGCGCGATGTCCCGCTCCCAGTCCGGCTCGGCCCGCAGCGCGAGGCGCCCCCGCTCGAGCGGATAGTGGACCTCGATCGTCCGCTCCGTCCCCGCCCTGCCGTTGCGGCGCGTGCGATGCGTCTTCATCACTCCCTCAGATGCGCGGCCGGGGGAAAGGATTCCGCGGGTTGCGCCCCGGAGGGCCGCTGTGGATACTGGATGCTGTTCCGACAATCAACCGGGGGACTCATGAGCTACCTGCGCGGTGCACCAACGCTGGACGAGGGAACCTTCGAGCCCTTCGCCCAGATTCGGAAGGATTACGGGTTCGTCCCCAACTTCTGGAAGGCGCAGACGTCCCGAACCGACCTGATCGATGCCCAGATGGTCTTCGTGAAGGGCATCCTCATCGAAGAGAAGGCCCTCAGCCGCAGGCAGAAGGAGTACATCTTCCTGGTGTGCTCGGCGGCCAACCTGAGCACCTACTGCGTCACGGCGCACTGCGAGATCATCCGGATGCTCGGCATCTCCGGCCCGCACCCGGAGGAGGTCGCCATCGACCACGAGAACGCCGACCTCAACGAGCAGGACCGGGCGCTCCTCGACTACGCGAAGAAGCTGACGCTCAAGCCGATGAAGGTGGGCCCGGACGACGTCGACCGGCTGCGTGCCGCGGGGTTCTCCGAGGACCAGATCCTCGAGACGGTCCTGATGGTCGGGCTGGCCAAGTGGGCCAACTGGGTCGCTTTCGGCCTGGGGACCGTGCCGGATTTCGAGAACGACAAGCTCAGGTTCCCGGGTGCGGCGGGCGGCCGGGCCTGAACCCCGGTCCGCCGCGCAAATCGAGGTCGTCCCTCTTTTCGTCCGTGCGATGAATCTTTCGGGAGGGCCGGACAGTCGAACGGGCATGGCGGACGCCGCGGGGCCTTCGATTCCGTCGGCCGAGTCCGATCCGGAGGGTTTCGATCTTGATCTCGTCGCCCGAGCCAGACAAGGAGAGGTCGAGGCGTTCGAGGCCCTCTTCCGGCGTCATCACCGGGTCGTCTATCGCACCCTCCTGGGCATCACCGGCCGCCCCGAGGACGCGGAGGATGCCGTGCAGACCGCGTTCCTGAAAGCCTTCCAGCACCTCGATCAGTTCCAGGGCGCGTCGCGCTTCTCCACCTGGCTGACCCGCATCGCCATCAACGAAGGGCTGGGACGGATGCGGCAGACCGGACGCCTCGAAAGCCTCGAGGTCGAGGACGAGGAGGGGGAGTTCATGCCGCGCAACGTGCGCGCCTGGGATGACGACCCCGAGGCGCTGCGCTCCCGCGCCCAGGCCAAAGAGCTCGTCGAACGCGAGATCCTCAAGCTGCCGGCCAAGTACCGCGTCGCGGTCGTCCTGCGCGACATCCAGCAGCTCCCGGCCGAGGAGGCGGCGCAGCTCCTCGGTCTCGGCGTGCCGACCCTCAAGACCCACCTCCTGAGGGGCCGGCTGCAGCTGCGCGAGGCCCTGGCGCCCCATTTCGCCCCACGGCGGGCGGCGGCGCCGGCGCCGGAAGGACGGGGCCGATGAACTGCCGCCACCTCCTGGACGCGCTGTCCGACTATCTCGACGACCAGGCGGCCGCCTCGTTGCGGGCCGATCTCGAGGCGCACCTCGCCGAGTGCCGCTCGTGCACGGTGATCGTCGAGACCTCCCGCCGCACTCTCAGGATCGTCACGGACGTCGGGTCGTTCGAGATCCCGGATGAGCTTTCCGAGCGTCTCCTCAGGAAGACCATGGCCGGCCTGGCCTCCGCCCGGGGCGGCGCAAGCGATCCCGGTGCGGGAGACCCGGAACCCGGGGGCACCAAGTCCGGGTCGTGAATCTTTCTGCCCCGCCGCTCCATCGAACCGCCATGAAACACGCCCTCGCCCGTGGAACGGATGGCGCAGAACGACCCGCCGCTTTCCCTGCGACGTCCGCGGCCACCGAGCCGGTCTCAGAGCGGGCGCTGGTCGCCCGGCTGAAGGCAGGGGACGAAGCGGCTTTCGAAGAAGTCCTCAAGCGTTACGAGCTCAAGGTCTTCAACCTGACGCGCGGGCTGATGCGCAACGACGATGACGCGCAGGACGCGCTCCAGGACACCTTCCTGAGTGTCTTCAAGAACATCGGACGCTTCAAGGGAGACTCGAGTCTTTCGACCTGGATCTACCGCATCGCCGTCAACTCGGCGCTCATGAAGATGCGCAAGCGGCGCCACGATCAGAAGCACGTGGCGATCGAGGAGTACATGCCGGAGTTCGACGACACCGGCCATCGCGTCGCCGTCGTCCCCGACTGGCACCCGGCGGTCGATCAGCTCCTCCTGAACAAGGAGCTGGGGGGCCTCCTGCGCACCTGGATCGCGGAGCTCGCGCCGGAGTACCGCACCGTCTTCCTGCTGCGCGACCAGGAGGAGCTGGACAACGAGCAGGTCGCGCAGATCCTCGGCCTCAGCATCGCGGCGGTGAAATCGCGCCTGCACCGCGCCCGGATGTACCTGCGCGAGCGCGCCAAGCGCTACGTCTACGGCGGCGGAGCCTGATGCCGCGCCTCTCCCCCTCGAAGCGTCCTCACGGAGCCGCGGCCTCTGGCCGCGGTCGTGCGTCTTCCCGCGCGCCGCGGTCGGCCGCGTCCGCCGCGCGCTCGATGCAGGAGTGCCGCGAGGTCATCGACCTGCTCACCGAGTACCTCGAGGGCGGCCTGGCCCCGGACGAGTCGCGCCGTCTCGAGGCACACCTGGCCGGCTGCGACGGCTGCTCCGACTACCTGAAGAGCCTGCGCACCGTCCGAAGCGCCGCGAAGACGCCGGCGGCGGACGCGGTCCCCGAGGACTGCCGTCGGGCGCTGCGGACCTTCCTGCGATCCAGGGTCAAGCGCCCGCGGGACTGAGCCACCGCGCGACGCCTTCGCGATCTCCGGACGTTCTTCCCATAGCGGCGGGGTCATGCGACCAGCACCCGCTTGCCGGTCGTCTTCCGGCCTTCGAGGATGAGCACCTGGCCCGGCCCGGGATCCGGGGTCGGCCTCTCGACGAGCTCGAGCACCTCCGGCCCGCCGAAGCGTTCCATCAGCACGGCGCGCATGTCAGCGACCCGCCGCGGACGCGGACGGCGCGGCCGAGTGCGCGGGCTTCACGGCGTCTCGTGTCGCCGTGAGCGGGGGGCGGATCCCTTCGTTCTTCAGGCGCACGCGATAGACGCTCGTCTGCGCCGCGAGGTAGAGGGTCTTTCCGTCGGCGTCGCCGAAGGCCAGGTTGTGCGGGTGCTCCGGCGGGACCAGGAGCCCGAGCCTGCGTCCTTTCGCATCGAGGATGTGCAGCCCCCCCGGGCCCGAGACGTAGACGTTCCCCTCCCGGTCCACCTTGATGCCGTCGATGGCGTCCTCTCCCTCGTCGGCGGTGAAATCGGCGAACACCGTCCCGGGACCGAGCGTGCCGTCGGGGCGCACGTCGTACTCCATGACCACCTTGCGCCGCGGGTCCCAGTCGCCGACGTAGAGCGTTTTCTCGTCGGGGGAGAACGCCAGGCCGTTCGGCCCGGTGAGGTCGCGGCTGACGGCGCTCAGCCGCCCGTCCTTCAGGAGGAACACGCCCGAGAACGGCAGCTCCTTGCGCGAATCTTCGTGCGCCTTCGGGAGCCCGAAGGGGGGATCGGTGAAGTAGAGCGCCCCATCGGATCGATACACGAGATCGTTCGGGCTGTTGAGGCGCTTCCCCTCGAAGCGCTCCGCGAGCGGCGTGACGACGCCGTTTTTCTCCAGGCGCACCACGCGCCGGTTGCCGTGCTCGTCGATGGTCAGGCGTCCTTCGGCGTCCAGCGTCAGGCCGTTGCTCCCGGGCTGGCCGTACTCGCCGATGTCGGCGCCGGTGTAGCCGCTCTTGGCGCGGAAGACCGACACCTGTCCATCGGGAGACCAGCGGTAGATGGTGTTGGCGTTCGGATCGCTGAAGAGCAGGTACCCATCCGGGTGCCACACCGGCCCTTCGGTGAACAGGAACCCCGAGGCGATCCGCTCGAACGTGGCGTCGGGGGCGATCACCTGGTCGAGCCCGGGGTCGAGGCGGCGGATCTCCCCCGCCGCGCGCTGCGTTCCGAACGGCGTCTCCTCCGGGTAGAACTCGAGCGTGGCGGAGCGCATCCAGATGAAGTTGGCCGGCGGCTGGCTGAGCGGCCCGTTGGCGCCGAACACCGCCAGAGTGTGTGTTGTGCCGGGACGCAGGTCGCGCGACACGACCACCCGGTTCGGGGCGTTGTAGCCGCGCACCAGCGCCCCGCCCGATTGCCCGAGGACGAGCGGCAGCGCCCCGTCCACCCAGATCTCGGCGTAGTCGTCCACCACCACCTCGAAGACGGCGGTCGCACCCGCGAGATCCACTTTCCCGAGCGATTCGGGGACGGTGAACTTGAGCCGGTACCAGTTGAACGACAGCCGCCCGTGGCCGCGGCGCGCATCGAGCGAGCCCGGCGCCAGCACCTCCCAGGCGTGGTCGTCGAAGTCGGCGGCGCCGGCGTGCGGCGTGATGTCCCAGGTGCGGTTCACGGCCCCGCTCGCCTTGAGATCCGGACCCGGATCGCGGTGCGCCACCTCGACGATCTTCGCGTCGGAGTAGCGCCACACGCCGTGCATGGACTGCAGTCCCGCGGCGGTGTTCAGGTCGACCACGGCGGTCGGACGGATCGCCGGCGCGTCTCCGGTCACGGGGCTCGTCGGCGCCGCGTCCGCGGCGCGCGCCAGGACCATCGCCGTCGCGAGCAGGGGGAGCATCCAACGGGGGCTCATGTCCTCCTCCTCAGCGGACCTTGACGACGTAGTAGAGAAACGGCGCGCTCACGTCCCGGAACCAGTGCGGGACGCCGCGCGGCACGACGAGGACGTCCCCCTCGGCCAGGCGGCGAGTCACGCCCCCGTCGATCGAGGCGCCGCGCACCTCGTCCTGCGCGGTCGGCTTGCCGCCGACGACGGTGCCGCCCGTCACGATGGTCGCGCCGCCGTGCAGGACGTGGACGATGTCGGTGTCCTTGAGATGGACCTCCGCCATCCCGGCGGCGTCCCGCCGGCTGGCGTGCACCATGAACGAGCCGGCGTCGAGCAGGACCGCGCCGTGGTCGAAGGCGGCCTGCACGTCCGCCGACGGGAAGTAGCGCACCCGGTCCACGGTGGTCTCCGCCACCGCGTGCACCGGCAGCAGCACCGGCGTCAGGAGAGCGATCGCCAGCCCCAGTCCCGTCACCGCGAAGACAATCGCGACGCCCGCGCCCCGCGCGCTCACCGGCCGCCTCCCTGCGCCACCGCCGTCGACGAACCCAGGGTCGCGGCCGCGAGCTTGGCGATGTCCTCGTCCTGCTGCGCGCTGTTGGCGCCCGCGACGCCGACCCCGCCGACGACCTTGCCGTCCACCAGGATCGCCACGCCGCCCTGGAGCGGCAGCAGCTCCGGATTGGCGATGAGGGACGTGCGGCCGTTCCTGATGGCGTCCTCGAAGACGCGCGTGTCGCGACGGAAGTTCGCCGCGGAGCGCGCCTTGCCGATGGCGATGTTCGCGGCGGCCGCAAAGGTGCCGTCGAGCCGCTCGAGGTAGAGCAGGTTGCCGCCGTCGTCCACCACGGCAATGGCGCCGCCGGCCTGGTTGCGGCGCGCCTCGGAGGCCGCCGCAGCCGCGACCGATTTCGCGCCCGCGAGGGTCAGCACCTTCTTCTCCTCGACGAGCATCGGGTCGGCCGCCGCCGCGAGCGTGAGAGCGGCGATGGTGACGAATCCCGCCGCGGCGGCCCGCAGCCCGGCGCGGCGTGAAGGACGTGTCGAACGGCTGTTCTTCATCAGCGTGACGTTCATGAGCGTGACCTCCCTTGTCTGCCGCGTTGGATTCACGCGCGGCCGGGAAGATTCACGAGCGCCTAAGCAGTGCGGCGCGCGGCCGCCGGCTCGACAGGTCTCGCCGCGGGCGCGGCTGACGACATCGTCCGGGCCCGCGTGGTCTGGAACTGGACCAGGTCCTTGGAGAAGAACACGTCCAGGGTCCAGTCGAGGGCGACCCGGAGCTTTTTCTCGAAGCGGGGGAGCTTGCTCAGGTAGATCGTCCGCCACAGCCACCAGGCGAGAAAGCCCGAGAACTTCATCCCGAACATCTTCGCGACGCCGGTGCGGCGGCCGATGGCCGCGAGCTGGCCGAGGCTCTCGAAGTGGAAGCGGCGCGGCTCCCGGCCGCGCAGGCGCGCCAGGACGTTGTGCGCCACCACCGACCCTTCGCGCAGCGCGTGCTGCGCCGTCGGCGGATGGAAGGCCCCCGACTTGTGGGGGATGAGCGCGCAGTCGCCGACTGCGAAGACCCCCGGGTGGCCCGGGACCTCCAGCGTCTCGTCCACCTTGATGCGGCCCTTTTCGCGCGGGCAGGGCAGGAGCGCCAGCATCGGATTCGGGGTCGTGCCGGCGGTCCAGACGATCGTGCGGCTCGGGATGACGGCGCCGTCGCTCAGCGTGACGCCCTTGCCGTCCACTTCACTCACCTTGACGCGGCCGCGGATCTCGATGCCGCGGGCGGCCAGCTTCTCCTGCGCGTAGCGCCCCAGCTCCTCCCCCAGCTCCGGCAGGATGTAGTCCCCCGGGTGGACCAGGACGAAACGCACGTTCTTCGCGCCGATGTTCGGGTAGAAGCGCAGCGACGCATGCACGAAGTCGTGCAGGCCGGCGATGGTCTCGACGCCGGCGAAGCCGCCCCCGGCGACGACGAAGGTCATCAGCGGGCTGCGCTCCAGCGCGCAGCACTCGGTGTCCGCCTCCTCCATGAGCTGGATGAGCCGGTTGCGCAGGTGCACCGCGTCGCCCAGGCTCTTCATGGTCAGGGCGTGCTCCTCGAGCCCCGGCAGGCCGTAGAAGTTGGTCACCGAGCCGAGCGCCAGCACCAGCGCGTCGTACGGCAGGTCGTGCGGGTGGGTGTCGAGGCCGTGGGTCACGGTCACCGTCCTGCGCTCGAGATCGATCCCCTGCACGTCCCCCTGGAAAAAGCCGACGCGCTTCAGGAGCGTGCGCACCGGGCTGACGATGTTGGTCAGGTCGAGGTCGCTCGCCGCCACCTCGTGCAGCATCGGGGTGAAGAGGAAGAAGTTCTCCCGGTTGACGAGGGTGACCTCGAGCCCCGGCTCGCGCCGCAGCTCCTTCTCGAGGCGCAGCGCGGCGTACAGTCCCCCGAACCCGCCCCCCAGGATCACCACCCGCTTCGTCACCGGAGCCCCGCCCGAATCCTGCGTCATGCCGCACCTCCCGCCGCGCGCAGGAAGGCGCGCAGCCGTTCGTGGACCTCGTCCGGAACCTGGTCGCAGCGCAGCCGGCTCACGGCGGTCCGGGTCGTCTTGAGAGAGTCGAGAAACCGGGCGCAGGCGGCGCACCCTTCGAGGTGACGCGTCAACCCCGCGGCGATCTCCGGCGCCAGTGCTCCGTCCATGTACTCGGTCAGCAGCGCGAGGACCTCACGGCAGGTCGGCGAAGGCGATTTCACGGCGAGGACTCCCACCCCGGGACCCGGGGGACGGCGTTTGGATGCGGCCGGCCCCGGCGGGATTCAGGTCCGCTTCAGGAAAGCTCCCAGGCGGAGAGGCAGGCCTCTTCGCACGCGTGGTGCAGCTGGTCCACCACGCCCCCGAGCCCGCACACGCTCACCGCGTCGAACTCCGACAGGAACACGTCGCCGAGGCGGGGAAACTCGCCGGGCGCGGTGGCGCCGGGGACGGCGGTCGCGATCGCCTCGTCGAGCCGCGCCAGCCGGACGCCGATGGCGCCCGTCTCGTCCGCCGGCAGGAAGCGAATCGCGGTCTCCCGCGTCTGCGCCAGCAGGTACTCGATGAAGGGGATCGACACGCGCCCGTCGCCGCAGCGCACCGCCCACAGGGAGACCAGGTCGAGCTCGGGGAGATCGATCCCCAGGGCCAGGCGCTCGCTGCGCAGCGTGCGGCTGGCGCGATCGGGCCAGATGGTTCCTTCGAAGCCGAGGCGCAGGAGGTCGCGGTAGAACTGCAGGCGGCGCAGCGCGATCAGGGCCGCCGCCCGGTCGAGCCCCGCCGGGGCCTCCGGATGCGCGACCGCGAATCTTCCGCGCACATCCTCCGAGCCGACCGTCCTCTGGAGCGCCTGGGCCTCGTTCATCGTCGCCTCCGCTTCGCGTGGTGCGTTCGCTGCGTCCGGTTCCGTTGCACCGCTTGGATGGCGCTCCCCCGTTCCGGGATTCAGCGTCGTCGCGGCGAATCCCCGCGCGCGCCTCCCGCATCTGAGGGGAAGCGCGGCCGGCGGAGGACGACCCTCCGACAGCGGCCGCCCTGAAGGAGGTGCGTGATGAACCGACTCACGATCATCGAGCCGCTGCTCGTGGCGCTGCGCGCGCGGCTGCGTTTCCTGCCGCCGACCCTGGCCCGCCTGACCCTCGGCTGGGTCTTTCTCCTGTCCGGGTGGGGGAAGCTGCATCACCTGCCGGACGTGATCGACTTCTTCGCGAGCCTCGGAATCCCCGCGCCGCAGCTCCAGGCGCCGTTCGCCTCCGGAGTGGAGTTCGTCTGCGGCGCCCTGCTCCTCGCCGGCCTCTTCTCGCGCCTCGCGGCGGTGCCGCTCGTCGTGGTGATGGTGGTGGCGATCGCGACCGCGCGCGCCGCGGAGCTGACCTCTCTCGGCGATCTGTTCGGCTTCATCGAGTACCTCTACATCGTCCTGCTCGCCTACGTCGCCATCGAGGGCCCGGGGCCGCTGTCGCTCGACGCCCTGGTGCGCGGCCGCCTGGCGGCGCGGACCGGCTCGTCCCTCGGGTCGGCCGCGCGGCCGGCCGCCTCGGTCCGCGCATGACGGACGGCAGGGAGTGGCTCGAGGCCGACGGCCTCGGCGGGTTCGCTTCCGGCACCGTCGGGGGCGTGCGCAGCCGGCGCTATCACGCGCTGCTGCTCGCCGCCGCCCGGCCGCCGGTGGGCCGCTTCGTCCTCGTGAACGGTCTCGAAGCCATCGTGACCACCACGGCGGGGACGACGGTCCTCCAGCCGCAGCGCTACCGGCCCGGCGGGATCCATCCGATGGTCACGGCGCGGCTCGACGGCTTCCGCGACGATCCGTGGCCGACCTGGCGCTTCACGCTCGAGGACGGGACGATCGTCGAGCAGCAGCTCTTCGTGCGGCGCGGCTCCGGCGTGACCGCGCTGTCGTGGAAGCGCATCGCCGGCGAGGGCAAAGCCTCCCTCGCGGTGCGGCTCTTTCTCTCGGGGAGGGACTACCACGCCCTGCACCACGAGAACCCGGCGTTCCGCTTCGAGTCGGTCGAGGCCGGGCCCGGCCACCTCGTCTGGCGCCCCTATGACGGCGTTCCCGGCATCGCGGCGACGCACAACGGCGCCTACGATGCGCGCCCCGACTGGTACCGCGGCTTCCAGTACGACGAAGAGAAGGAGCGCGGGCTCGACCACGTCGAGGACCTGGCGACGCCGGGTCTGTTCCATTTCGACCTGGCGCAGGGGGAGGCTGTCCTCCTGCTGTCTGCGGAGACGCAGGCGCCGGACGGCCCCGACGCCCGCTCGGCTCTGCAACGCCTGCGCGCGGGCGAGCGGGCGCGGCGGCAGGCCTTCCCGTCGCGCCTGCACCGGTCCGCCGAGGACTACCTCGTCCGCCGCGGCGAGGGCGCGAGCATCATCGCCGGCTACCCGTGGTTCGCCGACTGGGGACGCGACACCTTCATCGCGCTGCGCGGGCTGTGCCTGGCGACCGGACGACTCGAGACGGCGCGGCGCATCCTTCTGGAGTGGGCGGGCTCCGTGTCGGAGGGGATGCTGCCGAACCGGTTCCCCGACCAGGGGGACGAGCCGGAATACAACGCGGTCGACGCTTCGCTCTGGTACGTCGTGGCGGTGCACGAGTTCCTGCGCGCCTCCTCCGAGGCCGGAGAGAGCCGTTCCGCGCTGATCCGGGCGGTCGCCGCCATCGTCTCGGGCTACGCCCGCGGCACGCGCTATGGCATCCGCATGGACGACGACGGGCTGCTGGCCGCGGGGAGCGACGGCGTGCAGCTCACCTGGATGGACGCGCGCGTCGGAGAGCACGTGGTGACGCCACGGCGCGGCAAGCCGGTCGAGGTGCAGGCGCTGTGGATCAACGCGCTGCGCATCGCGGCGGAGCTGGGCCTGCGGCCCGACGGGGACTGGCGGCGCGCTGCCGAGTCCTTCCAGCGCCGCTTCTGGAACCCGGAGCGCGGCTGTCTCTACGACGTGATCGACGTCGATCAGTGTCCCGGCGCCGTGGACGACACGCTGCGTCCCAACCAGATCTTCGCGGTCGGGGGCCTCCCCTGGCCGGTCATCGCGGGCGAGACCGCCCGCCGGGTCGTGGACGTGGTCGAAGCCGCGCTCTGCACCCCGCTCGGTCTGCGCAGCCTGGAACCCGGCGCGCGGGGGTACGCCCCCCGCTACCTCGGGGGCGTGGCCGAACGGGACGGCGTCTACCACCGGGGCACGGTGTGGCCCTGGCTCCTCGGCCCGTTCGTCGAGGCCTGGGTCCGCGTGCGTGGCTCTTCGCCTCTCGCCCTGCGCCAGGCCCGCGCGCGCTTCCTTCTTCCCCTGACGGAGCATCTCGCCGCGGCGGGGCTCGGGCACGTCTCGGAGATCGCCGACGGCGACGCGCCGCATGCGCCGCGCGGCTGCCCCTTCCAGGCCTGGTCGGTCGGAGAAGTCCTGCGTCTCTCGGAGCAGGTTCTCGCGGAGAAACCGGCGCGCCGTGAATCTTCCGCCCGGGCTGTCGCATCCATCACGGTGTGATGACCCTTCTCCGCCGGCACTGGCCGGAGTACCTGATCGAGGCGGCGGCCCTCGGCCTCTTCATGGTGTCGGCCACCCTCTTCACCATCCTCCTCGAGCATCCGGCGTCCCCCCTCCACCGGGCCATCGGCTCGGGCACGGAGCGCCGGATGCTCATGGGGCTCTTGATGGGAGGAACGGCGGCGGCGCTCATCTATTCCCCGTGGGGGCGGCGCTCGGGGGCGCACATGAACCCCTCGGTGACGCTGACCTTCCTGCGCCTCGGGAAGATCGCCCCGGCCGACGCCGCCTTCTACGTCGCGGCGCAGTTCGCCGGCGGCCTGCTCGCGGTTTTGCTCGTGGCGCTGCCGGCCCGCACCGCGCTGGCGAACCCGGCGGTGCGTTACGCCGCCACCCTTCCCGGCCCCGCCGGGGCGGGAACGGCGTTCCTGGCGGAGATCGTGATCTCGTTCCTGCTCATGCTCACCGTGCTCGTCGTCTCGAACACCCGGGGGCTGATGCATCTGACCGGGTTCGCGGCGGCGACACTCGTCGCCTGCTTCATCACCTTCGAGGCGCCGCTCTCGGGCATGAGCATGAACCCGGCCCGCACCACCGCCTCGGCGCTGCCGGCGGGGCTGCTGCACGGCCTGTGGATCTACTACACCGCCCCGCTGCTCGGGATGCTCCTGGCGGCGGAGGCCTACGTCCGGGCGCGCGGCACGCGGGCCGTGCTGTGCGCCAAGCTGCACCACGACGCGCGGGTCGCGTGCCTGTTCCGCTGCGGCCACTGAGGAGACCATGGACAACGCCAACCGCTACGACGTCATCATCATCGGCACCGGCGCCGGCGGCGGGACCCTCGCCTGGCGCCTCGCCCCGACCGGCAAGCGCATTCTTTTGATCGAGCGGGGCGACTACGTGCCGCGCGAGACCGACAACTGGTCGACGCGCGCCGCCGTCACCGACGGCAAGTACAACATCCGCGAGGGCTGGCTCGACGATCGCGGCCGCGAGTTCCACGCCGGGGCGCACTACTGCGTCGGCGGCAACACCAAGTTCTACGGCGCGGCACTTCTCAGGATGCGCCGCGAGGACTTCGGGGAGGTGCGGCACCATGGCGGCGTCTCGCCCGCGTGGCCCCTCGCCTACGAGGAGCTCGAGCCGTACTACACGCAGGCGGAGCGCCTCTACCAGGTGCACGGGGAGCGCGGCATCGACCCCACCGATCCGCCGGCGTCGGCCCCTTACGATCACCGGCCCGTGAGCCACGAGCCGCGCCTCGCGGCCCTCTCCGCGGATCTCACGCGCCAGGGGCTGCGTCCCTTCCACGTGCCGCTGGCGGTGATGCTCGACGAGGCCAATCCGCGCCGGAGCCGGTGCATCCGCTGCGCCACCTGCGACGGGCACCCGTGCCTCGTCTACGCCAAGGCGGACGCGCAGGTGATCTGCGTCGACCCGGCCCTCGAGCACCCCAACGTCAGCCTGCTCACCGGCGCCACCGTCACCCGTCTCGAGACCGATGCGACAGGGCGCGCCGTCCGCACCGTGCACGTCGAGCGGGGCGGCGCGCAGGAGGTCTACGAGGGAGGCCTCGTCGTGGTGTCGTGCGGCGCCATCAACTCGGCCGCGCTGCTCCTGCGATCGGCCGGCGACCGGCATCGCGACGGGCTCGCCAACGGCAGCGGCCTCGTCGGCCGCAACTACATGTGCCACCTGAACTCGGTCATGCTGGCGGTCTCGCTGTGCGAGAACCCGACGGTGTTCCAGAAGACCCTCGCGATCAACGACTACTACCGGTCGGCCCCCGACTGGGACTACCCGCTCGGGCACATCTCCTTCGTCGGCAAGACCGACGGCAACGTGCTCGCGGCCGGCGCGCCGAAGATCGTCCCCGGCTTCACGCTCGAGAAGATGGCGCGGCACTCGCTCGACTTCTGGCTGACCTCCGAAGACCTTCCCGATCCCGAGAACCGGGTCACGCTCTCCGCCGACGGGCGGGTGCAGCTCCGCTACCGCCCCAACAACGAAGAAGGGCACCGCCGCCTGCAGTCCAAGGTCAAGGAGTTCATGAAGAAGACGCGCTGCGGCGCCCACGGCGATCGCTGCGTCCAGGATCTCTTCTCGATGCAGGCCTACATCGGCAAGCGGATTCCGCTGGCGGGCGTGGCGCACCAGAACGGCACGCTGCGCTTCGGGACGGACCCCGGCGCTTCGGTCCTCGATCGGAACTGCAAGGCGCACGAGCTCGACAACCTGTACGTCGTCGACGGCTCGTTCTTCCCGTCGTCGAGCGCGGTCAACCCGGCGCTCACCATCATGGCGAACGCCCTGCGCGTCGGCGATCACCTCGCCGAAAGGATCGCGGCATGATCCGGCCGCGGCGTCCGCTGCCCTTCCTGGCTGTCGCGTGGATCCTGCTCGCCGCCGCGCCGGCGCCCGCCCCCGTGCAGGCGGTCGTCGACGTTGGCATGACCGTTGGCGATCTCGACCGCTCCGTCGGCTTCTTCACCGGCGTGCTGCAGTTCGAGAAGGTGTCGGAGCGCGACGCCGCGGGGGCGGAGTTCGAGCGGGTCGAGGCGGTCCCGGGGGCCCGTGCCCGCATCGCGCGGCTGCGCCTCGGGCGCGAGACGCTCGTCCTGACGCAGTACCTGGCCCCGGAGGGACGTCCGGTCCCGGCCGACTCGCGCAGCAACGACCGCTGGTTCCAGCACGTCGCCATCATCGTCAGCGACATGGATCGGGCCTACACCCGCCTGCGCGAGCACCACGTGACCCACGCGAGCAGTGGACCGCAGACGTTGCCGGACTGGAACCGGGCCGCGGCGGGGATCCGCGCCTTCTACTTCAAGGATCCGGACGGCCACGCCCTGGAGATCCTGCAATTCCCCGCCGGCAAGGGGGAGGCGCGCTGGCAGAGCCGGGACGCGCTCTTCCTCGGCATCGACCACACCGCGATCGTGGTCGCCGACACCGACCGCAGCCTCGCCTTCTACCGCGACGCGCTCGGCCTGCGCGTGGCGGGCGAGAGCGAGAACTACGGCCCCGAGCAGGAGCACCTGAACGCGGTCTTCGGCGCCCGGCTGCGCATCACGGCGCTGCGCGCGGCCGCGGGGCCGGGCATCGAGCTGCTCGAGTACCTGGCGCCCTCCGACGGGCGCCCCGCCCCGGAAGACGAGCGCAGCAACGATCGGATCCACTGGCAGACGCGGCTCGCCGCGTCCGACGTGACGCGGGCCTCAACCGCGGCGCTTCACGCCGGCGGACGCGAGGTCAGCCATGCCGGCGCGGCCTCCCCGATCACCGGGACGATCGCCGCGGAGATCTCCCACGAAGCGCTCCTGCGCGACCCGGACGGGCACGCGCTTCTTCTCTCTTCAGGAGGACAGTGACATGAAGGCGATTGCGGTCGTCCCCGGCCGGAAGGACAGCGTCCACCTGGCCGAGCTTCCGAAACCCGACCTGAAGACCGTCCCGCATGGGCGCGGGGTCCTGGTGCGGGTGCTTCAGGTTGGAGTTGACGCGACCGACCGCGAGATCAACGCCGCTGAGTACGGGCAGGCGCCCGCCGGGGAGTCGATCCTGGTGCTGGGCCACGAGTCGTTCGGCCGGGTCGAGGAGGTGGGCCCGAACGTCACCGAGCTGCAGCGCGGCGATTTCGTCGTCGCCACCGTGCGCCGCCCGGGCACGAGCCTGTACGATGCCATCGGCATGTCGGACATGACGACCGACGACACGTACTTCGAACGCGGCATCTCGACCTTGCACGGCTTCCTGACCGAGCACTACGTCGACGACGCCGACTTCGTCGTCAAGGTGCCGAAGGGGCTGCGCCACGTCGGAGTGCTGCTCGAGCCGGCGACGGTCGTCGCCAAGGGCCTGTCGCAGGCCCTCGAGATCCAAAGGCGCCTGCGGGTCTGGCGGCCGCGCACCGCGGCCATCATGGGGGCCGGCACCATCGGGCTGCTCGCGACGCTGATGTTCCGGCTGCGCGGCATGCAGGTGACCGTCTTCGCCCGCAACCCCGAGGACACCAGGAACGCGCGGCTCATCGGCGAGCTCGGCGGCCGCTACGTCTCGACGGCCGCAACACCGCTCCTCGAGGCGGCGCGCCGCCACGGGCCGTACGACCTGGTCCTCGAGGCGACCGGCTACTCCCCCATCGTCTTCGACTCCATGCAGGTGCTGGCCAAGAACGGCGTGCTCGTTCTCGCCAGCGTCACCGGCGGCGACCGCACCGTGGAGGTCCCGGCCGATCGCATCAACCTCGACTTCGTCCTCGGGAACCGCGTCATGGTCGGGACGGTGAACGCCAACCGCGAGCACTTCGAGCTGGCCGTGTCGGACCTCTCGAAGGCGGAGCTGGAGTACCCCGGCTGGCTCGGAAAGCTCCTCACCCACAAGGTCCAGGGGCTGGAGAACTATCGCGATCTGTTCCGGCACCTGGCGAATCCCGAGGGCGTCATCAAGGCCTACTGCGAAGTGGCGGCCCTGTGAGCACGCGCGCGACGTCGAATCGACCCGGCCCCGCAGTCGTGCCAATGGCCCGGCCGGCGTCCGAAACGGCGCCGGAGCCTCAGGCCCCCTCGCCCTGGAGCGCGCGCGGCGCGAGCGATCCGGAGAGCCTGCGACTGGCGGAGGATGCGTCGCGCGCGAAGAACTGGAAGCGCTGGGGGCCGTACCTCAGCGAGCGGCAGTGGGGGACGGTGCGCGAGGACTACTCCGCCAACGGCGACTGCTGGGACTACCTGCCGCACGATCACGCGCGCAGCCGCGCCTACCGCTGGGGGGAGGACGGCCTGCTCGGCATCACCGACCGGGAGTGCCGGCTGTGCTTTTCCGTCGCGTTGTGGAACGAGCGCGACCCCATCCTGAAGGAGCGGCTCTTCGGCCTCGGCGGCCCGGAGGGGAACCACGGCGAGGACGTCAAGGAGGCGTACTTCTACCTCGACTCGACGCCGACCCACTCCTACATGAAGGCGCTCTACAAGTACCCGCAGCGCGAGTTCCCTTACGCGGCGCTGGTGCGCGAGAACCGAGGGCGCGGCCGTGACCAGGGGGAATTCGAGCTCGCCGACACCGGCGCGTTCGACGACGGCCGCTTCTTCGACGTCGTGGCCGAGTATGCGAAGAACTCCCCCGACGACATCCTGATCCGTCTCACCGTGTCGAACCGCGGCCCCGAGCCGGCGCCGATCCACGTCCTCCCCACCCTCTGGTTCCGCAACACCTGGTCGTGGGGACGAACCGGCGAGGGCTACTGGGAGAAACCGTCGATCGCCGCCGCCGGTGCGGAGCGGCTGAGCGCGGTGCACGCCACCCTCGGGACCTATGTCCTGGCGATCGAAGCGGGCCCGGGGGGCGCGCCCGGGCTGCTCTTCACCGACAACGAAACGAACGCCGCGCGCCTGTTCGGCGGCGACAACGCCGTGCCGTACGTGAAGGACGCCTTCCACGAGGCGGTCGTCGCGGGACGGCGAGACGCCGTCAACGCGGCGCGGGCGGGAACCAAGGCGGCGGCGCATCACCGCGTCGTCGTCCCGGCCAACGCGTCGGCCGTGTTCCGGCTGCGCCTGTCGAGCTCCGACGAGACGCCCGCCGAGCCGTTCGGCGCGGGGTTCGACGCGATCTTCGCGCGCCGGATCGAGGAGGCGGACGCCTTCCACGCCGCCCGCATGCCGGCGTCGGTGCCGGCGCAGTCGCGGCGGGCCGTGCGCCAGGCGGATGCGGGCCTGCTGTGGTCGAAGCAGTTCTACCACTACATCGTGCGCGACTGGCTGAGCGGCGATCCGGCGCAGCCCGCCCCGCCGTCGCCGCGCCTCGACGGGCGCAACCACGACTGGCCGCACCTGTTCAACCGCGACGTCATCTCCATGCCCGACAAGTGGGAATACCCCTGGTACGCGGCGTGGGATCTCGCCTTCCACACGCTGCCGCTGGCGCGCCTCGACCCGCACTTCGCCAAGGAGCAGCTCGTGCTGATGCTGCGCGAGTGGTACATGCATCCGAACGGGCAGATCCCCGCCTACGAGTTCGCCTTCGGCGACGTCAACCCGCCCGTGCACGCCTGGGCGTGCTGGCGCGTCTACAAGATGACGGGTCCGCGCATGGATCGCGACCGCGTCTTCCTGTCGCGCTGCTTCCAGAAGCTCCTGATCAACTTCACCTGGTGGGTGAACCGCAAGGACGCGGAGGGGAACCATCTCTTCTCGGGCGGGTTCCTCGGTCTCGACAACATCGGCGTGTTCGACCGATCGAAGCCGCTCCCCACCGGAGGCCACCTCGAGCAGGCCGACGGCACGGCGTGGATGGCGTTCTACAGCCTCACCATGCTCGGCATCGCGCTCGAGCTGTCGCGCGACAACCCCGCCACCGAGGACGTGGCGTCGAAGTTCTTCGAGCACTTCATCGCCATCGCCGACGCCATGAACAACCTGGGCGGCCGCGGCCTGTGGGACGAGGAGGACGGCTTCTACTACGATCAGCTCCACGTCGACGGCGTCTCGGTGCCCCTCAAGGTGCGCTCGCTCGTCGGGCTCCTGCCTCTCATCGCGGTCGAGGTGCTCGAGCAGGAGGCCATCGACCGGCTCCCCGGCTTCCGCAAGCGCCTCGACTGGTTCCTGAAGAACCGCGGCGACCTGGCGGATCGCATCTCGTATTTCATGGAGGGGGGGGATCACGGGGGGGGCCACCGACTCCTCGCCATCCCATCGCGCGATCGCCTGGTGCGCGTGCTGCGCTACCTGCTCGACGAGAACGAATTCCTGTCGCCGCACGGCATCCGCTCGGTCTCGAAGGTGCACGAGCGGAACCCGTACGTGTTCCACGTCGGCGGCGAGGCGCACGTGGTGCGCTACCAGCCGGGCGAGTCCGACACGGGGCTGTTCGGCGGCAACTCGAACTGGCGCGGTCCGATCTGGATGCCGATCAACTACCTGCTCGTCGAGGCGCTCGAGCGCTATCACCACTTCTACGGCGACACGCTGCGCGTCGAGTGCCCCGTCGGGTCCGGCCGTATGATGAACCTCAAGGAGGTCGCGCAGGAGATCGGCCGGCGCCTCGCGAGCCTCTTCCTCCCCGATGCGACGGGAAGACGCCCGTGCCACGGCGATGATCCGCGCTTCGCCACCGATCCCCACTGGAAGGAGCTCGTCCTTTTCCATGAATACTTCCACGGCGACACCGGACGCGGACTGGGCGCCAGCCACCAGACCGGCTGGACGGCGCTCGCCACCCGGCTCCTCCTCGACGAATAGGCGTCAGTCGGCGAGCGCGCCGATCGTGGACCCGTCCGATCCGGCGCCGCGATTGGGACTGCCGGCCTCGAGGCGGAAATCGCCCGAGGCGGAGTCGACGAACAGGGGGTCGGCGAAGATCGAGTGGGCGTCGAGGCCGGAGAACTCGCGCCATGCCGCCATCGTGCGGAAGCGCCGGAACGGCGGGGGCTTCTGCTCGAAATAGACGATCGCCTTCGACTGCGTGAACAACTGGCGGTCCTTCGGCCTCGGCTCGAGCGCCTTGTCCCCGGGCTCGCCCGGCTGCAGCGTCGCCCCGTAGTTGTTGTAGTCGCAGGTGAAGCGCCCGAGCAGCTCCTTCCCTTCCTGGTCTTCCACGATGGAGATGGCGTCGTTCGCCTGGTAGGCGAAGCTGTTGTTCGTGAGCGTCGTGCCGTCGATCGAGCGGATGAGCACGGCGCCTCCGTAGAGGTTCGCGAGCGCGGTGTTGTGCGTGAGGGTCGCGCCGGGGCTCGAGATCAGGTAGAACCCGCGCTCCTGCCGGTAGACGACGTTGCCGGTGGCGATGAAGCGCGGCGATTTCTCCACCTGCACGCCGCTGCCCACGGGCCACGTTCCTCCCCACGGTGCGTTCCAGATCCGGCAACCCCGCACCCGCGCGTCGGCCGACCCGCTCACGCGGATGCCGGCCTCGCGGTACCAGCGGATTTCGAGGTCCTCGATGACGACGAACGGCGCCTGCTCGATCCGGATGAGATCCTCGTGGCGGCGCGCTCCATCGAGGATCGCTTTCCAGCGCTCCGCCGCGCGCAGGGTGATCGGCCTCCCCTCGGCGCCGCCGTGATCGAACAGCACGGGCTCGGAATAGATCCCGGCTTCCAGGAGGATCGTGTCACCCGGCCCGGCGCGGTCCACCGCGTCCTGGATCGACCGGAGCGGCGCCGAGGCTTCTCCCGACGCGCCGTCGCGCCCCGCGGGGCTCACGTGCCACGTGCGCGGCGCGCGGTCGGCGCCGTCCCGGACCTCGGCCGCCGCGGCGGCGCCGGGCTTTCCCCCGCCGCGCTTCGGCTCCTCGTCACGAATGTTCGCGCGAAGCTCGATCCGTTCCGGGCTCCTGGCCACATCCCCGGCCCCGACCTCGTTCCCGCTGCACGGGCTGTCCGGGGCGAGGCGAAAGTCGCCGGCGCCGGCATCGACGAACTTCGGGTCGTCGCAATTGCCCTCGACCCCGTTGCCGGTGCGCGCCGATGCGAACGTCATCGGGACCTCGTACCCGGAGACGACGTTGCGCCGGAAGACCGATTCCGGATGCCAGGTGGTCGCCACGAATCCCTGCTGCTGATCCGCGGCCACGAGCGTGTTTCCCTCCACCACCCAGGGAGTCTGGTCCGACTTGTCCGTCTTGATGAAGATGCCCTGGGCGAAGCCGACCGCGAGATTGCCACGGATGGTCCCCGACTCCGCCGGGGCGTAGGCCTCGATGCCGGTGTCATCCTGGGGATAACTCGGGACGACGAAGGCGTCGCGCGTCTTGAAGAAGCGGCTGCGCTCCACGCGCCCGCGACGGCCCGCCATGTAGCAGCCTCCGCCGACGTCGCGCGCGGCGCTCTCGACGACCGCGTCGTCGTCCGACAGCAGCGCGAACGCGAACGAGGCGTTGGCGGCGTCGCATCGCTCGACGGTGACCCGCTCGGCGGCCAGCTTGGCCGCGGCGCTCCACTTGCCGCGGGCGGTGAAGTTCCGGAACCGCAGGCCGCGCACCGTCACGTCGGGGCGGCGCACGTCGATGCCGAAGTCCTTCCCGCCGACGAGAACGCTGCCGTCCTTCGGCGCGCGGCCGTCGGAGGTGTGGAGGTAGAGCGTTCCGCCGGAGACGACGTACGAAGCGGGAAAGCGCTGCACCGCGTCGAGATCGGCGGCCAGCAGGTAGCGCACCCGCGCCTCCGGCTCCCAGAGCTTCTCGGGTTCGCCCTTGTATCCGCCGTCGAAGGGGACCGAGAAAACCCCCGGCCGGCCGGGCACCGCCTTCGCCTTCGGCAGCGCCTTCGCACCGTCGAAGAGCACGTCCGCCCCGTCGGCGGCGCGGATCAAGAGAGGATGGGACGCCGCCCCCTCCTTGCCTTCCTTGTCCGCCCTGTCGAGGCGGGGAATCGTCCAGTCGCCGGGGTAGGTCCCGGCCTGCAGGACCACCTCGCGGATCGAGGCGTCCCGCGCCAGCCGCTGTCCGATCAGCCCAAGCGAATCTCCCGGCTTCACCGTGAGGACCCCGGGCTTTGCGTCTTTGTCCCGCTTCGAGGCGGCCGCCAGCTTCGCGGCGTGAAGCGACACCGCGAGGGCTGCCAGGAGCACAAGGGTCGGGAGCGCTCGCATGTCCGTCCTCGCTACGGGTACTTCGCGATCACCTGCTGAAACGGCGGGTAGTCGAGGAGCGGCGCCCAGATCCAGCCGGACGAGTACAGAGTGACGATGTTGGGATGGTTGAGCGCGGCGACCGCCTTGGCTTCGCGCTCGAAGCGCTCGCGGCGCTGCGGATCGCCCGCCGTCTCGCCGGGAAGGATCTTGAGGGCGACGTGCCGTCCGAGCTTGAGGTCCTCGGCTTCGTAGACCTCGCCCATGCCGCCGGCGCCGACCTGGCGGAGGATGCGGTCATGACTGAGGGTGCGCCCGACGAGATCCGACATGCTGCCGCCCCGGGGACGGAAGCGGCGATTCTATCGCGAGGCGCCCGGAAGGATGCCGCGAGCCGGGAGGAGCAGACCGAAAGCCGGAGCGATCAGGCTGCTCCGGCGCCGGCGGGACGATGGCTCTCTAGCGGCGGAACGGCTCGACGCCGGCGAGGCGCATCTCGGGATCGTCCTCGGCCCGGTCGTGATCGCGCGGCCCGGCGGTCATGTCGATCTTTCCTTCGAAGACGCCGCCCTCGTGGATGACGAGGTTCGCCTTGGAGATGGTGATGTCGCCATGCACGCGTCCCTTCGGGTGGATCTCCACCTTCTCGCCGGCGTGGACCGTGCCGTTCACCTTGCCGCTGACCGACAGGGTGCCGACGGTGACTTCGGCCTCGACCTCGCCGGTCTCGCCGACCACGAGCTCGCCTTCCGAGACGATCTTGCCGCTCACCTTGCCGTCCACGCGCAGCAGGTCCTTGAAGCGGATCTCGCCCTTGATCTCGGTCCCTTCCGCGAGGAAGCCGCTGATGTCCTCCTGGCCCATCGGGTCGCGCATGGTGTTCTCCTTGCTAAACGGCATCAAACCCTTCATCTCGTCTCCCCCCTTCCGCGTCAGTGCCCGCGCACGATCGCGGTGAACAGACGATCGAGCTCCTCGTCGGAGTAGAACTCGATCTCGATCTTCCCGCGGCCGCCACGGCGCACGATGCGCACCTTGGTCCCGAGGCAGTGCTGCATTTTTTCCTCGGCGGCGCGGACGTTCGGGTCTTCCGCCTGCACCGTCGATCCGGCCGCGCGGCCGGCCTTCTCCTCGCCCTGCGACAGCAGCCGCGCGACCAGCGCCTCGGTCTCGCGCACCGACAGCGGACGCCGAATCGCTTCGTCGGCGACCCTAATCTGTGTCGCGGCGTCGGAGATTGCCACGATCGCCTTGGCGTGACCGGTGGTCAGCCCGCCATCCTGCAGCATCTTCTGGATCTTCTCTGGCAACTTCAATAGTCTCAATGAGTTAGCGACAGATGAGCGCTCGCGTCCGACGCGCTTGGCCACTTCGGCCTGCGACAGGTTCATCTGGCCGATGAGCAGGTCGTAGGCGCGCGCCTCTTCGATCGGGTTCAGGTCCTTGCGCTGGATGTTCTCGACCAGCGCCAGCTCGAGCACCCGGTCCTGCGCCACCTTGCGGATGACCACCGGGATGCTTCTCATGCCGGCGAGCTGGGCGGCGCGCCAGCGGCGCTCGCCGGCGATCAGCTCGTAGCGCTCCCCTTCCTGGCGCACGACCACCGGCTGGACGATGCCGTTCTCGCGGATCGACTCCACCAGCCCCTCGAGTCCGGCGAAGTCGGTGCGCGGCTGGTACTGGCTCGGCTGGATGCGATCCACGTCGAGCATCAGCAGGCCGGGTTCCGGCTTCGCCGTGGGTGCTTCAGGGATGAGGCTGCTGAGTCCTTTGCCGAGCGCTTGTCTTTTCATGGTTGCGGATCACCTCGCGGGCCAGATTCAGGTAGGTCTCGGATCCCTTCGAACGGATGTCGTACAGCATGATGGGGCGGCCGAAGGAAGGGGCTTCTCCGAGCCGGATGTTCCTCGGAATGATGGAGCGGTACACCTTCTCCTTGAAGTATTCGCGGATGTCGTTGACCACCTGCCGGGCGAGGTTGGTCCGCTCGTCGAACATCGTCAGGAGCACGCCGTCCAGGACCAGGTCGGGATTGACCGCCGCCTGGATGCGCTGCAGCGTCTCGACCATCTGCGAGACCCCCTCGAGCGCCAGGTACTCGCACTGCACCGGGATGAGGAGTCCGTCGGCGGCCGCCAGGGCGTTCACCGTCAGGAGGCCCAGCGAAGGAGGACAGTCGATGAGGATGAACTGGAAGCGGTCGCGGACCGGCTCGAGCGCTTTCTTGAGCCGCGCCTCCCGCCCTTCGGAGGTCACCAGCTCCAGCTCGACCCCGACGAGATCCCGGCTCGCGGGGGCGACCGAAAGATGCTGCAGCTCGGTCGGGACCAGGATCTCCGCCAGCTCCGCTTCGCCGGCGAGGACGCTGTACATGTCCCCCGCCGGTCCCGCCTTGAGCCCGAGCCCCTTGGTCGCCGATCCCTGCGGGTCGATATCAATAAGGAGGGTAGGCCGCTCCGCGATCGCCAGCGCCGCCGCAAGGCTCACCGCCGTCGTCGTCTTCCCAACCCCGCCCTTCTGATTGGCAATCGCAGTGACGTGCCCCATCAAGGCTCCCGCAAGCCCACCACCCGGCCTGCCGACCGCGGTGAACCGCGTTCGGGCCATTTCGTGACGAACCGGATGGTCTGGTTCGCGGCGGAGGTTAGCACAAGCTCCACCGTCCCCCGCCCGCTAACTAACCCCAGCCCACCGACGGAAGTGTTCCACGTGGAACACTTTTCTGACCGCCCTCCTCCCAGGTTTCGCTATTGCCGAGATTGCCACCGCGCCTGGAGCAGAGTTGCCTTCAGCGTGCGCGCAGGGGATGGGCCGCGCAGCGAGCCCGGACCCGTCCCCGGAGGGAACGATTCCCGTTTTCCTCTGAGGCGGTGGCCGGGGCGTCAGTCGTCCTTCCGGACGAAGAGCGCGGCGACGTCTCCCGGCGATGTCGATAGCTCTCGCGCGCTGGAGAAGCGAAGCCCGGGTGGAGGGTGCATCCGTAATTCTGCGCATTCATCATCCGATATGAAAGCGATCAAGCCTCCGCCCGGCTGCAGAAGCTCCGGTCCCGGATCGACCAGGCAGTCGCGTCCGCGGATAGCGCGGTAGGTGACCCAGCGCGATGGAAGAAATTCTGCGAGGTCGGCGCGTCGACAAACGCGACGCGTCACGACCTGTGCGGCTTTGAGACCAAGCCCTCTCAATATCATCCACAGGAAGGTCGCCTTTTTTTCGGACGACTCGACGAGAACCAGTTCCAGCGCGGGATGGAGCACTGCAAGCGGCACACCGGGAAATCCGTTCCCTGATCCAATGTCGATCAGTCTCCCCTGACCATCGATCAGATCGGCGGCGACGATGGGCTCGAGAAAATGCCTGCGGAGGATGGCCCCTCTCTCCTTGAGACCGGTCAGGTTCATGCGCCGGCTCCACTCCCGAAGCAGCCGGTAGTGCTCCGTCAACCGGTCCGCCTGGTCCGCCGTCAGTGATCTTCCCAGCCCGTTCGCGGCGTCCACGAGATCGTGACGAAACTCCGCCGCATCCTCCTGACCGGGCGGGCTTTCTCGGGTTACCATACCGGCGCACCTTACCAGAAGGGAGCCGCTTGCGAGGCCGCGGAAACTGGAAGGCAGCCCTGATCACCACCCTGGCACTGATCCTCCCGCTGGCCGGGGTGGTCCGCAGCGCGACGACCAAGCCGGCGCAGCCCCCGCTGAAGGGATCCGAGTCGCCGGAGAACTTCGACCTGGACGCCCTCCTTTTGCAGCTGGCGGAGAAGTCGAAGGTGTACGAGTCGGTCGCGCTCCGCTTCGTCTGCCTCGAGGCCACCCACTCGTCTGAGGATCACGGCGATGGGCGCCGGTACGACTACATGTACGTCGAGGCCGAGGCGCAGCGGTACCGGCCCTACCGCCAGAAGCACTCGGAGAAGGAGAACTCGACGCCGAGCACCCAGGAGGTGGACGTGGACACCGAGTTCCCCGACTCCTACTCCTGGACGCTGATGTTCGTCCCGAACCGGCAGAACCTCTTCCACTTCAAGTACGAGGGGGACGAGTTCTTTTCACTGCGCCACGCCAACGTCATCTCGTTCACAGCGCCGCTGCCGTACACGACGGGGAAGACGATCTACGAGTGGAGCGGCCGGGTCTGGATCGACGCTGAGAACCTGAACTTCCTGAAGATCGAAGCCCAGCCCGCCAACCAGGAGGACCGCCTGAAGGAGACCCTCAAGACCTACCGGCAGTCGACTCGGTTCCTGGGAATGAACCTGGGGCACCGGCCGGCGGGTGCGAAATACGAGATCACCTTCCTCAACGAGTACCAGAAGCTGTCGCTGCCGGATGAGGCGGAGTTCCGGCGCTTCGTCCTGGACCTCGACGGCGACGCCGAGCTGACCGGATTCCAGATGCAGAAGTACAGCGACTACCAGTTCTTCGGCGTGCAGGTGAACGACAAGTTCCTGCAGCAGCAGAACCCTAAGCAGTAGTAGTTAAACTACTGTAAATAAAAGACTTGCCGATTATTCAACGACGGATTCCGCGCCCTGCCGATCGTGTCCCGCCGACCTTGCCGACGTTCGCTGATGGAGGGCGACGTTGAGCAGCATCAGCGCGGCCGGGGTCACCCCCGAGATCAGGCCGGCTTCTCGCAGAGTCTCCGGCCGCGCGCGCCCCAGCTTCTCCACGATCTCGCGCGACAGGCCGGCGATCCGGCCGTAGTCGAAGTCCGCCGGGATGCGGCGCGCTTCTTCGCGCCGCAGGCGATCGAGGTTCTTCTCCTGCCGTTCGATGTAGCCGCCGTAGCGCAGGCGGTTGGCGACCGTCCGCTGCTCGTGCGGCGTCAGCCCGGCCGGACGATCCTCATCGAGGAAGCGTTCCATCGCCTCGGCCGTGACATCGCTGCGGCGCAGCAGGCGCGCCGCCGTCGTCGGCTCCGTGAGCGTGATGCCGAGGTGCATCCGCGCGCGCTCGGCCGTGGCGGCGTTCGGGACGATGGCCCGGCCTTCGAGCAGGTCCGTGAAGCGTGCGATCCGATCGCGGCGCGCGAGGAAGCGCGCGTGCCGCGCGTCGTCGATGAGCCCGAGCGTCCGTCCCGCCGGCGTCAGGCGGAGATCGGCGCTCTCGATGTCGAGCAGGAGACGGCATTCGGCGCGCGAAGTGAACATCCGGTACGGCTCGCTCGTGCCGCGCGTCACCAGGTCGTCCACCATGACGCCCATGTACGACTCGCCGCGCGAGGGAATCCACGCCGGGCGGCCCTGCACCGAGAGCGCCGCGTTCGCGCCGGCGACGAAGCCGAGCGCCGCGGCTTCCTCGTAGCCGGTGGTGCCGTTGATCTGCCCCGCGAGGAAGAGGCGCGCGACCCGCTTCGTCTCGAGCGTGTGCCGGCACTCGGTCGGCGGGACGAAGTCGTACTCCACGGCGTAGCCGGGGCGCGCGACGACCGCCTCTTCGAGGCCGGGGAGCGTCCGCACCAGCGGCTCCTGCACTTCTTCCGGCAGGCTGGTGGAAAGGCCGTTGAGATAGAGCCACGGGTGATCGATCCCCTCGGGCTCGACGAAGATCTGGTGCCGGTCCCGGTCGGCGAAGCGGACGACCTTGTCCTCGATCGACGGGCAGTAGCGCGGCCCGACCGAGCGGATCGCGCCCGTGAACAGGGGAGAGCGGTCGAGGTTCGCCCGGATGAGGTCGTGCGTGACCGGACGGGTCCAGGTGATGTGGCAGTCGATCTGCTCGCGGTCGATGCGACCGGTCTCGAAGGAGAAGGGAACCGGGTCGGCATCACCGGGCTGCGGTTCGAGGCGCCTTCGGTCCACGCTCGACGCGAGGATGCGCGGCGGCGTGCCCGTCTTCAGGCGGCCGAGGGGAAAGCCGCAGCGCGCGAGTGCCCCCGACAGTCCTTCCGCAGCCGGTTCATGGATGCGGCCGCCGCGCTCTTGCTTCGCGCCGATATGAATGAGGCCGCGGAGAAAGGTTCCGCTGGTGATCACGACCGCTTTCGCTTCGGCGATCCCCGCGCCGCGCAGCAGGACAGAGGCGACAGCGCCGTCCTCGACGACGAGGTCGATCACCTCGTCCTCGACGAGGGCGAGGCGCGGGGTCGATTCGACGACCGCGCGCATCCGGCGCGAATAGGCTTCCTTGTCGGCCTGGGCGCGCGGCGCCTGGACGGCCGGACCGCGACTGGCGTTGAGCAGCCGGAACTGGATCCCGGTGGCGTCGATGGCGCGCCCCATCTCGCCGCCCAGCGCGTCGATCTCGCGGACCAGGTGCCCCTTGGCGAGACCGCCGATGGCGGGATTGCAGGACATGCGCCCGACCGCGTCGCGCGCCAGCGTGACGAGAACCGTGTCGCACCCCATGCGGGCCGCGGCGAGGGCCGCTTCGAGTCCGGCGTGTCCCGCGCCGACCACCAGGACGTCGGCCCGGCGCGGCGGGGCGGGCCGGGCTGACGCGGGCGGGGAAGAAAAGGGAGCGCTCATTTGCCGATGCAGAAGGTGCTGAAGAGACGGTCGTAGAGATCGTCCAGTCCGATCTCGCCGCTCAGCTCGCCGAGCCGGTCGAGCGCCTCGCGCAGGTCCAGCGCGGCGCACTCGGAGCCACGCCCCTCACCGAGGGCCGCGAGCGCACGCTCGAGCGCCTCGCGCGCCTGCGCCACCAGGTCGCGCTGCCGCACGCTGGTCAGGAAGACCTCGTCCGGGCTCGCCGCCCCCGCGGGAAGCACGCGCTCGCGCAGGCGCCGGCGGAGATCCTCGATTCCCTCGCCGGTCGTGGCCGAGACCTCGACGACGGCGTGGCGCTGCCGCAGGAAGAGGACGCGGTCGAGCCCGATGGCGCAGGGGCGATCCACCTTGTTCAGGACCACGAGTCCGCGCCCCGCCCCGGCCGCCTCGATGGTCTCGCGATCGGCGTCGCGCCAGGCCCGGCTCCAGTCGAGAACGACGAGCACGATGTCGGCCGCCGCCGCGGCGGCGCGGGCCCGCCCGACCGCCTCGCGATCCGCTTCGTTGCCCGCCTCGTGCAGTCCGGCGGTGTCGGCGAGCGTCACCGGGACAGCGTCGAGCTCGAGCGTCTCCTCGACGACATCGCGGGTGGTGCCGGCAATCGGCGTCACGATGGCGCGATCGGTGCCGACGAGACGGTTGAAGAGGCTCGACTTGCCGGCGTTCGGCAGCCCCGCGAGCACGACCGAGGCTCCCTCGCGCAGCCGCCGGCCGCGATTGAAGCCGGTTCGGAGCGTCTCGAGCTCGGCGGCGAGCGTCCGCAACGCAGAAGCGATGCCTCCCTCGGGATCGAAGCGGTCGGCGTCCGGCTCCTCGGCGAACTCGATGGAGGCCTCGACGCGCGCCGCGACATCCGCGAGCCGATCGCGCAGCGGCCGCAGCGCCCGGGACAGGGATCCGCTCTCCTGGGCGTGCGCCACGCGCGCCTGGTGCAGTGTGCGCGCCTCGACCAGGTCGCGAATCGCCTCGGCCTGGGTGGCATCGATCCGCCCGTTCAGGAGCGCCCGGTAGCTGAACTCTCCCGGAGACGCGGCGCGGGCCCCGAGCGCGACCGCCGACTCGACGAGCGCGCGCAGGACCGGCGGACTGCCGTGCGCCCAGAGCTCCGCGGTCTCCTCGCCGGTGAAGGAGGACCCACGCGGGAAACGGACGAGGTAGCCGCGATCGATCGCCGTCCCGTCGTGGAGCGCGAAGTTTCCGTACAGCGGACCCGTCGGAGACGCGGCGGATCGGGCGGGATGAAACAACCGGCCGGCGATCGCGTGCGCGTCCGGACCGGACAGGCGCACGACACCGATGCCGCCGCGGCCGGGAGGCGTGGCGATGGCGACGATGGTGTCTTCGCGCGGCGGAAGGGTCACGAAGCCGCCGCAGAGGTCATGTCCGACTCGGGAGGATCAGTCCTCGGCGGGTCCGGTCTTCGGGCCCCGTGCCGCGGTGCGGAAGATGGCGACGCGCTTCAGGAAGCCGTCGCCGATGCTGCGGGTGCCGATCCCTTCGATTTCGCCGAGGGCGATGTGGACGAGACGGCGCTCGTACGGGTTGAGCGGGCTGAGGAGCGACTCCTGCCCTTTGGCCAGGACGCCCTCGGCGGTGCGGCGGGCGACCTCGACGATCTCGTCCTCGCGCGACTGGCGGTAGCCCTCGCTGTCGAGGTGGATCTTCTTCCCGAGGCGTCCCTTGTAGACGATCCGGTTCAGCAGGTACTGCAGCGCGTTGAGCGCCTCGCCGCGGTGATCGAGCATCAGGTCGCGGTCGGGTCCGGCGAGGTCCACTTCGATGGTGGCGCCGGCGTCGCGCGCCTTGGCGTCGAGCTCGAGCCCGAGACCGTGCAGCACGTCGTTGGCGAGTGCCTTGACGTCGCGCGGATCGGCCGGCGGCGCTTCTTCTTCGGCGGGTCGCGGCGGCCGCGATGCGATGTTCTCGCGACGTCCTTCGTCTCCCGTTCTCATCGGCGCTTCTCCTGATGGGCCCGTTGAACAGGCCTTACGAGACGGGCGCGGCTGCCGCCGCGCGCGCCTGCGCGTCCGCCTCTTTGTTGACCAGGTACTGCTGCACGATTCCGAGGAGATTGTTGACGAGCCAGTATAGCACCAGCCCCGAAGGCATATTCACGAAGAAGATCGTGAACATGATGGGCATGAGATACATCATGCGGCGCTGCGCCGGGTCGGGAATGGCGGACGCGGTCATGAGCTGCTGCGCCAGCATCGACGCGCTCATCAGGATGACGAGGGTGATGTCCTTCGCCGACAGGTCGTGCACCCACAGGACGAACGGCGCCTGCCGCAGCTCGATGCTGATCGACAGGATGGTGTAGAAGGCCGCCAGGATCGGCATCTGCGCCAGGAGAGGCAGGCAGCCGGAGACCGAGGAGAAGGGATTCATCCCCTCCTCCTGGTACAGCTTCATCATCTCCTCGTTCATCTCCTGCCGGACCTTCTGGCGCCCGCCGGCCGCGCCCTTCTCCGCCGCCTTCTGCTCCAGCCGGTGGTAGCGCTCCTTGAGCGACTTCAGCTTCGGCTGGATGCGCTTCATCTTTTCCTGCATCTGCCGCATCTTGAGCTGGCTGCGGTGCAGGAACGGGAAGAAGAGCGCCCGGATGAACACGGTCAGGATGACGATCGCCCAGCCGTAGTTCCCGGTGTAGCGGTGCAGGAACTTGAGCGCCTCGAAGAGGGGATGCGCGATGAACCCGAAGAACCCGAAATCGAGCAGCCGGTCGAGACCGAGCCCGGCCGCGCGCAGGACCTCGTAGCTCTTCGGCCCGGCGTAAAGCCGGACCGGCGCACCGGCCGCGGGACGCAGCGAGAAGCCCAGGTGCAGGTGCTCGCGCCCGTCCTCCACGAGGCGCAGCGTCTCGACGCGCATGCGCGCCGGAGCACCCTGGGGCGGGACGAAGACGGCGGCGAAGTACTTGCTCTCGACGCCCGCGAAGTCGATCGTGCCTTCATCCGTCCACGGCTCGGCCGGCGTGATCTTCGACTGGAAGCGGCGCTCGACCTTGCCGCCGCGGCCGAGGAGCGCGCGCACGCCGACCCCCATCCGCTCGGAAGCCTCGGCGACCTCCTCCTCGAAGCCGGCCCCCCACGCGATCGCCGGGTCGATGGCCCGTCCGTGCGTCGTGGCGCTGGCGGAGATCTCGACCAGGCCCGAAGGCCCGCCGGCGCGCAGCACCTTGGTCGCGCCGTCTCCGTTCCCATCGCTCCACCGGAAGGTCAGGACCGTGGCCGCGTCAGCGCCCGTGCCCGTGTCCTGGCGCTCGACGCGGAAGAGGGCCTTGCGCAGGCGCTCGTCGAGCGCCGCGTCGTCGGTCAGGAGGTCGAGCGGCAGCCGATCGAGCCTGGCCGCGGCGGGGGAGACCAGATCGAGCGGCTGGCCCTTGTGGTCGCGGTAGTTCTTCAGGATCCACGAGCGGACCCGGGCGCCGCGATTGGTCAGGTGCACCGTCGCCTGCGCCAGGTCGAGGGTGATCTCCTCCTCCGCGGCCGCGGCGATCGCCTCGCCGCCCGGTGCGTCGGCCAATTGCAGGGCGGTGCCCGGCCTCGCGGCGTTCCCGGATTCGGTCGCCGGCGAACCCGTGGCTCCGGCGGCTCCCGGCGTTCCGTCGGCCGTCGCGGTGGGCGCGCCGGCTTCGGCGGGTGGGGGCGGCGGCGCGGTCGGGAAGAGGTACGACCAGAGAATCAGGAAGCCGACACACAGCGCCACCGCGAGCGCCAGTCGCTTTTCCATGTCAGCGGACCGGGTCGAAGCCGCCCTGGCTGAAAGGCTGGCAGCGAAGCAGGCGAAGGAAGCCCCGGGTGAGACCGCGGCCGAGACCGTGCTTGCGAATCGCCTCGGCGCAGTACTCCGAACAGGTCGGATGGAAGCGGCAGGCCCGCGGCAGCACCGGCGACAGGAAGCGCTGGTAGCCCGCGATGAGCGCCAGAACGCCTCCCTCGAGCACGCCGCTCACGCCGGCCTCAGATAAGGACGAAGACAACCGAGCCATTCGGATTCGAGCCTGCGGTAGTCCGCCGCCGGGAGGGCGGCGCGCCCGTTCACGACGATATCCACGTCCTGCAGCTCCCCCTTGTGACGACGGAAGATCTCGCGCATCAGGCGCTTGGCGCGATTCCGCTGCACCGCTCCGCCGATGCGGCGGGAGACGGTGATCCCGAGGCGGGGATGGCCGAAATCGTTCTTCCTCACAAAGAGGACGAAGCTCTTCGAGGGAATGCGGCGCGCCGATTCGTAGAGAGCCTGGTATTCGCTGCGCTTGCGGATCCGATCCCGGGGACGGAACCGCTCGTCGCGGGTCACACCGTCAGGCGCTTGCGTCCCTTGGCCCGGCGGCGCTTCAGAACCAGGCGGCCGTTCTTGGTGCTCATCCGGGACCGGAATCCGTGCACCTTGCGCCGGCGCCGGTTGTTCGGCTGGAACGTGCGTTTCATCGACGGCGTTCTCCTTCCTCGCTCGCAATCTCTTTCAGGGAGCGCGGATTATCGTTTTTCCCCGCGCATGGTGTCAAGTTACGGCCCTCCATACGCACCGGGGGAGCAACCGGCCCGCACCCCGCCGGGGACGGGTCCGGGCTCGCTGCGCGTGACCTCCCCTCTCCTCGCCCCTCGCCAACCCTTCGCGCAAAATGCGCGCGAAGGGGCCAGTCGACGATCGCGCACGACGAAAAACATTCCGCTCTTCGATCGAAATCGCGAGCGCGGATCGGAAATGGGAAAAGTGTTCGGGAACAGGACGCTCGAAAAAAACGGCACCTGCAGGGGCATGAGCGACGCCGAGCCAGGGTCCCATCGCGCACTCCTGGCGCGATGGGTACCCGGCAGGTGCCGTTTTTTTCGAGCCCCCGGTGGCGCGAGAATTTTTTTATTTTCGATCGCGCCTCCGCTTCGCGATGGTGGTACATTCCGCCGACCTTTCACAATAAAGTCACCGAAGCATCGCTAGGGGCGGGAAAATTTTTCCGGAACGTGGTCCGGGGGGGGCCGTGGTGTCTCTGAACGTCGGCCGTCGTGCTTCCTCAAGTGAGCAGACCCTGAATATGGGGACGCGGAACACGTCGGCCCATTCCGTAGTGGAGCCGCGGCAGGTTGACATAAGATCGCCGCGCCTTCTCCCCGACGCGCACGCAAGTTCCCTGTTCTCAGCGATTTGCGGTGACCCGATTTTTCCACACCTGTGGAAAAGCTGTTGATGAGGGCGCGGGCTGTCGTGGCGCAAGGCCCGTGTGGTGCGGATCGCAGACGAGCAGGGGAAACAAAACCGAATTTCATCGAGGGCCCATGACGCTCTGGGATCGGATTTTGGATTCGCTGCAGAACAAGATGAACGCGCAGTCGTTCAACACCTGGCTGCGCCCCACGCACCAGCTGTCCTTCGGCGACGGGATGCTCCAGGTCGAAGTGCCGAGCAGCCTCTTCGTCGAGTGGATCGATCGCAACTACCGCCCTCTCATCCAGGAGAGCGCGTGCGAGTGCGATGCTCCGGGGCTGACGGTGCACTTCACCAGCCGTGACCTGCCGCCGGCGCCGCGCGCCGCGACACCGGCACGCGACGGGATCATGAACCGCGTGCTCGGGGCGCGCCGCCACGCGGCGCCTGGCGACGGCCTTCCCGGGGTCCGTCCGCTCCAGACGATGTCGGACGGACCGCCTGCGACCGTTCCGGCCCACGCCCGGACACCGGCCCCGACGCCGGCGCCCAGCGCCTCGCTCCCCGGCAGCGGGCTGACCCCGCGCTACACCTTCGACACCTTCGTCGTCTCCTCGTGCAACCAGTTCGCGCACGCGGCGGCGCTGGCAGTCGCCGACCAGCCGTCGGGCGCCTACAACCCGCTCTTCATCTACGGGGGCGTGGGTCTCGGCAAGACGCACCTGATGCACGCGGTCGGGAACCGCATCGTCCGCTCCCTCCCGGGGCTGCGGATGCTCTACATCAGCGCCGAGACGTTCATGACCGAGCTCATCAACTCGATCCGCTACGAGAAGACCATCGACTTCAAGGAGCGGTACCGCGGCGTGGACGTCCTGCTCATCGACGACATCCAGTTCCTGGCGGGCAAGGAGCGGACCCAGGAGGAGTTCTTCCACACCTTCAACGCCCTCTACGAGTCGCAGAAGCAGATCATCATCACCAGCGACTGCCCGCCGCGCGACATCCCGACCCTCGAGGAGCGGTTGCGCTCGCGGTTCGAATGGGGGCTCATCGCCGACATCCAGCCCCCGGACCTCGAAACCAAGGTCGCCATCCTGCGCAAGAAGGCGGAAGCCGAGCACATCAACCTGCCCGAGGACGTCTCGCTGTTCATCGCCAGCCGCGTCCGTTCGAACATCCGCGAGCTGGAGGGGTCGCTCATCCGGCTCGTCGCCTTCGCCGCGATGTCCGGACGCGCCATCGATCTCGACATGGCCCGCGAGACGCTCCGGGACCTCATCGACGACCGCGGCCGCGGCGTCGGGGTCGAGGCCATCCAGAAGGCGATCGCCGCGCACTATGGCATCAAGCTGACCGAGTTGAAGTCGCGCAACAACTCGAAGCACATCTCCTTCCCGCGCCAGGTCGCCATGTACGTCTGCAAGCAGCTGACCGACAAGTCGCTGCCGGCGCTCGGAGATCTCTTCGGCGGCAAACACCACACGACCGTCATCCACGCGATCCGCAAGATCGAGGGGATGCGCTCGAAGGATCGCGACTTCGATCAGCTCATCGCCGGCTTCCTCGAGTCGCTGAAGTGAACCGGCCCGCCGACCGCCGTGCACAGGCCTGCGTGGATGGATCGTGGGCGGCCTGTGGGCAGACCGTGGCGACGCACCGGTCCACAGCATCCAGGTCGCCCCTCCACAGGGTGCCCGTGCAGGGCAACCCCGCGCCTCGCGGGGTTTTCAGCGCCGGCCCAGAGATTTCACAGGCCCATCCTCTGCTACAATCCCTTCACGCGTTCACTCTCACCGAGAGCCGATCGTTGTCGCTGGAGGCCTCATGGATTTCGTAATCAGCAAGGACAGCCTGCTGCGGGAGCTGCAGTCGATGCAGGGCGTGGTCGAGAAGAAGTCGACCATTCCGATCCTCTCGAACATCGTGCTCGACGCCCGCAAGGGACGGGTGGAGCTGCTGGCAACCGACCTCGAGGTGGCCATCCGGACCACCTGCGACGCCGACGTCAAGACCGAAGGGGACGCCACCATCTCGGCGCGCCGGCTCTTCGACATCGTGCGGCTCCTTCCCGACGCCGACGTCCGGCTGCGGGTGGACGACGGCAAGTGGGTCACCATCACCTGCCAGAAGGCCCGCTTCCGGGTGGTCGGTCTGCCCAAGGAGGACTTCCCCGAGGTCAAGCAGTTCGACTTCGCCAAGGGTGTCCCGATGGAGCGGGAGCTCCTGCTCGACCTGATCAATAAGGTCGGGTTCGCGATTTCGACCGATGAAGGGCGTTACCAGATTTCCGGGGCCCTCACGATCCTGAGCAAGAAGGACGTGACCATGGTCGCGACTGACAGCCATCGGCTGGCGATGGCCCGTGGACGCCTCGAAAAAGGCAGCATCGACCAGAAAATCGAGATGATCCTGCCCCGGAAGATTCTCAACGAGCTGACCCGCATCGGTGAAGGGGAAAAAGAGGTCCTGTTCGGCTGCAAGGACAACCAGGCCTTCTTCAAGGTGGGCCGGACGATCCTGTCGGCCAATCTCCTGGCCGGGAAATTCCCGGACTACGAGCAGGTCATCCCGGAAGGAAACGACAAGCTCGTGAAGGTGGACTGCGCCCCCTTCGGCGACGTCATCCGCCGCGTGTCACTCCTTTCGGGCGAGCGCTCGAGGGCGATCAAGCTGTCCGTGACCAAGGGGACGGTCGAGGTTTCTTCGAGCAACCCCGAGGTCGGCGAGGCGTCCGAGACGGTCGATGTGGACTACTCCGGCGCTGAAGTCGAGATTGGATTCAACTCACGCTACCTGCTGGACTTCTTCCAGGCCTACGGCAATGGGCAGGTGATCCTGGCCCTCAAGGACGACGCCACCCAGGGACTTCTGCGTCCCGTGGGGCTGGAGGCGGGAAAGGACTACAGGTACGTCGTGATGCCGATGCGTATCTCCTAGAAAAGCATAGATTTAAAGAGACAGGTTCCACCGGCGACCTCTATCATCTTATATACCGCTCGGCTGAGGCCGAAACAGACCCCGGAATCGTTGCTCCCCCCCTCGGCCGTGTGCTAAAATCCGCCTCGTTCGCGGGACCTGTTTTCCCGAACGAAATGGCGGAAAAATAAAGACTTTCCGCCTCGTCAGCCCCCGCAAGCGACGTCACGAAAACCTCGCACGACACTGGACCGCGATCCAAATCGCGGCCGGGAGAGAATCGGATGGATCCAGAAGCCGACCTCCAGGCGAGCGCTCCGGGAGCCCCTGCCGACCGCTACGACGCATCCAAGATCCGCGTGCTCGAGGGGCTGGAGGGAGTGCGCCTCCGCCCGGCGATGTACATCGGCAACACCTCCTCGGGCGGGCTGCACCATCTCGTCTACGAAGTCGTCGACAACAGCATCGACGAGGCCCAGGCCGGCTACTGCGACCGGGTCGAAGTCACCATTCACATCGACAACTCCGTGACCGTCGAGGACAACGGCCGCGGCATTCCGGTCGACATGCACCCGACGGAGAAGCTGCCGGCCGCCGAGGTCGTCCTCACGAAACTCCACGCCGGCGGCAAGTTCGACAACAAGTCGTACAAGGTCTCGGGCGGCCTGCACGGGGTCGGCGTCTCGGTGGTCAACGCCCTGTCCGAGTGCCTGGACCTGGAGATCTGGCGGGACGAGAAGGTCTACGAGATGCGTTTCGAGCGCGGCCGGACCACCGGCGCGTTCCACCAGACCGGCACCACCAAGCGCCGCGGCACCAAGGTGCACTTCAAGCCCGACCCGACGGTCTTCGAGGAGACCGTCTTCTCCTTCGACACCCTGTCGCAGCGCCTGCGCGAGCTGGCCTTCCTCAACGAGGGGGTCACCATCGTCATCCAGGACGAGCGGGCGGAGAACCGGCGCCACGAGTTCAGCTACAAGGGCGGCATCGTCTCGTTCGTCGAGCACCTCAACAAGAACAAGAACCCGATCCATCCCAAGCCCATTCACATCCGCAGCGAGCGGGACGGGATCGCGGCCGAGGTGGCGCTGCAGTACAACGACGGATACAACGAGATCGTCTTTTCCTTCGCCAACAGCATCAACACCATGGAAGGGGGAACCCACCTCTCCGGCTTCCGATCGGCCCTGACCCGCACCATCAACAACTACGCCTCGAGGCTGTCGAGCAAGGAGGCGGTGTCCCTGTCCGGGGACGACGTGCGCGAGGGCCTGACCGCGGTCATCAGCGTGAAGCTGCCGAACCCGCAGTTCGAGGGCCAGACCAAGACCAAGCTGGGGAACAGCGAGGTGAAGGGCCTGGTCGAGGCGATGCTGAACGAGAGGCTCGCCGCCTATCTCGAGGAGAACCCCGGCGTGGCCCGGAAGATCCTCGAGAAGGGCCTCGAGGCGATGCGGGCCCGCGAGGCAGCCCGCAAGGCGAAGGAGCTGACCCGTCGCAAGGGGGCGCTCGATTCGGGCTCCCTGCCCGGCAAGCTGGCCGACTGCCAGGAGACCGACCCGGCCCGCTCCGAGCTGTTCCTCGTCGAGGGCGACTCGGCCGGCGGCTCGGCCAAGCAGGGGCGTGATCGGCGCAACCAGGCCATCCTGCCGCTGCGCGGGAAGATCCTCAACGTCGAGAAGGCCCGCTTCGACAAGATGCTGTCGAGCCAGGAGATCCGCACCATCATCACGGCGCTCGGCACCGGCATCGGCGAGGGGGACTACGACCACAACCGGCTCCGCTACCACCGCGTCATCATCATGACCGACGCCGACGTGGACGGGTCGCACATCCGCACCCTGCTCCTGACCTTCTTCTACAGGCAGATGCCCCAGATCGTGGAGCGCGGCCACCTGTACATCGCCCAGCCTCCGCTCTACAAGGTGAAGCGCGGGAAGGTGGAGGAGTACCTGGCGCACGACGACGACCTGAACCGTTTCCTGATGGAGCAGGCCTCCAAGGAGCGGGCGGTGAAGGTGCAAGGGGGGGGGCGGCTGGAAGGGAACGAGCTGCGCCACGTCCTGGACCGCCTGACCCGCTACCAGATGCACCTCGATCACCTGAAGAAGCGCGGCATCGACCCCGGGCTGGTCGAGCGCCTGATCGAGGCGGGTCTTCACGAGATCGGCCAGTTCGAGAAGCCGGAGCCGCTCGCGGCGGTGCGCGAGGCGATCGAGGCGGCCGGGTTCCGCACCGGAGAGCTGGAGCGGGACGAGGAGCACGGCCGCTACCGCTTCGAGGTCGGATCCTCGCAGCGCGGCAAGTCCCCCATCGTCGTCTCCTGGGACCTGATCTCGTCCATCGAATACAAGACCCTTCATACCCTCGACGCCGAGCTGACCGCCCTGCGCGGCCCCCTTTCGGTGGCCGAGAACGGACACGAGACCGGGGTGGGCGGGCGCCTCGAGCTCCTGCGCTACCTCATGGATGAGGGGAAGAAGGGGGTTGCCATCCAGCGCTACAAGGGGCTGGGGGAGATGAACCCGGGCCAGCTCTGGGAGACCACCATGAATCCGGAGACCCGGCGCATGCTCCAGGTGACCGTCGCGGACGCGGTTCAGGCTGATGAGATCTTCACCGTCCTGATGGGTGACGTGGTCGAGCCGCGCCGCAAGTTCATCGAAGAGAACGCCCTCGACGTCCGGAACCTCGATATCTAAATGGACGAGACCACCCGCAACGAGATCGGATCGCTGACCCCGATCACGCTCGAAGACGAGATGCGCCGATCGTATCTCGACTATGCCATGAGCGTGATCGTCGGGCGGGCACTCCCCGACGTGCGCGACGGCTTCAAGCCGGTGCACCGCCGCGTGCTGTACGCCATGCACGAAGCGGGGAACACCCACGACAAGCCTTACAAGAAGGCGGCCCGCATCGTCGGCGACGTGATGGGGAAGTACCACCCGCACGGCGACACCGCCATCTATGACACGGTGGTGCGGCTGGCGCAGGACTTCTCGATGCGCTACCCGATCGTCGACGGCCAGGGGAACTTCGGCTCGATCGATGGCGACGCGCCGGCCGCGATGCGCTACACCGAGGTGCGCATGGCCCGGCTGGCGCACGAGATGCTGGCCGACATCGAGAGGGACACCGTCGACTTCGGGCCCAACTACGACGGCCAGCTGCAGGAGCCTCTGGTCCTTCCGAGCCGTCTTCCGAACCTGCTGGTGAACGGCTCCTCGGGCATCGCCGTCGGCATGGCGACCAACATCCCGCCCCACAACCTCGGGGAGATCTGCGACGCCCTGGTGGCCCAGATCGAAGACCCCGACATCACCATCGCCGGGCTGATGGAGCACGTGAAGGGGCCTGACTTCCCGACCTCCGGGTACCTGATGGGCATGGAGGGCATCCGGCAGGCCTACACCACCGGCCGCGGCAGCCTCATCATGCGGGCCCGGGCCACGGTCGAAGAGGGCGGAAAGCGCGGCCGTGACCGCATCGTCATCACCGAGATCCCCTACCAGGTCAACAAGACGCGCCTCATCGAGCAGATCGCCGCGCTCGTCAACGACAAGCGGGTCGAGGGGATCACCGACATCCGCGACGAGAGCGACCGGGACGGCATCCGCGTCGTCTGCGATCTCCGCCGGGACGCGGTGCCGCGCGTCATCCTGAACCAGCTGTACAAGCACACGCAGATGCAGGAGTCGTTCGGGGCGATCTTCCTGGCCATCGTCAACAACCGGCCGGCGGTCCTGAACCTCAAGCAGATGCTCCAGCACTTCATCGAGCACCGCCGCGAGGTGATCGTCCGCCGCACCCAGTTCGACCTCGGGCGCGCCGAGGAGCGGGCCCACATCCTCGAGGGGCTCAAGATCGCGCTCGACAACCTCGACGAGATGGTCGCCCTCATCCGCCAGGCGCGCACTCCGGACGAGGCGCGCCAGGCGATGCGCCTGCGGTTCCGGCTGTCCGAGGTGCAGGCCACGTCCATCCTCGAGATGCGCCTGCAGCGCCTGACCGGGCTCGAGCGCCAGAAGATCGTCGACGAGTACACCGAGACCCTCAAGGAGATCGCCCGCCTGCGCGAGATCCTGGCGAACGAGCGCCTGGTGTACGGCCTGATGACCGAGGAGCTCAAGGAGATCAAGAAGGCCTACGGCGACGCGCGGCGCACGGAGATCATGCCCGCCCCCGGCGAGATCGCGGTCGAGGACCTGATCGTCGAAGAGGAGATGGTCATCACCGTCTCCCACGCCGGCTACATGAAGCGCAACCCCCTGACGCTCTACCGCAGCCAGCGGCGCGGCGGCAAGGGACGCACCGGCATGACGACGCGCGAGGAGGATTTCGTCGAGCACCTGTTCGTCGCCTCGACGCACGCCTCCATCCTCATCTTCACGACGAAAGGGCGCGTCCACTGGCTGAAGGTGCACGAGATTCCCCAGATCGGCGCCGCCGGCAAGGGGAAGAACATCATCAACTTCGTCAACCTGACCTCCGAGGAGAAGGTGGCGGCGATGGTCGCCGTCAAGGACTTCGTCGAGGAAAGGACCGTCGTCTTCTGCACCCGCAAGGGCATCGTCAAGAAGACCCCGCTCGCCGCCTACGGCAATCCGCGCGCCGGGGGCATCATCGCCATCGGCATCGACGAGGGGGACGAGCTGCTGGCGGCGAATCTCCTCGACGGCAAGCAGGAGCTGTTCATGGCGACCTCCCAGGGGCAGTCGATCCGCTTCCCCGAGGAGGACGTGCGGCCGATGGGGCGCGGCGCCCACGGCGTCATCGGCATGCGCCTCGAAGGCGAGGACGCCATCGTCGAGATGGACGTCCTCAAGCCCGACGCCGGGACGATCCTCACCGTCACGGGGAAGGGCTACGCCAAGCGCACCGAGGTGGCCGAGTACCGGCTGCAGGGGCGCGGCGGCTCCGGGATCATCAACCTCAAGGTCACCGACAAGACCGGGCCGGTGGTGCAGGTCATGCAGGTGGCCGACCACGACCAGGTGATGGTCATCACCGCGTTCGGGAAGATCATCCGCACGCGGGTGCGCGACATCTCGCTCCTCGGCCGCCCGACCCAGGGCGTGCGCCTCATCCACCTCGAGGACGAAGACACCGTGGTGGCGGTGGCGCGCGTGGCCGAAGGCGACGACGAGTCCGAGACGGGCTCCGGCAACGGCGGCAACGGTCGGACGCCAGGCGACGAAGGCAGCCCGGGCGGCGGAGAGGCGGCCGGACCGCCTCCGGCCGGGCCGGAATCGTCGCATTGAGCCGGGATCCCGTCCAGGAGCTGCGCCGCCGCGATCGTGAGGCGGAGGCCGGCGGCGGCGAGGAGCGCAAGGAGCGCCAGCGCTCCGGCGGCAAGCTGACCGCTCGCGAGCGGGTCACCCTCCTGCTCGACCCCGGCTCCTTCCAGGAGATGGACAGGTTCGTCGTCCATCGCGCCCTCGATTTCGGCATGGACGAGCAGAAGATCCCCGGCGACGGCGTGATCACCGGGCACGGGACCATCGACGGTCGGCCGCTCTTCGTGTTCGCCCAGGACTTCACCGTCTTCGGCGGCTCCCTCTCCGAGACCCACGCCCAGAAGGTCTGCAAGGTGATGGACCTGGCGATGAAGGTCGGGGCGCCGATCGTCGGGCTCAACGACTCGGGGGGCGCGCGCATCCAGGAAGGGGTGGTGTCGCTCGCCGGCTACGCCGACATCTTCCTGCGCAACACGCTGGCCTCCGGGGTCGTGCCGCAGATCTCCGCCATCATGGGGCCGTGCGCCGGCGGCGCGGTCTATTCCCCCGCCATCACCGATTTCAACATCATGGTGGAGAAGACTTCCTACATGTTCATCACCGGGCCGGACGTCATCCGCTCGGTGACGCACGAGGAGGTGACCAAGGAGGAGCTCGGCGGCGCCGTGGCCCACGCCAGCGTCTCGGGCGTCGCCCACTTCACGGCGCCCGACGATCGCGCCGCCCTCGGGCTCATCCGGGACCTGCTCGCCTACCTGCCGTCGAACAACATGGAGGATCCGCCGCACCGCGACACCGGCGACGATCCCGACCGCCAGGATGCCGCGCTCGACACGGTGGTGCCGCCGGAGCCGAACAAGCCGTACGACATCAAGGCGGTGATCCGGCACGTGCTCGACCGCGACTCGTTCTTCGAGGTGCACGAGCGCTTCGCCCGCAACATCGTCACCGGCTTCGCCCGGCTCGACGGAGCGGTGGTCGGTGTGGTCGCCAACCAGCCGGCCTTCCTCGCCGGCACGCTGGACATCGACGCCTCCATCAAGGGGGCGCGCTTCGTGCGCTTCTGCGACGCCTTCAACGTGCCGCTGCTCATCCTCGAGGACGTCCCGGGCTTCCTGCCGGGCACCGACCAGGAGCACCGCGGGATCATCCGGCACGGGGCGAAGCTGCTCTACGCCTTCGCCGAGGCGACCGTCCCCAAGGTGACGGTGATCACCCGCAAGTCCTACGGCGGCGCGTACTGCGTCATGGGGTCGAAGCACATCCGCACCGACTTCAACTTCGCGTGGCCCTCCGCCGAGATCGCCGTGATGGGGCCGGAAGGAGCCGTCAACATCCTGTACCGGCGCGAGCTGGCGTCGGCGAAGGACGCCGACCGGCTGCGCCGCGAGCGGGTCGAGGAGTTCCGCGACAAGTTCGCCAACCCGTACGTCGCCGCCGAGCGGGGTTTCGTGGACGCCGTCATCGAGCCACGCGCCACGCGCCGGCACCTCGTGCAGGCCTTCCGCCTGCTCCGCCACAAGAAGGATCACAACCCGCCCCGCAAGCACGGAAACATTCCGCTCTAGAAAGGAACTCCGGTTGATTCGTCGCATCCTGATCGCCAACCGCGGGGAGATCGCCCTGCGCGTGGTGCGCGCCTGCCGCGACCTGGGGATCTCCCCGGTCGTGGCGCACTCGGACGTGGACCGCGACTCGCTGCCGGTGAGGCTCGCCGACGCGGGCGTGGCGATCGGTCCGGCGCCGGCGCGCAGCTCGTATCTCGATCGGCAGGCGGTGATCGCCGCCGCGAAGACGAGCGGCTGCGACGCGGTGCACCCCGGTTACGGCTTCCTGTCGGAGAACCCGGAGTTCGCGCAGGCGGTCGAGCGCGCGGGGCTCGTCTTCATCGGTCCTCCCGCCTCCGCGATGCACGCGGTCGGCGACAAGGTCGAGGCGCGCCGCCTGATGTCGAAGGCCGGGGTGCCGATCATCCCCGGCCTCGAGGAGCGCTCCGCCGACGGCGAGGCGATCGCGGCGTTCGCCCGCCGCGCCGGGTATCCCATCCTGATCAAGGCGGCGGCCGGAGGCGGCGGCAAGGGCATGCGCGTCGTCCGCTCCGAAGCCGAGCTGCAGCCGGCCGTGCGCCTGGCGCGCTCCGAGGCGAAGGGCGCGTTCGGCGACGACGGCGTCTACGCGGAGAAGCTCCTCGAAGGGGTGCGGCACGTCGAGATCCAGGTGATCGCCGACGCCCACGGCAACGCCGTGCACCTGGGCGAGCGCGAGTGCTCGCTGCAGCGCCGGCACCAGAAGCTCGTGGAGGAGGCGCCGTCGCTGGCGGTGACTCCCGATCTGCGGCGCCGCATGGGGGAGCTCGCGCTCCTCGCGGTGCGCGCCTCGGGCTACCGCAACGCCGGCACCGTCGAGTTCCTGCTCGATCGCGAAGGCAACCCCTGGTTCATGGAAGTCAACGCCCGGCTCCAGGTCGAGCACCCGGTCACGGAGCTCGTCACCGGCATCGACCTGGTGCGGGCGCAGATCGAAGTCGCCTCCGGGCGGCCGCTGTCGTTCCGCCAGGAGGACATCAGCCCGTGCGGCTGGGCCATCGAGTGCCGCATCCTCGCGGAGGATCCGGCCTCCGGGTTCCATCCGTGTCCCGGGCGCGTCACGGCGCTGCGGCTCCCCGCCGGCCCCGGCGTGCGGGTGGACACCGCGCTGCAGGCGGGGGACGAGATCTCGCTGCACTACGACGCCATGATTGCGAAGCTCCTCGCCTGGGGACGCGACCGGGACGAGGCCATCCGCCGCATGCGGCGGGCGCTCCTGGAGTTCCAGGTGGCCGGCATCCGCACCACGATCCCGTTCCACGTCGAGCTGATGGGGCGCGAGGACTTCGCCGCCGGGCGGTTCGACATCGCGTGGGTGGACCGCACGCTGCCGGACCTCACTTCGAAGCTCGAAGCGGACGGCGACGGCGCGGTGGCGGCCGCCATCGCGGCGGCGCTCATGGCGTTCGAGCGATCGGGCGCCGGGGCGGCCGCAGGCCGTCCCGCGCCGGGGCTGAGCCCGTGGGCCGAAGCGGGCCGTCGCGCGCAGATGTCGGGCCGCCTTCCGAAGGGATGGGCCTGATGAAAGTCATCGCGCAGGCGGGCGCGCAGGAACTCGTCATCGAGGTCGCGCGCCGGTCGGGTCACACGGCCGTGAGCCTCGAAGGACGCGACAGCACGGTCGAGGTGTCGGGGAGAGGCTCGCTCCGCTCGGTGACGCTCGGCGGACGCACCCACGAAGCGGCGGTCTGGCCGGTCGCCGGATCCGACGGCGCGCGCGGCGTGCGCTCCTACGACGTGCTGGTCGCGGGACGGGTGGTGACGGTGCGGCTCGTCGATCCGCTGCGCCAGGGCAACGGACGCGCTGAAGAGGCGGCCACGGCCGAAGGGACGGTCGAGATCCGCGCCGTGATGCCGGGCAAGGTCACCACGGTCCTCAAGGCCGTCGGCGACGAGGTCGAGGCCGGCGCCGGGCTCCTGGTGATCGAGGCGATGAAGATGGAAAACGAGATCCCGGCGCCGCGCAAAGGCACCGTCGCGTCGATCCTCAAGGCGCCGGGCGAGGCGGTCGAGGCGGGGGCGCTCCTCGTCGTGCTGGAGGCGCGATGACGTCCGCGGCTTTCGTCGGCCCGAGGATCGTCGCGATCGCGGCCGGGCCCGTTCGCGCAGGAGACAAAAAAAAGGCGGCGCCCGGAGGCGCCGCCTCGTTCAGGACTTCCTCAGGTTCTCAGCGAATCGCCGCCGCCAGCTCCTTGCCGGGGCGGAAGCGCGCCACCTTGCGGGCCTTGATCTCGATCTGCTCTCCGGTCTGCGGGTTCCGTCCGACGCGCGCCTTGCGCTTCGAAACCGTGAACGTGCCGAAGCCGACGAGCGCGACGCGGTCCCCCTTCTTGAGGGCCTTCGTGACGCCGTCCACGAGAGAATCGAGGGCCTTGGCCGACGCCGTCTTGCTGATGCGCGCGTCCTTGGCGATCTTGTCGATGAGATCCGCTTTGTTCATCGAGCCACCTCCTCAGGGATTGGAATGTCTGCTGCCGGACCAGCTGAAAAGAGCGTGCCCGCCTTATAGCCCAGCCCCGCGAAGCGTGTCAACACGCGTCTCCCAAGGATTACGGAGGCGCCGTCGCCCGGAACGCCCGTCCAGAAACGCTTTGGGCGGCCTCCGCTGGAGTCGTTGATGGAAACCGGTTTGCGGGGAGAGACGGGGGGGCGCTCGCCGCGCGAGATCCTCTGGTCGATCGGCGAGGAGGCCATCCGCTCCTGCGACGCGGCGCGCGCCGTGACCCGCGCCGTCGGCGTCGAGCCGGGCCGGATCACCCTCGGCGGCCGCCCCGTCCGCGCGGTGCCTCCGGGGCGTCTCATCGTGCTGGCCATCGGGAAGGCGGCGGAGTCCATGTACGAAGCGTTCCGCGCCCGGCTCGCCGCCGCCGGATCGAAGCGACCGGTGCGTGCGCTGATCGTGCACCCGGCGGGCTCGCCCAAAGTGGTGGCGGCGAAGGACGCGCCGCGCGTGGCGCTGGGTCACGAGCAGGTCACCACCATCGCCGGAGAGCACCCGGTGCCGGGGAAGGGATCGATGCGCGCGGGCACGGCGGCGCTGCGCCTGCTCGCCTCGGCGCGCTCGGGGGACGACGTGGTGGCGCTGGTCAGTGGCGGCGGCTCCGCGCTCCTCGAGGCGCCGCTCGTGCCGTTCATCACCCCGAAGGAGCTCGAGCGCCTGCACCAGGTGCTGGTCGTCTCGGGAGCGCCGATCGGCGCCATCAACACGGTCCGCAAGCACCTCTCGGCTCTGAAGGGAGGACGCCTGGCGGCGCTGGCCAGGCAGGCCCGGTCGCTCTCGACGCTCATCGTCTGCGACGTCGATCTCGAGCGCTACGAAGAGGTCGCCTCGGGTCCGACGGTTCCGGACCGGACCACGCTCGACGACATGGTGGAGGCGGTCAGCCACTACGGTCTCGCCCCCGCGCTGCCGGAGCGGGTCCTCGAAGGGCTGCGCGGCGCCCGGCTGCCGGAGACGCCCAAGCCGAAGGATCCGATCTTCAAGCGGGCCAAGTCGATCCTGCTCCTGTCGAACCTGGACCTGCGCAACGCCGCGGTGCGCGGCGGCCTGGCGCGCGGGCTTTCGGCCGAGGCGATGCCGACGGAAATCACCGGGCCCGTGGACGAGACGGTGGAGATGGTGGCGCGCGCCATCGAAGGGGCGCCGACGGGGCTGCGGCTGCTCGTGCTCGGCGGCGAGACGCGCACGGTCGCGCCGGCGGGCGGCCAGGGAGGACGGGCGCAGGACTTGGCGCTGCGGCTCGCCCTGCGCATGCGCAATCTTTCGGTGCGCGGCTGGGCCTTCGTCTCCACAGGCAGCGACGGGAAGGACGGGTCGTCGCCGGCCGCCGGGGCCTTCGTGGACTCCTCGACCCTCGAGCGGGTGCGGGGGATGGGGATCGATCCGGAGAAGGTCCTGGAGCGCGGGGACTCGTACAAGCTGTTCCACCGTCTCGGGGACGCGCTCGTGACCGGGCCGACCGGGACGAACGTCCGCGATCTCTACCTGCTGCTCACCGGGCTGCCGCGGCGCGATCGGCCGGAAGCGCAGCCGACCCCCGCTGCGCCGCGCCCGCCGTCGATCGTCGTGCCGGGATGGCGTCCGACGGTGACGCCGCCGTCGCCGATCCGCGTCGTGCGCCCGGCGCCGCGCCCGCTGCTTCCCACGGCGCCCAGGCCGCCGGCGGCGCGAAAACCGACCGCGCCTCGCAAGCCGGCGGCGCCCAAGTCTCGCGCGGCGCGCAAGTCCTCGGCGTCCCGCAAGCCGCCGCGGTCCGGTCGCGCCACCAAGGCCGTGAAGGTCAAGCGTTCCGGAGGAAAACCTCGGCCGCGGCCGCGGCGAGGAGCACGAACCCGACGACGCCGTTGACCGTGAAGAACGCCGCGTTCACCCGGCTCAGATCGTCGGGCCGCACCAGGCGGTGCTCGTAGACGAGAAGCGCCGCGACCAATCCCACGCCCGTCAGCCAGAACGCGCCCACCGGGAGCGCCAGCGGCAGCGCGGCGAAGAGCAGCACCGTGGCGATGTGCAGCCGCGCCGAGGCGCGCAGCGCCGCCTCGAGCCCGAAACGCGCCGGGAACGACTGCAGCTTTGCGCGACGATCGAAGTCGATGTCCTGGCAGGCGTAAAGGATGTCGAACCCGGCCACCCAGAACGCCACGGCCGCACCGAGAAGCAGTGGCGCCGCCGCGAGGCGCCCGGTCACGCCGACCCACGCGCCGATCGGCGCGAGGCCGAGCGATGCGCCGAGGTGCAGGTGGGTGAGCCAGGTGACGCGCTTGGCGTACGAGTACGAAAGGATGACGAGCGCCGCCGGTGTCGCGAGCAGAAGCGCCAGCGCGTTGAGCCGCGATGCGCTGAAGTAGAAAAGGCCCAGGCTCGCGGCCAGGAATCCCCACGCGAACGGCAGCCCCAGCTCTCCCGTGACCAGCGGCCGCGCGGCGGTGCGCGGATTGCGCCGGTCGAACTCGAGATCGGCGACGAGTTCGTGGTCGGGGATCAGC
>Ga0134121_10000384_pt1 | contig 51564 bp, 51 predicted proteins | sample KB301_FD_96463 | JGI IMG/M metagenome (GOLD analysis project Ga0134121, IMG submission 96463) | Terrestrial soil microbial communities without Nitrogen fertilizer from Kellogg Biological Station, Michigan, USA - KB3-0-1 | ecosystem: Environmental > Terrestrial > Soil > Unclassified ...
ACGTTTTACTTTCAGCTTTCCTTCTGCGAATGCCTCTACTTCATCAAGAAGGTAGCGGTAGGTCCGCCCGTGCTTTACACGAGTGAGTACGTGGGTGCCAGCTTTACCGGCGCGAATGGTTGACGGTGCAAGGCCAGTGATCTCATGCACCTTTCGAGTTGTAATTTTTTTTCTAATCATACTTCACAGTCTTTCCTAACGAACTAATGCTCCGAGATCGATTTCAGGTGCTTCCTTCTCAAGTTCGGCGGCTTTTGTCGGTGCTGGATTGGTGTGGGTTGTGGCTTGGTTCAAACTGTGGGCGGTGGATGGTTGCTGTGGCGCGAGCGGATCGCGAGTCAACTTATCGCGGTCCTTCTTCATCTCGCGGTCGTCGTCCAATGTCCCTTCAAGGGCTGTATCGTTGCTTGTAGCGCGATTGAGAGTCTCGCTTGAATTGCGCTCAGCGACGCTAGGTGTCGGAACCTCATACCTGGCTCTGGAAATCTCAATCGGGATGGCGGTTGTAAGCTCGGCGGCTTTTGTCGGTGCTGGCTGAGGAGGGGTGGAAGTATGCGCGAGGCTGTGGTCGAATGGTAGTTGCTGCTGTGTCGCTTCAATCGCGGTTTCTTTGTTCGTGCTGCGCTCCAAAGATAGACCTAAATTCTGCGCTGAGTCGGTATAGATCAGCGCCTCGTACCTTGCTCTGGAAATGGCAACATAGGCCATGCGGTCGTTAAGTAGCTGCACGGATTCGCGCGTGTCGGCGTTGACGAGAACGCGATCACAAGTTAGCCCCTGAGCCGAATAGCTGGTGACGGCGTAGCCATAATCAAGGTGCCGAAACTTGCGCGGGTCAATACTGATTTCGCGCCCGCTGTCCAGGGCTAAACGTATGTGAGCGGGGTCGATTCTTGTGATCGTGCCTAGCTCGGCATTAACGATTCTTTTCTGTGTATCGGGAGCGCGAAACTGCACGCGATCACCTTCGGCGAAGGCACGTTCGGCTTCGTAGTAGACGCTCACACCGGAAAGACGTTGGGGGTTGTATTTGAGTAGGCGGCCATTCTCAAACTGAACAGTGATTTCGTTGCGCTCGTGGTCAGTCGCTAATACCCTTGCGTACTCGCCTACTTGGGCTTTGTTGCTGTTGCGGTTGTAGCGAATAATGTCCTCGCCGGGTCGGTAGGAATTGGCGAAGGTGCGTTCCTCGCCAGTCATATCGGAACGAGTGACATAGACCTTCATCTGGTACTCGCTCTGGCTGACATTTCCCTCTCGTTGAAGTTGCCGATGGATAAGGGAATTGAGTTGGACGCGTTCGCGATTGGCGGGCGAGATGGCTAGCGTGCCGGTGGGATCTTTGCAGTAGTCCCGGGCGATGGCGGCGAAGCGTTCTTGCTCGTCCGCGATCTCGATCACCTTACCTCGGCTGTGCAGTTCGTCCACTGCTTCGCGTATGTTGCGGGCTGCAAAATCGTGAACTGACTGCTTCAGTTCTTTATTGCGCTGTCTGACGTTCTCGCTCAGTTCTACAGTGGTCATGCCATGCTGTTGGAGCTGCTCAAAGGGGCGGCCCGCTTCAACGGCCTGATGCTGGCGCACGTCGCCGACGAAAAGCACTTTGTCTTCGGGTTGTAGGAGAGGTAAAAATTTGTGTATGTGCTTAGTGCTGGCGAGTGAACTTTCGTCGACAACAAACAGGCGGCTGGCGGTGGCTGGCTGCTTGCGCCGGCGCAAAAACTTCTGGATCGTTTCTGTCTCAATACCGCTCTCGGCAAGCTGCTGTGCAGCGCGTGTGCTCGGTGCAAACCCGCGCACCTGATAGCCTTCTTTTTCGGCTACCTCACGCAGTACGGAAAGCGCCGTTGTCTTGCCGGTTCCGGCTCCCCCTTGCAAACCAATAATCTGATCTCTGCTGGATAAGATCGCTTCAATCGCTGATCGCTGCTGAGCATTTAATCTGCGCTGCTGGCGTTCGGCTGTGGTGGTCACAAGTTCCTTGACGCGCTCGGCTTCAACCATCGCCGGACGGCTCTCTTTGCCGTTGATCATGGTCTGAATATTTTGCTTTTCCATCGCCAACATGGAGTCGGTGGTTACTGCGGGTGGTCCCTGCTGGCTCCGGATCTTTAAGAACCCGCCACGTGTCTCCATCTGTCGTTGTAGTTCGGTCATAACCGCGTCATAACGTGTAAGGCCCAGACAGCGCCGCAGCGCGTCGCCGATCACTTTGCGCAGGTCCACCACGGCCTCGTTTTCAACGGCCTTGTTGCGGGCAAAAATGACTGCTTCTCGAGCGTGTACGGCAATCTCATACGGTGATAATTGGATTGGCAATCGTTCCCGCGCTTGGGCTACCAGGCGTTGAGCTTCGTATCCGTGCCTGACTTCCTTTTCGAGGGCTTGAGTTCTTATTAAGTCAGGGTCGAAATTCTTACTGCGGCGATTATTCCGGGCCGCGGCTTGTTTCAATCTCGCATTGTCTGAGACCGTATTTCCTTCCCGTTCAAAGCCGCTCCTTCATTTCTTTTTCTTCCTTCAAAACTTCTCGGCGGCGTGGGCTACTGTCCTGCAAATATTCTTCGCTGAAGCCTTTGATTTCAGGTGCGCCGGTGCGTGAATCAACTCGAATTTCGTAACCAAGTGCTTGCAGTTTGTCGGCTAAGTTGGCGCGGTAAATCGCGGTCCCATATTGCTGGCTGCGGTACAACTCAAGCGGCTGCACGGAGCGCACTTTTCCGTCCTCACATTGGGTCATGTTGATGATTAAAACGTGCGTGTGAAGCTGCGGCGCGGCGTAGCCATTGGCATGATCGGGGCGTGAGGATGTGTGCTCAAACTGGGCGGCGATCATCTTGCCGGTGGTGATGGCTGGCTTGTCGCCGCCGCCCCGCGCTTGGAGATATTTTTCAAGCTCTTTCAGGGCTTCATCGACACTCTCGCGGTGAGCGTCTCTGATGCGTTCATCGTCTCCAACAAGGGCGGCTAAGGAAACGGATTTAGGGGCGCTAAAGGTCGCGTCCCAACCCGCGCGATGTTCGCTCGTGGTCTTTTCTTTGCCGAAGTCGTCAACGATTTCGCGGGCTGAAACAGAGCGAATAAGTTGTTCGCCTGTGTGCGGATCTTGACCAGCAACTAAGCGCTCGTACTGCTCGCTTGTGACCTCGCCTTTCAGGTTCCATTCCTCGGCCAGGGCGCCATACCAGCGGCCCTTAACTGCGCCTGATTCGCTGTAGTAATTGTCTTTGGAATTGGTGAACTCCTGCTTGTAATAGTCCAGTGCTTTGCCTGCGGAAATTGCTCTGCTCATAGTCATCATAAGATTCATCCTCCTAAGTCTTAGCGAGCTCGTTGGCGTCGCGGTTTTGGGTTTCCTTTTGCTCCTGCATTCGGAATCGTTTCCGGCGCTGATTCCGGGGTTGAATTTCTGCTTCTGCAACACACAGATCTCCGTACTCAGCGAAGGCGCTTAATCGATTTTTTCCTACTCGTTTTTTGCGACGCGAGGGTGGGAATCAGAGGGGCAAAAACTAAACTCTCGCGTGGTCTATCGGAGTCAACTCTTGCGAGGTTGAAACTCCGACTGCGACAGAAGCGAAGTGGCCCAATGGTGGGCCAACTGATGCTTGATTCCTTGCATTCAAGCATGCGGCTGATTTAGCCGCGCGCCTTTGACGGTGTAGTGCATTGCAAAGGTTGTACCAAGTTTGAGTGTTGAAGAGCTCGCGTTCGGAAACTCGCAAACATCGAGGAAATTCAATAGCTGTAACTTTGACAGCTTTAGGTTGGACCAGTGGGTGAAGGGCTAAAGATGTAAAGCAAAGCTGCGAGTGTAAAGGAAGCTTGTCGGCTTCAGAGTGATTTGGGCCGCAAGAATCTTTCGAAGTCGCGAAGGGCGCGTAACACGCGACAATTAGTCATTTTCCCCTTAGCGACTACTACAGTCGGCTGGGTGCCTGACCGCACACCCGGAGGGCCGAAACGAAGTGTAGGACTCGGAGCGCAGCGGAGAGTTGTGCGGGCGGGCTGCCGACTGAGAATGCAGCTAAGAGGGGAAATCCGAGAGGCTGTTTTGATCGCTTTATAGGTGCTTGAAGCCGAGCCGAATTTTGGTTCGGAGTGATCCTTTTTTGGACAGGCAATTCCGGGTGGGTGTAGCCTGGCGCTTCACCCAGAGATTTATCTCGATTCGCGCTGCGGACGGGAGCGCGAAGCATGATCCGTATTTGTTCTCTTGTTGGGAATGATTGGAAAGGGAAAGGATCGTTACGGCGTAAGCAGTTTGATAGAAACGATCGAGGGATTGGTAAGCCGAATCAACGCAAAATTGAACGCTAACCATTGAGACAAGCAAAATACGCACTTGTTGACAAATAAAAAAAATTTCCTAATCGCCTAAGTAATTGAAAGCGAAAGATTAAAAGGAAATCAGTTAAACCGGCAAAATAGCGCAGATTAACCATAACTCGCTGAGCGGCAAAGGAATACAGGCGAAAATTAGACTTGTAACTTTTGTAAACTTTTAAATCTAAGTAGGACAGAGAGTTACACGCCGAAAAATAAAAATATGCGCGCTGCATAAACGACACAGCCCCGCAGCGGGGGTGTCGTGTCTGATTCATCAGGTGCCGCAGCACCTTTTATTTTTTTTCTCTCGATTGAAGTTGCTGGATTTTAGCGAACGTAAGACTAGGAGGGTCTTATGTGAGCCGTGCGGCGTCTGAGTGTCGATAAAACGCTTGGTCTAACTCTGTAGGATATGAGGGGACCGCGAAGTAGTGGCGATTACGTGATGGTGAAGTACGGTAAGATTACTAGCGGAGAGACGTGATGGATCAGAAGGATGCTCTGAATAAACAGGAACCGATAAAGCGCGTGTCAAAGCAACGCGCGGACGGTCAAAAGTCGGGACTGGCCGGGGAGTTTTTTGTCGCTGCTGAACTTCTTAAACGAGGCTTGCAAACTTCGCTGACTTTGGGCAATGCAAAATCAATAGATCTGTTTGCCATTAACGATCAAGGTACGAGGTTCACGATCCAAGTAAAAGCACTCCGAAGTCCGAACTATTTTCTCATCAATTTGGAGCGCGTCCATGATGCCTGTTATTACGTCTAGTGGTGCTAAACAAGCCGGACATTCCGCCCGATTATTACATCGTGCCGGGGTGTGATCTTCGCTTCGATCCTTCCAAGTTTGGGAAGTGGTTTGCGGACTATAAAAAGATGCCGGGGATTCACCCGAAAGACCTCGCAGAGTATCGCAACAACTGGAAAGTTTTTGACTCGTAATTGGGAATCAGAACAGAGCCAAACAGCATCCTCAAACGTTCCTGAATTGGAGTCAATTAAGTAAGGTTCACGGAAAAAAAGTGGTCAGGTTTTGGGATAAGATTTTAGCCGAAATTTCGACGCAACTGCGCCACTAGGCGCAGTTGTTTCGGGGCCAAAAAAAAGCGCCAGCCGAGTGCGATTGCCTCGGCTGGCGCGGGTCGTTCTCAGGGGTTGGTTATACCGTGACCGGATGGTTTTCGGTGCGTCCGGCGCGAATGATTTGATCGGCGGCACGGAAGATCTTTTGGGCGCTCTTTTCGGGTATTGCTTCCGCGTCAAAACCACTCCCACGGGTGATCCAATTTTGAATATACCCGCGACAAAAAGTGGCTCCCTCAACCCCTAAAGATTCACAACAAAGGAGCGCGACGGATTCCGCTTCGACCTCGCGCAGACTTCGCGGCGTGGTATCAGCATCGGCGAACTCTGCCTCGGTTGTGTGGCCTAAGATCACGTGACCGAGCTCGTGCAGAAGTGTCTTCGTTGGGAGTTGAGCAAGGGGGTTAATTGCGACTTGGCGCTGCCGCGCGAAGCCTTGAACATTACCATCCGTGTGATCGAATGGGATGCGCTCAATATTCAACGCCATAAGCGCCCTATCCGCGTCCCATTCAGGGACCGCGATTGGTTCAAGCTCCTGCCCGTCAGTCTGGCTCAGAACGAACCAGCGGGCCTTGTAGACGAAGCTGGTAAAGGTGTGTTCTTCATCTGAATTTTCCTCACGGCGCTTGCAAGTGATCGGCATGCACATGGTGAGCGCCCGTTCGCCACGTTTCACGAAACGACCTAAGTCTTTCCACTTCGGAAAAGTATTGATTGGGCCGGGTTGTAATCCGCGCATCTGACATTGCACAAGCGCGAGAATTTGATTGCCAACGGAATACGGATGGAAGGCTCTATATGCTTTCATGATCAGACCTGGCTTAGTGACGGCTTCGATAAGTAGGGCAGACCACCTCGGAATTGCGGGTGATTGACTTTCCATTGTACGTGCTCCTTTTCGGGTGACTTGTTCGAGCGAAATCGCACCTCGCAATCACTCCCGAAAACCGATTTGGCATACACTGTTGGGACCACTCACAAGCGGTGAGTAAGAATTGTGAGGACGAACTGTCGTTCCGATTTCTAAGGCCAGAGGGAAGGTTGAAATGACCGAGGATTCTGCTCCTATAGGAATGAGAGTTTAGGGGTAGGGATTGTTTGGAATTTAGACCGCGTGGCAAAAAATTTTGCTACTCACAAAAACCGCCGTATTTTGGCACTTTCCCAAGGCATTTTTTCTAAGACTCTATTGCGTTGCTGCGTTAGCCGCTTTAATCTCAAGTCGCTCAGGTTTTTCTCCGCCCGCCTCCCAAGGGCCTCGCTGGACACACAAATACTCGGTCGCCGCGCCGTGCGCGGCAAAAAGGTGTTTGCAAGTTGGGTCGGACCTTAAACCACCGAGAGCAATTGCAAGATGCTCAAGGTGATTTCAGTGAATAAGGTATTCGCCTCGTTCGAGTCCGTTGCAGTGTCTGTACTGCTCAGTCCTGAATTTGTAGTTGTTACCGATTCAGGGGGTGGCGGCGGGGGATCAACCACGTTCGTGTGTATGTTTCCGGCAAGAGCCGACAGAGACAGCACAAAGAGCAGCGTTGTTGCTGCAAAAAGTTGCTGGAGCTTTTTCATAATCTTTCTCCTGATCGGGAGGGCAAATAGTTGTAAGGAATAGCGAAAGACCGTCGTTAAAGAACGGCTACCGCAGTTAGAGTTCTGAGCACGGTAATCTTAACATCGTGCCAAATTGGGCGGCGCTTCCTCGCAGACGTTTTGGGCCAGACAAAGGGCAAATCTCACGATGAAATCCACCAAAGATCTCCTTCACCAAATTCATGATCCGAACCTCTCGCACGATGAACGGGCGCAATTGCGTTGCCGATTGGCGAAACAATTGGAAGAAGTCGGAAAGTATGAAAGCGCTCAGGAGGCGATGGGTGAACTATGGATCAACTTTAACGATCGGCCGAACCTAGAAAATCTTGATCAGCGAACAGCGGCGGAAGTGTTACTCCGGGTTGGGACGTTAACCGGATGGCTTGGGACCACAAAGCAAATTGATGGTGCTCAAGAAACAGCCAAGGATTTGATTACTCAGAGCATCGAGAGTTTTCAAGCACTCCAGGATGTGAAAAAAGTAGCTGAAGCGCAGACCGAGATTGCACTGTGTTATGAGCGCGAGGGGGCACTAGATGAGGCACAAGTGCGGTTCGCGGAGGCTCTTAGTCGGCTCGATGACAAGGACGGTGACTTAAAAGCTGTTGCGCTATTGCGAAGCGGTGTTCTTGAGCAAATGGCGAACCGATTGAATGACGGTTTGCACCTTCTTTTAACGGCAGCGCCACTCTTTGAGGCAAGCGCTAATCACACGCTCAAGGGAAGATTTCACAACGAGCTTGCTATGGTGCTCAAGGATCTCGGCGCGATTGAAAACCGCACCGACTACATCGATCGGGCATTGATCGAATTTACGGCGGCCAGTTTTCATTTCGAAGAAGCTGGTCACGCGCGTTATCAAGCGTGCGTAGAAAACAACCTCGGATTTCTGTTTGGAGCAATTGGCAAGTTTGTTGAAGCACATGAGCGCCTCGATCGAGCGCAAGCACTCTTTACGCGCCTGAATGATAGCGTTCATTTGGCTCAAGTAGAGGACACTCGAGCGCGCGTTATGCTAGCTGAAGGCGCGGTGGCTAAGGCTGAAAAGATTGCAAGAGCGGCTGTGCAAATGTTGGAAAAAGGAGGTCAGCAGTCATTACTTTCGGAGGCACTTACTACTCATGGAATTGCCTTAGCTCAGTTGGGCGATCACGATCAATCTCGCGGTGTTTTCGAGCGCGCGATCATGATTGCTGAACAAGCCGGTGACTCTGATAACGCTGGCATTTCCGCCCTGACTTTATTTGAACAATTAGCCGAGCAGCTCTCCGACGCTGAAATATGTCAGATTCTCGAACGTGCGCATGATCTCCTGAAAAATAACAAGAATGCTGCAACTCGTATTCGTCTCACCGACTGTGCGTTTCGCGCTCTTTCCATGATTCATACATTTCGACCGCATTGGGAGACCTTCTCGCTTGAGCAAACGTTGCATCGACACGAGGCGCGTTACATTCAGATGGCGCTCGAAGATGCGGGCGGCGTGGTTGCACGAGCGGCACGCTTGCTCGGGTTGAGTGGACGCCAGAACCTTCAATACATGCTCAAGAATCCTCACAAGAATCTGCGCAATCTTACGACGTCGATTACTGAGCAAGACGTTATTCCGAATGAAACGACGAGCGGACATAACAATCCGGCTCCGCAGCAAACGAGTAAGGCAGTTCGGATTCTGCATGTAGAGGACGATCTGACGGTAGCGGGATTGGTGCGAGAAATGGCGGAGCACGAGGGTTGGACCATCGAGCATTCGGTAGAGGGAAATGTAGCGCTTGATGAGCTCGCAAGTGATGCCGATTACGATCTGCTACTGGTCGATCATGATCTACCGGGTTTGAGTGGGGTAGAGTTGATGGAGCAGGTCCGTAGCATGTTACATCGTCGATATATGCCTATTGTGATGATGTCAGGCAGGCTCGACGAAGCGACCGCGCGGGACGCCGGAGCAGACGCATTTTTGCGTAAACCAGAAGGCATTGGATCAGTTGTTGGAACTATCAACCGCTTACTTGGGGAGCGGGAGGAGGAGTGACGACTGACGGAGTGGGGAACACGGTCTGGGAGGGCCAGTTTCCCGTGAGGCAGAGGCATTCGTGGCCGCGCAACGAAGATTGCGAATGCCTCTGCAATCGTCATCGAAGAAAAGCTCTCGGCAGAGATTAAAGGAATCGCTGGAAGATGATGGGTGGTAAAAGGGGCATGACATCTTCCAGAACAGGACCACTCGGCACGTTGGGCGGCGCGTGAGCCGGTCGCCGAGTGGTCCTGGGGGGCATTATTTGACACACGTAATGCTCGCGGAGGTTGTAAACCACGTATCGCCCGGACAACGTGGTGACAGGGCTGGCAGGACTCCCGTGGCTGTCAGCCCACCTTGAAAATTTTCATTGCGCCATCAAGGTTAGCGGCACTGGAGGATGCGACAAGGCCGCGCATCTTTCAGAACGCAGAGCCACTGCCTAGAGGGGTTGCAAGTGGCTTTGGCTTTTAGGACTCGCCACGTGGTGGGCGTGGCGACAGGGGCCGACGCTTTTCGATCGCCCAGAATCACGGGTCGGTCCCTACTTCTTGACATCCCGCACTGGCTCTCGTGGGGTCAGAATGTGGGTTAAGGGGCGTCGTTGTTTCTTGCGAGGGGGCATACGACGTCCCGCATCACCTTGTCGGAGATCGCTTTAACGAATGGGTAATGCTCGTCCTCGACTAAAGCTAATGCCAGAAAAACTCTTACTGATCCGAGAGTATTTGAACGTAAGCCAGCCTGTAATGGCGCAGCTCCTTGAAATACCAAACGCAAGTCGCGTTTCAGAATACGAGAACGGAGTACGCGAGCCGAATCTAATGGTTACGCTTAGATTCGGTCGCCTCGGCAAAGTAAGCATGGCATCGGTCGTAGACGATGATGTCAGCATAAACCAATTTCGGGAACAGCTTGGGAAGTTCGAGCTTGCTAGCAACAAGCAAGATGCCCAAGCTAAACAACGCAATACGCAACGCAACAAGCCAGTGACGCTCATAAGTGGAATCCATTGAACGCGGGATCGAAGGTTAAGCATTTTGTGGGACGCGAAGATCACTTGATTATTGAGTGGTTATTGGTATATCAAGCTAATGCTCACACGGCCCTCAATGACGGTTTTATGACTTGTATGCTCACATTCCGCTAACAAGTTTATAAGTACGCATTTGTGGGTCCTACTCTGTTACTCAACTGCGGAGCTCGATCGGTTCATCGAGCAAGGGAGGAAGAATTATGAGAATTTACAAGAGAGGTTTCACGCTCACAGTAGCCTTAGCGGCTCTCGCTTTTACACTCACCATACTGGCTTGGAGTGGCAGCGCTAGTCAAAGCTCTAGTCCACAGGAAGCTAATAAACAGGAGATAACGCCGGAGAATGATGTACCGGTCTTGGATCTTAAAGAAGCGGAGAAATCTGCACCAGAACAACTAAAGGGTCGGAAACGCGGCCAAAGCCTTCACCAGCGTGTAGAGGAATTGCCCGCCGGGGCCGAACCATTGCCCTTCTCGTGGCATTTTTGGGGCCGCGTGCCTGCACTGCCTGTTGAAGAAAGCAATGCAATTGTCCTGGGTAAGGTCACTGATCGCCGCGCAGTGTTGACGGATGACAAAGCCGGCATCTACTCGGAGTTTTCCGTAAAAATCAGCGAAATCTTTAAAGATGACCTCAAGGGTTTCTTTGTCGATCAAGTAATCACGACAACTCGGCGTGGCGGGGCTGTTCGTTTTCCTTCCGGCAAGATTCAGAAATACACGATTTCTTCCCAAGGATATCCACAGCAGGGTAAGGTCTATCTCCTTTTCCTGAAGCGTGATGAAGTAGGCGACTACTCTATCTTTACTGGATATGAAATCAACGGAAGCGTGGTCCAACCTCTCGACGGTAAACGTAACCTTCCGAAGAACGAACCCGACATACAATTCGGTATTTACCGGGGCGCGAAGTTTGAGTCGTTACGTAATGCGCTTCAAACGGCGCTACAGCAAACATCGGGGGGTAAGGATCAATGAGAATACCTCACAAAGTAGCTCTCACCCTCGCCCTCATTATTCTTGCTTCAATCCTTTCATTTCTAGGAGCTGCTGTGCGTGCTCAGGTTCCATGCACACCGCCGCCTACAGTGGGAAAGACTTCTGCTTGGAAACAGGGCGCTACAGTTAACGTGATGATTGATCCGACTTTTAGTCCTACGCAGATACTGGCAATTAAGGATCAATTCGAGAAGTGGAAAAACGCGGGTGGCGCAAATGTTACCTTTAAGTATGTAGATCCAAGTCAGGCAGGCGGTGGGGCAACGACAGGTGGTCCACCAGTCCTTACCGTTTTCCATCAAATACCAGACAAAAAAGGCGCCACGGCACAAGGTGAGACGGAGGGATTTTCATGGAACGGAACGCGCGGAGATTCGACCATAGACATTAATCCCGGCGTGACCGATCCAACAGCTTTTATTGACGTTGTCTCCCACGAAATAGGACACACGTTCGGGCTTGACGAATGCCCGGCTTGCGCGCCGGGTACCTCAGCTATGACCCTTCCTCACACAGCAAACTTGAATGAAGCTGGAGGGCACGATGGTCCAACACCGTGCGACAGCGACAAGGTTAAGGAGAATGGACAATATACAACACCCACACCGACTCCAACTCCAACGCCAGACAATACTGGTGGCAATGGTTTTTGTACCAATACTTGTCCACAGAAGGCGGGGTATTATCAAGGGTCGTATCCAGATTGCTCGTGTTACTACGACGGTGGCGGTACGGCTCTCGGCGATAGTCCTATCATTATCGACATTGCAGACAACGGATTTGACCTGACAGACGCCGCCTCGGGCGTCAGGTTTGATCTGGATAACGACGGAGTAGGCGAGACTACCGCATGGACAGCTTTGGGAGCAGATGAAGCATTCCTTGTACTGGATCGAAACGGCAACGGCATGATCGATAACGGCGGTGAATTGTTCGGTAATTTCAGTCCACAACCACCACCGCCAGCGGGTATTTATCGCAACGGGTTTCTTGCTCTAGCGGAGCACGACAAGCCGCAAATTGGAGGGAATGGTGATGGCGTGATTAATAGCAGCGATGCTATCTATTCATTCCTGCGTCTGTGGCAAGATACCAACCACAACGGCATTTCTGAGCCGTGGGAACTGCACGCGCTATCCGATCTGAACGTGAATTCAATATCGCTTGATTTCAAAGAATCGAGGCGAACGGATCGGTACGGAAATCAGTTCCGCTATCGAGCGAAGGTGAATGAGACTCGATGGGCATACGATGTGTTTTATGTAGCGCCGTGAGTAATTCAAAAATGTCGCTAGTTTGGGTCGCCCGCAGTTGAAAGACTGCGGGCGATTTTGTCGGGCTGGTGACTTTACAGCTATGAGCGATTAGAGACGGTGGTGAGGCGATGTTAGAGGCTGAGAACTGCGAAATTGCGCTGAAACTTTATGCAGGCCATCCGCTCTCGGCCCTAACTCTCGCTTATCAATTGATTGCGTTAAAGCAGTGTCTGGAACGCGGCAAGAGAGGAATACCGGCGTGAAGATATAAGGGCGAAGCGGCTTAGGAGTTGGCCCACTCTATAACTTTTCCGACAAAGATAAAGGCTCCGATTGTCGTCGCTACGGCTGCTACTGTATTCCAAGCATTCTGAGACTCCTGAGAAACTCCCGGTTTCTTCGCCTGGACTTCTGCGTACTGCGTCACCGCATGGCATACTGGACAAGCAGCGCGCGATGCAGCGCTCACGAGATCAGAGGTCTTTACGAAGTAGGTATGGCGACAACAACCATTAGAGCATTGGACGTGCTGGTAAATCGGGAATAGCATAACTTGAGGTTCCTTCCTTCTGTTGCTCAGTATCCGCCCCTCGCGTAGACTCGTCAACACATTTTTGCAAGCACTCCAGCGCGGCGCGAAGTGTGCTCCTGCGCATAAAAACCCCACCGAAAACCCAATCGCAGACCTCTCGGCAACATCCTCGTGTGGTATAAGCGTGAGCATGAACGGAAACTATCGAAGCAGCTATTCGAACGAAAGACATCAATTGATAGTGTGCGTATCTAAACACCTTTACGCGACCAAGAACGGACTAATTAGATACCAACAGAAGCCGTTCGATGTGAGCTTAATGAAAGTGGAGAAAGCTGAAAAAGTTCACCTCGTCCATTATTTGATTCGAGACGATTTCAGTGGTGTTTTCTACGCCGAAATTCATTCGGGTACCCCATTGATTACTATCGAAGAATTTCTATTCCGTGCGTGGTCGCAGAAAGAAAACTACCTCTTTTGCGGAATGCCCGATTTTATCTCAGTACCTAAAACAGTCAGCGAAAGGTTTCCTACGGTTAAGCAGCTCATAGAAGTATACGGCTTAAAGACTATCGACGTTACCAGTGGGTTTCAGAGCGGAACGATACAAGATGTTAAGAATTGGGAGGATCTTGTCAGAGGGATCTCAGGCCTGAGCAGCCGCTCTGAGATGTTGCGGGAGTGGACTCCGGCAGTCTGTGCCGGGTACTCGGCATATCTAACGATGGGCGAAGTAATAGGGATTCAAAGATCGAGAGGTGGCGGTCGCGCGCAAATAATTTGCAAGTACCGCCTTTAGAGGGTTGGTAGAGCAAAAGCGCCGCCATGACAAGCAAGCACCACGAAGGACGTGAACGATAATTGAAAAGAAGGCCCTCTTATGAAACGAATCATTAGACAGGATGGTCCGAAGTCTACGGATAGAGCATTGGTCGCACAAAAACTAAGAGACTCTAACATTGATATTTCCGACCTTACGGAGAAAGAAGCAAAGGCGATTCGTGCAACTGACTTTCACGATAGTGAGTACGAATACTCCATCAACCATTGGTTATCAAGACGTTCACTGGCTCTACTAGAGGAGTTAGCCGAACTGGGAATCTATGGAGAGGACGCCGCTGAAGTAGGTGCGCGCTTTGTGGATCAGGCACTCAAGCAATTCGCTCAGTATGATGTACAAGCTGAACAGTCGTTTGAAGAACAGGTTTCAGAATTTGAGTCTCCCCGGCAACACGGCGATTACGAGGGTACGATTAACCATACACTATCGGCGCAATCTCTATATTTACTTCATCGGGTCGCCGAACTAGAAATCTATGGCGAGAGTATAGGCGAAGTGGGAGCACGCTTCGTCGATCAAGCTCTGCAAGGATTCGTTGATCGCCCTCGCTTCGTTATCAGCCGAAAGCGGTCAAAATAATTTTGGGAGACAAAGGTAGGTAAATTGGCATTTTAAGGCATAACCCTGAATGAACATTGAGACGAATGCCGATAGCACGATCATACTCGCTATAGTAATAGCGATCAGCCAAAAATGATGTCGCGGTCGAATGAGGAAGGGGCAATGAATTATGACAATGGGACTAGCTATGATCTTGGACAGAACCGTAATGCTGTGGGCCGATGGTCGGACTTGCCGGTTTGATAGCCCCGGAATACCGGAGCGGGACGACGACGATAAAATACGACTAATTGGACCATACTTAGCAGTAATGACCAGTGGAATTGGATTGCTTGGTGAGAGGGTAGTTAAAGATATGGAATTTAACTATCACGTCGGACTTAGCCTGGCCCAGATCATTGATCTCGTAGAATTCTGTTTGAGCAACTGCTGGACAGATATGAAAGTCGCCGAAGGATTCGATGTAGATGATCCAAATGTTAATTGTGGGATTCTGGCAGCGGGAGTTGCGCTGAACCAGCCCTTTGCATTCCGATCGGGGTGCTTGTATCAGAAAAATATTCCGACACAGATGACGAATAAACCCTATCAAATAGTTGTTAGTTCTCGGGACAGTGAGAACGCTTTAGCTATTGCCGATCAAGTCTTTCGTACTGAAATGACGGATGAGTTATGCGAAGGTACCTACGACGATTATGTAACCACAGTTGAGCGGATCGGACTGCTTACGATGGGGACAGTCGCTAAGAATGACTCGTCCATCGGGGGGATGGTAAGGTGTGCCGTACTTAAGCCCAACTCCATCTTTGAGAAAAAGATCCTTGGCGAGATTTAATTCGACAGAACCTCACGCCAAATTCTTGCCTGCGATCTGTTCCTCCAAAAATTCTTGAACATGCCGCATCTTTTTACCTTCGAACCAAAGAGTGTGCTGCTTGTATTCGGCAAGGGTACCGTGGGTAAACTGACGGAGAAACAGCCCTTTGGTTGTAACCTTGCCTCGGCTGCGAGCAAACGCAAGGGCCTCAGCAAATCTCTTTTGTCGACCGCGCGCCTCAGGTACAAAACCCTCATATCGCATTCGGTTAATAAAACCGTCCCGTCGAAATTCGTCAGGGGAACGAAAATCCAGAGGATACTTTGCGAATGTCCATCGACAAGGAATTTTGAAGGTCACATTCCTTCTTGTTGCGTACTGTTCATTCGCCCAGTCCGTCAAGTCAAGAAGTGGAGTGCTCGGTGGTATGCCGCTAAAAGCGAACACCCAGTGCAAGGGCCAAAGCCCTACAACAAGGCCCCAAAACGGCTGCCGTTTGCGCTTCGTCGAATTGCCCATGATACCGGTCCAGAGACCCGAGCCTGAACTGACCGTTGTATAGGCGTAAAGTTTGACTGACGGTGGAAGTCCGGTAGCGTCCCGAGATCGCACAAATCTCCGAAGTTCAGCGTATACATTTTGTAGGTCCTTAACATCTGGGAGCGCCCGCAGATTTTTGCCGATATTGCGATTGGTAAAAGGGCTCGCTACGTATTCATAACCCCGAAACGCGCCAGCGTGACTTGTTGAGAGGACCATTGATATGGCCTGTTTGACAACTCTAAGCGGAAAGATGCCTTCGATAGAAACTTCTACATCTTTGTTTGCGTTCTCAAGGGTCGCGATCGGAACCAAGCCTTTCACGAAATCCAGATACGAGCCGCCGTACTGACGGCCCGACTTATTATTGCATCGCTCACAGAGCGAAAAGACAAAGAGTCCGGTCGCATTTACCTCTCGTGCTTGCCATTGACGAATATTCGCTTCGCGTGTCTCAGTCGAGTAGTACTCAAGATATGCCCGGTCATTAAAGGCGCTCTTTGGTGGAACATGCTCCTTTGTTAGCTTAGTGAACCTCTCGCAGATACGGCATCTTCCCCATCGTTTCAGTTTGGCGAATGAACGTTGTCTAGCTGTGTTCATGCCTCTACGATAGTATGGCGGCGCCTAGAGAGCAAAAGGACTTACGTTCTATCACTGCTAACGCGCCAAGCGGTACCGCTTCTCGCAACCATTGCAAGAAACTGAGCATTTCTGCCGGTGCCGACAGGAAAAAGTTGCCAAGATTGTCCCGTATGGGCTGGCAATAGGTGAGGTGTTATTCACCGCAGTTGGATCAATCAGCGCCACGGATCTTCGGCGCTCAATGTCACTCCGATCACAGTACCGCAATCTAAACGCTCGCCGCCTTGAGGCGTCTGAGCGATGATAATCCCCGGTTCAAACTGCGGATCATGCCACGTGGCTAGAACACGGATCTTGAGATTTGCGTCGCGCAATTTGATCTGCGCTGTTTCGTAGTTCACGCCTACAACCACGGGAACCGATGTTTGTGGAGGCCGTGAAGCTCGTTCGCGCATCACAGAAAGCCCAAGGATGGAAAGAGCGATTCCGGGAATGACCACAGAGCACATGATGATAAGGCCGATATACACCGTTAGCGTAATTATCAGCCAGCCCTTTTTGCCTCGCATGTAATAACCCAACAGAACGCCAAGAATAAATCTCATGGTGAGTCTCCTCTTTGCACACGGCTAGAACCAAGAACACTTTCCGCTCTCATTTCAGAAAACTAGTGGTTTAGGCGGATTGGGCCGAATTGAATACTTGGGACGATCCTTTAGTCGAAACAGGCGACCTGCGTTTTTAAGAAAAGCGGAGGCCTCTCTAAAATCGTAGAATTCTGAAAATGAACCTGGTAGAAGGTGTTAGGGGCATTAGGGTTTGATATCCCTCTGAGTGTTTTTCCTTTCAATTTGTGTCAGTCTGTGATAGACACACCTCCGTTCGCAGATAATGTTTGATGTGCTCCATAAGAGGCATCGCCTTAAATTGAGTACGGCTCGTTCGCCCTCTGAACAGGTTTAGCCCGAAGGCGCTGCTGAGATTTCCTCTCCCTAAGCACACATACTCGCGACTACAGGTCTTAGACGTCAGCGCACTATGTACAGCGATACGCAATGGCGGAAGCGTCAAAACTGATCTCTTCCTCGCCTCCTGTCGCTGTTGGTTGTCCTTTTCTGTCGACTAAAACGCTAAGGAAAACTTCAATGAAAGTCGCCCGACCAATTCCGAACCGGCTGAGGAGCATCAGTACATTCTCACTAGTCCTCTTAATGTTTCTTGCGTCTCCTGTGTTTGTCAGAACCACACGACCTCAAAGCACCAGAAAGAGTGCAGATTGGGTGGCGTTCTATTCAGCTTTTCGAAGTGCTGTTCGGAAGCGGGACAAGCAAGCCCTCAAAAGTATGATGGCTATTGAATTCAATAAAGGTGCGGGCATTTCATATTCAGATCCGGATGCGCGTGACGCCGTGCTGCGAGATATGAATTGGAAAGGTTTGGACCAAGTTCTGAGAAAGGGTGTCAGTTCTGTCAAGAGCCAAGGCGGCAAGAGTATTCGTCATGTTCCTTCCCAGATGAGTGATGTTGGCATGGTGGCATTCTTTGAGTTACGTAACGATGGACGTTGGGAATGGTCGGACTACTACTTTTATCATTGAGGCGGGACGGAGCAGAGTTATGATGACTGAAAATAGTTCTTATCACAACACAGATCCATCTTCACCACGAATTGGCGATGGATCGTTTGCTTGCCCGAGATGTAAGGAGCCAATTGATCAAGAAAGTAGGTTTTGTAAGCACTGCGCTTTTGATCTAAGAAATCCTGCACCGTCGACACGATCTCGGCGTGGGGTCATCACGGCTATCGTGGCAGGCGTGCTAGTAGTTTCGTTGTTTGTTATTGGCGTGATTGCAGTGGTCATTATTGGACTATATTTCTCATCTCGCTCCAAGTCGCCCATTCAGACTGCTTTTGATAGTGGAAAGCTTACGACGGACAAGGCGCAGAGAGCGTTGAATACTTGGGTTAGCTCTGGCAGTGTGACTGTGCGCGGTATTCAAGAAGTACCTACTGAGAATGCCGCGGTAGCTCAATTGAGTTTCTCGAATCTCAGCTACAACCTTCACGATCCTCTGTTTGGTGGTCAAAAGAGCAAGATGTATTCAGGACCAGGTACGGCGATATTCACTCACTACAACGACGGCAGGTGGGTGCTGACTAAAATTACTATTGGGCAGGGCTTTGATGCCGTTTGGTGGGACAATTTGAACATTAACGCTCGATAGTGTTGTGACGAACAAAGCAAATATCTAATTCTTGTGGTATTGGGCTAACCACTAACTGGACGCACAAATATCAATTCATCGTCCTTACTTAATATTCCCCCGTCGTCCACGTTGGTCCTGATTCTTTCTACGTCTATCAAGGACAACCGAAACGAACCATACAACCAATCCCACCGAGACGACTTGAAGCAACAGCAATTGAACGTTCACGCGGCTTTCGTCATAGGGAGGACGAAACAAAGGATGATATCCAGCATGATATTCGCCATAGCTGTGGCTATGAAGACCTGGGAAATCAGCGGCGCCAGTGCTATACGATCCACTGACGTGAAGCCAGGGCGGATAAAGCAACATGCCCACAATCAGGAGCGCGCCGAAGATGAGAACCATTCGTCGAAGCATGAAACTGATCTATAGATTGTGGTCGGGACAATCAGTTATCCCGGATTAGAAATGTACTTGCTGGTAATTTGGAATCACCCCGAGCTTCACAAAGAACGCATCAACGTAATTCTTGCATGAGCGTACCGCCCACTGACTACATCCATGCCCCAAGCACTTATCAGGAAAGAAGGGATTGCCAGAACCGCTCATCAAAGCATTGAGCGGGAATTTCCCTCTCAAGCTGTTCTCAAATCTATGAACATCTGAACCACCTAGAGTCTTAGGTTTATAGTGGACAAGCTCATTGCGAAGTTTAATTACCAAATCTGTGTCTTGGTAAAGGATGTCACCTTTAGGGACAGGCGTTTTCCGAGCGAAGGTCAGCGCAATCTGATATTTGTCTAACACTGAAAACGCTGATCTATTGCGCTCTTCGGTCAACTCCCACATTGTAGCCATTAGAGCTTGGGTATCTGAGTCCAGAGGGCTGATATAACTTTGATGATCGTCAGCGGCATCTTTAAAGAGTTCGTTGATCGCGGCTTCGATGAAAGCAACAGAGGAGAATATTGCATTCGTGACATATGTGCGGTGCTCAATATTAAATATAGGACCACCGGCATGTGCAGTCTCAATTTTTGCAGTTAGCTGCACAAAGTGATTGGCGGCCCACAAATGATACGTGGAGTAGTACACTCGCATTTTAGCTGTTGGCGTACCAACCTCTACCATGACACCATCCTAGTGAAGACCTTTAAATTTCGCCACAAATCCTGAGGTTGAAAACTGCCTCAAGTGAGGGAGTTCACCCAAGTTTACTTTATTGACACAATCGGTTAGCTCGCTTTACAGTACCACTAGCGCCCCTCTCGGCGGTAATCGAAACTCTTTCCTTTCCTGCACCTTAACCTTCCTGCGAATTAGCGTATGAAGAACTCTTTTACAGCTACCAGCTTGAAATGTCCTCAATGCAATCTCGTAAACTTTGCAACGGCTGAAGTCTGCAAACGTTGCGGTACGGCGTTACGGAACGAAGGCGTCAGCGATCACGGAGCGCAACCACAGAAGACAGCCGAAGTTGGCCCACCTGCAACGGTTCTCGTACCGTGCCCTGATTGCAAGCATATGTGTTCTCGCCTGGCGGAAGCGTGTCCAAGTTGCGGGCGCTCCTTTGCGCCCGTCCCGATGTTGAAGAAAAGTTCTCGTGGCAAATTGATTGTCGCGGCAGCAATCGCAGCATTCTGTGTGTCTGTTGTCTCAATTGCACTAGTAACCCGACGAGCCGCGGCTATCCAATCTGCTTTGCGTGGCGGCAATCCGGCAAACGCCGGAATATCAAGTGCTAATCGTGAGACTGCGCGGGCTGCAATGAACGCCGTAGCAGAGATACAGAGTATCACCAGCGTTGGGACCAACTTCGTGCAGTATAGTTCAGCGATTCAAAGTGCGAAAGTCAAACTTGATGTTGCTATGCGGGATTTCAATCCGCAAGATCCCGCCGACGCAGAAATAAAAAGGCAGCTCGAGGAGGCGCTCAATTGCTACGTGGATGCGCGGGATGCATGGGCTGAATTTATCGAACACGACGAATATAGTTATGGCTTTCTCGACCACGATAATCACCTTATGAAGGACTTGGCCCAAAAGTACGGCTTTGAGCCGTTTAAGACTGACGGCGTGCCGGCGGGTGAGTTTGATAAGAGAACGGTCCTACAAACCATCTGGGCGCGAGCAAGTAACATATTAAATTCTGTGAACGAACACGTCCGTTAATCCTGTTTGAAGGCTGAACAGGAGATAATGCACACGCACATCACGCAGTTTGTTCGGGTAGCGTTTGGCGCAGATGAACAGCGACGGCTGGCCAACCTCACCTCATTCACTAAACAACGCCTGCACGTAAGAAAGGGCAATGCATGAGAATTACGAGCCTGTTTAAATTGTGCTTCCTATCATTAAGCATTCTAATGGTCCAACAAGTCTCATTTGGACAGGAAAAACCAAAAGTCTTTTTCAGCGATGATTTCCTGATTGAGAATACCTCCGCACCGACATACCTCTGGTTTTACGGAGATCAAAAAGGAATCTTAGAAAAGACTCATTCAATCAGAGGAAAGCCTGTGGAAGTCGTGCGTTCATTTGCCGCAAATTGCGAGTGCAGTGTTGTTAGTGAACCAGTGGATGCCGATTATGTTGTGTTCATGTCGCGTTATGACTTGGTGTTTCGGCCAGGACTAGCCGAAAAGAAATTTGTCGTAATCGAAGTAGATGACGAGAAACTAGTTTTCAAAGCTTCGGTACGACGATTGAGTAATATAGTCTCCGATTCCTGTAAGGCGATAATGAAAGACTGGAAGAAAAAAGCGACCGCCAGCTAGGTTTTTAATCGCTGCCAATGAGTTGATTGACGCGTTGACCCAAAATGAGATTATTAGGGCGCGGTGGCCGAAAAAAATCAATCTTCGGTTCGATTGCTAAATCGATGGGAATGGCACGTCCAAAACGTAGCAAGCCGCAAAAAGCTAAGATGCCCAAAGTGATAACGAAGGCGGTCAACAAACAAAAGCTTCCTAATACGTAGCGCAGAGTGTCATGCACTGACACGCGCGACTGATGCGAGCGCTAATGTGGTCCTACAGAAGACTCAGAAGGTGTACGTTGACAAACTCAAGTGCCGCAGGAGTAAACTAGCGCGCGCTCGACCTCATTGTTGTAGGAGAACTCCCACTGCAATACTTCCTCTATAAGAATGGCGAACAGACTGGCCCTTACACGCGAGAGCAGTTAATGGCGGAACTAAAGTCTGGCCGTCTATCGTCCTCAGATCTCGCATGGTGCGGATTGTCGAAAAGCTGGGCACCCTTAGTCACTACTCTCCAATTAGCTGCCTGTCCTCAATGCAAAGGCGAGTTGTGGTTGAGAACGGAGAATCCTCAGCGCAGCACGGGAATAATCGTTATCGTTCTGGGTATTTTACTCGCCCCCTTTTGTGTCGGAATTATCTTGCTGATTTGGGGTTGGTCATTGACCTCGGAATATCGACAGCATTGGCACTGCCGAGCATGCGGCAGAACCTATCCAGCGTGAACGAAGATTGTTCACCCGCGAAATACATTTCAGTGATCAATGCCACGGATCTTCGCGCTCGATGTCACTCAGACCACAGTACCGCATTCTACACGCTCACCGCCTTGAGGGGTCTGCACTTCCTGGAATTACTGTTGACAAATTCCAGAGAAGTGAGTTTAATTAAGTTGAACACTGTTTTCTATGGCAGTTCGTTCTTTGCTATTAAAAGATTGCACACGATAAAGGCAAACCTGTTGTGAAGCGGGGACGCAAAGCCACGAGTCTTGGAAATTCCGAAAAAGATTGTCGGGCTGCCGAAGGCGATCAGAAACTAAGCAATTCTACACTCACCTAGAAAGCTTTGGCCGCTTCATGTGGTTTGGTCTTATCGATTAGTCTCTGGTCTATTCTCGGTTAACCCTTAATCCCTACAGGAAGCTCTCGTTCTCGGTGGGCGTGCTTATCACTTGGCACGTTTGCTGAGCAATCACCGACAAAAGGCACTCCCGCAGCGATGCGGGTTCGCAAAGTCAGGAGTCTCTCTGCATTCCATGGAGATCGTCCGACTACCGAAGTGAGGATCAAATGGGTAAACGTTCTCTTAATCACTCGATTTCGCGAGTGATCTCCTATAAAACTTTTTCCAGCAGAGTCGGATCGGTTGTCGCCAAGACCGCCAACGGGTTACGACCGCTCCTTCAACTGCTGCTTTACGTTCCCGATACATATCCGACTATCGCCAACGCTCTGCGCGCTTGCGATTTTGGTCTCATGCTTCTGAACATTAGTCTCGGTTTGGGTGAGATCATTCATGGCGGATCTGGATGTGTGACATTCGAAGGTCTACTCCTTTGGCTGGGGTATGCTCTAGTTCATGGCGTGCTCCTGCTTTGGGATATCATCAAGTTTTTCTCAAATGATCGGAGATAGACAGTCGCTCTAGGCTTGAGGAACTGGTGTGCTGTTTAGGGTCGCCGGTTCCTCACTAGCAGGCGATAAATCACGGACGTGGATCTAACAAAATTGGCCTTGTGTTCTGGATGAGAGGTAGTATCATGTGCGGAACAAGCCGCATTGCGTAAGGATGAGGTGCGTTTGTATGGATGTTAATAGGTTGCTCAAATTTGCTGAACTGGATAGCCCCCGCAACGTTTTCGATCAAATAGAAGATCGAATACAACAGGCGACATTGCGAAATGTAGGATTGAGCAATGCATTCGACCTGATGCATGCGGAGGCAGTGAAGTCGTTGACAAACAGTCGGGCTGTCGCTTTTCACGACGAGTTAATTAGAACGAGAACCATAGGTTATGAGTCAGCGATTGAGACGAGCTGGCGTCGTCACATCGATGGTCTAAACGAGAGTGTTCTCTTACGTGTTCTCCGAGAACCAGTTTTTGGCAATTTAAGAGAAAGCTCATTGCTTACAGCTCAATCCGCCATCGAACAAAACTGGCAGCAGAAACTGTCTGAACTCACAACAGGGATTTCTAACCGAAGTGCAGCCCAAATATCAGACGAGTTTTTAAGTCGTATTAAGGCCGACACCTTGCCGAAGTTTCATTCTTACATAGAAGTCGAGACCGAGCGATTGAGGCGCTCGATTGGGGTGCTTGCTGGATTTTCGTCAGCATCGTCGTTTGCAGCATTAACAGCGACGATTGATGCCAACTCTTTCGTCACGGCTGCCAAGTTGATGCAGGGGGTTGATACTGGCCCCCAATTAATGAAACGAATTTTCGAGCCAAGTGTCGCGTATGGTCAATTTGCCGCTCGGACGATAGAGCAGCTTACGAATCCAATCAGCGAGTCTCGCCGCGCAGCATTGGCTGGATCGTTGTTGTTGGCTGACACGCAGGCGATCCGAACAAACAGTTTGCTAACAGCATTAGGAGCACACCTGACGCGTCCAAGTGAAATCGAACCGACTCCGATCGTTGTTTTGCCGCGACCAGTTATCAATCGGTATCGGTTGCAGCGGGAAGAACTACTAAGCCAGCAGGAAGGAGTCCCGGAGGACGCGGATTACGAAACGCTCGTAGAATTGGCCCCCTCGGCAGGATTGTTCGACAGGGCTCGCCGATGTATGGAACTGATTGGGTTATGCGATGAAGCAAATCAGACATGTGCCGGCGAAACAATATTCAAGCTTACTCCGATGTTTATTCTGTCATTCGCAGGATTACTCGGAACGGTAGCGCAGAATCGTGTGACCCTCGCGCAAGTCGTAGAAGCTCTTTACATAGTGCTGTACGAGGCGGCAGGCAAAGATAAGCTTCGATACCTCGAGCGGAATTGTTTGACTCGGGAAGAATGCGAGATCGTTTGGAAAATCAAACATCTGCGCAACAAATGGTTGAGCCACGACGCAGAGCATGGCAGCGACCGGGATATCAGAGAGTCAAGGCGACTGCGCTTAGAGGCATTGAAATGGTTGGGCGTTGAGCGAATTCCGACTCAACGAAATGAATACGCTCGCCTTCATGGCCTTCTCCTAGAGAAGGTACACGAGTTTCTAACGCTGTTGCTCACGCGAATTGCGAGCGCAAAATGAGGCCAAGAATTAGCTATACAGAAATCCGAGAAGTCGAATAACTAAAGGTGCTCTGATGGCAAATGTAAGAACAGCATCGTTGGCGGTCACGCTGCGCTGGTACACAGTTACGTCTGATCAAGATTCACGCTGGAATCATGACCTCGCCTTGTATGCTTACTTGGCCCCTATGCGAAGTGAGATTCTTTACCTGGGCAAATGCGACCGCACGACAGTGCGCAGACGAGCTTGTTACAGTGCCAAATCAGCTACGTGGGACCGCATTAATGAACGTTGCAGGACACACCGGCTGATCGTCGCGGAAATTGAAGTGGACCAGCGTTTGACGAGAGAGTTGTTAGCGGACATTGAGAGTCTAATAATTTATTCGATTCAACCCGCTGCAAATGTCCAACATAGGCGATCGCGGGGAAGGTATAAACGACCGGGCATGAGAGTGGAGTGCCGCGGCGCAGCTTGGCCGGTTCAACAGAGAGTATTTTGGGACGAGTGATTTTTGCGGCGGATAACAGCACAGACCTCACAAAGTGTTCTATAGACTGGGAGGCTCCCCGTCCCTTTGCAGCAGTGCGAAGCTGAGGATTAGAATTTGCCGGTTGTCAGATTTCTAATTCTCTGTTGAGGGATGATCCCGCCTCGTGTCTGATCCGCTTTTGCCCGCCACCACTACCACGCTCACTAAACAACAAGCACGCACACTGGAAAAGTCTGATTACATTCGCTATCTGCAAGACGCAGACTTGTCGGATGCGCGGCGTACTTTGAATTGGCAAGGCTCACAACCCGTCAACACGATAAGGTTGAACTGATAGCGGGCGCAATTGTCGGAATAGCTCTTGGCTGGCTGCTCGGCGGCGGAACCTGGTTTGGCAGTCTGGTAGCCGGCGCTTTGGCGCTATTTGCCACTCTGATCATAATCTTCTTGATTCATTGGATTCGTAGCCCTAGTGCGTTTCATAAAACTGCTGTGGTTGATGTTCGTGGTAAAGACAGAGAGCTAGAAAACGAGAAGAATAAGAACAGTCGTCGGGAATTCGTCCTCGGGCGATTAAGAGAGCTAATCAACGAACACAAACAGCTCGACGTTTATTTTGATGTAAACCAAGAAGTCCCTAAGGCGGTATATCAGCTTGAGCGGGAGATCGATCACATTCTCAGAGTGGAAAAGTTCTTAGAGAGATACATCGAACGTGATGAGATGGAACGTTATCGGAAGAAAGAAAATTCTCTTTTCACCTTTGACCAAACGCGGTTCGCTTTGGAAGACATACTTCAGCGGATAGTTGAAGACGAAATTAAAATTAGACCACCGTCGCCTGTCACGGAAACGGATCAACCTTGAGTAGCGAAGGTTGGACGTCCGCGCAAGTCGCGCAGGGCGCAAAACGATAAGCCTTGTTGTAAAATTGCGCCATGCAAAAGATCAACCCAAAAGATTACCAATACCTAATGGCGAGGTACGATACTCGATTACCAAGTGGTGAATCGATAATTATTCAACACGTGAGGGACGACGGATCGGCCTCATTTCAGTACCTTAATGGTGACAAGAAAGGTGAGACTGGGATTTGTGATGTGCTCACAGTCACGATAGATCAATAGAGGTTCACTTTCGGCTCGCCCTGTGACTCTTAGTTTGTCCGGCCAGATAGACCCCGCTATTCAACACCTAGAGGGAATGGCGCAAGTCTTATAGGGAATGAAAACTAAATAATCTGATTCCCTAACACGTGAAGCCATTCATCCCGCTTCTTATCATATCTCATCACTAGTGTTGCTCATGAGATCGGGCATTCTCAATACAAAGAACCCAACAGCCTGGCGTTCAATCGTCTGAATCTAAGGGGTTACGAGTGGATGAGTTTCTTGTTCGGCAATCTCGTATTCTTCTTCGTCGTATTCATCCTGATCGTATTCTTCCTCTTCCTTCTCCATTCGGACAAATGCAATGTTAGGAATATATCGTTGGTAATCTTCAAATCCAGTCCCAATGCTCAAGCAGGTGGTTTCTATTGAAAGCAGGTGGTTTCGCGTCGTAACACTTCTAACCAACAAGATTCCGGTACATATCCAAAGGCCGGTTAAGTGAGAGTGATGCGCCGAGGATGAAGTTGCCTCCCACGCATCAATAGTAAAGTGCAGTTCGATGCCTCGCTTTCTTACATATCCTAACCGAACCTGGCCGGGACCATGCAAACTGCTATTTTGGCGCTTGAATCGATAAGCGCCAGTGTAGGCGATAATACTTCCGACGGATGCAAGCGACTGAACCGCTGTTCGGGTCCACAGTCCAGTAAAAACGGTGATGGGTAGTCGTCGAAGTAGCGTGTACAATAAATTCTTATAGAAAGTATACAGGCCCGATGATAGCGGCGCTCCAATTGCTTCCTGCAGAAACGAACTGTTGCTGTAACCATCCGTAGCACCTTCGGTAACTGATTTCTGTTTGCCCTTTAGAACGAGTCGAGCCCCGATCAAGCAATTGTGACCTGGAATCTCACTGAGGTCTATTTGAAGATCACTCGCGATGTTGAGCAAGCGGCTTTGATTGAAGTAATCCCACATCGCACCTGCGAGTGCAGTCTCGCGAGGTGTTATCAGGCTTTCGAGATCCGACGATTCCACTGTCCTTTGCCACTGGGCCTTGTGGTGCCGAAGCTGATCCCGTGTCAAGTTCTGCGCTATCTCTCTTTTTGTATGCGCTTCGCTATGACAACTAAGGCAAAGGACCACGAGATTTTCGATGTCGTGGCTGTGCGATTCTGCCCACGGAATAATGTGATGGATGATGAATGGCTGATTTGGCTTTCTACAGACACAGCACGTTCGGCGGCATTTATGGAGCAGCTCGAAAACCGTTTGGCTGTCGATGGGTGGTCGCTTTGAATTAAGAAACGCAGCGGCTTGGCGTTGATTGAGACCAAGTTTACGTAGTTGTTGTTGCGATAGTTGCCGTAGTCCAGAGACAGAATGATGGCTTGAGACGAGTTTTTGACTCAGGCCTGAGTCAATGCCACGAGCGATTAGAGCGTTATAGGTCCTCGAAGACATAGATCATATCTTAGTACAGAGCAGGAGATTGAGGGCCACATAAAATCACTTCGCCAGCATCGGGGTGACGATGAGGCTGAATATGAAAGCAAGGCGATATCATTTTGCCAGCGTTTCTCTTTTAGGAGGGCACGGTTCTTCGGGCGAGTGTGATTCTTCGGGCGAGTGTGAAGACAAATTTATTCAACCGGAGGTGTGCCTAATTCAAACTGTCTTAAACGAGGGATCACCGCATAACAGATCTGAAATTGCGCGACGGTATTTACATTGACCATTTTAGGCTGGAGCGGTATACAGTCTCACAATGGCAACGATTCTACGCAACGCCTCCAGTTGCCCAAAACACTGATAAGTCCGGATCAAGCGGGCTCTTTTGAATTAATTCCGGCGAACTTACTCCACGGTCCTCAAGGAGGAATTCTCATGTCGACTATCAGATGCAATGCCTCTGGCTGTTCCAAAACAGATAAATCGGGAAAGCTCTTCTATCAGTGCAGTCACTGTGATAGGTGGTGGTGCAGTAGCCACGGTGACAAAGGGAAGCGATGTCCGGGATGCCAGAAAGGGTTTATGAAATAAACCCAACTTACGCTCACTAATGAGAGGTTAGCTGCTGCGACGCAGATCAGCCAGGAGAATTTGCTATGAAATTTCTTGCCGCGCTGTTCGGAAAACAGAAACAGCAGACCAGCGAGTTACGAGAAATGGAAGGACAACTGCACAGCTTTCCAGATGTCGAGGTGATCGTATTGGCCCACGTTGCTGATGATGATCGCCATCCCTTTCCGGAGAAAAAGAAGCAACTCTACTTTGAAGTCTTCGCAAACGAACCGTTTATATTTGATGGGGAAGTTAGGTCACTTATGGTAACTAACGCGTATGTTAAGCGAGATCTTTCGGGATCGCTCAACGCTTACTTGTATTCGCAAACTGCGCAGGAAGTTATTACTGAACACACGGATTTCGGTGAGTATCCAAATCCCGTTGGAGATTTGTATTTACATCTTGTCGACGGAATCCTGCCTTGCATAAAAGTTTCGAGGTGGCGCGATGGCGCAGGTTGGAGCAACGACAATTACAAAGCACATTATCAATGCGGATAGATCGGACAGTTGAAAGTAGCCATTCAGAGTGAATTCGAGCAACCGAAGGGGTTCATCCCAAAACGTTCGGTCTCCTGATAATCGTTACCTGTGCGGCTTCCATTGAAACCGATAGACGAATGCCTGCTTTGTAGGATCAATTCTGTGGACGGATGAGGAACAATTTCACGGCTGAATGACGCCAAATTCCGACTTAGCGTCAACGTTGGGGTCAACGTTGAAATTAACCCTTGTAAGTACCTGAAAACGCTCAAGTTGTCAGCTTTAACCCAGTTACAGAGCCAAGCGGGCGCGTGTTTTAAGTACCGTTATGCTAAAACGCGAGTTGCTTATTTTGCAACGGTTTAGCGGCTCGCTCTTCGGCGCTCCCATCGCTCTCAACGCCACCCTGGACAACGCGGCGCTCGTTCTCCGTCTTACGTTTTACCTTGAGCTTGGGCCGCAACTAGTTGACGAGATCAGGCTTCGCTTCGTGCGGCTTTCATCATCCCTTGGACGCGACCGACTTAGGCAACCGAAACCGGGGAGGGAGAACAAAGTAACGAAAACTCCCCGGTCCTGATCATCCCGCAATTTCTGTAAATGCCCTCCAGCAATCGCTGGCAGCAACACTATCTATTCAGATGCTGGTCTATCGAAGTCGGTACAGCATGTCCCTCAGTGTCTCCGGCAAACTGAAACTCTTGCAATTCAGTAATGCCGGGTGAACTCTCGACTGATCGAACTGTAAAGGCTTTCGCCTTCGCTCGTTGGATCGGAACGCAGTGGAACGAGACGACTAACTTCTCGGGAACCGGGGCATTGCCTTCATAGACGTACGTGCAGGCCTCACCACGTTGCATTGCCGCGTCATCGTGTACGAACAGATATTCACCCTTCAAGGTTACGCCATGGAGGACCACAGCTCGATCGAAGTTAGTTACTGCACTTTGCTTACGGGCTGTGTCCGCTGCCTTGGTTTGCCATGACACAGAGCCGATTATCAAAGCGCAAAGCACTACTACAAAGAACGCTACACTTTTCATGACTATCTCCTGTCTCAGGTGGTAGTTTTGTTAACTCGAGCATCCAGAATTAAAACGGTAGGCACACTTGCTCAATGACACCTGCCTCAAAGAACAAGGCGCGAACTTCTCGTATGTTTTCCGCAATGATTGTGCCAGCCAAAAGCGTAGAAATTATCGAAATTTTCTCTCCCCACTGCGCGCTTTGGCCCAACCGGCTGTGGAACTTTACTCAATGCTGAAGGATGGATTTGGTGCCGAATTTAATCACGGCGGTCACTCGGCAGGGATTCCCATACTTTCCTTGGAAGGTGCATGATAGACTTCTCGCCTAACAATTCTTCGCTTCGGCTCTGGGTGCTGTCAAATTCACTCGACGGAGGTCTCTTATGCTCAGGAAACTCTTCACGGTCTTGCTCGTTGCATCGGTCATAAATCTAGCCGGCGTAAGGCTCGCCTATGCCGAGTCAAAAGATGAGAAGCACGCGCGCTTTGCCGAGAAGATCAAAGCGAATGTACTAAAACTTGGTACCGGCGAGTCGACCCGAGTGAAGGTCAAGCTGCGGGATCAGACAAAGCTTGAAGGCTACCTTAGTGATGTCGGTGCAGAAACTTTTACCGTCACAAACCGGAAGACAGGAATGGCTACTACGGTGGCCTACCCGCAAGTAAAAAGCATCCAGGGCAACAACCTCTCGACGGGCGCGAAGATTGCGATCGGTGTTGGGGTTGCAGCAGCTATCATTTTTATCATACTTTGGTTCACAACTGGACCAGGCAGTGACTAAACATGCTGGTATAACGCGTCGAAGACCGGCACTGCAGTTCAGAGTGTTTCGTTAACCATTGCGGGCTTTCACGCTTTGATTGGTGAACTTTTCCCAATCATCTCCTTCCCACCTTCTTTTCCCTGTCAGATTCGTCGAATACTGCTCGGCACGCACATTGCGCCTATTGGGGATGGGCTTCAATTGGGGCCAAGGCACGGGAACTGTCAGGCGAAAGGAGAGATCCAAAATGGGTTCATCCGCGGATGACGCAAACAAACAATCGCACGCCACTCGGCGCGCTTTCTGCACTGATCTCCTGTTGAGTTCCACAGCATTGGTCCTGGCCCCGCCCGCTCTAACTAAAGTCATGGCCGCGCAAGACTCGATGGTTGCCTATCCGCCGCGAAAGATCGAAGGAGCCGAGACGCTCCAATCGGGATCAGGCCTCTACTTCAACTATCCAACCAGAAATGATCCGGCTGTGCTGCTGCGCTCAAACGAGGGCGAGTACAGGGCGTACAGCCGCAGATGCTCTCACGCGGGGTGTTCAGTGGAATTCGATGCTCCGCGTCGATGTCTCAGCTGTCCCTGCCATAACGGAACATTCGATGCCCGTATGGGCTACGTCATGTTTGGCCCGCCGCGAAGACCGCTCGATGAAATTGTTCTACAGATGCGCGCGGGTGGACAGGTTTGGGCCGTCGGCAAGAGCTTTGGAAGAAACTCAGAGATGATTGCGCAAGGCCTCGGAGGAGGTGATTGAAATGAGATACAACACAGAAAATTTAAGGGCCCGGATCGTCGAAATACTTTTCTTTGCGATTGGCGTAATTTTGCTTCTGCTATTGGGCGCCATTGCAAGTGGACACGCCGCAACTCAAGCAAAGAAAGTTGCGAGGGAACATTCACAAATCCAGCAGCCGCTTTACAGGGAGTATCGCGGCGTGCGTCTCGGCATGACGGCCGCGGAAGCGAGAGCGAAACTTGGCGAGCCGGCAATGAAGAGCGATGAACAGGATTTTTATATCTTCTCAGCGAATGAAACGGCTCAGATCGTTTACGTCGAGCAAAAAGTAGTGACTATTTCCACCGACTACATGGGTGGCGTTGGCGCACCAGATTACAAAAGCGTGGTTGGCGAGGACCTTCTGCAGAAACCTGACGGATCATTGTTCAAGATGGTGCTCTACGACTCGGAGCGCTTCTGGGTATCGTACAACAAGAGTGCTTCTGCGACGCCCGTTGTAACGATCACCATTGGAACCATGAAGTGAGCGCCGATCTTGGCGCGTCATTAACTGATTGTGAGGCCGTTCCGAACGGAGCGTGACATTTGGATGAGTTCTGTAAGATGCGGAGCCCGGACTATGTTCTGCTAAGGCGTACATACTGCCATGCGCAAGACGCTGATTGCTGAATATCACACATCTCTCGCCGGAGATGAGGGACTGACGGAGGAGTTCTTCGCGCGTCTTAAAACTATGATGCAGGAGCGCCGGTTGCTATATGGTGCTCGCGAAATCGGTGTTGCCCTTCGACCACACCTTCTCACTCGAACTCAGTACGCCATCCTGTCCCACGCGGCAGAGGTCGTCGCAGGAGCCTTTGAAAAAATTGCCGCGGGCTTACTGAGTGAGCCGTCTCGAATGGAAACTGTCGGACTCACAGAACGCGAGATCAAACTGGCGCTCGTCGAGCCGAAGCATTCGGCCTCAACAGTGACTTCGCGACTAGATGCTTTCGTTCACGGCCACGAAGTGAAGTTCGTCGAATACAACGCGGAAAACCCTTCCAGTCTGATGGACCAAAGGAGTCTCAACGGAATTCTTCTCGAAGTTGGCGCCATGCGAGACATATCAACGCGTTATCAACTGCGACAGTTCTCGCCAGAGAAACACCTCCTCAAAGCGCTACTCAACAGCTTCCGCGAGTGGGGCGGCGCGGGCGCACCGAATATCGCGATACTTGATTGGAATGGCCTACCGACGGCCCACGAATTTGTCCTGTTGGAAGAGTTTTTCGCCAGTCAAGGTATCTCGACACTGATTTGCGCACCGGAACAACTTACCTACGAAAACGGAAGACTACGTTGTGGCTCCTTCCCCATCGACCTTGTCTACAAGCGTGTCATCATCAACGAATTACTTGCAGCCTGCGACGATTCGCATCCCCTCATACGCGCCTACCTCGCGGGCGATGTCTGCCTTGTGAATTCCTTTCGTTGCAAGATGGTCCATAAGAAAGCGACATTTGAATTACTGACTGACGAAGCAAACGCAGGCTGGTTCACTGCACGGGAGAAGGAAGTCATCCGGCGCACAGTGCCCTGGACGAGACGCCTCAGCGAGCGAAAGACGCAGCACGGCGGGCGCGAAGTGGATTTGATGGAACATGTCCGAAAGCATCGACAGCAGTTCGTCTTGAAGCCCAACGACGACTACGGCGGTCGCGGCATCGCGTTGGGCGACCGCTTGACCTCATCGGAGTGGGATGCCGCCCTGTCGGAAGCGTTAGCCGGCGACTATGTGGTGCAGGAAAAAATAGAATTGCGAACGGAGGTTTTCCCAATCTTCGGCGAAACCCGTTGGGCCTTGCAGCCGATGTACGTTGATACGAACCCGTTTCTATTCGCAGGGCGCGTCGAGGGTGCAATGGTGCGCTTGTCAGATTCGCCGGTGGTCAACGTCACATCAGGTGGTGGCGAGACGGGCTTCTGTGTCATCGAAGGTGAAGACCGTCAGTGACGCTGAGCCCTGTCTGCGACTCCGGAGATGTCGTTCCGCCAGGGTCGAAAAACGACCAGGTCGGGATGGTCCAGGCGAAATGTTTGCGCGATCTTGCAGTCCCAACAAACCGGCGAATAATCTTCCAGGCCTTTCCGAATCTGATCCAGGTTAACTCCATTCCAGCTCAGTAGCTTTCCATCAGGGGTTAGCAATGCTGGTCTGTGGTCAACCCAATGAAGTTCTGGAAAAGCCTTTTTGCAATAGACGCAATTCTTGTCTCGATACCATCGCATTAGCACGCCGCTAACCAGACACTTTTCGGGCTCTATGTCGAGATCTATCAAACACTCTTGCCCGCACTGTTCCTTGATGGGCCAGCGCGAGCATTGTTCGAGTCGAATATCGGGAAGGCTCAAGGTTGAGGTTAACGAAGCATGTAGCGAGTCAACTTCAACGATGGCGGGCTTTTGGGTTTCCGGACAGGTAACGATTCGCGAGCCTCGATATTTGGAGGACGATCGAACAAGCCAACGGCTGCCGCACCAGAGAGCCGCAGCTATTCCTATTAGGGCTATCAATAAGCCTAGTGCGCTGTCCATATTTGACTCCTTTCGTCGGCGCGAAGCCGCCGGTGGCAATTAATTCCCACGGCGGAAAGCGCAAAGAACATGCCACTGGGCTGGGAAGTATTTGCTGGAGATTACCGATTTGCGTGAGTGCTTCTGAGTAACATTGCGCAGCGGATGCGGGAAAGTCCACTACTCAAGCGCTTGAAGCTCCCCGTGATAATCATGGCTGTCAATGCCGGACCCTTTAGCGTCTGAGCAACTGCCCTCGGGAAGACGATTATCTCTATAGTCCTCGAGTCGGGGGTTCAGGTATGTCATTTGCTGAAAAGAACCGTAGCTAATGGTGGTCCATCTGGACCACGTTTGCTACGAGGAGGCGTTATGACTACCAGTAGAATTGATTCGGGTTTGCCGCTGGCCGTAATCGAATCGATAGCTAGAGTCGGAAGTATTGCCAGCATAACCTTATTGATCTTGGTTTTCATGGAAGAGGCTTTTCATCCATCTGAGATTTCACCCAACGAGTGGGCTGGGCTTCTTTTCTTTCCCATCGGCGTAATGATCGGAATGATCGTCGCCTGGTGGAAGGAGGGCCTGGGTTCGGCGGTTACGCTCTTGAGCTTGCTGGCTTTCTATCTGGTCTATGGTTATCTCCTGAGGAACCACATTGGCGGCTGGGTATTCATAGCGTTTGCCTCCCCTGGTTTCCTGTTTCTGCTGCACTGGCTTTTGCGCGACACTGGTAAAAAGCACGGCGCCTTTCATCGCGCATAGGACGAGTGGTGAGAACCTTTTGCTCATTGATCGATGGCGTCAAGTCTGAAGTATTTCTCTTCTTTGATTTGGTCTTTACGAAACCGAGCGCGCTCCAGTATCGCTTTGACATTCGCAACCATCTGCGGGTGACCACACGCGTACGCAACCGAGTTACTATGATCAAAACCAAGCCGGTCGGCGTGTTTGCGCATAATGTCCTCGATTCGACCGGTTTCGCCCTTCCAACTCGGTTCTGCCCACGGCCTGCTGACAGTTGGTATGTACGTCAGCCACCCGGCGCGTGACAGCGCTTCGAGCTCGCCGCTATAGGGACCAAAATCAGCCGAATGGCTTGCACCGTGGATCACTACAAATTGATGGTTGGATGTCGCTCCACGCTCGCGATCAATTTGTTGAGTCCTCAGGATGCTGACGAACGGCGCGACGCCTGTGACTGTAGCGAGCATCAAGTGGTGCGTGACGCCCGTGTCCAAAGTAAATTGGCCCACCATGCGGCGTCGGACCAAAATGGAGGATCCCAACTTCAACTCCCACAACTTAGGTGTAATGTCGCCGCCTGGTACTAATTCGATAAAGAACTCGAGGAATGGCTCATGAGGCGACGAAACGATCGAGTAAGGGCGTTCGACCACGTCACCATCAACGCCGATGCCAATAGTTGCATACTGACCCGCGGTGAAGGAGGGGCGTTCCGCAACCCGAAAACGGAATATCGCGAGATTCGCTGATACGTCCCTTCTTTCGATTAACTCCGCTGGGCAATGATGCGTTTGCACCTCGCTGAGAACTCTCGTCATCAAACTTGCTCCAATGCGATCTCCAAATCGTTGATGATGTCGTGCCAGTCCTCTAAGCCGATTGAAAGTCGGATGCCGCCTGGCTCGAGCCCGCGGGCGTGCTTCAGTTCCGCAGGTAACGCCGAGTGCGTCATTGAGTAAGGTTCTTCGATGAGGGTACGGATCTGTCCCAGACTAACTGCCAACGTAACACTGTAAGCATGATTTGCAATGTAATCCATGAAACGGTCGGCAGCTTCCGTGGCCGCTTTTTCCTCACCTTTCAACACAAAATAGACCATGCTTCCGGGGGCAAATTTGCCGTCATAACTGGTCATCTGCCGGCGAGCGAGTTGGTATTGCGGGAATGTTTCCAATCCTGGATAGTGAACCGATGCCACTTTCGGGTGGCGCTCCAGAAACTGAGCCACCCGGGTCGCAGACTTTTGCTGATTCACCATGCGTGTTGCCAGGGTTGGTAATCCGTAGACGAGAATCGACCAGGCGCTTTTGGATGAAAGCACGCCACCAAAATCTTTGCGATACATCAGGAGCGGTGCATGATACTTGAGTGGTCCAATCACCGCTCCTCCCATGTCAGTGCCAAAGCCGCCAATATCTTTGGTCAGGCTGTGGACCACGAGATCGGCTCCGAGTGCCAGAGGTCTCTGGCAATAAGGCGTGGCGAAGGTGTTATCGACAATCATCAGCAGTCGATCATTCTCTCCTTTTCCGGGTCTGGATTCGTCCATCCAGCGACGGACCACCTCGATGTCGATCAGATCGAGCGTGGGGTTCACAGGAGTTTCAAAATAAACCACACGGGTACGGTTGGTGATGGCCGCTTTGAAGCTACGCTCATCTCTCAGATCCGCAAATCTCGTGGTTATGCCGAACCGGGGCAGCCAGTTTGTCATCAAGCTGTAGGTACAACCGTAGAGGGTGTGATGCGCGACAATCTCAGTGCCTGCTTTGTTGGTGATACCCAGGGCGGCGCTGATGGCTGCCATGCCAGTCGCGAATGTGACTGCGGTTTCGCCACCCTCGGCATAGGCAAGATGATCCTCGAGCATGCCGCGCGTCGGTTCGTCCAAACGGTCATAAATGTAAATCGGGACGTGCCCTTTGACACCTGCTTCGTCTGAAGCAAATTCCACAAAACCCTGTGCGCCCCGGTGCACTGAACCGAGCCGGTAAGCGGCCGAGGCTGAGATTGGCGGAACCAGATGGTGATCAAAGTCCCAATGCTTGCTTTCGTGATTACCGTGTATCAGGTGAGTGCGTATGCGGTAGCTCTCTTTCTCCGTGCGATGCTGCTTCTTCATGCGATTACTGGTGTGCAATGCGTGTGCCCGCGACAGGTTGCACGCGAACTCAGAGAACCGGCATGAATATTTTTCGTGACTGCACTTGAGCTGTGGTTTTTTTCGCAACCCAAGGCGACTTTCCACAATGACCAATTGCAAGGAGTCCACGACCCTCAACGAGGTAGAAAAAATCCTGGAAAACCTGCCGAAAACTGCGGCTTTCTAACCCCAGAACACTTTTGCAGAGCGCAGTCTCCAGCGAAAAGCTGGCATAGTTCCTGCAATCCAATAGGCGAAACGCAAAGATGCGATCGGCGCGTCCTGGTTCTTTGTCTTACCGATCGCACGCGGAAGCGAAGGAGTATCGAAAAATGAAAATCTTATTGGCAGTTGACGGTTCGGCTTGCAGCGATGCAGCAACGCAGGAACTCGCAAAGCGACCGTGGCCACCGCAAACTGAGGTCAAAGTTATTACCGCCGTGGAGATTCCCGTACCTGTGGGAATGGAACCGTGGGCCGTATCGCCTGACTACTTCGAAAACCTGGAGACGGCGGTTCGTCAAGCGGGACAGGCCGTTTTGGATAGCACACTGCTCAAACTGAAAACAGTCTCAGACAAGACGTTGAAGATCAGCAGTGAAATTATTCAAGGTCCACCGGCACAAGTGATTGTTGACGAGGCGGAAAGTTGGGGAGCCGATCTCATCGTTATGGGTTCACGCGGGTTGGGCGTCTGGAATCGAGTGTTGCTCGGTTCAGTATCGAATGCGGTGGTCCACCATGCGAAGTGCTCGGTCGAGGTCGTCAGGACGCGGCAAGAGAAGCAACCCGACAAATAATAGTGACCAAGCTTACTTTAGAACGAGACTGTTCAATGTTTTCTCGAGCCAAGCCTGGGCCTCTTCAACGGACGTGTGCTCTGTTAACGGTTCGAATGTGCGAGGAGGCCCAAGTAACATCTTCAAGGAGCAAAAGGGAACTGGATTGCGCGCCGCATCCCACTTGTGAGGTTCTGCAATCGCCGGGTAACAATCAGCACCTAACGGAATTAGAGGCACGCCAACCGCCGAAGCTAAAGCAATTGCGCCTACTTTTGCCTGCCGTGCGGGACCTCCACCATCGGCAGTTAGAATGACCGAGGCGCCGTTCATGAGTTCCCGCGCTAGTTCTAACAAAGCTTCCCGGCCGCCTTCCTCGCTGTCTCCTCGAACAACGTGAAAACCAAGCATGCGGCAGAGCAATGCCAGGGAGTCACCTCGCGGATTGTGGGAAACCATGATCGCTGTACGACAAGGCGGACGTCGTTTCGCGAATATTACCAGGAGGGAAGGCGCATCGTGGTGCCACAGCGCCAGAACACAGGGTGCCGGTATATTTGGCCACGTCGAGCTTCCAGTTGAGACGAGCCGCGCGGTAAATGCGACCACCTGCGCGTAGAGAAACATAACGGTTGCGCCCGATGCGACGATAAGCCAGTGAAGAGGCGGAAGATATTTGCGCGCCAGAGCGAACGTTAAGTCGATAGCATGCGTCAATACATTTCGACCGGGGTTTTTATCTGTTTGCTTTTTAGAGGACGCGAGCAGTTCGGAAATACGAGTCAATCGTTCAGCCGCGACTTCGATCTCCGCTTTGGGCTCCTCTTTTTCAATGTGATAATGGTCAGACATGGAAGACGTTCTCCGCTCACTTAAATCCAAACGTGTTGGTCTGGCGCTCAGCGGCGGCGCCGTGCGTGGGCTCGCGCACATTGGGGTTATCAAGGCGCTGGACCAAGTCGGCATCAAACCCGCGGTGGTGGCCGGCACCAGCGTGGGCAGCATTATCGGTGCAGCGTTGGCAGCGGGTATGGACTGGCGCGAAATCGCTAACATGGCGCAGTCTATTTTCTGGCCCCGTTTGCTGCATGGAAAAACGCTCGAACGATTCTGTGCTCAGTATTTGCCGGAGAGTTTCGAACAGCTCGCCACTCCTTTCGCCGCAGTAGCGACTATCGTGCCATCAAACAAACCGTTGACGATAACTACTGGTCCACTTTCCTCAGCGATTAGCGCAAGCTGTGCGCTGCGTTTAATTCGCCGTCCGGTTAGCCGTGAAGGTCAGAAACTTAAAGATGGTGGTTTTTCGTGCGTGCTGCCATCCCACGTTTGCCGTACGCAGAACGCCGACTTCGTTATTGCTTCCGATGTTTGGGAGTGGAGTTCCGTAATGCGTTCGTTAGGTTGTTCTCCATCAGAACGGCACTGGACCACTCAAGCTTATCCCTCCCATTATAGGTTCGCCGTGGCCCAGACTGAGATCCACATTCAGCCGGAGATACCGTTGGCAGGTTATGTTCCCGGCACTGCTGCCGTTGAACGCCTGATTGCCAGGGGAGAACGTGCCACCTACCAGGCACTCGAATCACTCTCGAAAGCTCGAGCCGCTTAATTCTGCCCGTCAAATTTCACTGGCGAAAGCTCGCGAATGAAAGAATTTCTTTGCCAGTTCAGAAGCGCCTGCGTAGAGAACTGTGATGAGTCCCAAAAGCAGAAGTGATGAGATTGGCAGCGGTGTTAGACCGAGCAGGCCGCTTAGCGGACTATATGGTAATGCGAGTGTAACGAGGAGCACGATGATCATGGCTGACAACAAGGGAGTGCTCGGCATGCTTGTATAGAATGGTTTCCAGGTCCGCATCACCAGAATGATAAGAACCTCCGTCATTACCGACTCGACAAACCAGCCAGTTCTGAATACTTCCGGCGTTGCTTTGAGAATGAACACTAACGCCGCAAAGGTGAGAAAGTCGAAGATCGAGCTAACGACGCCAAAAACGATCATGAAGTTTCGAATAAATCTGATGTTCCAACGTCTCGGTCTTTCCAATAGCTCCGGATCCACGCGATCCGTCGCGATTGCCATTGCCGGGAAGTCAGTGAGGAAGTTGTTCAGCAGGATCTGTTTGGGGAGCAACGGCAAAAAAGGGAGGAACAATGCTGCTCCGGCCATGCTGAACATGTTGCCGAAGTTGGCGCTGGTAGTCATGTAAATATATTTGAGCGTATTTGCAAAAGTCTTTCTGCCTTCCCGAACTCCTGCAGCCAACACGCCCAGGTCTTTCTCGAGCAACACTATCATCGCGGCTTCTTTGGCCACGTCCACAGCGCTGTTCACAGAAATTCCCACGTCAGATGCGTGAAGTGCCGAAGCGTCGTTGATACCGTCGCCGAGGAATCCAACTGTATTGCCGGATTTTCTCAGAGCGAGAATAATGCGTTCCTTCTGGCTGGGCTCGATTTCGGCGAACACATCGATTACATCGGCGCGTGATCTCAAGGCCTCATCACTTAGTAAGTGGACCTCAGTGCCTGTCAAAACCTTTGGCTCATAACCCAGTACGTTGCGCGTCACGCTGGTTGCGATGTGAACGTTGTCCCCCGTAATCAACTTCAGAGTTATGCCGAGCTTTCTCAGATCATCCAACGCCTCAATTACACCCGCTTTAGGTGGATCGAAGAAGACAAGCAGACCGAGAAATGTCATCCCAGCTTCGTCCTGTTTGCTGATCTGTGAAGCGTTGCCTAACCATTTATACGCCAGACCAAGAGTACGAAATCCATCATTACCCAGTGATTTGCATTGGCACTCTATTCCTTCGCGGAACTGCGCGATGTCATGGCAACCGCTTGTCAACTCGACCGACGAACAAACGTCGAGGACATTGCTAACGGCGCCTTTGGTAATCATCAAGTGCGCTTCATCTTTCACAACCAGAATGCTCAAGCGCTTGCGCAGGAAGTCGTAAGGCACCTCATCGACCTTGTGATAACCGGAAAGATCAAACTGGCCATGCGTGCGAATGGCTTCGTCAATGGGGTTCGTAAAGCCGGTTTCATAAAACGAATTGAGGTAGGCGTAGAAAAGAGCTTTCTCGTTCGGTTTGCTTTGTGCGTCCAACGCTTCCTGGAGCTTTACGGTTCCCTCCGTAAGGCTTCCGGTCTTATCGGCGCATAAGACATTCATGCTACCCAGATTTTCTATCGAGGCTAGTTGCTTGACGATCACCTTCCTGCGAGCCATGTGCACGGCCCCGACTGCCAGGTTGATGCTGATTATGGCTGGTAGTAATTCGGGAATTATTCCGACAGCAATTGCCAATGCAAAAAGAAACGAATCGATGACCGGTCGCTCGAGGTAGACCGTAATGCCGAAGATTACGATCACGAGGATCAAGGTTACTTCGGTGAGAAGGTAACCAAAGCGCCGCACGCCGTGTTCAAATTCCGTTTCCAACGGCTTCAAACGCAAACGCTCGGATACTTTGCCAAATTCGGTTGCCGACCCAGTGAAGACAATGAGTGCTCGCGCGCTGCCGCTAACTATGTGTGTGCCCAGGAAAAGCGTATTCGTCCTTTTCATGAGCGGCGCTTCGCCGGCGACTGGTCCTGGTTCTTTTTCTGCGGGAAAACTTTCTCCGGTTAAGGCTGCCTCCTGCACGAATAGATCTTTGGATTCGAGAATTACCGCATCACCCGGAACAATATCGCCGGCATTGAGCACGCAAATGTCACCAGGCACCACGTCCTCTGCGGGCACATCGGTCTCCACTCCGTCACGTACGACCTGGGCTTCAATTCTCACAATTGCCAGGAGGCTTCTGACAGCATCGCTGGCGCGCTTTTCCTGCCAGAATCCAAGCACGCTGCTTAACAGAACTATCGCGATGATGATTGCCGCATCAACCGTTTCCCCCAGGAAGAACGAAAGAATTACAGCGCCTAACAGAATCAGAATCAGCGGACTTTTGAATTGTGCGAGTAGCAGGGTTAAGACATCGGTGCGTTTGCTGGTATGTAGACGATTTGGACCGGAGCGGAGGAGCCTGCGTTTAGCCTCCGCCCTGGTTAGCCCGCGGGGATCAGCTCCCAGTTGGGCCATTAAGTCGTCTGGAGCGAGGCTCCAAAACTGTTCCAGTTTGCCGGAGGTCGGCATCTGTGCTTTCTGCGCCTCTTGGTGGCGTTCTAAAGCTGTGCGACTACACGCTGGAGCTTTTCATTTACCTCGGTAGCTACTGCGTTGATAGTTGCATTGTTAGTTCCCACCACGGACAGCATCGTCTTCGCATCGATCGCGGCGACTACAGATTTTCCGGCTTCGTCAGTTTCATAAACGACGACGTTGCAGGGAAGAAGCAGTCCGATGGAGATCTCTTCTTGCAGCGTCTTATATGCCAAAGGAGGATTGCAGGCGCCGAGGATCACATAGTTGCGGAAATCCACGCCTAGCTTCTCTTTCAGCTTCTCTTTGATGTCGATTTCACAGAGGACACCGAAGCCTTCCTCTTTGAGCGCGGCACGCGCCTTTTCGACTGCGTCTTCGTAAGGAAGATCAACTGTTTTACTGAATCCGTATTTTGAATGTTGTAGTTGTTGAGCGCTCATCTTCTTTCACCTTTCCTTGTTTACCTTCAATCTTCACCGCCGTCACCTTGTATTCCGGACTCTTTACGTATCGATCTCTATGAGGGCTGGTCACGCGATTGAGAAATACTTCCGCAGTGTGAAACGTCGCAAACAACTCTCCCGGTTTTACAGTTGACGTGATTCGAATTGGCAGTGTCGCTTCACCGTAACGGCTGCGGATTTGCACGCGGTCTCCCTCGTGAAGTTTCAGTTGTTTCGCGTCTTCGAAAGATATGTCGAGCACATCGGCGGGCCTCAGCTTCACATTTGCTGTACGCATCGTCATCGTTCCAGCGTTGAACTGATAGAGAGTTCTTCCGGTAATCAGCAAGAAAGGAAACTCTTCGTCAACAATTTCATCGGTGGGCCAATATGGAACACGACGAAGCGCGGCCTTGCCAAGCGGAAAGCTCGCGGTGTGCATCACCTCAGTGCCGGAATGATCATCGTTTGGACAAGGCCACTGTAAACCACCACCGTCCAGCCGTTCATAAGTGATGCCACGGCCGGCGGGCCAAACGGAACGGATTTCATTCCAAATATCTTCAGCAGAGCCGTAACTGAAACTTTCACCTTTGCCCATCGCCTTAGCGATCGCACAAATTATTTCCCAGTCAGGCCTTGATTGATCGACGGGGTCGATCGCTTTACGGACGCGTTGAATACGGCGTTCGGCGTTCATAAAGGTCCCGTCTCTCTCAAACGAGGAAGCCGCAGGCAGAAACACGGACCCAAATTGTCGAGCGGTCTCATTCATAAACATGTCCTGGACAATGATGAACTCCAGAGATCGCAACGCCTGCTCAGTTGCACTGGTATTAGCGTTGGTCAGGGCAATGTCGTAACCGATGGCCCATAGCGCTTTCTGCTTGCCGGCAGCGGCAGAGTCCATCATTTCGAGCAGGTTGAGACCCTGCTTCCGGGGAATTGATGCGCCCCAAACACTCTCAAACAGTGGTCGGCCATCATTCAAAGAAACACTGCCGGCGAGTATGCCGGGATCGCAGCCCATGTGGGCCGCGCCCTGGACGTTGTTCTGACCGCGCAGCGGGTTAATGCCCGTGCCTGGCTTGCCAATGTTTCCGGTAAGGAGAGCGAGATTGACCAGACACATGACTCCTTCAGTGCCCTGCGTGTGTTCGGTCACTCCCAAACCATGAAAACAAATGGAAGGTTTGGAGCCGGCGTAGAGTCGAGCGGCTTCACGGATCAGATCTGCTTTGACTCCGCAATCAGCCTCAACGTTCTCAGGAGAAAACAGCTTAATGAAATGACAGAACTCATCCCACTCGGCGATGCGTTCGTTCGCAAACTCGCGGTCGAACAGTTGCTCTTCAACGATCGTGTAAGCCACTGCATTCAGGAGCGGAATGTTTGTGCCAGGTCGTGGGCGCAGGTGAACTGCGGCGTACTGGGTAAGCTCAATTCGTCTGGGATCGATGATGATCAGGTTCGCCCCCTTCAAAGCTGCTTGCTTGATTCGTGCGCCGACTATGGGGTGGTTCTCAGTTGCATTCGCCCCACAGAGGAGAATCGTTCGGGCTTTCTCGATGTCGTTGTAAGAATTTGTCGCCGCGCCCGTACCCAGCATGAGTTTCATCGCCGCGGCCGTAGGCGTATGGCAGACTCGCGCGCAGCAATCGACATTGTTCGTGCCGATTACCACACGCGCGAATTTTTGTGCGAGATAATTCTCCTCGTTCGTTCCACGCGCGGAGCCCAGCACCGCAATGCTATCCGGTCCATACTTTTCGGAAATACGTTGCAGGGACTCGGCTGTAAAGGAAATGACGTCGTCCCACGTTACTTGCAGCCACTTGTCTCCTTTGCGAATCATCGGATTCGTGATCCGGTCCGGAGCGGAAACAAAGTCGAACGCATAGCGACCTTTCACGCAGAGATGACCACGACTCACAGGTGCATCACGTAGAGGCTTTATTGAGACGATACGATTCTTGCTTGTGCCAACCTCCATCTCGCAGCCGGCGCCGCAATAGGGACACGTCGTTTTGGCCCAGCTTGCCGGCACTCCGTAGGTGAGAAGCGACTTGTCTTCCAGTGCTCCGCTTGGGCAAGTATCCACACAAGCGCCGCAACTCACGCATGAGCTCTGCCGCAAGCTCGTCCCTGAGTCCGGAACAATCCGTGTTTCGTGGCCTCTATTGACGATCTGCCAAACGAATTGACCTTGCACTTCTTCGCAAATACGCACGCAGCGGTAGCAAACAATGCACTCCGACATGTCGACGTGAATATAAGGATGTGAGTCGTCAAGCAAGTGCGGCTCAGACGATCCGGTGAAGTCGCTTTCGGATAATCCGTATGCTCGGGCGTAACGGTAGAACGGTTTCTCAGGAGTTTTTTGTAGACCATCCCCGGGATGATCCTGGGCCAACATCTTCAGAAGCATGCGCCGCTCATTCTCGAGCGCTGGAGTGTGAGTTGAGATCACCATCCCGTCCGTGAGCAATGTATTGCAGGCTGTGACGGGATGTGGCTTTCTCTCGATTTCGATCAGGCACATGCGACAACTGCCGATCGGTTTCAATCGTTCATCATGACAGAGCGTGGGAATATCGACACCAATACCGCGGCACGCTTTCAGGATCGAAACGCCTGGCTCAAACTCATGAACCTTTCCGTTAATGACAGCTTTCGTCAATTTCCGAACTTTCTCACTTTGTTAACTGAGTCGCTCCAGTCTTTGTCGCGCGACCAGCACCGGACATGGCGCTTGTCGTAAAACCCGATTAGTGTTTGAACCGACGAGCACCCCGAGAATAGAGCGCGCACCGCTAGCGCCCATGCAAATGAGGTCGATGTCGTGCTCCTTCGCATAGGTCAGGACCTCCTGGTATGCGTTACCACAGCTCACGGCGTTAACAACCTTGCACCAAAGAAATGCCTCCTTCGGTACGGCGGCTTGCAGTTGAAGGGCGGCGTTCTTGTAGCCGCTTTCGCTGCCCGCCTGGGCCCATGCAACTTCCGGTTGGTCACGTTCCTCCTTGCTGAGAACGTGAAGCAGATGCAACTCAGCCTGGTATTCCTGGGCCAGTGAAACGCCATACTTCAACGCGAGTTTTGAGTCGGCAGAGAAATCGTGCGCTACGAGGATCCGGTTGAGATCGACCTCACCGGTTGAGAAGCTGACCCATTCGCGTTCCTGTGGATGTGTTACCAGCACTGAACAGGGAGCGGTGCGGGATACTGTTTCGGCGGTCGAGCCAAGCAGTGCGGCCGCCCGAGGTCGACGGCGAGAACGCATTACGATCAAATCCACTTCGTGTTTCGCTGCCTCGCGTACGATGGTCTTTCCAACATCATCCACGTTCTCGGCGACCAAACCTTCCCAATTCAGCTCGGAAAAACTCTTCAAGCCAAGGTTTGGAGCGAGTGAGGCAATAAAGAGTGGAGTCGTTTCACCACCTTCGGCGTGGCCGTTATTAACTCCCGTCTCCTTGCAGTAGAGAACGAAAAGTTTCGCGTTGTAGGCGGATGACAGCGCCACCGCATAACGCAAGGCCTCATCGGACTCCGTCGTGAGGTCCGTTGGACAGAGAATTCTTTGAATAGCAATCATAAAAGCGCCTCCTTCACGAATCGGTTCGCAACGGTTGTGCCGAGCTAACGAGCTGATTTAACCCGAGTTCTGCAAAGGATGCGGGGCGGTCGCTGCGTAAAGTTCCCATTTTGCTGGGCGAAAGCCCGCAGCAAAACAAGTAAGTTCAAGTCGTCTACGACTTATCACCCTCAAATCTCATGAAGTTGGTCTTCTGGTTTGGGGGTATGACGCTTGCACCCTGAACAGATGTGAAGCAGCTTCTACAGCAACCGGAAATCGCTGAGGCAGTCTTCATTGCGCGTGAGCTCTCGAAGGCTTACCGCATGGGAGATGTCGACGTCCATGCTTTGAGATCCGTAAATCTGGAGCTCTACAAAGGTGAGCTGGTGGTATTGCTCGGTGCGTCAGGCAGCGGCAAGTCGACTCTGCTGAATATCCTCGGTGGTTTGGATGCTCCAACCAGTGGGAAAGTCTTTTACCGCGATCACAACCTCAGCATAGATGATGACGCAGAGTTAACCCGTTACCGTCGTGAGCACGTCGGATTTGTTTTTCAATTCTACAACCTGATCCCGAGCCTGACTGCGCTCGAGAACGTCGAGCTAGTTACAGACATCGCTGAGAATCCAATGCGCCCTGAGAAAGCCCTGCAACTCGTCGGGCTCGGGGACCGAATGCATCACTTTCCTGCTCAGCTTTCCGGTGGTGAGCAACAGCGAGTAGCGATTGCTCGTGCCGTAGCGAAACGTCCCGAGGTATTGCTCTGCGATGAACCAACCGGTGCACTCGACTATGCGACCGGGAAGTTGGTGCTCGAGGCGATTGAGCGAGTCAACCGGGAATTAGGAACCACGACAGCAATCATTACGCATAACGCCGCAATCGCCGACATGGCTGACCGCGTGCTGCGAATGCGCAGCGGTCAGATTGCCGAGGTGCGTCGCAACGAAAAGAAAGCCTCACCAAAGGATTTGGTCTGGTGAAGACGCTTGATCGAAAACTGATTCGCGAAGTTATTCACTTGCGGGGGCAGGTTCTAGCCATCACGCTCGTAGTGGCATGCGGAGTTGCTTCGTTTGTGGCAATGCGGAGCACGTATAACTCGTTGCTGACGTCGCAGCAGTCGTACTACGAAACCTATCGCTTTGCGGAAGTATTTGCGCAACTCAAACGCGCGCCCGATTCCATTGCGACTAGTATCAGTGAGATTCCGGGAGTGGGGACTGCGGAGTTTCGGGTGGTGGCAGACGTAACACTCGACGTGCCAGGGTTGAACGAACCCGCCAAAGGCAGAATCATTTCTATTCCAGAACAACGCCGGCCGATGCTGAATGAGCTCTATCTCAGGGATGGAAGATATGTTGAACCTGGACGGAGAGATGAAGTTCTTATCAGCGGTGCGTTTGCGACCGCCAACAGTTTGAATCCAGGAAGTACTTTGTCGGCAGTCATAAACGGCAAATGGCAAAAGCTGCAAATCGTCGGTGTCGCGCTCTCGCCTGAGTACGTTTACGAGATCAGAAGCGGAGAGATGTTTCCCGACAATCGGCGGTCTGGCGTGCTCTGGATGAGTCGTGAAGCGCTTGGTCCAGCGTTCAACATGAAAGGCGCGTTCAATGATGTTGCTCTCACCCTCGCGCCTGGCGCAGTTGAAGCAGACGTAATCCAGCGACTGGACAATCTGCTTGCAAGGTACGGAGGTCTGGGTGCCTATAACCGCGCCGATCAGGTCTCTAATCATTTTCTCTCAAACGAGATTGGTGAACTGCAGGTAACCGGCACCTTTATTCCCGGAATTTTCCTCGCGGTCACTGCCTTTCTGATACACCTCGTCATGTCGCGCATGGTCGCCACACAACGACAGGAGATCGGAGTGCTAAAGGCATTCGGCTACGGAAACTACTCGATCGGTTTTCATTATTTGAAGCTTGCGTTTGTGGTTGTGCTGGGTGGGATTGCACTCGGAATTGGCGTGGGCTGGTATTTCGGTCTGAAGATCACCGAACTCTACATGGAGTTTTTCAGGTTTCCGGTGCTGGTCTATCAACCTGGTCCATTGGTCATCACCAGCGCGGTACTAATCAGTCTGGGTTCGGCAGCGATCGGAGCGCTGGCCGCTGTCAGACGCGCAGTTGGACTGCCGCCAGCCGAAGCAATGCGTCCTGAGCCGCCGGCTCGGTTCCGTGCAGGCTTCATTGAGCGTCTCGGTTTTCATCGACTCGTCCCCACCTCCGTGCGGATCATTCTGCGCAATCTGGAGAGACGACCCGCAAAGGCAATGGTGTCGATCTTCGGTATCGCCCTCGCAGTGAGTTTGCTGGTGGTTGGGTTCTTCCTTTACTTCGACACTATCGAGCGGATCGTCGAGGTCCAGTTTGACGCAGTCCAACGCGAGGACGTCTCGGTTACTTTCCATGAACCACGGCCGGCCAACGTTAAATACGATCTGGCTCATCTGCCGGGCGTGATTCGCGTTGAATCCTACCGCACGGTTCCGGCGAGGCTTCGATTTGCACACCGAACGCGCCGCACCGCCTTGCTTGGATTGGAAAGTGCAGCTGATCTGCGTCGAGTAGTCGACAAGGATTTTGAGCCCGTCAGGGTCCCGCCAGATGGTCTGTTGCTAACGTCTCAACTGGCGGAGATTCTAGGTGTCAGGCCGGGTCAAAGTGTCACTGTTGAAGTTCTCGAAGGAGCGCGGCCCGTGCGCGACGTTGTTGTAGCCGGAACCGTGGATGAATTGGTTGGACTATCCGCCTACATGGACCAGCGCGCCTTGAACCGATTGATGCAGGAAGGGCAGACAAGCAGTGGCGGGTTTCTGATGGTGGAGTCTCCACGCATTCCAGAGTTATATGCGCAGTTGAAACAGACGCCGGCGATCAGTTCGGTTTCGATTCCCGAAGCTGCTTTAGCCAGCTTCAACGACACTATTGCCAGGACTATCAATGTCTCAACGGTGGTCCTGATCGCCTTTGCCGTAATCATCGCTTTCGGAATGGTCTACAACGGCGCGCGCATTGCGCTCTCTGAGCGCGGCCATGAGCTTGCTTCACTGCGCGTGCTTGGCTTCACCCGCGGTGAGATTGGCTTCATGTTGCTGGGCGAGCAGGCAATTCTCACCATGATTGCGATCCCGGTCGGATTCGCGTTGGGGTATGGAATCGCTGGGCTGATCACCGTCGCCATTGATACCGAGTTGATCCGATTTCCACTTTTTATCAGCGCCAGGACTTACGCTTTGGCTTTTCTGGTGGTAGCCGGATCAGCTTTTCTTTCGGGTTACCTGGTGCGATGGCGGCTGCGGCATCTGGATCTGGTCGCTGTCTTGAAGACCCGGGAGTGAAATGTCATGAAACGAATCTTAAGCACGATCCTGTTATTACTGGTTGCCGCAGTCGTCCTGGGGCTGTTGACGATGTGGCTGGTTCCCACGCCAACGAAAGTCGATGTGGCTGCAGTTTCGCGCGAGGCGATGACCGTTACCGTTGATGGTGAAGGGAAGACTCGCGTACGTGACCGCTATATGGTTGCTGCGCCGGTAGTCGGGCGTTTGCGACGCATCGCTCTCCGTCGCGGTGACGTGGTAAAGAGCGGACAACTGATCGCTCAGATCGATCCTTTGCCGTTGAGCCCGCTCGATCCGCGACAACGCGCGGAAGCAGTTGCTCGCGTTAACGCAGCGGAGGATGCCAAACGCGAAATCGATCGAATGATCGAACGTAACAAAGCGACCTACGACCAGGCGCGACGCGAATTGGAGCGTTCCGAGGTTTTGGTGCGGGACGGTTATGCATCGCGGCAGGAATTGGAAAGGTCACAAACTGCGGTATCGACCAGCTTGCGAGAGTATGAAGCGGCGCGATCGAGAGCCGAGAGTGCAGCACATGAGGTTGAGGTGGCGCGGGCCGCGCTGTTGGCGCGTAACCAAAGTTCTCCAGCAGTGGCTGTGAAGGTTCACGCACCAACGGATGGAAGAGTTTTAAGAGTTGTCGAAGAGAGCGAACGTGTCGTAATTGCGGGTGCGCCGTTGGTCGAAGTGAGCAATCCTTCAAAGCTCGAGGTCGTGATCGAGCTTCTGTCGACAGACGCGGTCAAGGTTAGCCCAGGAGCAAAGGTTTTCATTGAGGCATGGGGTGGGCCGGAAGCGCTTGAGGCACGAGTAAGGTTGATCGAGCCCGCGGCATTCACGAAGGTCTCTGCGTTGGGAATCGAAGAGCAGCGCGTAAATGTGATTGCGGATCTCACGGCGCCATCGAGTGTACTGGGCGATGGTTATCGCGTTGAGGGGCGTATCGTCGTGTGGCACTCAGACAATGTGTTGCAGGTTCCTGTTAGCGCACTCTTTCGAAATGGCGATGTTTGGAGTCTGTTTGTTGTTCAAGATGGGCGAGCACGTTTACGCCAGGTTGAAGTTGGCCGGCGCACACCAATAACAGCGGAAATCAAAAGCGGCGTGGAGGCAGACGAAGAAGTGATCGTTCACCCAGCTAACGAAATCACTGATGGCATTCGCGTGGAGCCGCGCAGGCAGGAGTACCACATTCTAAGTATCACTCTCACACCGGAGGGAAAGGAGTTGAAATGAGAGTAAGTCCACTGACAAAAACGATAATCGGTTTGACGGCGGCTGGCGCAGCTTACGTTTTGGTTCAAAAGAAAAGAAATGACGCGTTCATTGAGGTTGCGCATCCGGTCGAAATACATGGCTTTGTCAGCAGCGGTTATGAGGCGGTACGGGAGGCGTTCGCCGGGAATTTCGCCAAACGACACGAATTGGGTGCGGCTTGTTGTGTCTATCACAGGGGCGAGAAGGTAGTTGATTTGTGGGGCGGTGTGCGGAACGAGGCGACGGGCGATCCCTGGGAAGAAGACACGATGGTTATTGTTCACTCCACCACCAAGGGCCTGGCCGCGATGACTTTGGCGCTGGCCCATTCGCGCGGTTGGCTCGATTACGACGCGCCGGTGTGTAAATACTGGCCGGAGTTTGCCCAGAATGGAAAAGAAAATATTACCGTGCGGCAGTTGCTTGCTCATCAGGCCGGGCTGTTTGCGTTCGATGAAAAGGTTGACAGAAACGTAGTCGCCGACTTAGACCGATTGGCCGGCGTGATGGCTCGACAGAAACCGGAGTGGGAACCGGGAACGCGGCAGGCTTATCACGCCATCACTCTCGGATTTTACGAAAGCGAATTACTACGGCGGATTGATCCAAAGCACCGCAGCCTCGGACAGTTCTTCCAGGACGAAATTGCATCACCGCTGAACTTGGACTTCTATATTCGTTTACCGGAATCAATCCCCGATTCCAGGTTGGCAAAGCTTAAGAATGCCAGTCTGTTTGAGATGCTGCGCGGTTTCCCGATTCGCCTGACATTGGCATTGTGGAATCCTAATTCAAACTTTTACAGGTCGCTCATCAAGAATCCGGGGGCCGCGATATCAGTCGACGAGCAACACATCTATGCCCGCAACCTCGAAGTGCCGTCGGGCGGAGGAGTGGGTACGGCGCGAGCCATTGCGCATGCTTACAGCGTTTTTGCTACGGGAGGAAAGGAACTAGGACTGCGTCCCGAGACACTAAGGGAGTTGACGGCGCCGGCAATCCCATCGACGCACGGCTTTTACGACGAGTGTATAAAAGGCGAGGCGGAATTTTCGCTTGGTTTCATGAAAACCTGTGCGGGGTTTTCGTTTGGAAATCCAGGCTCGTTCGGCGCGCCCGGAGCGGGCGGCTCGATCGGTTTCGCCGACCCTCAAGCCCAGATCGGCTACGCCTACGTTACGAACCGGATGGGCGTAATGATGGGCGGCGATCCACGAGACGTGGCATTGAGAGACGCGTTTTATACCGCGACGCCGGCAGCGGATTAGTCGGCAACGTCTCAGGGCACGTGGTTTCCAGTTTCATTAAAAGTAACCCTCCTTTGGCTTTGCACAAAAAGTCATTTGGACCGCTCTTCGCTCCGGCTTCGCCGCCCGATGTGAGGCAAGGCTATGCCTTGCCGGTAGAGCCCTCTTGGTATCGAGGGCTATGCCCTCGGTTCGGGCT
>Ga0134121_10000386_pt1 | contig 51405 bp, 54 predicted proteins | sample KB301_FD_96463 | JGI IMG/M metagenome (GOLD analysis project Ga0134121, IMG submission 96463) | Terrestrial soil microbial communities without Nitrogen fertilizer from Kellogg Biological Station, Michigan, USA - KB3-0-1 | ecosystem: Environmental > Terrestrial > Soil > Unclassified ...
GCGGCCGCGTCGTTGGCGCTCGGCAGCATCACCGCCTGGAGCAGGTCGTGGACGTCCATCCGCTCGCCGGCGCGCAGGCCGATCTGCGACTCCAGCGGCGTCGCCGCGTACGGCGGCGCGGTGCAGACGTGCGTGAGCTCGAGCGAGGAGACCGTCAGCAGCGCGGTCATCATCTTCGTCGTGCTCGCGATCAGCCGCTCGTGGCCAGCGTCCTTGCCCATCACGGGCTGACCGGTCGAGGCCTCGAAGACCGCCGCGGACGGGGCGGAGATCGCCGGCGATGGCGGCGAGGCGCCGCCCGCCAGCGCAGCCGGCAGCAGCAGGGCGGCGAGGACGAGCGCCGACGGCAGCGCAGCGCGTGCGCTCACGGCCTCAGCTTCAGGCGTTCGCCGACGCGCAGTGCCTGCGGGTCGGCGTCGGGGTTCAATCGCTCGAGCGTGTCCACGGTCACGCCGGTCCGGACGGCGATCGCGGTGAGGCTGTCACCGGTCTTCACGACGTAAGCCTGACGCTTCGGCTTCGCCGGCGTCGTGTGCGTCACGTCCACGGAATGCGTGGGCCGTGCGGGCGAGGGGTCGTTGGACGTGGTGGACAGGACGACGACGAGGATCACCCCGACGATGGCCACCATCAGCGCGAGCGGTGCGAGGAAGCGCGCGAGACTCCTGTCGGCCATCGCTCGCCATCCTAACCTCGCCGGCGCCGGCCCCACTCCGGTTCCGACCGGAGTGGGACCGTCGAATGCGACTAGCTCTTGACGGCCTTCTTGAGCCCCGACCCGGCCGTGAAGCGCGGCACCTTGGAGGCGGGGATGTGGATGCGCTCGCCCGTGCTCGGGTTGCGTCCCTCGCGGGCGCCGCGCGCGGCGACGTGGAACTTGCCGAAGCCGGAGAACGTCACCTCGCTGCCGCGCTTGAGCGCGTCCTCGATCGTCTGGAGGACCGCGTCGACCGCGTCTCCGGCGTCCTTCTTGCTCAGGCCGCTGTTGGCGGCAACCTGGTCGACGAACTCGGATTTCGTCACGTTGATCCTCCTTCGAGGGTCGGGGAAGCGCCGAAGCTAACAAGCCTGGCGGACGGGAACAACGCGGTATTCCCTTTTAGGACGGGGAAAATCGCGATTTCTGGCCGACGCAGGCGGCTCAGCCGGCGCCGGAAAGGTCGCCGAGCACCGTCTCGACGTCGTGCGCGAGCAGCGGCAGGAGCGCCAAATCGCCCGCCACGACGGCGATTGCGAGCCCTGTGACGGCCCGTGCGCACACGAGCGCCTCTGCGCCGGAGCGCTCGATCCGCACCACGGGGCCCCCGTCGCTGCCGGCAAGCGCCGACTGCACCAGATCGGCCAATCGCCCGTCGCCGGCGAGCAGCTCGCCGTCCGCGTCGAGCACGACCGCGGCGCGCACGTCGAGCGACAGCTCGCGCAGATAGGCAAGCGCCAGCGCGGGCGTGAGGGGGCTCGCCGGGATGGAATCCGCCATCAGCGCGACAATACGCGAGTGCCGCTCCAACGCATCGCCTGGCTGGCCACCGTCGGCCTCTGCCTGATCGGCGTGATCCTGCTGCTCGCCAGCGGCTACTCGGGCTACGCGGGCGTGACGCTGGCGGTCGCCTGCTCGGCCGCGATCAACCTTCGCTGACGCCGCCGGGCGGCGAGAGCTCGGTCCCGGGGCGCACGCGGTCCTCCGGCTCCAGGTGGATCAGCACGTCGGCGCCCTGAAGGCGCGCGGCGATCGCGTCCTGGATCGCATGCGCGATCGCATGCGCCTCCTCGAGCGTCGTGCCGGCGCGGAACTGCAGGTGGAGGTCGACGTAGCGGCGCGAGCCGCCGCGACGCGTGCGCAGCTTGTGGTACCCGACGACGCCGCGGTCGCCGAAGGCGACGACCGCGGCACGGATCGCCTCGCGCTCCTCGGCCGGCAGCGCCTCGTCGACGAGCACGCGCGAGGAGCCCGAGATCAGCCGCACCCCGGCGGTCACGATAGCCCCGGCGACGCCCAGCGCGACGACCGGGTCGAGCCAGTCCGCGCCGGTGACCTGCACGAGCACCAGCCCGCCGAGCACCGCCAGCGACGTGAACGCATCGGTGCGCAGGTGCGCCGCGTCGCCGGCGAGCGCGGGCGACTCGGTCTCGCGCGCGGCGCGTGCGATGTAGGCGGAGACGAGCAGGTTCGCGACCGTCGAGACGCCGACGACGGCGATGCCGAAGCCGAGCCGCTCGATGTGGCCGTGACCGAGCAGGCGCCGCACCGACTCGAAGACGATCACGCCCGAGCCGGCCAGGACCAGCAGGCCCTCGATCGCGGCCGCGAGGTTCTCGATCTTGTCGTGCCCGTAGCGGTGCGATTCGTCGGCCGGCTCACCCGCCTTGCGCACGGAGACGTACGCGATCACCGAGGCGATCAGATCGATCCCCGAGTGGATCGCCTCGGTCACGATCGCGACCGACCCGGTGACCGCTCCGGCCACCAGCTTGAGCAGGATCAGCGTCGTGTTGGAGCCGATCGAGAGTCCCGCCGCACGCCGCTTGCGGCGCGCCGCCCCTTCGCCGTGGATCGGATCGGACGCGCCGGTCATCCCGAGCGCCAGGCGAGCAGCGCGCGCACGGCGCGGCCGCGGTGGCTGATCGCGTCCTTCTCGGCGTCGTCGAGCTCGGCCATCGTGCGGGCGCTCGCGTCGTCGTCGGGCAGGAACGCCGGGTCGTAGCCGAAGCCGCCCGCGCCGCTCGGGCGCGCCGCGAGGGTGCCGGTGCAGCGGCCCTCGAACAGGCGCTCCTCGCCGCTGGCCGGATCGACGTAGGCGAGCGCGCAGACGTAGGCGAGCGCGCTGCCCGCCGGTGCCTCGGCGAGCAGCTTCGCGAGGTTCTCCGCATCGCTCGCGGCGGGCCCGGCGTAGCGCGCGGAGCGCACGCCCGGACGTCCGCCGAGCGCGGCCGCCTCGATGCCGGAGTCGTCGGCGATCGCGGGGCGTCCGGTCGCGCGCGCCGCGGCGCGCGCCTTGCCGAGCGCGTTGGCGGCGAACGTCTCGCCGTCCTCGGGCGGCAGCACGACGTCCTCAGGCAGCGGGTCCACGCCCTCCGGCGCCGTGAGGCGCGAGAACTCGCGCAGCTTGTGGGCGTTGCGGGTCGCGAGCAGCAGCCGCGTCATCGCGCCGTCGCGGCGACGGCGGCATCCTGGGCCGCCCGCAGCTCGGCGATGCCGGCGGCCGCGAGCGCCAGCAGATCGTCGAGGTGCGCGCGCGAGAGCGGCGTGCGCTCGGCCGTCGCCTGCACCTCGACGAGCCCGCCGTCGCCCGTCATGACGACGTTCGCGTCGACCTCGGCGGTCGAGTCCTCGGGGTAGTCGAGGTCGAGCAGCGGCACGCCCTCGACGATCCCGGCGGAGACGGCCGCGACGGCGCCGGTGAGCGGGACCGCGTCGAGCTTGCCCTCGGTCACGAGCCGCTCGCAGGCGAGCCGCAGCGCGACCCAGCCGCCGGTGATCGACGCGCAGCGCGTACCGCCGTCGGCCTGGAGCACATCGCAGTCGACGTAGATCGTGCGCTCGCCGAGCGCCTCGAAGTCGACGATCCCGCGCAGCGAGCGGCCGATCAGGCGCTGGATCTCGACCGTGCGCCCGTCGGCGCGGCCCTTGGTGACGTCGCGCTGCTTGCGCTGACCGGTGGAGGCGGGGAGCATCCCGTACTCGGCCGTGACCCAGCCGCGGCCCTTGCCGACCATCCAGCGCGGCACGCTCTCCTCGACGGAGGCGGTGCAGATGACGCGCGTCTCGCCGGCCGAGATCAGCGCCGAGCCGGTCGCGCTGCGGACGAAGCCGGGCTCGATCTCGAGCGGGCGCAGCTCGTGCGGCGCCCGCCCGTAGCTGCGCTCCGTCATGCCGCGGCCTCCAGGGATCTCAAGACGATCCGCTCGACCTCGCCGAGCGGCATCTGCAGGAAGCGCGTGCCGAGCGCGCGGAAGGTCTCGACGTCGCCGGTGCAGAGGAAGCGGTAGGCGCCCTCGCCCTCGCGCGCGCTCAACAGGCCGCGGGCGTCGAGCGCGCGCTCGACGTTGCGCACCACGCCCGCGCCGCACGTGACCAGGCGCACGCCGCGCCCGAGCATCCGCTGCAGCATCGGCGCGACGAGCGGATAGTGCGTGCTGCCGAGGATCACGGTGTCGACCTCGGCCGTGCGCAGCGGCAGCGTGTAGCGGCGCACCGTCTCGACGACGCGCTCGTCGAACGGGAAGCCGCTCTGGATGATCGGCGCGAGGTCGGGGCAGGCGACGCTCTCGAGGTGCGCGCCGCCGTCGTGGGCGCCGATCGCCGCCGCGAAGGCTCCGCTGGCCACGGTCGCCGGCGTCGCCAGCAGGCCGATGCGACCGCTCGCACTCGCCTCCACCGCGAGCTCCGCCGCGGGCGCGACCACGCCGAGCACGTCGACGCCGCTGCCGGCGAGGTGGCGCTCCAGCAGCGGCAGCGCGGTCGCGGTCGCCGACCCGCAGGCGACGACGAGCAGCTTCGCGCCCGTCGCGAGCAGGTGCTCGGCGATCTCGAGCGCGTAGGTGCGCAGTTGCTCGGGCGTCTTGTCGCCGTAGGGAAAGCGCGCGGTGTCGCCGAGATAGACGAAGTCCTCGCCGGGCAGCGAGACGAGCAGCTCGTGCAGGACCGTGAGGCCGCCGACGCCGGAGTCGAAGACGGCGATCGGGCGCTCGGCGGCGGCGCGGTCGGGCGCGGGCATCGCGAAATGGTCGCACGAAGCCCGGCCACCCGACCGCGCGGCGCCTACTTGATCGACGTGAGCGCGTTGCGGATCTGCTTGACGATCGTCTCCGCGATCTGCCCGGTGCCGAACTTCGTGCCCTTCGTGGCGGCGACGACGCCCGCGAGCAGCGCCGCCACGAGCAGGATCAGGGCGACGTACTCCACCGTCCCCTGCCCGTGCTCGCCGCGCAGGCAGCGGGCGTGGATCAGTCCCATCAGGCGATATGGCATCCGTTCCTCCTCGTTCGCTGGACATGCGAGCGAGTCTGCGGCGCGGGCCTGTTCCGTCTCCAGACGCATTCGCGACAAAACACGCGCGGAGATACCCTGCGCGAGCCGATGCGGGCCCTCGTCGTCACGAACATGCACCCGACGGCGGCGCGACCGGCGCTCGGCCGCTTCGTGCACGACCAGGTCGAGGCGCTGCGACGGATCGACGGCGTCGACGTGGAGCTGTTCGCGTTCCCGCCCGGCCTGCGCTCCTACCCGCGCGCCGCGCGCGAGCTGCGGCGCCGCTATCGGCGCGAGCGCTTCGACGTGATCCACGCGCACTTCGGGTTGACCGCGTGGCCCGCGCTCGCGCTGCGCGGCGCGCCGCACGTCGTCACCTTCCACGGGACCGACCTGGCGCATCCGCGCTCGCAGCGGCTGAGCCGTGCCGCGCTGCCGTTCGTCTCGCTGGCGGCGGCGGTCTCCGCCGCGCTCGCGCGCCAGGTGCCGGGCGCCGGCGTGCGGCGGCGCGTGGCGGTGCTGCCGTGCGGCGTCGACACGGCGCGCTTCCGGCCGCTCCCGCGCGCCGAGGCGCGCGCGCGGCTGGGCCTCGATCCGGCTGCGCCGCTGCTGCTGTTCCCCGCCGATCCGGCGCGCGCCGAGAAGCGCTGGGATCGCGCGCGCGAGCTGGCCGGCGACGTCGAGCTGCGAGCGCTCGGCGACGTTCACCCCGACGAGGTGCCCCTCTGGGTCAACGCGGCCAACGCCGTGCTGATCCCGTCCGAACGCGAGGGCTTCGGGCTCGCCGTGCTGGAGGCGCTCGCGTGCGACGTGCCGGTGCTCGCCACAGCGGTCGGGATCGCCCCGCTCGCGCTGCAGGGAGTCGCGGGCACGCATTGCGGGCCCTTCGACGCGGTCGCCTGGCGTGCGGCGCTCGCCCCTCATCTCGCCGCCGCCGACCCGCGGATCGTCGGGCGCCGGCACGCAATGCTCTTCTCCGCAGAGCGAATGGCCGCGCGGGTCGCAGTCGCCTGGCGGGCGCTCGCCGGTGACGGCGGCGAGAGCGCCGCAGAGCGCGGGTATACTCGCGGCCGGTGACCGACGCGACCGAGCCGCCCACCCTGGGAGACGGCCAGGCGACGGCGCCGCTGCCCGCGGCCGTTCCTGCCCCCCCGGCCTCCGCTCCCGCCCCGACGGAGGCTGCGACGCCCATCGCCCCCGTGGCGCCGGCGACCCCTGTCGCCGCGCCGCCTCCCGCTCCCGCTCCGGCGCGCCCCGGCTTCCGCGAGCGCGGGCGCATGCGCCGGCGGCTGCGCTATCTGCGCAAGCTGCGCGAGCTGCAGGCGCGCGATCTCGGCGGCCTCGTCTTCGACCTGCGCCGTTTCGAGCGCAAGCGCGACGACCTCGTGACGCAGAAGCTCGACCAGATTCGCGCGTGCGACGACGAGCTGCGGGCGCTGGAGATCGCGCTCGACGAGCGGCGCGTCCTGCGCGACGTGCGCGAGCCGGGAATCGGCGGGACCTGCCCCCGCTGCTTCGCGATCCACGGCAGCACCGACCGCTTCTGCGCCAGCTGCGGTGCCGCGCTCGGCGGCGCGGTGCAGGGTCCGGCGCAGGTCGCGCCCTCGGCGCCCGCGGCTCCGGCGCCTGCCCCGGCACCGGCAGCCCCCGCGGCCACGGCTCCGTTGCCCGTCACGCCGCCGCCCGCGCCCGACGCCCCCGCGCAGTGAGCGGCGTCCTGCCGGCGCACGCCGCGCCGGGCGAGCTGCTGTGCCCGCGCTGCGGACACTCGCTGCGCGACGGGCAGGCGTGGTGCCTGGAATGCGGCCTCGCCGCGCGGACGCGGATCCACCCGCCGCCGAGCCCGCGCGGCCCGGTCGCGCTCGTGCTCGTCGTGCTCGCGCTGCTCGCCGCGGGGATCGCGGTCGGGCTCGTCACGCTGCTGGACACGAGCGCGCCGACGCCCGCGGCGACGACCGTGACGGTGCCGGCCACGAGCAGCACCCCGGCGACGATCACGGCGCCGACCGCCACGACGCCGGCGATCCCCACGACCCCGCTCGCGACGATCCCGACCACGACCGCGCCCCCGACGACGATCCCCACCGTGCCGGGCACCGCGACGACGCCCGGCAGCACGACCCCCTCGCGCACCTTCACGGTTCCGGGCACGCACATCGTGATCCCGATCCCGGCCAGCAGCCGCTGACGCCGAACTGCGGCGCTAAGACCCCGCATACGGTGCCAAATCGACCGCAGTTCGGTCAGCGTGTAAGCGCCGGCCAGTGGGCGGCGATCCGCTCGGCGGCGGCGCGGGCCTCGGGCGTGACGCCCACGTCGATCGGCGGAGGCGTGTCGAGGCCTGTGAGGACGCGCAGCGTCGCCGCCGTCGAGGCGGCGAGCGCGCGCAGGTCGTAGCCGCCCTCGAGCACGGCCCCGACCGGCGCCCCCAGCTCGGCGCCGAGCTCCCGAATCACGCCCGCCATCCCCGCGAAGCCGGCCTCGGTGACGCGCATGCTCGCGAGCGGGTCGTCGCGGTGGGCGTCGAAGCCGGCGGAGATGAGGATCAGCTGCGGCGCGTAGGCGCGCGCGAGCGGCGCGACGACGTGCTCGAGCAGCGACAGGTAGTCCGCATCTCCCGCGCCGGCGGCGAGCGGGACGTTCACGGTGTAGCCGGCACCTGCTCCGCTCCCGACGTCGCTCGCCGGACCCGTGCCGGGATACAGCGGCCACTCGTGCAGCGAGACGAACAGCACCTCCGGCGTCGCGTGGAAGATCGCGTTCGTGCCGTTGCCGTGGTGGACGTCCCAGTCGAGCACGAGCACGCGCTCGAGGCCGTGCGCGTCGAGCGCGTGGCGCGCCGCGACGGCGACATTGTCGAACAGGCAGAAGCCCATCGCGCGCGCAGGCTCGGCGTGGTGGCCGGGCGGGCGCAGCGCACTCATGCCCGTCGCCGCCTCGCCGCTCAGCAGCAGGTCGACGAGCGCGACCGCCCCGCCGGCGGCGTGCAGCGCGGCCTCGTAGGAGTCCGGCGAGACGACGGTGTCGGCGTCGATCGGACCGCCGCCCGCGGCGCAGAGCTCGTCGATCGCGCGCACGTGACGGACGGGGTGGATCGCCGTGAGTGTCTCGGCGGAGACGCACGGCGCCTCGATCCGCGTCATCCCCAGCCAGTCGTGGCGCTCGAGCTCGGCCTCGATCGCGACGATGCGCGCAGCCCGCTCCGGATGTGTGCCGGTCTCGTGCGCGAGCGAGAGCGGGTGATGGAGATAGACGGCCGCTGCCATCCGAGTACGGTACTGGCCCCCATGGACCCCGCCCCCGCGATCGAGGCCGAGCTCGCCGTCGTCGGCGCCGGCGCCGCCGGCCTCAATGCGGCGCTCGTCGCGGCGGACGCGGGAGCGCACGTGACGCTCGTCTCCGCCACCCCGCTCGCCGAGTCCGCCAGCTACTGGGCGCAGGGCGGGCTCGCCGCCGCGCTCGCGCTCGACGACAGCCGCGAGCGCCACCTCGAGGACACGCTGCGGGTCGGGCGGGGCATGGTGCGGCGCAGCGCCGCCGAGGTGCTGACGACCGAGGCGCCCGCGGTCGTGCGCGAGCTCGAGCGCCGCGGCGTGCGCTTCGACGCCGACCGCCGCGGCCGCCTCGCGCTCGGGATGGAGGGCGGCCACTCGGCCCGGCGCATCGTGCACGCCGGCGGTGCGGCCACCGGCCGACGCATCACCCGCCAGCTGTCCGCGCTCGTCGCCGCCCATGAGCGGATCGACGTGCTCGAGGACTGCCGTGCCGTCGGCGTGCTCACGACCGCGGGCCGCTGCACCGGCCTGCGCCTCCACGACGGACGGCTCGTCGGCGCGCGCGCGGTCCTGCTCGCGACCGGCGGCGCCGCAGCGCTGTGGGCGCGCACGACGAACCCGGCGGGGTCGATCGGGGCCGGCATGCTGCTCGCCCATCTCGCGGGGGCCGCGCTCGCCGACCTCGAGATGGCGCAGTTCCATCCGACCGCGGTCGCGGTCGCGGGCGGCGCCGACGGCTTCCTCGTCACGGAGGCGGTGCGCGGCGAGGGCGCGCTGCTGCTGGACGCGGACGGCGAGCGCTTCGTCGACGAGCTCGCCGGGCGCGACGAGGTCGCGCGCGCCGTCGCGCAGCGGATGCACGACACCGGCGCGACGTCCGTCGGGCTCGACATGCGCGCGGTCGACCCGGCGCTGTTCCCGAACGTCGTCTCGGTGCTGCGCAGAGCGGGGATCGACCCCGCGCACGACCTCGTTCCGGTCGCGCCGGCGGCGCACTACGTCATGGGCGGGATCGCGACCGACCTCGAAGGGCGCGCCACGCTGCCGGGCCTCTACGCCGTCGGCGAGTGTGCGTGCACGGGGCTGCACGGCGCGAACCGGCTGGCGTCGAACTCGCTCAGCGAATGCTTCGTCTTCGGCCGCCGCGCGGCGCTCGCCGCACTCGACGAGCCATCGCCCGGCTCGGTGCAGGAGGCGGCACGCTCAACCCCGCCGGTCCCGCGCCCCACGCTGCCCGAGGCGAGCCGCATCGCGCTGTGGGAGCACGCGGGGATCGAGCGCGACGCCGTCGGCCTGCGCCCGCTGCTCGACGATCCGCATCCGCTCGTGCGGCTGATCGCCGCGTGCGCGCTCGCACGCGAGGAGAGCCGCGGGGCGCACCACCGCAGCGACTTTCCCGACGTCGACCCGACGCTCGACGAGCAGCACACCGTCGTGCGCGACGAGCGCGATCCGACGCTCGAGTTCTGGGCCTGACGCTCTTTCACCGCTGATTAGTCGAATGGCGGCGCGTCGCGTTCCCGCACAAACGAACGCAGGCGTTTCGACTTAACACGGAGTTAATGCTGAGGCGGCCTGAGCTTCACACCACGGCGAGATACTGCGGCCGCTCACGGGGAGCACGGGGACCAGAGAAGGAGAGGGAAGGGCCGTCATGTATCGCTTCAGCCGGGCGATCTACCGCGAGCTTGCGGCAGAAATCGTCGAGACGTCAACCGCAGCGGGGGGCACGACGAACCATGAGCGTGTGCTGCGGGCATGCGAGGCCGCGATCGAGCGGCTCGCCACAGATCGCCACTACTTCGCGCGACCGGCGCGCACACTGTTCAACGACATCCGGCCGTACTTCCCGATGTCGGCGCAGGCGCGGATATACCACGTGATCGACCGCTACATCGCCTGCGCGGACGAGTTCCTCGCGCGCCAGCCGATGACCGGCTACGACCTCGCCGGCAACCCGCTGCAGTGTCGCGCGACGACGCGCAAGGGCACGCCGTGCCAGCGCATGCCGCTGCCGCACAACGGCTACTGCCCCTCCCACCAGCACCTCGCGGAGACCGAGGAATTGGCAGAGGTGGCGCGGGAATTGGCTGCGGCGTAGCCGAGCCATTAGCTTCCCCGAGGAATGTTGCTCGGGGTCGACGTCGGCGGGACGTTCACGGATGCTGTGCTCGTCGCGGACGGCAAGGTCGTCACGGCGAAGGCGCCGACGACGCCGGGGGATCAGTCGGAGGGTGTGATGACGGCGGTCGCGGCCGTGCTCGAGCGCGCGGGGCGGCGCGCCGAGGAGGTCACCGCGTTCGCGCACGGCATGACGGTGGCGACGAACGCCCTGCTGGAGGGTCGTGCCGCGCGCACCGCGCTCGTCGCGACGGAGGGCTTCACCGACGTCGTTGCGCTCGGCCGCCAGGCGCGCGCCGACCTCTACCGCCTCTGCGCGGCCCATCCCGCACCGCTCGTCCCCGACGAGCTGCGCTTCCCCGCGCCGGAGCGGATGACGCCCGACGGGCCGCTGCGCCCGCTCGACGCCAATGCGGCCGAGGCGCTCGCGAGCACCGTCGCCGAGGCCGAGCCGGAGGCGGTCGCCGTCGTGCTGCTGCACGCCTACCGCCATCCCGCGCACGAGCGCGCCGCCGGCGCGGCGCTCGCAGCGGCGCTCCCCGGCGTGCACGTCTCGCTCTCGCACGAGGTCGTCGGCACCTTCCGCGAGTACGAGCGCGCCGCGACGACGGAGATCGACGCAGCGCTCTCCCCGCTGCTCGGCCGCTATCTGCGGCGGCTCGCCGAGCGCGCCCGCGAGGCCGGCCTCCCGGAGCCGGCGATCATGCAGTCCAACGGCGGCCTGATCGACGTCGCGAGCGCCGCGCGCCACGCGGCGTGGACGGTGCTGTCCGGCCCGGCCGGCGGCGCGGCGGGCGCGGCGTTCGCGGCGCGGGCAGCCGGGATCGAGCGCGCGCTCTGCCTCGACATGGGCGGCACGTCGTGCGACGTCTGCGTCGTGCACGACGGGGCGGTCGGCGAGACGGGCGGCGGCGAGATCGCCGGGCGCCCGATCGCGCTGCCGATGCTCGACGTCCACACCGTCGGCGCGGGCGGAGGCTCGATCGCCTGGCGCGACGCGGGCGGCGCGCTGCGCGTCGGCCCGCGCTCGGCGGGCGCCGTCCCGGGCCCCGCCTGCTACGGCCGCGGCGGCAGCGAGCCGACGGTCACCGACGCCAACCTGCTGCTCGGCCACCTCTCCCCCGACGCTCCCCTGGCCGGCGGGGTCGCGCTGGACCGCTCGGCGGCAGAGCGCGCGATCCGTCAGCTTGCTGACACGCTCGAGCTCGAGCCGCGCGCATGCGCGGAGGGAATCGTGCGCGTCGCCAACGCCGAGATGACGCGCGCGCTGCGGCTCGTCACGGTCGAGCGCGGGATCGACCCGCGCGACCATGCGCTGCTGGCCTTCGGCGGCGCCGGACCGCTGCACGCGTGCGCGATCGCTGACGAGCTGGGCATCGCCCGCGTGCTCGTGCCGCGCGCCTCGGGTGTGCTGGCGGCGCTCGGGCTGGTGGTCGCGCCGCGGCGCCGCGACGCGCAGCGGACCGTCCTGCGCGCCGGGGAGACCTTGACGGCGGAGGCGGTCGCCGCCGACGTCGCGGAGCTCGCGCAGGCGGCGCGCGCGGCGCTCGGCGCGCCGGAGGCGGAGCTGGCGACGACGTTCGAGCTGCGCTATCGCGGCCAGGCGTTCGAGCTCGCGATCGAGGCCGCGCCGGACGCGACGCCCACGCTGCTGCGGACCGCGTTCGAGGCGGCGCATGCCGAGCGCTACGGCTACTGCGACCCCGAGCAGGAGGTCGAGCTCGTGACCGTGCGCGTGAGCGCGAGCGTCTCCGCGCCGCCGCTCGCCGCCGCGGCGCCCACCGCAGCGGCGCCGGAGGAGCTCGTCGGGCCGACGGTGCACGCGCTGCCGGAGTCGACCGTGCTCGTCCCCGCGGGCTGGCGCGGCACGATCGGGCCGGACGGGACGATCGACCTGCAACGGGAGCCGGCATGAGCCTCGACCCCGTCCAGTTGCAGGTGATCCTCGGCGCGCTGCGCGCGAGCTGCGAGGAGATGGGCGCGGTGCTGATCCGCTCGGCGCATTCGGCGAACATCAAGGAGCGGCGCGACTGCTCGACCGCGCTGTTCGACCCGGCCGGCGAGATGGTGATGCAGGCCGAGCACATCCCCGTCCACCTCGGCGCGATGCCTGCGGCCGTCGCCGCCGTGCTCGAACGCGAGCACGCGCCCGGCCGCTCGTGGGTGCTCAACGACCCTTATGCGGGCGGCACGCACCTGCCCGACATCACCGTCGTCACGCCGGCCTTCGCGGCGGGCGGCGAGCTGCTCGGCTTCGCCGCCAGCCGTGCGCACCACGCCGACGTCGGCGGCGCGAGCCCCGGCTCGATGCCCGCCGACAGCCGCACGCTCGCCGAGGAGGGCGTCGTGATCTCGCCGCAGCCGCTCGAGCAGGCGACGATCGCGCGGCTCGTCGCGAAGATGCGCCAGCCCGAGCAGCGGCGCGCGGACCTGCGCGCCCAGCTCGCCGCGAACCGCACGGGCGCACTCGCGCTCACGGCGCTCGCCGAGCGCACGGGCGTGGCGACGCTGCGAGCGGCGATGGCGGAGGTGCTCGACTACGCCGAGCGGCGCACGCGCGCCTGCATCGCCGCGCTCCCCGACGGCGTCCATGTCGCGCACGACGTGCTCGAGGGCGTCGAGGGCGACCTCGAGCTGACGCTGCGCGCGACCGTCGCCGGCGACCGGCTGCTGCTCGACTTCACTGGCAGCGCCGCCCAGCACGACGGCAACCTCAACTGCCCGCTCGCCGTCACGCGCTCGGCCTGTTACTTCGCCGTGCGCGTGCTCACCGACCCGGACATCCCGGCGAGCGCGGGCGCCTACCGCCCGGTCGAGGTGCGCGCGCCGGAGGGCTCGTTGCTGAACGCCCGCTCACCGGCGGCGGTCGCGGCCGGCAACGTCGAGACGTCCTCGCGCGTCGCCGACCTCGTGCTCGCCGCCTTCGGCCGCGCGCTCGGGCAGGGGACGATGAACAACCTCACGCTCGGCAACGACGACTTCGCGTACTACGAGACGCTCGGCGGCGGTCAGGGCGCGTGCCCCGACGCCGACGGCCCGAGCGGCGTCCACGTCGCGATGAGCAATACGCTCAACACGCCCGTCGAGGCGCTCGAGCTGGAGTTCCCGCTGCGCGTCGTGGAGTACGCGCTGCGGCGGGGGTCCGGCGGCGCCGGGCGCCATCGCGGCGGCGACGGCGTCGTGCGCGAGCTCGAGGCGCTCGCGCCGATGTCGTACTCGCTGATCACCGAGCGCCGTCGCCACGCCCCGCGCGGCGCAGACGGCGGGGCTGCGGGTGCCGGCGGTCGCAACCTGCTGGACGGCGCACCGCTGCCCGCGAAGGTGAGCGGCGCGCTCTCACCCGGTCGGCGGCTGCGCGTGGAGACCCCCGGCGGAGGTGGCTTCGGTAGCACGGATGCGCCACGAAACGTTGACTGAAAAACCGCAAATTCCAGGGAAATTTTGGAAATCCGAGGGTAACGCGTAGAATACGTCGTCCCGCGTGGGAAGTCGCTTTACCCCCCGCGCGGTTCCATACGTCCCTTCCCTTCCTGGAAACCCAATGCCGATTGCTTTCAAAGAATGGGCCGTCACCGTGCGTGCGCTGGCCGAAGGCGAGCAACTGATCACACTGCGCAAGGGCGGCATCCGCGAGCCTGACAAGCACTTCGCGCTCGAGCACGAGCGCTTCTTCCTGTACCCGACGTTCGACCACCAGCGCGAGGACCTCGTGCGCGAGTCGCATCAGCCCGAGCTGCTGCGCGCGCTCGAGGAGGGCGTCTGGCCGGAGGGCGAGCCGCCGATGCACGCGTTGACGCGCGACGGCGAGATCCCCCAGCCCGACCGCGTTCGCATCCGCGCGTGGGCCGAGGTCGCCGACCACTGGACGATCACCGACCCGCGCGCCGTCGACGCGCTGTCCCCGTTCTACGTCTGGACGACGGACTACGCCGAGAAGCGGCTCGCGTGGAAGCGGCGTCATCCGCTGCACGTCGTGCTGCTGCGCACCTACCGCATCCCCCGCCCTGTCACGGTGAAAGTCCGTGACGACTACGGCGGATGCCGCTCCTGGCTGGAGATCACGCGCGACCTGCCGTTCGAGGGCACCCCGGTGCTCTCCGACGACGAGTTCGAGCGCGCCTCCGAGGAAATCGCCGGGATCGTCGCCGGCAGAATCCCGGCACTGGTCTGAGCTGGGAAGAGACCGTCTCTGCGTCGTTCCGGGCTCGACACGAGTCCGGCGATGCGGATGACGTGGTTCGTGCGCTGGAGTCGCTCGAGGCGACGCGCGCGCGGCTGCAGGTGCTGTTCCCGCGCATGGCGCGCGACGTGACGGTCGTCTTCCACCGCTCCGCGCCGCTGCTCGACCTCGCGCATCCGCTCGTCCCGCTCGAGCGGCTGCTGACCGCGCCGGCCGCCCGCCGCTACGTCGTCGGCGCGACCGGCGCCACGACGATCCACACGCTCGCGCCGCGGACGCTGCTCGCGCGCGCCTCGAACGTGCCCGGCTCACGCGCGATGCTGGAACGTGCGCCGGACGTGCTGTACGCGCGCCTCGTCGTCGGCTTCAACAACCGCCGTCTGCCGCCGCCGGCATCGCCCGCGCGCCTGCGCCAGCGCGTGCGCTGGGCCTGGCTCGTCGAGGGCGCCGCGCGCCACTTCGCGGGCCAGGTCGAGCACGCGCGCCCGGCGATCGCACGGCGTCTGCACGAAGGCGCGCGCCCCGCCTTCCCGCCGCGGCTGCGCGACGCCGCGCTGCTGGGCGGCACGGTCTTCGACCTGCTCGCGCGCGAGCAGGGGCCGGAGGCCGCGATGCGACTCGCCTGCTACCTCAACCCGGCGGGCCCGGAGACGGCGCTGCGGGAGGCGTTCCGCGGGCGCTCGCTCGTGCACACCGAAGGCGCCTGGCGCTCACACCTCGCGCGGCTCGCCGGCGTCTGAGGACAGGCGGGCGTCGCGCGTCGCGCCGCCGTTGAGCACGTCGTGCGCGGCCTGCGCGCCCGAGCGCGGCACGAGCACGTCGCGCGGGCCGGCGGCCATGAAGTCGGGGACGTCGAAGCCCATGCTGCGCTTCGTCATGCTCGGGATCCCCTCCTCGAGCAGCAGGCCCTGGATCAGCTCGGCCTCGGCCTGATGGTGGGCGCGCGCGACCTTCACCAGCTCCCCCTGCGCGTACTCGTGCTTGATCTTGCGCGCCTTCTCCTGGCGCGCGCTGATCGGCAACGCCGGATCGACTGCCTGCACGAGCGGCACCTCGCAGCGCGGACAGAAGCGCTCGTCGTCGCCGAACACCTCGCCGCAGGTCGGGCAGAGGAGGGGGTCGGCGGCGGCCATCACCCCTCGAGGATCAGCTCCGCCTCGGAGACCTCGCCGTCGACGATCCGCCATGCCCGCACCTCGGGCTCCGCGGCCGCCAGCCCGACGATCACGTAGAGCGCGTCGGGGTAGAGCGCGAGGTTGATGTCGGTCTGCGAGGGCTCGGGCGCCGTGCGCGTGTGCGAGTGGTAGATCGCGCCGAGGTCGAGGCCGTCGTCCTCGATCGCGGTCATGATCCGCAGCTGCTCGCGGCCCTCGATCTCGTAGCGCAGCGGGCTCGCGGCGGCGTTCTCGGCGGGGTGCACGCGCACCGCTCGGCCGTTCTCCGAGGCGACCATCCCACAGCACTCGTTCGGAGCCTCCGAACGGGCGTGTGCGACCAGCTGGTCGTAGAGCTCGCGGGCGATTCGCATCCCGCCCGCGAGGCTACCAGCGGCTAGACGACTTCGCGCTCGGGCGCGGGCGCCGGCGTGAGCTCGGGCTCGTCGTCCTTCGTGACGCCTGAGATCGAGTCCTTGAACTCGCGCATGCCCTTGCCAATCGAGCGGCCCGCCTCGGGCAGCCGCTTGGGGCCGAGGACGATGAGCGCGATGACGAGGACCAGGACGATCTCCATCGGTCCGATTTGGGAGAACACGTCAGCTCCTTCGTGGAAGGTGTCGCGCGATGGTAGCGCGCAGAAGTCCGTCTACCACCATACGGTCGAGTCGAGATTCTGGATCTCGTCGACCGGGCGCGTGTAGATCCCCGAGGAGAGGTACTTCCAGCCGTCGTCGGCGACGATGAAGACGACGTTGCCCTCGTCGAGCTCGTTCGCGATCCGGACCGCCACACGGGCGATCGCACCCGTCGAGACGCCCGCGAACAGGCCCTCCTCGTCGAGCAGCTTGCGCGTCCAGACGATCGCGTCGCGGTTGGTGACGAAGATCTTGCGGTCGAGCAGCGAGAGGTCGATGATCGGCGGGATGAAGCCGTCGTCGAGCGAGCGCAGGCCCTGCACCGGCTCGCCCTGCATCGGCTCGGCGGCGACGATCTTGCAGGCGTCGCCGAGCTCCTCCTTGAAGCGCCGGCCGTTGCCCATCAGCGTGCCGCCGGTGCCGAGGCCGGCGACGAAGGCGGAGATCTCGTCGAGCTCCTCGAGGATCTCGAGCGCCGTGCCGTTGTAGTGCGCGAGCGGGTTGGCGGCGTTGCCGTACTGGTAGGGCATGTAGTACGACGAGTCGGCGGCGGCCATCTCCAGCGCCAGCTCGACGGCGCCGTTGGAGCCCTTCGAGCCGTCGGAGTAGACGATCTCGGCGCCGTACATGTGCAGCAGCTGCGTGCGCTCCTGCGTGACGTTGTCGGGCATCACGACCTTCAACGGGTAGCCCTTGCGCTTGCAGATCATCGCGAGCGAGATGCCGGTGTTGCCGGAGGTCGGCTCGAGGATCGTCTGCCCGGGGCGGATCGCGCCCTTCTCCTCGGCGTCCTCGATCAGCGAGCGGGCGACGCGGTCCTTGACGGAGCCGGTCGGGTTGCGCGACTCGAGCTTGGCCCAGACGCGCACGCCCGGCTTGGGCGAGAGCCGCTTGAGCTCGACGAGCGGCGTGTTGCCGATCGCCTGCACGATGTCCCCGTAGCGGCCGCCGCAGGGACGATTCTGGAGGCGCTCCCCGTCCATTGCTTCACGAAGTATAGCGTCAGGTCGTCGCGGGCCGGAGGGCGTGTCCGACGATCGTCGGACGCACGAGCGGCGGCGCGGCGGGCAGCGTCCGGTGCTCGACGAGCTCGACCTCAAGCGGCGAGGCTTCGAGCGTCGCGAGCGTCGTGCGGTTGCAGACGCAGCCATCGGCGACGTAAGGCCACAGCGGCGCGAGCCGATCCTGCCAGCGGGCGAGCCGCCGGTCCTCGGAGCGCACGTGCTCGAGGAACAGGAAGCGCCCACCGGGGCGCAGCACGCGCGCCACCTCCGCGAGCACGCCCGCGGGATCGGGCGCGGTGCAGAGGATGAGCGTGGCGGCGACGGTGTCGAAGCGCTCGTCGGGAAACGGCAGCCGCTCACCGGACGCGACGACGACCTCTGCCGCACGGCCCGCGGCGGCGACGCGCCGGCGCAGCCGCGCGCCCATGAACTCGTCGGGCTCGCTCAGCACGAGCTCGGTGACGGCAGGTGAGTAGTGCGCGAGGTTCAGCCCCGTGCCCGCGCCGAGCTCGAGCGTGGCGCCCCGCGCCTGCGCCAGCAGCTCTGCGCGCTGCGCACGCAGCCCGCGCTCCTCCGTGCGGGCCATGAGGCGATCGTAGGTCGCGGCGAAGAAGCGGCCGAGCGTCGCGTGGTGCAGACGGCCGGGCATGATGCCGGCGCTACCTCGCTCCGCCCGCCATCGCCGGCAGGATCACGAGCGTGTCGCCGGCGCCGACCGCGGTCGAGAGGCCGTCGAGCACGCGCACGTCCTCGTCGTTGAGATAGACGTTGACGTAGCGGTTCAGCTCGCCCTCGGCGGAGAACAGCTGGGTCTGGGTCTGCGGGTGCGCGCTCGCGAGCGCCTTCAGCACCTCGCCGACGGAGCTGCCCTCGGCGGCGACTTCCTTCTCGCCGCCGACGGACGGGCGCAGCACGGGTGGGATCTTCACGGTGGCCATGGAGCGGGACCCTAGCCGGCCGCGGCGCAGAACGCCTCGTAGTCGGGGAAGACGCCCATCTCCTCGTCGGTGATCGCGTCGGGCTCACGGGAGCAGATCGGGCACGCGGGGTCGCGGCGCACCTTCAGCTCGGTGAACGTCGCGCCGAGCGCCTCGTACAGCAGCAGCCGCCCGATCAGCGGCTCGCCCTCGCCGAGGATCAGCTTCACGACCTCGGTCGCCTGCAGCAGGCCCATCGTCCCCGGCAGCACGCCGAGCACGCCGTTGGCGCCGCAGGAGGGCGCCAGCTCGGCCGGCGGCGGCGTCGGGTAGAGGCAGCGATAGCACGGGCCGTCGTAGGGGGCGAAGACGGAGAGCTGCCCGTCGAAGCCGAGGATCGAAGCCGAGACGACGGGGATCTTCAGCCGCACGGAGGCGTCGTTGAGCAGGTAGCGCGTCGGGAAGTTGTCGAGCCCGTCGACGATCACGTCGTAGCCCTCGATGATCTCCATGATGTTCGAGGCGTCGATCCGCACCGGGTACTTGACGACCTGCACGTCCGGGTTGAGCGCGGCGATCGTCTCCTGCGCGGAGTCGACCTTCGAGACGCCGACGCGGTCGGTCGTGTGGATCACCTGCCGTTGCAGGTTGGAGAGGTCGACGACGTCGTTGTCGACGATCCCGAGCGTGCCGATGCCGGCGGCGGCGAGATAGAGGGCGGTCGGCGAGCCGAGCCCGCCGGCGCCGAGCAGCAGCACCTTCGCGTCGAGCAGCTTCAGCTGCCCCTCGACGCCGACCTCGTCCATCAGCAGATGGCGCGAGTAGCGGTCGCGCTGCTCGGCGCTGAGCGCGCGCGGCGTCGTGACCTCGTAGCCGCGGTCCTTCCAGAGGGCGATGCCGCCCGTCATCGAGGCGACGTCGGTGTAGCCGAGATCCTCGGCGAGCGTGCGCGCCGCCCAGGCGGAGCGGTTGCCCGAGGCGCAGTAGAGCACGATGTGGGCGTCGCGATCGGGCACGGCCGCCTCGATGCGCGTCTCGAGGTAGGACTTGGGCACGTGCTTGGCGCCGGGGATGTGCGCGACGCCGAACTCGTCGACCTCGCGGACGTCGACGACGACGGTGCCGTTCCCGAGCTGCGCGTGGACGTCGCCGGGGTCCACCTCGGCGATCTGGCTCTTGACTTGGCGGAGCAGCTCCGCGCCGGACGGGCTCATTCGGGAAAACTCCTCAAAAGGGGTCGGCTTTCGGTACTTCAGAAAGGATAGCGCGTTGCGACGCCCATTACGGCTCGTCGCGCAGATGGTCGATATGGGGTGTGGACCCGATCTCGTACACGGTCGCAGAAGCCGATGCCTGAGGGGCAAGACCATTCGCCGCCAATGAGGACCCATTCGCTGCCCGCGCGCCTGCTGCTGCGCCGCCACATCACCGAGCTGGCGCACGAGCGCGCGGCGGCGGAGGAGCTGCGAACGCGGCTCGAGGCCGAGCGCCGCGAGGCCGGGCTCGCGGCGATCCGCTCCCAGGAGCGCGAGCGCCAGCGGCTCGCGCGCGACCTCCACGACGAGGTCAACCAGGCGCTGAGCGCGATCCTGCTGCGACTCGAGGCGACGATCCACGAGGCGCCGCCCGCGCTGCAGGAGGAGCTGCGCGACACCAAGCGACTCGCCGCACAGGCGATGGAGGAGCTGCTGCGGCTCGCGCGGCGGCTGCGCCCCGCCGTGCTCGACGACCACGGCCTGCTGCCGGCGCTGCACACGCAGGTGCGCGACTTCACCGAGCAGACCGCGATCCGCGCCACGTTCCACTGCCAGGGGCAGCCGACGCGCCTGAACGCCGAGCAGCAGCTCGCGATCTACCGCGTCACGCAGGAGGGCCTCTCGAACATCGCCCAGCACGCCTCGGCGAGCCGCGTGAAGGTCGAGCTGAGCTTCATCGGGCGCACGGTGCTGCGGATCTCCGACGACGGCCGCGGCTTCTCGGAGGGGCGCGACGGCGCGCACGGGCTCGGCGGCATGCGCGAGCGCGCGCAGCTCGCCGGCGGCAATCTGTCCATCTGGTCGGGTCCGGGCAGCGGTACGCGCGTCGAGCTGACGATCGGCTGAAGAGATGCGCACCCTGATCGCCGACGACCACGGCATCGTCCGCTCCGGCATCCGCCTGCTGCTCGAGCGCCAGCCCGACATCGAGGTCGTGGCCGAGGCCGAGGACGGCGTCGACGCCTTCGAGCAGGCGCTCGCCACGCGCCCGGACCTGTGCGTGCTCGACGTCGGCATGCCGCGCATGACCGGCCTGCAGGCCACGCGCGAGATCCGCGCCCACCTGCCCGGCACGCACGTGCTGATCCTCTCGATGCACGACGACGAGCGCTACCTGTTCGAAGCGCTGAAGGCCGGCGCGTCCGGTTACGTGCTCAAGCGCGAGGCCGATCAGGACCTCGTCGCCGCGCTGCACGCGATCGCGCGCGGCGAGCCGTTCCTGACGAACGCTGCTGAGCGCACGCTGATCCGCCGCTGGATGGAGGAGGGCGCCGACGGCCCGCGCGAGGCGCTGACCGCGCGCGAGGAGCAGGTCGTGAAGCTGATCGCCGAGGCGCACACGAACGCGCGCATCGCCGAGACGCTCCACGTCTCGGAGAAGACGGTCGAGTCGCACCGCGCCAACGTGCTGCGCAAGCTCGGCATGCGCGACCGCGTGGAGCTCGTGCGCTACGCGATCCGCCGCGGGCTCGTCGAGGCGTGATCCGCCGATAGCCTTCGGCGGGTGCCTCCGCGCCTGCGCTTGACGCTCATCGTCGTGACCACCTGCCTCGTGCTCTGGCTCACCGCAGTCGTGCTGCTCGGCGCGGCGACGCAGCACATGATCAACAGCGAACCGCAGCCGACCGGCTTCAACGGCGCGCTGAAGCCGCCCGGCGCACGCGCCGGCGACTTCCGCCTGCACGACCAGGACGGCCGCCTCGTCACGCTGCGCGCCTATCGCGGTCGCGACGTGATCGTGACGTTCATGTACTCGACCTGCCAGGACACCTGCCCGCTGACGGCGCAGCAGATCCGCGGCGGGCTCGACCAGCTCGGGCGGGCGGGGTCGGTGCCCGTGCTCGCGATCAGCGTCGATCCGGTCGGCGACACGCCGGAGCACGTGCGGCGGTTCCTCGTGCGCGAGCAGCTCGTCGGGCGGATGCGCTACCTCACCGGCACGCGCGCGGAGCTGGAGCCGGTGTGGCGGGCGTTCGGCGTGCAGCCGCAGGGCCAGGGCTACGAGCACACGGCCGCGACCGTGATCGTCGACGGTGCCGGGCGCCAGCGCGTCGGCTACCTGAGCGACCAGCTCACGCCCGAGGGGCTCGCCGACGATCTGCGGACGCTCGGCGCCGGCGCTCGCGCAGCGCGCTGATCCCGAGCCCGCCCGCGAGCAGCAGCGCGGGCGCGGCGTAGATCATCGAGACGTACCAGTGGCCGAAGTGGGCGAAGACGACCATCGTGCCCGGAAGGCTACGCTTCCGCCGCGATGCGCCCGCCGGCCGACTATGACCACCTCGCCCCCGCCTTCCCGCGCGAGGCCGAGTGGGTCAACGTCGCGCCGCTGCGGATGGATCAGCAGGCAGGCCGGCCGGTGCTCGTCGAGTTCTGGGACTTCTGCCGCGTGAACTCGCTGCGCACGCTGCCGTACCTGAAGGCGTGGCACGAGCGCTACGCGGAGGCCGGACTGCGCGTGGTGGGGATCCACGCCGCCGGCTTCGAGCCGTCTCAGGATCCGGACGCGGTGCGCGCGGCGGCCGCGCGGCTGGGGATCGAGTACCCGGTGCTGATCGACGCCGGCATGGAGGCGTGGGAGGCCTACGGGATCCAGGGCTGGCCGAGCCGCTACCTGTGGGACGGCGGGGGCCGCCTCGCCGACTACCAGATCGGCGAGGGCGGCTACGAGGAGACCGAGCGTGCGATCCAGGACCTGCTGGGCGTCGCGCGCGAACCGCTCGAGCCGGTCCGCCCCGAGGACGCGCCCGGCATCCTGCTGCCGCCCCAGACCGACGACCAGCCGGGTCCCTACACCGGCCCCTACGAGGCCGGCGGCGTGTGGGCGGTGCTGTCAGGCAGCGGGACGGTGCGCGTCGGCGGCGACGAGATCGTCGTCGAGCACCCGGGTGCCTACCCCCTGATCGAGCACGACCGCCACACCGTGGGCGTGCTGGAGCTGGAGGTCGGGCAGGGCGTGACGTGCCATGCCGTCTGCTTCACCCCCGGTCTCGCCTAGCTCTTCTCCCCCAGCTCCGCATGCCCCCGCTCCCCCAGCAGGCGCAGCGCGACCGGTGGGCCGTCGGCGTCGATGCGGACCGCGCAGCCGGGCCAGTACGGGCTCTCGTACGGCGTCGTGCTGAGGAAGTGGCGTTCGTAGACCCAGCAGCCGGTGTTCACCAGCCGCGCGCCGGCGGCTGTCGTCCAGTCGGCGGGGTCGTCGCTCGGGCGCGGGCCGGCGCGGTGGGTGTGGCCGAAGACCACATGCGCCGCCTCGACGCCGAGGTGGTCGAGCGCCTCGCTCATCGCACGCGGGCCGGCGCGGCCGAGCGCCGCGCCGGAGACCTCGGCGCGCACCGGACCCAGCCCCGCGCGGTTGACGCCGAGGATCACGAGCGGGAAGAGCGCGGCGAGCGCGCGGCGACGCAGCGGGCGGTGGCCGTCGCCCGCGAGCGTGCGCCAGACGCGCAGCGAGACTCCCTGCGTCCCCTCCGCGCGCTCGTCGGCGTGCTGGGCGAGCGCATAGGACCAGGCGTATATCGGCGCCAGCGCCGCCTCGTAGTCGTCGGGGCCGGCGTCCGCGCCCGGCAGCGCACCGACGATGCGGCCCATGACCCCCGCGCTCACGCGCTCGAACGTTGGCACGGTCGTGTGGCGGTCGAGGTAGTGGCCGTGCAGCGCGTAGACGTCGTCGCGCAGCCAGATGCCCGGGTAGTGCAGCGTCAGCCGCGCCGGCGCGGCCGCCTCGGCGAGCGCCGCGATCGCGTCGCCGGCCTCCCAGCTCGCGCGCTCGGCGAGCCCGAGCGGCGGGGGCGTGACGTCGCGCCGACGGCGTTCCAGCCACGGCGCGACGAGCGCATGGTCGTGGTTGCCGGGGACGATCGCGATCTCCCCCTCGCGCCCGAGCACACGCCCGACGTCGGCGAAGAAGGCCCGCGCCGCGGCGATCGAGTCGCGCGCCGGCCCCTGGCGCAGCTCCAGCGCGTCGCCGAGCAGCACGAGCCGCTCGATCCCCTCCAGCGCCTCCAGCAACGCCGCGCGCAGCTCGGGACGCCGCAGCAGGTCGGTCCCGCCGCGCGAGCCGAGGTGCAGGTCGGAGATGACGAGGGTGCTCAGGGAGCTAAGCCGTCTGGCCCGCCAGCGCCTGGCGGATCGTCTTCGGGAGCATGAAGCGGACGTCCTCCTGGATCACCTCGAGCTCCTCGACGTGCTCGGTGCCGCGCTCGCGGAAGAAGCCGACCAGCCGCTGCACCAGCTCCTCCGGCGCGCTCGCGCCCGAGGTGATGCCGACGACGCGCTTGCCCTCCAGCCACGTCTCCTGCACCTGGCCCTCGTGGTCGATCAGGTGCGCCTCGGTGCCGAGCTCGCGGGTGACGTCCACCAGCCGCTGCGAGTTCGACGAGTTGCTCGAGCCGATCACGAGCACGAGGTCGCACACGCCGGCAAGCTGCTTGACGGCCGCCTGGCGGTTCGTCGTGGCGTAGCAGATGTCGTCGGTGCGGGGGCCGACGATGTTGGGGAAGCGGGCGCGCAAGCGGTTGATGATCGCGCGCGTCTCGTCCACCGACAGGGTCGTCTGCGAGATGTAGGCGACACGGTCGGGATCGGCGACCTCGAGCCGGTCGGCGTCCTCCTCGGTCTCGATCAGGACGATGTGCTCGGGCGCCTCCCCCATCGTGCCCTCGACCTCCTCGTGGCCTTCGTGGCCGACGAGCACGATCGTGTAGCCCTCGGCGGCGAACTTCTTCGCCTCCACGTGCACCTTCGTCACGAGCGGACAGGTCGCGTCGATCGTCTGCAGGCCGCGCGCGGCGGCGTTCGCGTGGACGCTCGGCGCGACGCCGTGGGCGGAGAAGACGACCGTCGAGCCCTCCGGCACCTCCGTCTCCTGATCGACGAAGATCGCCCCGCGCGAGCGCAGCTGCTCGACGACGTGCTTGTTGTGCACGATCTCCTTGCGGACGTAGACGGGGGCCCCGTGCAGGTCGAGCGCGCGCTCGACGGTTTGCACGGCACGGTCCACGCCGGCGCAGTAGCCGCGCGGCGCGGCGAGCAGGATCTTCTCGGGCGCGTGACGCATGCCGCTCGACACAGTGTAGGACCAGCGGCTACGGTCTGCCGATGGCGGCGGCGCGCAAACGCGGGAGCGGCAGCTCCACGCGCAAGGCTTCGAGCGATCGCAACCCGATCGTGGAGATCGTCGGCATCGTCGCCGTCGCGCTCCTGCTGGCGTTCCTGATCCAGCTGCTGCTCGTGAAGACCTACCGCATCCCGAGCGAGTCGATGGAGCCGACGCTCGACATCGGCCAGCGCGTGCTGGTGAACCGGATCGGCACCCACTTCGGCGATCCGTCGGTCGGCGACATCGTCGTCTTCCATCCGCCGAAGGGCGCCGACAGCCAGCCTGGGATACCCGCCACGTGTGGCAACCCGGACGAGGGCTACGGCAGCTCGCGCGCCTGCTCGACCGCGACGACGGACCGCTCGAGCCAGACGTTCATCAAGCGCGTCGTCGGCGTCGGCGGCGATCGGATCTCGATCGTCCACGGCCATGTGATCCGCAACGGCAAGCGCGAGTCGGACTCCTACATCCGTCTGTGCGGGCCCGAAGCGCAGTGCGACTTCCACGCCCCGATAACCGTCCCCAACGGCAGCTTCTACATGATGGGCGACAACCGCGGGAACTCCGACGACAGCCGCTTCTGGGGCCCGGTGCCGAAGAAGTGGATCATCGGACAGGCGTTCGCGACCTACTGGCCGCCGAAGCGCATCGGGCTGCTGTAGCGCCGCGCGGACAGTCCGGCCGCGCGCGGTGTTGCGACGAACCGTGATCGGGTATGAACGGGAAGCCGGTCACTGCGAAGTAGATGAAGACGCCGGCCAGCAGCAGCTGGATCACGAGCGCCCAGACGAGCAGGCGGACGGACATGTGGGGAGCTTGGCAGGATCGCGTCCGGGGCTTGCGTCCCGAACGCAGCCGTATACGCTAGGACCAGGACCATCGACGCCCTCCGGGAGCACACGTTGGCGCAGCGCCATCTCGATCGACTGACCGCCGTAGACGCCTCGTTCCTCCACCAGGAGAACGCGATCTCGCACATGCACATCGGCGCGGTGACGATCTTCGAGGGTCCGCCGCCGAGATTCGTCGCGGTGCTCGAGCACATCCGCTCGCGCCTGCACCTCGTGCCGCGCTACCGGCAGAAGCTCGCCTACCCGCCGCTGGAGACCGGCCGGCCGCTGTGGGTCGACGACCCGACGTTCAACCTCGAGTACCACGTGCGCCACAGCGCGCTGCCCGCGCCCGGCACCGAGCAGCAGCTGCATCGGCTCGCGGCGCGCATCAGCTCCCAGCAGCTCGACCGCTCCAAGCCGCTGTGGGAGTGCTGGTTCGTCGAGGGGCTCGAGGACGGCCGCTTCGCGCTCATCTTCAAGACCCACCACGCCCTCGTCGACGGCGTCTCCGGCGTCGACCTCGCGACCGTGCTGTTCGACCTCGCGCCCAACCCGCCCAAGCCGGACGACCTGCCGCCGTGGCAGCCGCACCCGGAGCCGACGGGCGCCGAGCTGCTCGCCGCCGGGATCGTGGGATTCGCGAAGACCGCGCTCGGCGTGACGGAGAAGGCGCTCGTTGCCGCGACGAACCCTGCGCACGCGGTCGACGCGCTGCGCGAAGCCGCGGAGGGGATCGGCGAAGTCGTGTGGGCGGGGCTGAACCCGGCGCCCGAGACGCCGTTGAACGTCGACATCGGCCCGCACCGCCGCTACGCCGTCGTGCGCAACAAGCTCGAGGACTTCCGCTACGTCAAGCGCGTCCTCGGCGGGACGGTCAACGACGTCGTGCTCGCGGTCGTCTCCGGCTCGCTCGCGCGCTGGCTGCGCTCGCGCGGCGTGCGCACCGAGGGCCTGGAGCTGCGCGCGCTCGTGCCGGTCTCGATCCGTCCGCAGGACCAGCGCCACCAGCTCGGCAACCAGATCGTGCTGATGCGCGGCCCGCTGCCGGTCTACATCCGCGACCCGGTCGCGCGGCTGCGCTTCGTCAAGCAGGCGATGGACGGGCTGAAGGAGTCCAAGCAGGCGGTCGGCGCGAAAGTGCTCGCCGACGTGCAGCAGCTCGCGCCGCCGACGATCCTCGCGCAGGCCTCGCGCGCGCAGTTCTCCACGCGCCTCTTCAACCTCATCACGACGAACGTCCCGGGCCCGCAGTTCCCGCTCTACGTGCTCGGGCGCGAGCTGCTCGACCTGTTCCCGATCGCCTTCCTGCCGAAGAACCACGCGCTCGCGATCGCGATCATGTCCTACAACGGCTCGATCGACTTCGGCCTGCTCGGCGACTACGACGCGCTGCCGGACATCGAGCTGATCGCCGATGGGATCGAGGACGGCCTCGCCCAGCTCAAGACCGCCGCGCAGGCGAAGGAGGCACGGAGCGCCGCCGCCCGCGCCGGCGCCGTGGCGAAGCCGCCTCCGCGCACGAGAACGGCCGAGCCCGCGCCGGCGGTCACCGCGCCGCAGCTGCTTCCGACCGGTCCCGCGACGCGCGCTGGAGGGCCGGCGTCGTCGATGCGCAAGCGCGCGAGACGGCCGCCGTCACAGAACGGCTCGGCTTAGAAGCCGAGCGCGAACTTGGCGTCCTCGCTCATGCGGTCCGGAGACCACGGCGGCGAGAAGACCATGTTCGGGTTCACCTGCTCGACGTCCTCGAGCTCGCCGACGAACTCGATCATCTGCTCGCTGACCTGCGGGCCGATCGGACAGGCGGGCGTGGTGAGGGTGAACGTGATGTTCACCGTCGAGCCGTCGATCTCGACGTCGTAGACAAGGCCGAGCTCGACGAAGTCGAGGCCGAGCTCGGGATCGATCACGTTCGCGAGCGCGTCGTTGACGTCTTCCAACGTAGGCATGCCGGTGAGTCTAGCGAGCGCCTGCGAACGTGTTCGTTTTGCGTATACCGGAGGTGAGAGTCTGCTTAACTTCGCTTGCCTCCCCGGTGGAGCTTTCGTTAGGTTCGCCGCCATCGTCGAGTATGTGACACATCCTCCGACGCTGCGCTGCTGCGGTGACGAGGACCGTGCAACGCAGGCGCGCCGTCGCCAGGCCTTCGTGCGCGCGATCACGGCGAAGGCCGACGTCGCCGTCGAGCTCGGCGACCTCAGCTGGGCCGACACCTCGCTGATGCTCGACCTGCTGATGCTCGCGCGCCGCATGCGCGCCAGAGGGCACACGCTGCTGCTGCGCGACGCCCAGCCGCAGATCCTCGCGCTGCTCGAGCTCGTCGGGCTCGACCGCCTCCCCGGCGTGCGGCTCGAGCACTCCGCGCCGGCGCCCGTCGCGGCGCTCGCGTAGTCCGCGCCCCGCGCAGCGCCCGCAGTAGCCTGTACACAGATGCTGCTGATCCTGCTCGCGCTGTTCATCGTCGTGCCGCTGGCGGAGCTGTACGTGATCATCCAGGTCGGCCAGGCGATCGGCGCGCTGCCGACGATCGCCCTGCTGCTGCTCGACTCGCTGCTCGGCTCATGGCTGCTGCGCTCGCAGGGACGTGCGGTCTGGCGCCGCTTCCAGGCCGCCCTCGCCGAGCGGCGCCCGCCGGCCCGCGAGGTCGTCGACGGCGCGCTCGTGATCGGCGGCGGGGCGCTGCTGCTCACCCCGGGCTTCATCACCGACGTCTTCGGCGCGCTGTTCCTGCTGCCGCCCACGCGCGCGGCGGTGCGGAGGCTGCTCCTGCGCCACGCCCGCGGCCGCCTGCTCGTCGGGCTTGCCGGGCGCGCGCGGCCCGGCGGCGCCCGGCGCGACTACGACGTCGACGCGACCGCCCACGACGCTCCTCCCCCGCGTCTGCCGCGATGATCGAGCCCGCGGACGAGGGCGCGCAGAGCGGCCAGCCGGGCGTCGATGGCTTCAGCGACGCGGTCACGTTCGCGTTCGGCGACCCCGAGCGGCGCCTGTACGGCAGCGTGCGGCTCGGGCTCGTCCGGGGCACGCCACCGCGCGCGAGCGGGCTCGGCCTGCTGTTCGCCGACGGCGACGTCGTCGCCGCGGAGATCGTCGGCGGCACGGAGGTCGAACGGGCCGACTGGACCCGGCTCGACGTCGGCGACGTGAGCGGGGCGATCGTCGAGCCGCTGCGCGCGTGGGAGGTCGGCTTCGACGGCGACGAGGGCGGCTTCGAGCTGCGCTTCGACGCGCTCGGGCCCCCGGCCGAGCTGGGTGGCGACGCGCTCGCGGCCAGCGCGGCGAACCTGCACGGCTACGAGCAGCTCTGCCGCGTGACGGGCAGCGTCCGCCGCGGCGAACAGCGGACGCGGGTCGACTGCCTCGGCCAGCGCGGCCATCAGTGGGGCGCGCCCGACTGGGAGCGCCTCGCGCTCGCGCGCACGCTCTCGGCCTGGTTCGAGGACGGCGCCGGCGTCGCGCTCGCGAGCGCGCGCCCGCAGGGAGCTTCCGGCCATGACGCCGAGCTGGCGAGCGCGTTCCTGTTCGAGCCCGACGCGGCGGTCGCGATCGCCGACCCGCGTCTCTCGACCGCCTCCGACGCGGAGGGTCGTCAGCGGCGCGCGGGTCTGGAGCTGTGGGTCGGCGAAGACGACGAGGCCGGACCGCACCGCCTCGCGGGCGAGGCGGTCTGCGGCACGACGCTCGACCTCGGGCGCCTGCGGTTGGACTGCGCGTTCTTCGACTGGCGGATGGACGGCCGCCACGGCGTCGGCCGCTACGACGTCCTGCGACGCGCATGAGCCGCATCGAGGCGATCGTCTCGGACTTCGGCGGCGTGCTGACGACGCCGCTGCTCGGCGCGTTCGCCGGCTTGCAGCAAACGCACGGGATCCCGCTCGAGGCGTTCGGCGCCGCGCTCGCGCGCGCCGCCGCGAACGACGGCGGCGTCAATCCCCTGTTCGAGCTGGAGACGGGGCGCATCAGCGAGGCGACGTTCCTGACGCAGCTCGGCACGGCGCTCGAGGCCGAGCTCGGCCGCACGGTCGAGCTGGAGGGCTTCGGGGCGTCCTTCTTCGAGCATCTGCACCCGAACGAGGAGCTGTTCGCGTTCATGCGCACGCTGCACGGCCGCGGCTACCGCATGGCGATCCTCACGAACAACGTGCGCGAGTGGGAGCCGCTGTGGCGCTCGATGCTGCCGATCGACGAACTGTTCGAGCTCGTCGTCGACTCCGGGTTCGTCGGCGTGCGCAAGCCCGCCCCGGAGATCTACGAGCTGACGCTCGAGCGCCTCGGCCTGCCGGCGGAGGCGACGCTCTTCCTCGACGACATCGAGGTCAACTGCGACGCGGCGCGGGCGCTCGGGATGCAGGCGATCTGGTACCGCTCGACGGCGCAGGCGATCGCCGACGTCGAGGCGGCGCTCGCCGGTCAGTTCTCGGAGCCGAGCCGATCCCAGCAGTAGAGCTCGACGCATTCCCGCGCCAGTTCGCGGCAGCGCGCGTCGGAGAGGAACGGCAGCACGAGCTCGAGCGACTGCTCTTCGGTCACGCCGGCGTCGAAGGCGTCCTCGCCGCGAAAGCCGGCGGCGATCTTCAGCGCCTCGCGGCGGTTGGAGCCGAGCGACGGGAAGACGTTGACGAGGAACTCCTTGTTCGCGATCGGATGGCCGACTTCCAATGACGCGTGCCAGGCGGCGAGCATCGAGAGGTCGTCCTCGTCGAGGTCGGCCACTGCCTTCGCATAGTGCGAGGTCAGCTCCGCGTCCGGGATCTCGTCGACCCATGCACGCACGACTTCGCCGAGCAGCTGCCGCCGCGCTTCGCGGCCGACCGAGCTGGCGATCACGCGAATCGCGTTCTGAGGCTCGATGAAGCAGATGGACATCACGGCTCCCGCGTCTGACGATCGAGATCGGAACTGGATCAAGCAGGAGAGTACGACCCGGCGTGGACGGCAAGACGTGGATCGGCCCCTTCCGGCGGTCTTCGACGACGTAAATGTCGTGAACGACGTAAATGTCGTTGCGAAACCGCCTGCCGCAACGGAGGGTGGCGCGGTGCCGGATGTCAGCCGCTTCCTCACCGCGCTCGGCCAAGCGCTGCGCGAGCGCCGCGAGGAGCTTCAGCTCACGCAGGAGGCAGTGTCGCTGCTCACCGGGGTTCCGCAACGACGCATTTGGGAGATCGAGGCAGGGATCGGCAACCCGACGGCCCGCACGCTGCTGCGGCTCGTCAGCGGGCTGAACACCCCCTGCTCGGCGATCTTCGCTCGCGCCGAGGAACTGGCGGCGCAGCCGCCGGCATCCGACGCCGACGGCTGATTCGTTGCGACGCCGGTAGCAGCGACTTACGACGTTTGCGTCGTAACGCTCCGAATGCGAGTATGAGGAATGCCAGCGTTCATGGAACGCTGGTGCGAGCACCTCAACGCAGGAGGAACCGGCCACATGAATGCGGATTCGTGAGCGAGGCTGACGACATCGCCGATGGCGAGGACTGGTCGCCGGCGGAGCGCGCGCTGCTGGACTCCGCGCTCGAGTTCTACGGCGCGGCGGAGACCGTCATCGATCTCGGCGGCGAGGAGCGGCCCCGCCTGCGGTACGACGTCAACGGGCTGCAGGCGGTGCGCGAGGCGATGACGACGCTCGAGGAACGCATCCGCGTCGCGCACGAAGCCGGCGTCGCGCCCGAACGAATAGCGGGCATCACGCGTCTGGAGCTGGAGATCGTCGAGCTGATCGTCACCGGCCGCAAGCGGGCGGTGGAGGGCGCGGCGGAAGCCTGACCCGCCGCACCCTCCGGGACCCGTTCGCTACGACACGGTCACGAAGACGCTGCCCGAGCGCGAGGTGACGAACGGGAAGCTGCCCTGCCGCGGCACCACGGCGCGGAAGCCGAAGCGGCCGTGCGAGAGGCGGAAGCGGTACCGGGTGCTCCAAACGCCCCGCGCGGTGGTGCGCACAGTGCGGAAGGTGCGCCAGCCGAAGCCCGCCTGATACCCCTGCAGCGTCACGAGCACGCCGCCGCGCGGGAGCAGCTCGCCCCGCACGCGACCGCTCAGCGTGACCACGCGCGCGCCGGTGACCTGACGATGGTCGGCGCGGATCGTCACGGGCGCCAGCACGTCCTCGGTCACGACGTTCGAGGCGACGAAGCCGCGGCTGTCGGAGAAGGGGAAGTACGTCAGCTTCACCGAGCGGCCGGGACCGGCCGGCAGCGTGTAGCTGACGGCCCCGCCGCGCCCGCTGCGCAGCTCACCGCGAGCGACCCACGTGCGGCCGGCGACCCTGAGCGCGACGCCGATGCGCGCGCCCTCGATCCCGCGACCGTTGCCGTCGAGCAACCGGCCCGCGATCGTCCAGCGGCGGTCGCGAGCGGAGCGCAGGTGCGTGGCGCTGCGACCGGCCGCGAGCCGGAAGGCGATCTCCAGCCGCGGGCGTCCGGCGGGCCGGGCGCCGTTGGGGACGTGCCCCGAGAGCTGCCCGAGCGGGTTCGTGAGTCCGGCCACGCCGCCGATGCCGGGGCTCGATCCCGAGCCTCCGCCGACGAGCGGCGAGGTGCGTCCGGCCGCGTCCGCGACCACCGCGCTCACCGAGCTCCTGGCCGTCGCGGCGCCGCTGTGGTTCGCGGCGGTGACCTCGACGAGGATGCGGTGGTAGGCGTCGGCGCTCGTGAGGACGTAGGCGGACGCGTCGGCGCCCGGAATCCCGGCACAGCCGCTGCCGTCGGGATCGCAGCGCAGCCAGCGGTAGCCGTAGCCGGTCGGCGCGCCGTCCCACTGGCCGGGGCCGGCCGTGAGCTGGGCGCCGACCTTGGCCTGGCCGCCGAGCGCCGGCACCGCGGTCGAGATCGGCGCGTTGTGCGTGCTGACGGTGCGGCTGAGGACGACGTCGACGTTGCCGGCTGCATCCTCGACGGTGACCTGGACCGCGTGCTCGCCATCCGCGAGCGCCGCGGTGTCGAACTGCACGCTCCCGGCCGTGTCGAGCGGACAGGGTTGCGGCGACGGGAACTCGTAGGCGTCGTCGTCGGCGGGCTCCGCATCGGCGCAGCTGACGTCGTCGCCGTCGACAACCGTGCGCGAGACCTCATCCCCGTCGACGGTCACGATCGAGCGGTACACGCCACCGCCCGCGTCGGTCGCATGAAACGCAAGGCTCCCGACACCCCGCACCGAAGCGTCATCCGCAAGGCTCCCGCCGCCTACGGTGGTCGTGGGAGCGTTGGTATCGGTCAATCTGATCGTTGCATTTGGGATCGCAACCTGTGCTGGGAACGACCCACAATCGAGACTTCCGACCAAGCCCCAGCACCGCAGGCTAATGCTCAGTGAACCCCAGGACGCGCCTGTACCCTCGACGATCGACGCGACCCCTTGAGTCAGCGTCTGACCGCCTTGGATCGGAAATTTGAAGTCAAGAAAGTTGCCCGTCTCGTTGTCGTCGTACGAGACTTGGTATGCGTACGGGCGGTTCGCAACACCCGACACAACTGGCCAACTCAGGTTGAACGAACGAGAAAGCGAAAACGACTTGATGGTGGTGCCCGTCGGAGCCGCAAGAGTCCACTTGAGCCAACTCCCCGATGCCACCGGCAGCCCAGTTCCACCAAACTGCAGGGAGAACGGCGTCGTTGGTGAGCTGCATATAGTCGAGCTACCGTTGTCGCGACCGACGACAGAACTACTCGCCGAACTCGTCCATCCCTCCATCCCGGTGAACGCTCCTGCCGGGGTCTTGCATGAGTAGACGGTGAATGTTCCGGCGGTTGCGGCGGTGGGGAGTGCTGTGGCGATGAGTGCGCTCAGCACGATGATGATGCGGGGCATCGGTGTACGACCTCCCAGGTACTGATGTGGTTTGAAGATGACGTCAGGGACCCGCGAACTCGGCCGCCGTCGGCTTCGCCGGAGCGGGGTCTGACGGCGGCGAGAGCGCGGCCGCCTGCGCGGCCTGCGGCGCCGCCGACAGAGGCCTCGCCACGGGAGCCGACGCGCGCTCGAGCGTGAACTCGCCACCGCCGCCCTTGCCGGCGTCAGCCCCGCGACCGACATGCACACGCGGCGCCGACGAGCGCAGAGGATGCGTGTTGGACGGCACGACAGGGAAGCGCTGAGCGAGGCCGTCCGCGGCGGCGGGTGCGGCTGCCTCGACGGCCGCCCTCGGCCGCGCGTGCGCGTGCGTCGCCTGCTCGATCGCCGCGCTCCCGCCCGCGATCGCAGCCGTCGAGGCGGCGACGGCGGCGAGCTTCGTGCCCGGCGCCGCCTCGAGCGCGCCCTGCAGCCGCGCGGCGGCGAACGTCACGCGTTCGAGCGCCGCGTGCATGAACGTCTCGACGTGACGCAGCACGAGCGTGCCGTGATCGCCGGCCGCCGGCACGAGCGCGACGGGCACGAGCGCGGCCACCTGGCGCGGCGCCTCATGCAGGTCGCGCAACGTCGCCCGGCATGCCGAGCAGCCGCGCAGATGCGGGCGCAGGTCGGTGACCTCGCGCGCGGTCGCCTCGCCGTCCGCGAGCGCGGAGAGCTGCGGCAGCCAGCGCGCACACTCGGCGCCGGACTCGATCGCGCCGAGGCGGACGAGGAGCGCGTGGCGCCCCTCGGTGACCGCGCGGTTTGTCTTTGTGTACGTCCATCCGGTCTTCGCGCAGATCTCCTTGTAGGAGAGTCCCTCCGCGCGCAGCACCAACGCGGTCACCTCCTGGGGCTTCAAGCGCTGGAGCGCCTCCGCGACCTGCTCGAGCCGCTCATGGGCGGCGACGCGCTCGGCGGGATCGGCGGCGTGCGCGTCTGCATGGTCCTCGGCGAGGAGGTGCTCGCGACTGCCGAGTCGTCGACGCTCGGCGCGAAGCCTCAGCGCCTCGCTGCGCAGCACGCTCCAGAGCCACTTGAGCGGCTCCTGCGGCGGATTCGTGCGCATCCGCCGCACGAGCCTCTCGAGCGCGCGCTGGTAAGCGTCATGCGCATCCTCGGTGCAGAGCGAGAAGCGGCGCGCATAGCGCAGCAGCTCGGCGGCTTCGTCCTGCACGAGTCGCAGGAGCGCGTCCTCGTCCAGGTCGCTTCGTCGATTGTTTCGTCTCATCGGGCTCCCTCCTTGGAGCTCATGTCCGAGCCGGCGAGCGTCCCGCTCTCCTGCCAGCGCCACACATATCGGGCGCTAGAGCGCTCAATTCGAGCTAATTCGCCCCCCTGCGGCAGCGAAACGCCGCAATTTGCATGGAAACGGAGACGTTTCTCGACGGATGTATGGCGGCGCTAGAGGCCCAGCGCGCCGGCGACGCGCGCGGCGACGTCCGTGTCCGGCTCGACGGCGGGGAAGCCGAGCGTCGAGCGACCGTCGCGTGCGGGCCGCGACCAGTTCCACAGTGCCACGTCGAGCGCAGCGAGCGGGACTTCCGATGCGGTCGCGAGAGCGGCGGCGCGTCGCTCCAGCAGCAGCGTGTCGCCGATGCCGAAGACGCGCTTGGCCGCGATCGTCGTCTCGTCGTGGCCGCCGAAGCGCAGCGCGTCGGCCTCCAACTCGTAGACGCCGAGGCGACCGAGCGAGGCGAGCAGGTCGAAGCGCGCGTCGCGCGTGAGCCCGGGGAGCGCCAGGCGCTCGCTCAGGCGTGCGAAGCGTCGCTGCGCCGTCCACGTCGCTTCGCCTTCGAACGCCGCCACCTGCGAGCCGGCGCGCTCGGCCCAGGCGCGATAGGCCGCCAGGGTCGCTATCCCGCGCGTCGGGTCGTGGCCGGTCCGCGGACCGAGCGCCACGCCGTCGAGCTGCGGCAGCATGCCGGACGCCCACGGCACGCGCGCCGCGCGCACGCCCTCGAACGGGTCCTCGCCGTCGAGCAGGCCCAGATAGGCGATCAGGAACGCGAGCCAGGTCGCCTCCTCGCGATCGGCGCTCTGCGCGATCTCGCCGTAGAGGCCGGACGGCGCGCGCTCGAGCGCGCCAAGTCGCGCACAGGCGAAGCCGATCTCCTCCGCGAGCCGATCCGCGTCGCCGCTGGCCTTCAGGCCCGGCACGAGCTGAGAGCGGAAGCCGTCGTCGCGCTCACGTGCGACGTGGCGGACGAGCAGCTGGCTGCCCCCGCGCGGCGTGGCGCGCTTGCGCGTCGCGGCGCCGCCGCTGCGCTTCACGCTCACGTGCTGCGTCACGTTCGCCTCAGCCTGCTCGCGCGAGCAGATCGGGCAGCTGGAGAGGAAGCGGTTGTGGCGGCAGAAGGTGGGCACAGACGTCGCACACGCCAGTGTAGGGACGCCGTTCCTACGAGGTTGCCGCGAGCCGCGCCACGCCGCCGAGGAAAAGCTCGCTCGCGAAGCGCGCGGTGCGCTCGACGTCGGGCGGGTCCTGCTCGACGAGGCGGATGCCGAGCTCGAAAGCGACCGCGCCCATTGCGGCGGCGAGCGCGTCGAGGTCGAAGGTGGGCGGCAGGTCGCCGGCCGCGGCGAGGTCATCGTGCAACTCGAGGATCCCGAGCTGCAGGGCAGGCGTCTCGAACAGCTCGCGCACCGTGCCCGCGTTGCGGCGCAGCATCTCGAACAGCTGGCGGTCCTCGACGATGAAAGAGAAGTAGGCGTGGAAGCCGGTGCGCACGACCTCCTCCACTCCATCCGCGTCGGCGCGCGCGTCGCGCAGGCGACGTCGCAGCTCAGTCGTGTGCTCCTCCAGGACCGCTCGGAAGACAGACTGCTTGTCCGGGAAGTAGTTGTAGAAGGTGCCGGAGGCCAGCTCGGTGCGCCGCACGACGTCGCGGATGCTCGCGGCGCCGTAGCCCATCTCGGTGAAGATCTCCTGCGCCGCGTCGAGGATCGCGCGACGGTTGCTCGCCTTCGTCTGCGCGCGCTTGCCGGCGACGGCCGGCGTCATACGGCGGCCGCAGCGCGCGCGCGTGCCGGCACCGGCAGCCGGAAGCCGCGCTCGCGCATCCGTCGCGCGCCCGCGCGCCGCTCGCGCCGCAGCTCGTAGAGGTAGTTGTCGAAGTCGACCTGCATCGTGTGGCGCTTGGAGGCGACGTAGCGCTTGAACATCCGCCGCCGCTCGCGCTCCATGTCGGCGCGCAGCGCGCCCGGATCCGGCAGCGCATACTCGCCGCGCAGGTATGCGGCGATCCACTGCCCCTGCGCCTCGGCGAGCGGCATGATCGCGCCGAGCGGCTGCAGCAGCCCGGCGAAGAAGACATTGTCGAGCTCGGGATGGAAGACGCGCCGGAACAGCGGCAGGTCGTTGTCCGGCGCGGAGATCAGGCCCTCGTCGAAGAACGGGAACGTGACCTTGTAGCCGGTGCAGTAGACGATCGTGTCGACCTGCTCGACGGAGCCGTCCGCGAAGCGCACGCGGTCGCCCTGCAGCTCGGCGATGCTCGGCTTGTGCACGATCTCGCCGTGCGCGACGCGGTTGAGGAAGTCGGCCGAGACGGTCGGGTGCGCGTCGCCGATCGCGTGGTCGGGGCGCGGCAGGCCGTAGTCCTCGACGCGGCCGACGCCGAGCCGGTAGAAGGTGCTGAGCATCGCCTTGCGCACCGCCCACGGCACCGCGCCGGTGAAGCGGTTGACGCCGATCTGGTCGATCGGGCGCCCGAACAGGTACTTCGGCAGGATGTGCGCGCCGCGACGGGAGGCGAGGAACGTCGCGCGCGCGACGAAGCTCGACTCGACCGCGATGTCCATCGCGCTGTTGCCGATCCCGAGCACGACGACGCGCTTGTCCTTGAACGGCTCGTTGTCGACGTAGAAGTGCGCGTGCATCTGCTCGCCGTCGAAGCTGCCCGGGAACGCCGGCTCGGGCCAGCGCGGGTCCCAGTGGTGGCCGTTGGCGACGACGAGCGCGTCGTAGCGGCGGCTCTCCCCCGTCTCGAGCGTGATCGTCCAGACGCCGTCGGCGTCGCGCTCGGCGTGCCTGACGTTCGTCTCGAACGCGATCTTGTCGCGGAAGCCGAAGTGCTCGACGTAGTCGTCGAAGTAGGCGGCGATGTGCGAGTGGTGCGGAAAGTCGGGGAACGCCTTCGGCATCGGGAAGTCGGTGTAGGCCATCCGCTCGCGCGAGGTGTTGATGTGCAACGAGCGGTAGGCCGAGGACATGCCGTTCTTGTTGGCGAAGACCCAGTTGCCGCCGACGCGGTCGGAGGCCTCGAAGCAGTCGAACGGGATCCCACGTTCGTGCAGCGCCTTCGCCGCCGCGATCCCGGAGGAGCCCGCGCCGATGACGCAGACGAACGGCAAAGTTGACGCAGGCGTCATCTTGCCTACGGTACCACCGCTACATCCTCCTGGCGACGGTGCTCGCGCCCGCGCCGCACGACCTCCTTGAAGCTGCGGAAGCGGAAGATCAGCACGAGCGCGCCGAAGCCCATCGCGACCGCCGCCGCCGCAAGCGCGATCTGCTGGCCGACCGAGAAGGCCGCGACCTCGGAGCTCGTCGCCGCGCCCGCGAAGACGGTCAGCAGCAGCGCCTGCTGCACACCCGCCCCGCCCGGCGTGAACGGGACCAGCAGCGCCACGACCTGCACGCCGAGCACCAGCAGCACGTTGCGCACCGAGCCGCCGATGTGGAAGGCGTCGAGCAGGAACCAGTACGCGGCGAAGCGCGCAAGCCATGCGGCCGACTGCCAGCTGACCATCTCGCGCACGTAGCGGTCGCGGTCGGCGAGGATCGTGAAGCCCTGGCGCACGCGCGCCCAGAACGCCTTCACGCGCGCGGACAGCAGCGCGAAGCCGACGAGCACCGCGACTCCGAGCGCCGTCAGGAAGAAGAGCGTGAAGCGCGGGTGCGAGGCGAAGAACGCGAGGTCGAACGCGGGCAGCTTCGAGAAGTCCGGCGGCTTCGGGAAGACGCCCTGCGTGAAGGCGAACGCCAGCACGAGCAGGTTCACGCCCCAGTCGAACACGAGCCCCGTCCAGATCGCCGCGATGATCGCCGGATAGCTCGACGCCGGGATCGAGATGCGCGTGAGGAAGTACTGCACGAGCGTCCCGCCGCCGAGCGGGAAGACCTGGTTGATCCCGACGCCGGAGACGTACGCTCCCCAGACGTCGCGCCAGCGCACGTGCTCGGCCGGGTAGGCGGCCTGCACGGCGTTGAAGAGCGCGCGCGAGCGCAGCGTCAGGTAGCCGGCGTAGCACAGCAGCGCGAGCAGCAGCGGCCCCCACGACAGGCCGGCGAGGTTCGAGAGGAACGTGCTGAGGGAGTCGAGGAAGCGGCTGACGTCGCTGCCGACCGATGCGGGCACCGGGATCATCGCGCCCACACGTTCCCACAGCCGCGCGTCGCGTGACCGGCTCCAGATACGCGGAAGGGCCCGAATCCATCCGGGCCCTCCGCAGCCGGGAATCGTGGGGGAGACGATTCCGGCGGAGCAGGACGCAGGCGCCCCGCTCGGCCAGAATACTCATGCACGCGGCCGAACGCGGTCACGCCAGGCCCATCTCTTGCAGGATCCAGGGTCGAAAACCGTGCAGCTTGGGCACGTTTTTCGCTCTGACGGATATCGGAGACGCGCGAACTGGCGCGTGGCAGCTCAGATCGTGCCGCCGGGACCGCTGAAGAAGTCGTCGCCGAGACGCACGTTTCCGGCCGCCTCGGCCTCGTGGCGGAGCGTGTGATCTTCCACGCCGCTCCAGGCGCCGATCGCCAGCTGCTCGCGATCGGCGTCCATCGGACTGCCGCCCAGGTCGCGGTTGACGATGCGCGCGCAGCGGCGCCCCTCGGCGATCGCGGTCACGACGAGCGACTGCCCGACGCGCGCGTCGCCGCACGCATACACGCCGGCCTCCGACGCGCGGTAGGTCTGGCGCGTGCGCACGTTGCCGCGCGGATCGAGGTCGAGCCCGAGCGCCGTCACGAGCCCGTCGTGCTCGGGATGCGAGAAGCCGATCGCGACCAGCACGAGGTCGGCCGGAACGCTGAACTCCGAGCCCGCGACCGGCTGCAGGTCGCGCGAGGAGGTCCCCGTCACGCGACGCGCGTGGACCTCGGCGACGCGGCCTTCGACGCCGGCGAAGCCGGTCACCTCGGTGCCCCACCAGCGCGCCCCGCCCTCTTCGAGCGCGTACGTCGTCGCCGTGCGCTTCGGCGGCAGCGGCCATGGCGTGCGCGCGTCGCGCCCGCTCGGCGGCAGCTCCTGGTAGACGTCGAGGATCGTCGCCTCGACCGCGCCCTCGCGGTTCGCGTTCGATATGCAGTCCATGCCGGTGTCGCCGCCGCCGATCACGACGACGCGCTTGCCGGCGGCGACGATCTCGCTGCCGGGCTCGGGCGCGCGAGACGGCCTGCCCTCCTGGGCGGCGACCCAGCGGTTGCGCTGATAGAGGTAGTCCATCGCGAAGTGGATGCCCCCGAGCTCGCGGCCGGGCGCTTCGACGTCGCGGTGCAGGCGCGAGCCGATCGCGACGACGAGCGCGTCGTGGCGCTCGCGCAGCTCGGCGGCCGTCACGTCGCGCCCGACGTCGACGCGGTACTCGAAGCGCACGCCCTCGGCCTCCAGCAGCGCGATGCGGCGGTCGATCACGACCTTCGGCAGCTTCGCGTCCGGCACCCCGAAGCGCAGCAGACCACCGGGGCCCTCGTCGCGCTCGTAGACGGTCACGGTGTGCCCGCAGCGGTTGAGCTCGGCGGCGACGGCGAGGCCGGCCGGGCCGGAGCCGATGACGCCGACCGTCTTGCCGGTGCGGCGGTCGGGTGGCTCGGGGACGATCCAGCCCTCCTCGAACGCCTTCTCGACGATCGCCATCTCGATCTGCTCGATCGCGACCGGGTCGTCGTTGATCGCGAGCACGCAGGCCGACTCGCACGGCGCCGGGCAGATGCGGCCGGTGAACTCGGGGAAGTTGTTCGTCGCGTGCAGCTGGACGATCGCGTCCTGCCACTTGTCGCGGTAGACGAGGTCGTTCCAGTCCGGAATCAAGTTCCCGAGCGGGCAGCCCTCGTGGCAGAAGGGGATCCCGCAGTCCATGCAGCGCGCGCCCTGCTTGCGCAGCTCCTCCTCGGGCTGCAGCGAGAAGTACTGGTCGTAGTCGCGCACGCGCTGCTCGGGATCGCGCTTGTCGAAGCCGACCCGATGGATCTTGAGGAAGCCGCCCAGTTGTCCCATGGTCAGGCTCCGGCGGGCTCGGCCGTGGGCTGCGCGGCGGCCGCCTCGGCGGCTGCGCGCTCCTCGAGCGCGCGACGGTAGTCGCGCGGCATCACCGTGACGAACGCGCGTGCCGCCGCTTCCCAGTCCTCCAGCAGGCGACGGGCGACCGGCGAGCCGGTGCGCTGCGCGTGCTCGGCGACGAGATCCCGCAGCTCCGCCTCGTCGTGCTCGCTGAGCGCCTCGAGCTCGACGAGCTCGACGTTGCAGCAGCTCGCGAACGTGCGGTGCTCGTCGTAGACATAGGCGACGCCGCCGCTCATGCCGGCGGCGAAGTTGCGCCCGGTCGGGCCGAGCACGACGACGCGGCCGCCCGTCATGTACTCGCAGCCGTGGTCGCCGACGCCCTCGACGACCGCGACCGCGCCCGAGTTGCGCACGGCGAAGCGCTCGCCGGCGAGCCCACGGAAGAACGCGCGCCCGGCCGTCGCGCCGTAGAGCACGGTGTTGCCGACGATCACGTTCTCCTCGGCGGCGAAGCCGGCGTCCTCCGGCGGGCGCACGGTCAGCAGGCCGCCGGCGAGACCCTTGCCCGCGTAGTCGTTCGTCTCGCCCGAGAGCGTGAACGTGACGCCGTGCATCAGCCACGCGCCGAAGCTCTGGCCGGCCGAGCCGTCGAAGTCGACGGCGATCGTGTCCGCCGGCATCCCGTCCGGGCCGTAACGACGCGCGATCTCGCTCGAGAGCAGGCCGCCGACCGTGCGGTTGACGTTGCGCACCGTCGAGGCGATCCGCATCGGCTCGGCGCGATCGAGCGCCGGCTCGGCCTGGCGGATCAGCTCCCAGTCGAGCGCGTCCTCGAGCACCGGCTCGGGCGGACGCGTGCGATGGCGCGGCGCGTCGCGTGGAACGTCGGGCATCGTGAAGACGCTCGAGAGGTCCACCCCGCGCGCCTTCCAGTGGTCGATCGCCGCGTCGAGCTCGAGCAGGTCGGTGCGGCCGATCAGCTCGTCGAAGGAGCGCACGCCGAGCGCCGCCATCAGCTCGCGCGCCTCCTCGGCGACGAAGAAGAGGTACTTCACGACGTGCTCGGGGGTGCCCTCGAAGCGCTTGCGCAGCTCCGGGTCCTGCGTCGCGATCCCGACCGGGCACGTGTTGAGGTGGCAGACGCGCATCATGATGCAGCCCATCGCGATCAGCGGGGCGGTCGAGAAGCCGATCTCGTCCGCGCCGAGCAGCGCGGCGATCACGACGTCGCGGCCCGTCTTCATCTGGCCGTCGGCCTCGACGGTGATGCGCGAGCGCAGGTCGTTGAGCAGCAGCGTCTGCTGCGTCTCGGCCAAGCCGATCTCCCACGGGATCCCGGCCGCCTGGATCGAGGACTGCGGCGAGGCGCCGGTGCCGCCGTCGTGGCCGGAGATCACGACATGGTCGGCGTTCGCCTTCGCGACGCCGGCGGCGACCGTGCCGACGCCGACCTCGGAGACGAGCTTGACCGACACTTCGGCGCGCGGGTTCGCGCAGCGCAGGTCGTAGATCAGCTGCTTGAGGTCCTCGATCGAGTAGATGTCGTGGTGCGGCGGCGGCGAGATCAGCCCGACGCCGGCGGTCGAGTTGCGCAGCCAGGCGATGTAGTCGTCGACCTTGTGGCCGGGCAGCTGGCCGCCCTCGCCGGGCTTCGCGCCCTGCGCCATCTTGATCTGCAGCCGGTCGGCGTTGACGAGGTAGTGCGGCGTGACGCCGAAGCGCCCGGAGGCGATCTGCTTGATCGAGGAGCGGCGCAGGTCGCCGTTGGAGTCGGCCTCGTAGCGGCTCGGGTCCTCCCCGCCCTCGCCCGTGTTCGACTTCGCGCCGAGGCGGTTCATCGCGATCGCGAGCGTCTCGTGCGACTCGCGCGAGATCGCGCCGAGGCTCATCGCCCCGGTCGAGAAGCGCTTGACGATCTCCTCCGCCGGCTCGACCTGCTCGAGCGGGATCGGCTCCGGCAGCGTGCGCAGCCGCATCAGCCCGCGCAGCGACGCCTTGCGCGCCGAGTCCTCGTTGACCGCGCGGCTGAACTCCGCGTAGGTCTGGGGGCCGTCGCCGTTCTGGGCGCGGACCGACTGCTGCAGCAGCGCGATCGTGTCCGGGTTCCAGATGTGCACCTCGCCATCGCGGCGCCACTGCAGCACGCCGCCGACGGGGAGCACTTCGCGGCCCGTGCGCGGGTAGGCGCGCAGATGGCGCTCGAGCGCCTCCTTCGCGAGCACGTCCATGCCGATGCCGCCGATGCGCGAGGCGGTGCCGGTGAAGTGGCGCTCGATCAGCTCCGGCGCGAGCCCGACCGCCTCGAAGATCTGCGCGCCGCAGTAGGACTGGATCGTCGAGATCCCCATCTTCGAGAACGTCTTCAAGAGGCCCTTGCCGATCGCCTTGACGATCCGCTGCTCCGCCGTCTCCCTGTCGAGGTCGATCGGCAGCAGCCCGCGGTCGGTCAGCTCGTCGAGCGACTCGAACATCAGGTACGGGTTGATCGCCGCCGCGCCGTAGCCGATCAGCGTCGCCATGTGGTGGATCTCGCGCGGCTCGCCGGTCTCGATCACGAGCCCGCAGCGCAGCCGCGTGCCGGCGCGCACGAGGTGGTGGTGGATCGCGGCGACCGCGAGCAGCGACGGGATCCCGACGCGCTCGGCACCGACGTTGCGGTCGGACAGGATCAGGATGTTCGCGCCGCGCTCGACCCACTGCGAGGCCTCGGCGCAGATCGCCTCCAGGCGCCACTCCATCCCGTCCGTGCCCATCTCGATCGGCCAGGTCAGGTCGATCGTCGCCGCGTGGAAGACGTCGTGCGAGACCTGGCGCAGCTTCTCCAGCTCCTGGTTGCGCAGGATCGGCTGGCGCATGAACAGCTGGTGCGCGTGCGCGGGCGACTCCGCGAGCAGGTTCAGCGAGCCCCCGACGCTCGTCGCGAGGCTCATCACGACCGACTCGCGGATCGGGTCGATCGGCGGGTTCGTGACCTGCGCGAACAGCTGCTTGAAGTAGGCGAACAGCGGCGGCTGGCGATCGGACAGCACCGCGAGGGCGTGGTCGTTGCCCATCGACGCGGTCGGCTCCTCGCCGTTGGCCGCCATCGGCGCGATCACCATCCGCAGGTCCTCCTGCGAGTAGCCGAACGCGAGCTGCTTGGAGCGCAGCGGCTCCACGCGCGGCGCACGCGGCGCGCGCTCGGGCAGGTCGTCGAGGTGCACGACGCGCTCCGCGTACCACTCCGCGTACGGGCGCTGAGCGGCGACCCGGGCCTTGACCTCCTCGTCCTCGACGATGCGCCCCTGCTCGAGGTCGACGAGGAAGATCTTGCCCGGCTGCAGACGGCCCTTGCGCACGATCTCGCTCGGCGCGGCCTTCGTGACGCCGGTCTCGGAGGCGAGCACGACGTAGCCGTCGCTCGTCTGCACCCAGCGGCCGGGACGCAGACCGTTGCGGTCGAGCGTCGCGCCGACCTGCCTGCCGTCGGTGAAGGCGACGACCGCCGGGCCGTCCCACGGCTCCATCACGCACGCGTGGTAGTCGTAGAAGCCGCGCACGGCGGGCGGCACGTCGGTGCGGTCGCGGTAGGCCTCGGGCACCATCATCATCACCGCGTGCGTGATCGGACGGCCCGCGAGCACGAGCAGCTCGAGCACGTTGTCGAACGTCGCCGAGTCCGAGCCGCCCTGCTTGACGACGGGCATCACCTTGCCGAGGTCCTCGCCGAACAGCTCGGAGGCGAGCTGCGACTCGCGCGCGCGCATCCAGTTGACGTTGCCGCGCAGCGTGTTGATCTCGCCGTTGTGGGCGATCGTGCGGTAGGGATGCGCCAGCTCCCAGCTCGGGAACGTGTTCGTCGAGAAGCGCGAGTGCACGAGCGCCAGCCGTGTCGTGAAGCGCTCGTCCTTGAGGTCGGGGAAGTAGCCCGACAGCTGCGGGGCCGTCAGCATCCCCTTGTAGGCGATCGTGCGCGAGGAGCAGCTCGGGATCGCGAGCTGCTCGCCCGCCGCCTTCTCGATCAGCCGGCGGATCACGTACAGGCGCCGCTCGAAGGCGTCCTGGTCGGGCAGCTCCTCGGCCGCTCCGATCAGTACCTGGCGGATGCAGGGCGCCGAGCGGCCCGCGACGATCCCGACGTGCGCGTCGTCGACGGGCACGTCGCGCCATGCCAGCACGCGCTGGCCCTCCTCCGCGATCGTGCGCTCGATCAGCGCGACGAGGCGGGCCTGCGCGCCCTCCTCGGTCGGCAGGAAGCAGACGCCGACGCCGTAGCGCCCGGCCGGCGGCAGCTCGACGCCCGCGACCGCACGGAAGAACTCATCCGGAAGCTGGAGCAGTATGCCCGCGCCGTCGCCGGTCGTCGGGTCGGCCCCGGCCGCGCCGCGGTGCTCGAGGTTCTCGAGCGCGTACAGCGCCCGATCGATGACGCCGTGGTCCGGCCCGTCGGTGAGCTTGGCCACGAACGCGACGCCACAGGCGTCGTGCTCGTTTTCAGGGTGGTAAAGGCCAGCGGCCTGTGGCGGCTTGTTCGTATCCATGGATCTGGTGTTCTCGTGGGCGGCGTGAACACTGAGAAGAGGCCACAGGGTACCAGCGAACGGGCCATCCGCAGCGGTCGAACTGCAGGGCAAACGTCTGAGCGCGGTGCGGCGGGCGCGCGCAGCCGGTCAGCCGCGTGACTTCGCTTTGGGCGCGGCCTTCGCGGGAGCGCCGTTGGCCTTCGCCGACGCCTTGCGCGCGGGCTTCTTGCGCGCCGGCCCGTCGCCGCGCACGGCGGAGACGCTCGCCTCCAGCGCCGCCATCAGGTCCGGTACCGCCGCGGGCTCCTGCGCGGCCGGCTGCACGGCGATCTCCTCGCCGGCCGCCTTGCGCTCGATCAGCTCCAGCACGCGCTCGCGGTATTCGTCGCGGTACTTCTGCGGCTCGAACGGGGCGGTCAGCGAGTCGATCAGCTCACCGGCCATCTTGACCTCGCGGGCGTTCGCCTCGACGTCGGCGAGCGCCTCGAGCTCTTCGAGGCGCTCCGGCGCGTTGACCTCGTCGCCGTAGAGCATCGTCTCGAGCATCAGCACGCCATCGGCGGCGCGCAGCGCGCACAGCTGTTGGCGCGTGCGCAGCACGAAGCGGCCGATCGCGACTTTGCCGGCCTTCTCCATCGCTTCGAGCAGCAGCCGGTAGCCCTTCGCGCCGCCGGTCGAGGGCGCGAGATGGTAGGCGCTGTCGAAATAGACCGGATCGATCTCGGCGAGCTCGACGAACTCCTCGATGTCGATCGTCTTCGTCTTGCGCGGGTCGAGCGTGTCCAGCTCCTGCTGGGTGACGATCACGTAGCGGTCCGGCGCGATCTCGAAGCCCTTGACGAGGTCCTCGTAGGAGACCTCCTCGCCGTCGGCCGGGCAGACGCGCTTCTGCTGTATCCGCACCCCGTCCTTGGCGTGCAGCTGGTGGAAGCGCACCGTCTTGGCGGCGGTGGCGCTGTAGAGCTTCACGGGGACGTTCACCAGCCCGAAGCTGATGGCGCCGGTCCAGATCGCGCGCGGCATCCGTCTTTTCTACTCCCCTGGCGCCCTCGGGGCAACCCGTGGGCGGCGGTTTGCGGACGCGGCGGGCTGCTCAGGCAGCCGGCGCGAGCGGTTCGCCCATCCGCTCGAGCGCGCGCCGCAGCAGGCGTGAGACGTGCATCTGCGAGATCCCGATGCGCTCGGCGATCTCGCGCTGCGTGAGACCGCCGAAGAAGCGCAGCAGCACGATCCGCCGTTCGCGCTCGCTCAGGCTCCGCATCGCGCGACCGAGCTCGATCCGCTCCTCCGCGACGGCGAAGGCGGGATCGAGGAAGCCGATCCGCGCCACCGGCTCGCCGTCCTCGCCGAGCGTCTCCTCCAGCGGCACGGTGCTGTAGGCGTGCGCGCCCTGGAGCGCTTCGAGCACCTGCTCCGGCGTCGTCCCGGTCGCGCTGGCGAGATCTTCGATCGTCGGCGAGCGCCCGAGCTTCGTGGAAAGCCGGTCGACTTCCCGCGCAACGCGCGCGCTCAGCTCCTGCAGGCCGCGCGAGACGCGCACCGACCAGGCGCGGTCGCGGAAGTGGCGCTTGATCTCGCCGAGGATCGTCGGCACGGCGAAGGTCGAGAAGCGCAGCTCGCGGTCGAGGTCGAAGCGGTCGACGGCCTTGATCAGGCCGACGCAGCCGACCTGCTCGAGGTCGTCGAGCGGCTCGCCGCGGTTTGCGTAGCGACGCGCGAGGGAACGCACCAGCGGGAGCATGCTCTCGATCAGAGCGCTGCGGGCAGCCTCGTCGTGCTGCTCATGCCAGCGACGGAGCAACTCGCGTTCGTCGGTGACGATGCCGACGGGCGGGCGGACGGCCGTGACGGACACGTTGCGCCTCCTTCTTCGCGATTCCCAGTCCGCCATCCATCCTCCGTCGCGATCTCGGGATGGCAAGGTGGACACGCCCGGTCACTGGCGCGAACGCGTCGCCTGCGGTACAACAAACAGGTGGACAAGCACGGGCAGACCGTGAGCGCCACCAACTTCGCCGAGGTCACGGGCATCTCGCGTGAGCGATTGCGGACGTGGGAGCGCCGCTTCGGCTTTCCCCAGCCGGTGCGCAGCGGGCAGGGGCCGCGCCGCTATGCGCTCGAGGACGCTGCGCGCGTTGTCGCGGTTCGGCGCGCGGCCGAAGCCGGCGTCCCGCTCGCGGCGGCGATCGCCAGCGCCGCGGGGCCCGCGGATGCGCACGCGGTCCCGCCGACGACGCTGGCCGCCGTCACAGCCCTGTCGCCGTCGCCGATCGTGCTCGTCACCGGGCCGCAGCCGCTGCGCGTGGCCTACGTCAACGCGCGGCTCGGCACGTCACCGGCCACGCTCGCCGTCGGCGACGAGCTCGAGGCGCTGCCGTGGTTCCTCGGCAGCGATCTCGAGCGCACGCTGCACACGCTGTTCGCCGGCGACACGGCCGCGCTCGAGTGCGGGCACCCGGCCTGGGACGGCAGCCCCGCCAGCCAGCGCTCGGTCGCCTACCGCCTGCCGCCCGACCCCGGCGAGCCCCCGGCGGTGGCGCTCGTCGGCGCCGACCGGACCGACGAGCAGCGCGCCCGCCGCGAGCTCGGCGAGCTGCGCCGGGAGCTGGCGGAGGTGCGCAAGCGTCGACGGCAGCTCGAACGCTGGATCGAGCTGACGGCGTCGCTCGCGGAGCGCTTCCAGCGCGAGGCGGACGAGGCGGTGCTGGGGGCCGTGACGAGCACGGTGGTGCGTGCGCTGGGCGCGATCGACGCCGGGATCGCCGTCTACATGACCGGCGAGCTGGCGCTCGGCAGCTCCAGCCGCGGGGTGCTCGGCCCGCGGATGGTGACCGTCACCGGCTACGACGACCTGGCGGGGCGGATGCACGACGGCCGGCCGGGCTGGCTCGCGCCCGCGACCGGCGCCGCCTTCGGCGTGCCGCCGAGCCTGCACACGCTCGGCGTCCCGATCGTCGTCGTCGGTGACACGCTGGGCCTGCTCGTGCTCGTCCTCGACGAGCGCACCGAGCTCGACGAGGACGCCCGGCGACTGCTGTCCGTCGTCTCCGCCGGCCTCGGCTTCACGCTCCTGCGCGACCGGCTGGTTGCGTCGGGGAAGCGGTGAGGCGGTGGCTCAGCTTGCGACGAGCGCGCGCTCGAGCCCGCCGGTGACGATCTGCGCACCGAGGTCGGGCAGCGTGACCATCAGCTTTCCCTCCTGCTCGAGAATGTGGCGGGGACTGATCATCGTCAGCCCGACGACGCGGTCGCTCCCGAACGCGTAGCGAATCGCGTGCCCCTCTGGCGTCTCCTCGGCCTCCGCCGGCTCGGGCGCATCGACGTGCAGGTAGAGGACGTCGCTCTCGGCGTCGTAGTCGGCCATATGAAACGAAAGCGGTCCAATGCTGAGGTTCACGCGCTCCATGACGGCGGGTCCTTTCGGTGCGGATATGCGGTGATGATCCGTGCTGGAGTCTGCTCGTAGCTTACGACGACGCGCAGCCAGCTACTCGGGCCAATGTCGCGCGCGAAGTAGCGACGCCGACCGGGATGCTTTGGATCCGCATCGACGTGGTCCGGCGCCGCGACGGCGCGAAGCATCTCCGGAAGCAGCCAGGCTAACTCGCGATGATCGACGAGGATCTTTCCGTGCCAGATGCGCGCGAGCACAACGACGTACGCGCCTTGGTGGTCCCTCGTAACAGCGATGACCTCCGCTCCGTCCATGACCGGATGAGGTCGTGGACGGACTGGTTTCGCCCCCCGCTGGCACGCAGAGAGCATTCGTCCGGAAGACTGTAGATATGCGTCTGCAGGAGATCCGGCTGGCAAACTTCCAGAGCTATCGGGAAGAGCAGAGGGTACGTGTCGACTCGCAGCTCACTTTGCTCGCCGGACGAAACAACGTCGGCAAGTCGGCACTACTGCGGGCACTGCAAGTGGGACTCCCAACCCCAACCCACCAGGAGGGCGCGTCAGAGGGTTTCAGGCTGACGTGCACCTGGAGTTGTGAGGCGGACGAACTGGTCGCCGGCCTTAGAGCCGATGATGCGATGGCCATACGGCTCCGCAGACCGGCGGAGCAGCCATTGATTGCCAGCTTTGTGACCACATCCACAAACGGGCAAATCGGTCGAGAAACGTTGTTCTGTGATCGCCTTGGCCTTCCCGAGGCAATGGCCGAAGCCAGCGGCCCCGTCGGCACGAAACTGGGTTGGAGCCGCGGTCCCTTCAACGGCACGGCGAGGGGCATCGACTCACTGACAGGGCTGGCCAGTCAGGCACTCGCGAACGTAACCTACGTCGCACCACGGCGCATCGAACAAGGTGTCCGCCAGCTCATCTCGGCCGTCCAGCTTGAGCCTGATGCGCGGAATCTCGCAGATGTGCTGCTTGACCTTCAGCTCAACCACTCGAACGATTTATTCGTCGAGTTGCGCGAGTTCATGCGTGAGGCCTTCCCGGGGCTCGACAACTTGAGCGTGCGTACCACGAGCCCTCCGGGTTCGGCGATGAACGGCGAACCACACATCTATTTCAGAGGAATGGACGAGTCCATTCCTCTGCGACTCTGCGGGACCGGCATCGAGCAGATGCTCGCGCTCGCGCTCGCCGTCCTGACTACGAGCTCACCTCGTCTCATCCTGATCGATGAGCCTCAGGCATATCTCCATCCCCACGCCGAGCGCAGCATGCTGCAACTTCTCGCAGACCACGACGGTCACCAGTATGTGATCGCGTCCCATTCCCATACGTTGCTCAGATCCCAGCCGCTCGAGCGTGCGCGTCTGCTCGTTCTCGATGCTGGCGCGACTCGAGTAGTCGAGATTGCCGACGCGACGACAATCCTCTCAGAACTCGGTGTGACAGCTGCCGATCTCTGGCTCGCCGATCGCCTGCTATGGGTCGAAGGCCCTTCAGAAGAGGAGGTCGTCGGAGTCGTGGCTGAGCGGATGCTGTCAGCACCCAATCGTGCCACTCTCACGATCCAGCGGATGCCCGAGGCTGTCTCTCGCTTCACAGCTCGAAGTCGTCGGCAGGCCGAGTCCGCCTTTCGGTTTTGCAGCGATGTCGGGCGTGCGATCACGCCTCTGTCACTGCGCATGCTCTTTCTTTTCGATCTCGACGAGAAGACAGTCGAGGAGCAGGCATCTATCGATCAGGCCAGCGCGGGGCGCGCAGTTTTCCTCGGCGTCCGGGAACTGGAGAACCTTTTCCTCGATGCGGCCCTTCTCCATGCAGGACTCGAACGGCTGTGTAGCGATCAGGGCATTGAACCGCCCGAAGCACAGACGGTCTCGGACGCACTCGCAGAACTCCTGGGCCGCCACTCGGACAGCAATCTCTATCCACAGGGGACGCCCACAGCGGGCGATGAGCGAAAGGTCGTCCGTGGTTCGCGCGTACTGAAGGCGCTGTGGTGGGAGTTTGCGACCGCGGAGTACGACAAGGTGGGTGACGGCCGTGCCCTTGCCGAGCTGGCACTGGAGACCAATGAAAAGTTGCTCTCTCCACTGGGGGATGTGCTGCAACGTTTCGTAGACGACTAGGTCCAAGTCAGGTCAGACCAGCCGTCCCTCGGGCGCCCGCGTGCGCTCCAGCGGCCAGGAGCAGAGCGAGCCACGGCCGGGGCAGCCGTCGCAGATGCGGGGGCCGGGGTCGGGGGCGACGGGGAAGTCGCGGGTGAGAATCGCGGTGGCGCGGGCGGCGAGATCGGCGCTGAGCGCCTCGACGTCCTGAGGGCGGAACGTTGCGCCGACCGGCGCGTCGGGGCGGTCGAGGAAGCAGTGGACGACCTCGACCTCGGCGGCCCCGTCGTGCAGCGCGGCGAGCGCGTAGGCGGCGCGCTGGAGCGCGTACTCGCGGGCGACGAGCTCCGCCGGGTCGGCGCCGTCCAGACGATCGCTCTTGTAGTCGACGATCAACGTGCGCTGGTCCTCGTGCCCGATCGCGTCGAGCACGCCGATCAGCGGGATCGTCGTGCCGTCCGGGAGCACGAGCTGGAACGCGAACGGCTGCTCGCGGTGGACGTCGTCGGCGGCGGCGAGGCGGCCGCGCAGCGGGCTTGCGACGAAGCGCGCGACGAGCGCGTGCAGCTCGTCCAGCTCCGCAGCGGTCGCAGCCGGGGCTGCACGGCGCAGCGCGGCATCGTCCGGCGGCGCGGGACGGGCGAGGTCGAGTCCCTCCAGCAGCATGTGGACTGCGACGCCGCGGGCGCGCGCGTCGAGCCGGCCGGGCAGCCGGCCGCCGGCGGCGAGCGCATGTGGGTGGGCGGGCTCGATCTCCGGCAGGCTCAGCACGCGCTGGAGGTAGAAGCGGTAGCCGCAGTGCGCATGGTCCTGGAGGCTCGTGTAGCTGAGCGCGGCGACGGGCGGCGCCGGCGTGGCCTGCGATGGCGGGGCGGGCGCGGGCACGGAC
>Ga0134121_10000387_pt1 | contig 51359 bp, 45 predicted proteins | sample KB301_FD_96463 | JGI IMG/M metagenome (GOLD analysis project Ga0134121, IMG submission 96463) | Terrestrial soil microbial communities without Nitrogen fertilizer from Kellogg Biological Station, Michigan, USA - KB3-0-1 | ecosystem: Environmental > Terrestrial > Soil > Unclassified ...
GCGCGGATCCCCGTCGCGGTCGAGCAGGAGATCGAGCGCAAGCGCGCCCACCCCGTGTGGACGCTCTTCATCTTCCTGGCGCTGATCGCGTCGCTCTACAGCGGCTTCTTCTTCGTCGACATGGTCCGCATGGAGTCGGGCCTGGCCTCCGCGCCGTCGGACATGACGGCGGGCACGGCCGAGTGGGTCCTCAAGAAGTTCTGGGAGGACGGCAAGTGGAAGGGCTTCCACATGCGGAAGTACGACAAGGAGCCGCCGTTCACGGACGCGGACACCCGGATCAAGCATCAGCCCTACAACGGCCCGACGTTCCTGCACGACAAGGCGTACACGGACAACTTCGGCGGCGGCTCGTCGGCCCCCGCCGGCACCACCCCGGCCCCCGCGCCCGGCGGCGCCGGCGCCGGAGAGACCAAGCAGTAACCGGTCCTTTCCAGAGACCTCGAAGACGGGGCGTCGCAAGACGCCCCGTTTTCTTTTTGCCTCCGCCGGCCGGCGGAACAAAATCGACCGCCTGTTTTGTTCCCTCCCTCGCCTTGACAATCATAACTTACAGATTATAATTTACATCGTTGGGCGCGGTGTGTTGCCGTGACCCCGGAGAGAGTCGGGTTCCATCCTGAGAGGGGGAAGGTCATGTCCTCGAAAATTTCGCTCGCCATCGCGTCCCTGGTCGTCGCCTTCGGCTCCGTCGGCTGCTCGTCCTCGTGGATGAGCCGCGAAGAGCACGAGCGCGAGACCGCGCAGCTCCGGGAGTACAAGGACGCCCTCGAGTCCGAGAACTCCCAGCTTCGGATGAAGGCGGCCGAGTTCGACAAGCTCAAGGCCGAGTTCGACGCCAACAGCGAGTCCGCCAAGTTCTACAACGACCTCGCCGCCAGCCTGAAGGCGGCCCTCAACGGCCTCGGCATGGACGAGAAGAAGGGCGACGTCGTCTTCAACGCCCAGAAAGGCGCCTACGAGTTCAAGGACGGCGTCCTGTTCGACCTCGGCAGCTGGAACATCTCGCCCAAGGGCCGCCAGATCCTGAAGGCGATCGCCGACAGCCAGAAGGGCAACGTCCTCCGGATCGTCGGCCACACCGACGCGAAGCCGATCACCCGCGAGGCGACCAAGAAGGCGCTCGACACCGACACGAACAAGGAGCTGAGCTGCCGCCGCGCGATCGCGGTCTTCGGCGAGCTCCTCAAGAACGGCATCCGGGAGAACCAGGTCGCGTCGATCGAAGGCCACGGCACGGCGCCCACCGCGAACAACGGCGTCGCCCGGTGCGTCGAGATCTTCATCGTGAAGGGCGCGAGCGTCGCCCCCACGAGCTTCAACAAGACGCTCCCGAAACCCGTGAAGAAGTAATCCCGGTCGCGTAGACTGGGGGCGTGCTCTCCCAAGAGGACCGGGCGACGCTCCTGGATCTGGCGCGACAGACGGTCGCGGCCGCCGCCGGCGGAAGCGACCTCCCGACTCTAAGGAACCCGAACGGCCCCCTTCGCGAGAAGGGGGCCGTTTTTGTTACCCTGCGGATCGGCGACGACCTCCGCGGCTGCATCGGCCACGTCGAAGCCCACGTGCCTCTCTGGGAATCGGTCCGCGACATGGCCGCGGCCGCCGCCGAGCGCGACAACCGGTTCTCTCCCGTGCGGCCCGCCGAGGTCCCCCGCCTCTCGTTCGAGATCTCGGTCCTCTCCCCCATGACGCCGATCCGCCCCGACGAGATCCGGGTCGGCACCCACGGCCTGTACGTGAAGCGGGACGGCGTGGCGTCGGGTCTGCTCCTCCCCCAGGTCGCGGTCGAGCGGGAGTGGACGCCGCAGGAGTTTCTCCGCCGGACGTTCGAGAAGGCGGGCCTTCCGGCCGGAGATCCGGCGGCGAAGGTGCTGGGGTTCACCGTCGAACATTTTTCCGGCTGATTCCGCGTCACCCGCGGCCGTGGTCCGGGGTTAGGTTGACGATGCGTCGCGCATTCCTCCTGGCGCTCCTGATCTCCGCCGGCTGCGCGACCGCACCCGCCGGCGCCGGCGAGACGCCCAACATCGTCTATCTGCTCGCTGACGACCTCGGCTATGGCGACCTCTCGTGCCTCAACAAGGACTCCAAGATCGGGACGCCGAACATGGACCGCCTGGCATCGCAGGGCATGATCTTCACCGACGCCCATTCCGGCTCTGCCGTCTGCACGCCGACCCGGTACGGGATCCTGACCGGCCGCTACGCGTGGCGAACCCGCCTCCAGGAAGGCGTCCTGGAGGGATTCTCCCCGCCGCTCCTCGACCCGAAGCGGCTCACGGTCGCGTCGCTCCTCCGCAGCCGCGGCTACCATACCGCCTGCATCGGCAAATGGCACCTCGGCTTCCATTGGGGAGGCACGAACGAGAAGGTCGACTACACTCAGCCGATCCGGAACGGGCCGACGTCGGCCGGATTCGACACCTACTACGGCATCAGCGCGTCGCTCGACATGCCGCCCTATATCTGGATCGAGAACGACCGCGCGGTCGGGATTCCCACGACGACGAAGGCGTTTCACCGCCCCGGACCGGCTCACGCCGACTTCGAGGCGGTCGACGTGCTCCCGACGATCACCCGCAAGTCGATCGACTACCTGGACCAGCGGGCAAAGGACCGGCGTCCGTTCTTTCTCTATGTCCCGTTCAGCGCGCCCCACACGCCGATCCTCCCCTCCCCCGAGTTCGCGGGGAAGAGCGGGCTCGGCAAGTACGGCGACTTCGTCCTGCAGGTCGACGCCTGCGTCGGCGAGATCCTGAAGGCGCTCGACCGGAACGGCCTGGCCGGTAACACGATCGTCGTCGTCACCAGCGACAACGGCTGCTCGCCCTCGGCCGGTTACGCGGCGCTCGCGAAGCTCGGACACAACCCGAGCGCCACGTTCCGCGGCACGAAGGCGGACATCTTCGAGGGCGGCCATCGAATCCCGTTCCTCGCGCGATGGCCGGGCCGGATCCGGCCCGGATCGCGGTACGCCGAGACGATCTGCCTCACGGACCTGATGGCAACTTGCGCGGAGATCCTCGGCACGACGCTGCCCGACACCGCCGGGGAGGACAGCGTGAGCCTGCTCCCCGCGCTGCTCGGAACCACGACGGGTCCTCTCCGCGAAGCGACGGTCCACCATTCGGTCAACGGCTCGTTCGCGATCCGCCAGGGCAACTGGAAGCTGGAGCTCTGCCCCGACTCCGGCGGTTGGAGCGAACCCCGACCGGGCAAGCCGGGCCTCTCGAAACTCCCGGCGGTCCAGCTGTACGACCTGACCCTGGACGGCGGGGAGCGGAAAAACGTGGAGGCGGACCACCCGGCGGAAGTGGAGCGGCTGACGCGGCTGCTCCAGAGCTACGTCGACCGCGGGCGGAGCACGCCGGGGGCGCCGCAGAAGAACGACACGTCGGTGGCGATCCGGAAGGGGAAATAAAGGAGGCGCTCTGGAAGCGGCGGCCTCAGAACTTGATGACTCGGCTCAACGGGTAGTAGAGAATCGCCGCGATCCCCGCCGAGATGGGAATCGTCAGGATCCACGCCCAGACGACGCGCCCGGCCACGCCCCACTTCACGGCATGGAGCCCCCGCGTGCAACCGACGCCGACGATGGCCCCGGTAATCGTATGAGTCGTGCTGACCGGGATTTTCAGGAAGGTCGCGGCAAAAAGCGTGATGGAACCCGCCATTTCTGCGCAGAACCCGTTGACGGGCTGAAGCAGGCAGATTTTCTGGCCCATCGTCTTGACGATTCGCCAACCGCCTCCCATCGTGCCCAGTCCCATGGCCGCGTAGCAGGAGAAGACGACCCACCAGGGGATGTCGGATTCCGGCTTGAGGTAGCCGCCGGCGAGGAGCACCGCGGCGATGATTCCGGCAGTCTTCTGGGCGTCGTTGCCGCCGTGACCGAGACTGTAGGCCGAGGCCGACACGAGCTGGGCCTTCCGGAAGATCGTGCTCACCCTAGTCGGAGAAACCCGCCGGAATACCCAATAGATCACGACCATCATCGTAAAGCCCAGGATCACGCCCAGGAGCGGCGCCACGAGGATGAAGGCTCCGATGTCGATGATCGTGATGTGCGACGTGTTCCAGCGACCGTGAAATAGTTCGTACATGAGTCCGCCGCTGTTCAGAACCTTCCAGCCCCCTTTCACGACCGCCGCCCCGGCGTAGCCGCCGACCAGCGCGTGCGACGAACTCGAGGGAATGCCGTAGTACCACGTGATCAGATTCCAGGTGATGGCCGCCAGGAGCCCGGCCGTGACGACCGCGATCGTGATGGCGTCCGCCGAGACGACCCCCGACTTGATGGTCTTCGCGACGCCTTGGTGGAAGACGAAGAAGGCGACGAAGTTGAAGAAGGCCGCCATCCCGACGGCCGCCTTGGGAGTCATCACGCGGGTCGACACCACGGTGGCGATGGAATTCGCAGCGTCGTGGAAGCCGTTGATGTAGTCGAAGATCAGGGCCAGGATGATGATGCAAACAACGAGGGTCAGCATCCGGAGGTCACGCGTTCTTCAGAACGATGCCTTCGATGACGTTGGCGACGTCCTCGCACCGGTCGGTCGACGCCTCGAGCTCCTCGTAGATGTCCTTCCACTTGATGATGAAGATGGGGTCGTGGCCGTTCTCGAAGAGCGCCGCCAGCGCGTGCTGCTCGATCCGGTCGCCCTCGTTCTCCTTCGTGTGGATCTCGATGCAGTGCTGCAGCAGCGAGCTCGACAGCTTCATGCTCCGCATCTTGGGAAGGAGCTCGGTGATGATCTTCGTCGCATCGACCAGGACCCTTGCCAGCGCCTTGGCGTCGTCGGTCGGCTCCTTGATCTTGTAGAGATGCATCCGGGCGACCGCCGTGTCGATCAGGTCGAGGATGTCGTCGATCCGGCAGATCAACTCGTGGATGTCCTCCCGGTCGATCGGGGTGATGAAGGTCTGGTTCAGTTTCTCGATGGTCGTGTGGGTGATCTTGTCGCCGGCGTGCTCGATGTCCTTGATCCGCTTGACCTTGGCCGGCACGTCGCGGAAGTCGTTGAGGAGATCCTGGAGCGCGAGGGCTCCCTCGTGGGCGTTCTTCGCGGCCTCCTCGAAGAGGTCGAAGAAAACCATTTCCTTGGGGATCAGGCTGAACATGACGCGCGTATTAAATCAGAGCCCTCGGAGAAGTGTCAACGTTGTATGAAGATCCTTCACACAATCTTAACAATTCCTCCGAGGCGACGCCGGTTGACACCTGCCGGAACTGGGGAGACAATTGCCACATGAGATCTCTTTACGCGGCATTCACGCTGTCCTGGATCCTTGGGTGCGCCTCCGTCCGCCCCGAGGAAGAAGTCATCCAGGAGGCCAAGGACAAGGTCTTCCCCGCCGTCGTCTTCATCAAGCCCATCCGGCAGGAGTTCCGCGGCGGCAAGATGGAGAAGATCCAGGTGTTCGGGTCGGGCGCGATCATCTCCTCGGAAGGCTACGTGGTCACCAACAACCACGTCGCCGAGAAGGCCACCGAGATCCGCTGCGTCCTGTCGGACAAGGAAGAGGTCACCGCCAAGCTCGTCGGGCTGGACCCCGAAACCGACCTCGCCGTGATCAAGCTCAACCTGGCCGACCGGAAGTCCAAGTCGCCCCTCCCCGTGGCCGAGTTCGGCGACTCGAACGCGCTCAACGTCGGCGAACTCGTGATGGCCATGGGCGCGCCCCACGGGTTCGAGCGGTCGGTCTCCCGCGGCATCGTCTCGTCCGTCGAGCGCCACCTCGACTTCGCCCCGTACAACCTGTGGATCCAGACCGACGCGGCCATCAACCCGGGCAACTCGGGCGGGCCGCTCGTCGACATCCGCGGCCGCATCGTCGGCATCAACGCGCGCGGCATGCGCGGCGCCGACAACCTCGGCTTCGCGATCCCGTCCGCCGTCGTGAAGGACGTCGTCGACCGCATCCTGAAGGACGGCAAGGTCCAGCGCGCCTGGACGGGGCTGCGGTTCCAGGCCCTGAAGGACTTCCGGAAGAGCTCCTACATCGACGCGAATCACGGGGTCCTGATCGCCAGCGTCGACGAGGGCTCCCCGGGCGAGAAGTCCAAGCTCCACGCCGGGGACATCGCGGTCGCGGTCAACGGCGAGCCGGTCCGCGGGATGTACGAAACCGACCTGCCCGCGGTCGAGCGGCGGTTCGCGGCGCTCCAGATCGACGCGCCCGCGACGCTCGACGTCCAGCGCGGCGCCGAGACGATCCAGGTGACGCTCATCCCCTCCTCCAAGGGCCGCCAGGAGGGCGAGGACTTCGAGTGCAAGAAGTGGGACATGACCGTGAAGGAGATCACGAAGTTCTCCGACCCGTTCCTCCACTTTCAGCGCCCCCGCGGCGTCTTCATCCAGGGCGTGAAGTTCGCCGGCAACGCCCGCGCGAGCGGCTTCACCAACTTCGACATCGTCACGCAGATCGGCGACAAGCCCGTCGAATCGCTCAAGGACGTCCGCGAGGCCTACGAGGCGTCCCTCAAGCTCGAGAAGGGCAAGCGCAAGCTGCTCTTCAGCGTCATCCGCACCGGCTACCGCCGCCTCGTGGTGCTCGACTTCGAAAAGGACATGGAAAAGATCGAGGAGGACTAATTGCACCACAGAGACACCGAGACCACAGAGAAGAGTCTTTCCGGCGGCGCCCCCCGGGGGCGCAGAGGGGGGACCCTCCTGCGAACGGCGCTTTGTGTCTCCGTGTCTCTGTGGTGTTCTTCGGTTTTCGCCCAGGAGGACCGCGAGGCCATCCGCAAGGTCTACGACGCCGTCCACAAGTCCTTCGTCGGCATCGACGTGACCCTGAAGAAAAAGACCCGCCTCGAGAAGGCCGAGCTCGAAGAAGAGCCCCAGGACGCCGAGACCCAGCGGCTCAACCAGCTGTCCGAGAACGAGCAGCCGTTCGAGACCTGGGGCGTCGCGCTGGAGAAGGACCTCATCCTCATGGCCGACAAGACGCTCAAGGAGTCCGACATCGAGAAGATCCACTGCACCGACGCGACCGGGACGAAGTTCGAGGCGAAGTTCCACGCGGTCGGACGCAACCACGACTTCGTGCTCCTCAAGCCCGTCGCGCCGCGCGAGCTGGTCCCGCTGGTCTTCTCCGACTGGGAGCGGCCCAACCTCGGCGAGTCGTTCCACGTCACCCACGCGGACCTGGTCGACCACGCCTGGCAGATCAACGTGAGCCCGTACATCCAGACCAACGCCCCGCTCGTCGAGACGAAGGGCTGGTTCTGCATGGACGTCCTGCGCCCCGGGTCGGTGGTCTCCGACAAGAAGGGCGCCACCGTCGGGATCGCGCTCGACGCCTATCTCTGGGTGCTGCCCGACGGCCGCAGCTCGTTCCTCGGAAAGCACCTCCTCGCGGACGACCGGCTCGTCGACCTCGAGAAGAGGGTTGACCCGTTCCGCAAGTCGCTGCCCTCCGTCGTCAAGCGCGTCGAGGTGATCTTCCGCTCCGAGAAGCAGCAGGAGCGGTACATGCCCCAGGACGAGGCGCAGTCCGGCAAGGTCACGCTCTTCGGCGTCTCGCTCGACGACAAGGGCACGCTTTTCGTCCCGCAGGACCTCTCCCGCGAGATGGTCCGGAAGATCGAGGACATCAACGTCGTCGACGAGGGCAAGACCTATCCCGCCGCGTTCGTCGGCCTCTTCCGCGGATTCGGCGGCATGATCGTCCGGGCGGAAGGGCTCAAGACCCAGCCCGGCATCGTCCGCGAGGGCCAGGCGCCGCCGCGGGGCCAGCTGCTGTTCACCGCCACGTTCGAGGACCGGTTCGGACGGAGCCGCATCAAGATCGACTACAACCGGCTCTTCCGCACGGAGCGCGGTCTCGCCGGCGCCGCCCGGCTCCAGCCTCGCAAGCGCATCAAGGCCGGCTCGTTCCTGCTCGACTTCGACGGGCGCGTCATCGGCTGCGCCACGCTGGACAAGAAGGAGGAGGACTTCGACGAGCTGGCCGCCGAGTCGTCCCGCGACCGGTACTTCTATGCCGGCCGGTACCGCGCGGGCTACACCCCGGAGCACCTCCGCCGCCTGATCTTCTTCTCCGAGATCGAGGCCATGCTGGCCAATCCCGCCGGCCATTTCGACGCCCGCGCCGTCCCGATGTCGAAGAAGGACGAGAAGAAGCTCGTGTGGCTGGGCGTCGAGTTCCAGGAGTTCTCCAAGGGGCTCGCCGAGAGCCTCGGGGTCCAGGAGCGCGACCTGACCAACGACGGCCGCCGCGGCCTCATGGTCACGGAGCTCTACGCCGGCTCCCCCGCCGCCAAGGCGGGGCTCCGGGTCGACGACATCCTCCTCTCGGTCCAGCCCGACGGCGAGAGCGCCCGGGACCTGGTCGCCGAGGTCGACCGCTTCAGCTTCGCCCGCGGGATGTACCCCGACCGCCGGGGCAACCAGCCGCCCTGGAAGCCGACCAAGAACTACCTCACGACGGTCCTCACGGAGATCGGCGCGGCCAAGAAGGTGACCTTCGACGTCCTCCGGGGCAAGGAGAAGCAAAAAGTCACGATCGCGCTCGAGTATGCCCCGACCGACTACGAGACCGCGGAGCGGTACAAGGACGACGCGCTGGGCCTGACCGTGAAGGAGCTCACCTACGAGGTCCGCCATTTCCAGAAACTCGAGCCCGGCGCGACCGGCGTCACGGTGGCCAAAGTCGAATCCGGGAGCCGCTCCGACGTGGCCAAGCTGGCCCCCCTGTCGATCATCGTCCGGGTCAACGACGTGACCGTGAAGGACCTGGCCCACTTCCGGGAGCTGGCCGGGTCGGCGAAGGGCTTGACGCTGACGACCGTGCTCTACGGCCAGACGAAACTGGTGGAGCTGGGCCGGGAGTAATCAGATTTGCACGCCCGGGCGGTCCCCCCGCCGCCCGAACTTCGCCCGGTTCCTTTCCAAGACCGCAATTTGGGGTATAATTAAAGGCATCTGGGGGCTGAATGTCGAAGAAGCTCAAGGATACGTATCACAAGATCGGGGAACTGCTCGTCCGGCGCAACCTGGCGCCGGCGGCGGCCATCGATGAGGCTCTCGCCATTCAGCGGTCCCACATCGAGCAGCACCGGACCCCACCCCGCCTGGGCGAGATCCTGATCGAGCGGAAGGTCCTCGACCGCAAGCTGATCAAGGAGATCCTCCAGCAGCAGGAGGTCGGCCGGGGCCAGAAGAAGATCCTCAAGATCGACCTCAAGGACGCCGACGGCGTGGCCGTCATGGTGCTGGATGGGCGGCTGGACGAGACCAAGGAAGAGCCGGTCACCAAGGTCTTCGAGCGGCTGATGAACCGGGGGTTCTGCCGGATCGCGGTCGACTGCTCCAAGCTGGTCTACCTGAACAGCCACGGGATCTCGAGCTTCGTCTCCTACATCGACGAGGCCCGCGCCCGCGGCGGCGACATGAAGTTCTTCGGTATGAGCGCCGAGTCCCGGTTCGTCATGGAGCGGCTGGGGCTGAGCAACTTCGTCCAGACCTTCACCAAGGAGGACGAGGCGCTGAAGGCGTTCGAACTGCCGATCGACGAGTACATGTCCCGCGGCGCCCTGGCGGAGTACGTCTCCACGGACGGCAAGAGCGACCGCAACTACCACCTCTCGTACTGCACCGCGGCCCAGAAGATCCACGAAGAGGACCGCGTCTACTTCGAGAGCAAGTGGCACGCCCGCAACTCCGGCAAGCTGCCCTGCAAGCGCTGCAAACCCTAGCGCTTCCCGGCCGCCTTCCGAAGCCGATCCCCCACCGCCAGGCCGAGACCTTTTTCGTCGGGAGCCGGGACCACGATGACGTCGGCGCCGGACTCGTCCGCCCGCCGCAGCGACGCATAGAGCTTCTTCGCCGCCACGTCCCTCTTTGCGAGCACGACGACCTTTTTCCCGCCCTTGGAAAGCCCGGCGGCCCTGGACTCGACCTCCCCGGGGGTCACCACGACGACTAATGCCTTTGGAGCATAGTGGGACTCCAGCTGACCCGAAACCCGCACCGGTCCGATCCCCCGAACCGCCACCGGTCGACCCAGCGCCTTCTCCAGCCTTTCCCGGGTCAGCCCCCCAGGACGAAGGATCACCGGATCACCCGATGAGAAGTCGACGATGGTCGATTCGACCCCGATGTCGCAGGGTCCGCCGTCCAGGATGAAGTCGATGTCGCCCCCAAGATCCTTCTTCACATGACCTGCCGTCGTGGGACTGACCTTCCCGAACCGGTTGGCGGACGGCGCCGCCACGCCTCCCCCGAACTTCCGAAGCAGCGCCAGCGCTACCGGATGATCGGGAACTCTCAGTCCGACCGTTTCCTGGCCCCCGGTGACCATCTTGGAGACCGTAGAGGCCTTCTTCAGGATGAGGGTCAGGGGTCCCGGCCAGAACTTCCGGCCCAGAGCCAGGGCGGCCTCAGGGGCGGACTTCGCCCACAGGCAGACCTGGGTCACGCTGTGAAGGTGAACGATCAGCGGATGGTTCTCCGGCCGACCTTTGACCCTGAAAATGGCCTGGACGGCGGTTTCGTTCGATGCGTCGGCTCCCAGACCGTAGACCGTTTCGGTGGGAAAGGCGACCAACCCCCCCTTTCGAAGGATTTCGGCGGCTTGATGGATGCGGGAGCGGTCCATGAGGTGGCAGGGATTATAGGGACGCGTTCCAGGGCCGACAAGGCTGTTAGAAGAGAGTAATTAATTAGAGATCTATTCTTCTTCTTAAGCCCCCCTGGTGGGTGTGGTCAGTTTGTTAATGGGTTTCCTAAGGTACTGGAAACCAGTAGATTAAAACTCAAACACCTCATGATTCGCTGGTGGATAAATGTGGATTTCATTGTGGACGTTCTGGAAAGCTTGTGTATGGGTGAGCCCATGAACAGCAAGTGTGCACATTCAATAAAGCCTTAGGGTTTTTCGGTTAGATCAAACTTCCACCTAACTTCAAAACTTCCGGTCGCGGCAGATCTCGAACATCCGGGTGACTTTCCGGGCGAGTTCCGTCGCCGGACGGTCACGGCGAAGCTCCATGCGGAGCCGGAGTTCCTTGCTGGGGGCGAAGCCGTCGATGAGGATGAAGGCGGCGAACCCGGAAAGGTCGATTTGAATGAACCCGGCCTCAAAGGAACGAGGCGAAGGCTCACCGCTGGCCCTCAGCGCGGGCCAATAGGTCGGCGGCGCCCCCGGGAACTCCTGGGTGAACGTCGTACTCTGTTCCAGGGCGGTCTGAATGCTTTCTCCGAGCTCTTCGTCATTCCAGGCGGTCAGGGAGAGGGGTCCTTCGGCCTCGACCAGGATCCCGTCGGGAGTGTGGTGGACCGTCGTGACGATGAGCCGCTTGCCGTCGCGCCGAATGTAAACCCGGGCCAGTTGCTCGAACGCCGGCATTACTTGCCGGTGATCTCGCGGGTGAGGCGTTCGACGTCGGACCGGATCGACGCGTTCTTGACGAGCAGCTTCTCGACCTTGCGGATCGAGTAGAGCATCGTCGTGTGGTCCTTCCCGCCGAAGTGGCTGCCGAGCTCCTCGAGCGACGTGCCGGTGAACTTCCGGCACAGGTAGATGCAGATCTGGCGCGCCTGCGAGGTCGACTTCGTCCACCGCCGCGAGTGGAGGTCGCTCACCTTCTTGTGGAAGTAGCGGGCGACGACCTGCTGGATCTCGGCGATCGAGAGCGACGCGGGCACCGGCGCGGGGGTCTCGCGCAGCACTTCCTGGGCGAGCTGGAGGTCGACGGGGCGCTTGGCGAGCGCCGCGTAGCCGAGGACCTTGGTGAGCGCCCCTTCGAGCTCCCGGATGTTGGTCTCGACGATCGACGCGATGTAGCCCAGCACCTCCTGGTTCACCTCGACGCGCCGGGCGTCGGCCTTCCCCCGGAGAATCGCGAGGCGGGTCTCGTAGGCGGGCGACATGATGCGCGCCTCGAAGCCCGACCGGAACCGGGAGAGCAGCTGCTGGGTCAGCGAGCGGATGTCGCCCGCGGGCTGGTCGCTCGAGAGGATCATCTGCCGGCCGGCCATGTGGAGCGCGTTGAACGTGTGGAAGAACTCCTCCTGGCTTCCTTCCTTGTCGGCGAGGAAGTGGATGTCGTCGACGACCAGCACGTCCGCGTTCCGGTACCGGGAGCGGAACGCCTCGAGGGTCTTCTTCTGGATCGCGTAGATGTAGCCGTTGACGAAGTCCTCGCACGACAGATAGAGGACCTTCGCGGTCGGCGTGCGCTTCAGGATCGCGTGGCAGATCGCCTGGAGCAGGTGGGTCTTTCCCAGGCCGACGCCGCCGTGGATGAAGAGCGGGTTGTAGAGCGTCGCGGGATTCTCGCTCACCGCGACGGCGGCCGCGAAGCCCATCCGGTTGGACGGCCCCTCGATGAAATTGTCGAACGTGTAGTTCGGGTTGTAGACGAAGTCGGGGATCACGGGCGCCGGCTCGACCGGCGGGGGCGGGGCCGGCGCCGTCACGGTGCGGGGCGCGGGCGGCTCGGGGTAGCCGGACGACGCGTGGACCTGGAAGACCAGGTCGGGCGTCCGGCCGAACAGGTTGGCGAACGCGTCCTCGAGCGGCTTGCGGAGCAGCTTCTCGAGCCAGTCGCGGTAGAACGGGTTCGCGGTCGGGACGCGGTAGGCGTTGTCGCCCGCGGGCTCGAGTTCGAGCGAGCGGCACCACGTATCGTAGACTTTCGGCTCGAGTCGCGACTCGAGGAACGAGAGGATCTTTTCCTTGTCCTGGGCCGTGAGCGGCATCATGAAATCATTTTCCGCGGAGGAACGACTGGAAGAGTCCCTTGGACATCACGGTCACGACGACGAACACGGCGACGAGAATGATCCGGTAGACGAACACGGTGAACCACGACGGCCCGCCGATCGGGGCGCGCCGCGCGGGGGCCGCGGTGGCGGTGGCGGCCGCCGCCTGGGGGCGCGCCGCGGGCGCCGACGCGACCGGCGCCGAGACCGCGGGCATCGAGCCGTCCTCGGCCATCACGGTGAACGTCGCGATCCCGACCTTCACGCGGTCGCCGGCCTTGAGCGGCTGGGTGTTCTTGATCGGCGTGCCGTTGAGATACGTCCCGTTCTTGCTCTCGAGGTCGCGGACGAAGAACTTCCCGTTCTCGATGTAGAACTTGGTGTGCTCGCGCGAGAGGGTTTTGTCGTCGAGGTAGACCCCGGCCGTCTGCGACCGGCCCACGGTGATGGAACCGGCGACCTTGATCTCCCGCCTCTCTCCCCCGGACTCCAACAGCAGCCGTGCCACAGCGATACCCACCCCTCGGTCGCTAGAGAATCTGAAAGCTTCCCCCTGCTCTCTCGCGACTCGCGCGCGTTTCCCCGACGCGCGCGGAACTACGGTGAAGGCTCGAGTATTCTAGCCCGCGATTCCGGCGAGTCAAATTCTTTGGAGCGCGCGTTGCGCAGCGGCGATCGCGCGCGCGGAATTTTTTCCGGCGCGCCACGCGGCGTTTTCCGGCCGCGCGAAAAAATTTCCGCGCCGCGGCGGCGAAAAACGTCGCGTCGCGGACTCTTCGCGCGCGCTTCCGATTGTTTGACAGCTCGAGCACCGGTGTGATAGAACCTGTTTAACCATTCACGCGAGAACAGCTGGGGCAAAGGAGGAGGGGTTCTCATGAAGGTCGTGGTTCCCATCAAAGACATCCTGCCGAATCCGTACCAGGCCCGGAAGAAGATGGATCGCGAGGCGATCCGCAACCTTGCCGAGGAGATCAAGGCGTCCGGACTCTGGCCCGGATCGCTCCGCGGCCGCATGAAGGGCTCGCACGTCGAGCTCTGCTACGGACACCGCCGCCTCGCCGCGCTCAAGCACCTGGGCTGGGACAAAGTCGAGGTCGAGGTCGACGAGCTCACCGACGAGGAAATGGCGCTGCAGGGCCTCGCCGAGAACTTCCAGCGCGAGGGGCTGAGCGACATCGAGAAGGCGCAGGGCCTCCACACGATGGTCCAGCTCCTCATCAAGCAGAAGGTCAGCGAAAGCGACGCGATGAAGCGCGTCTCGAAGTTCGTCGGCCTCTCGGAGGCGTGGATCCGCGACCTGCTCTCGATGCTGGACATGGAGGGCGCGGTGCAGCGCGCGATCCGCGACCGGAAGATCGCCGGCCGGACGGCGCTCGAGGCCCATCGCTTCGGCGGCAAGCAGATGGTGGCGACCGCGGTCGTCCACAGGCTGCCCGTCCACAAGATCAGCGCGATCGCCAAGAAGGTCCGCTCGATCCCCGACGCCGACGTGCGCGACCACGTCCGCAAGGAAGTCATGAAGGGCAAGCTCGTCGAGCCCGAGCGGGTCGAGGAGAAGGCGCGCAAGATGATGAAGGGGCGCAAGGTGAAGGCGCCCGAGGACCTGGACCGCATCCTGGCCGACTGGACCTATCTCGTGAAGCACTGGAACGAGAAGGCCGACGAGCTGCTCATCTACAAGCGCTTCTTCGCCGGCCGCAACGTCGGGGCGATGAAGGCCGAAGCGACGAAGCTCGTGCGGAAGCTCCAGAAGCTGGCCGAATAACCGGACCGCAACGGACGAGCCCGCAAGGGGGGACACGAGGGAGCCCTTTGCGGGCTTTTCTTTTTGCGCAGCGATCCGGGCGCGCTGCGGGTCATATAGACAAGTGAGGAAGATCGCCGCGGCCCTGACCCTCGTCGTGCTCGCCGGGTGCGCCCGCACGCCGGACCGCACCGACGATTACGTCCCGCCGCCGACCGACGAGCAGCGCCTCGAGCAGACGCTGAAGGCCGCCGAGAAGGGTCCGTCCCCCTGGAGCCCGGCGGTGATCCTTCCGCTCTACCCGGTGATCCTCGTCGCGGACACGACGATCAAGCTCGTCGACGCGACGGTCCGCTGGCTCCGCGGCCTCTTCGGCGGCGGCGAGGAGATGGCTCCGGTGCCGGAGCGCCTCGAGAAGCAGGCGGAGAAGATCCCGAAGAACTGACGCCGAGAGCGGAGCACCACAAAGCGCACAAAGAGGATTTCAAGGGGGCGCTTTGCCGTCGGCAACTTGCGAGCACCCCACTGCCTGGAAGACCTTGAAGCTCTTTGTGTTCTTCGTGTCTTTGGGGTGAGGCCTACGACGATCGGAGGCGCGCATCGCGGAGCGCCGACTGGGCCCGGCGGAGCTTCGCCATCTCCCGCGGATTCCAGCCGAGCGCCTGCGACGCGAGATCGTCCGCGATCGCGAACGCGTCGGCGTCACGGTCCTCGCGGAGCGCGAGGTCGATCGCCGCCGCGCTTTTCTCGGCGCCCTTCACGCGGGCGAGCGCATCCGGATGGAGGAGCCGGACCTTCGACGCGTCGCCCGGCTCGATCTTGAGGACGCCCGCCGCCGCGACCCGGCCCAGCAGCTCGACGGTCAGCATCGTCGCCGCGTTCATGGCCGCGGCCGTCGTCAGCCCCGCCGCCGCGCTCCACGGCTTCTTCAGGTAGACGCGGTGCAGGTTGTTGGTCGAGTGGACGCCCGCGCCGTTCGCGGCGAAGCGGGGTCTCCGTTTGACGAGGTAGCCGAGCAGGAGGTCGGGCGGCGCCAGCTGCCGGCGCACCGAGTACCACGGCTTCCGGGTCCGGCACTTGTAGTTCCGGTCGAAGCCCTGCCTCGCCCCGGCGGCGATGTAGAGATCGACCGGGCGGCAGCCGCCGGAATAGTCGACCGGGATCGTCAGCAGACGGCACGCCTCGCCGGAAGACTCGAGGGCCGCGGCGTCGCGGCCCGTGAAGATCGAACCGGTCAGCTGCGACGGCTTGGAGAGCGCCGTCGTGACGAAGGCGCGTGGGATGGCCAGCTCGCGCATTCTCAGTTCGGGCAGCAGGAAGTAGTCCTTCTCGCCGGTGACGACGCCGATCAGGACCGACGCGAGGTCCGTGAGCGGGACGAGGGACGGCGTCTCGAGCGCCCGTGCGGCGGCGGGACGGCAGTCGGCGGGGATGCGGGACCAGACCCACGACGGCGCCGAGACGGGCGCCGGGGCCGCCTCGATCAGCCGGTCGAGGTTGCCGAGCTCGCGCGTCTCGTGGAGCCGCAGCACGCCGGGGCCGAGGCCCTCGGCGAGGAGGAGCGCGACCTTGACCATCGCCCCTTCGAACCAGTACTCGTCGAGCGCGATGAGGTTGACGCTCGCGAAGCGCCGCTCCAGCATCGCCAGCAGCGGACGCGTGTAGTTCGTGAAGAGCGCCTCGCGGGGGACGACCATCGCGAGCCGGCCGCCGGGCTTGACGAAGCCCGTTGCCGCCGCGACGAACGGCGCCCAGGCGCTCGCGTCCGCTGTCAGCTCCGCGCCGCACGACCGGGCGACGTCGAGCGCGCGCCGCTTCGACGACTCGGACCGGCCCTGGGTTCGCAGGTAGGGAGGATTCCCGACGACGGCGTCGAACGCGACCTTGCCCAGATTCTCCTGGGCGAACAGGAAGAAGTCGTCCTGGGCGAGCCGGCTCCAGCGGAGGCCGGGGTGGCGCGAGACGAGCGCGCCGCGGGCGCGGGTCACCGCCCGGACGTCGAGTTCCACGCCGGCGATCTGGTCGGAGAGCGCGCGGGGCGACGCGCCGAGCGAGAGCAGCCGGTCGAGGCCGCAGGTGAGGAACGCCCCCTCGCCGCACGAGGGATCGAACACGGTGTCGCCCGGCCCGCGGACCGCCCAGCGGGCAAGCGGCTCGGCCAGCACGGCCGGCGTGTAATAGGCCCCCAGCGCCCGCGCGGTCTCCACCCCATGGCTCCTTCACGGGGAACACGATCCCCGTGAGGGATGCATCGGCGTTTGGAGGCTGCGGACTTGAGTCTACGTGTTGTAAAGCGCCTTGATCTTCGCCTGGTACTCCTCGCTCATGCGCGTGGCGACCCTCATCTTCTCCTCCGGAGAAGCGGGGCCCGCCATGAGCTGCGCCATCGCCGCCTGGAGCTCGAAGCCCATCTGCTGGGCGATCCGTCCCTTCTCCGCGTAGTCGACCGGCGGCGGCGCGACGACCGGATGGACCCGGTGCGGGCCGCGCTCGGGCCGCGGCGCGTCGTCCAGCTCGGGTCGATCGGGCTCCGGAGGGAGGATCTGCCGGAGCACGCGCTCGCAGTCCGGCTTCAGGTCTCCGGAGACGCGGTCGAGGCCGGAGCACACCTCCGCGCGCCACAGGTCGTGGGCGCCGACGTGCTCGAGAAAGCGGACGAGGTTCTGGCCGAGCCGGTGGCCGAGCGCTCCGACGTCGAGGACGTCGAGGATCGCGCCGATCAGCGCATGGCCGGTCTTCTCGTCGGCGGTGAGGAGGGCGAGGTCCGATCGCTCGGGCCGGCTGAACACCGCGGCCAGGAAATCGAGGAAGTGGGGGTCGGCCTGCGTCTTCACGCTCCGGAGCGCGTCGGGCAGGAGCGCGAGGAAGTCCGGCAACGGCCCGAACGCGCGCTCGACCTCCTTCTTCTTCAGCGGAAAGTCCGTGTGGCGGGCCCGTTCCTGGTGGATCTCCAGCGCCTGGGCCCGGACGGCGGGACCGAAACTCGGCCGGAGCGCCGTCTCGAGGAGAAGCCGGAGCAGGCCGGCGTCGGGTTCGTCGGTCTTCTTGTGGATCAGCTGGTGCTCGACGACCTTCAGGAGCTCCAGTCGCCCGGTCGAGTCGGCGTCGGGGAACCGGGAGGGAACGAAGTCGAGCGCGAGCTTGTTCCATTCGAGCTCCTCGGGGATCCCATGGGCCGAGAGCTCCATCCGCCGGACGGCTTTGTCGTAGGGATAGTTCCCCTTCTTGCCGAGGGCGCGGAGCGCGTCGAGCGCCTGGTCGCGCCACCGGGGATGGCCGCCGACCTGCGAGAGCAGCTTGATCATCCCCTCGACGGTGTTGGGCCAGTAGTCGCCTCGCATCCCCTCGATCAGCGCCAGGACGAGGTCCTGGGCGCCGCTCGCTTCCGCCTGCATCGCGGCGATCGTCACGTCGTCGGCGGAATTGAGGACGTTCGCCATCATCTCGTAGTAGCCCACTTCCTTCAGGGTGTCGCGGTCGCGAAGCACCGCGGCCAGCTTCGGGAGGAAGGCGCCCACGGAGCCGAAGGTTTCGGCGATGATTCCCTTCTCCAGCTTGAACGGCCCCTCGCCACGATATTCGCCCTTGGAGCGGTACCAGCGGTGAAGGACCCACCACGCCGCGGCGCGCGTCTTCGCGGGATAGGCGCCGAAGACGACGTTCAGGACGAAGCGGTGGAGCTCTTCGCTCCCGCGCCGTTCCAGCTGGGTCTCGGCGAACCGCAGCATCTCGCCGCGCGTTTCCTCGTCGGCCCGCGCGAACCGCGACGGCACGAAGGTGTCGGGCATCCGGCCGTTTTCCGCGACGGTCGAAAGCCCGTACTGGCTCGTGCGGAATCCTTTGTTCGCGAGGAGGAAATCGCCGAGCTCCTGGGCCGCGTCGGGCGCCAGGTCGGGCGCCTGGAGCAGCGACTGGTAGATGTGCCGGTCTCCTTCGGCCGCGCGGGCGATCCGGAGGACCCATTCGGGCCGCAGCCGGCGGCAGAGGATGCGCACGGCCCGCTCCCGGAGGGACTCGTCCTCGGTGGTTTCGACGATCTCCAACAGGGTCGTCTCGGCTTCGGGCGCGGGCTCCTTGCGCCGGACCAGCGACTCGACGAGCTCCCGCTGCACCTCGAGGGGGCTCTTCTCGACGGTCTCGACGACGGGCTTGATGATGCCGAGCGCGATGAGCTTGTTGCCCGCGGCGATCTTCTGGAGCCCATCGCCCCGGAGCGCCGCCTGGAGGCGGTCGACCTCGCCGAGCACGAGCGCGGCCGGGAACGACAGCTCCGGGTCGGCCGACGCAAGCGCGTCGCGAAGGAGGTCCTTGTGCTCGATGCCGAGAAGTCCCAGCCGAACCGCGGCCTCGACCTCGAAGGTCGACTTCTGAAGCTCCTGGACGATGGGGCGCTCGAGGTCGCGCAGCCGGCCGAACGTGGCCCAGACCCGCCATCCCGTGAGGGCGAGCGCGGCTTCGGCGCGGACGGCGGGATCGCCGGAGTGGAACGTCCCGCAGGCCTCCTTGTGGACGGACCAGTCGTTGAGGCGGAGGCGGGCGAGCTGCGCGAGCGACTCGGTCCGGTCGAACGGCGTCTTCTCCTGGATCGCCTTCGCGGTCGCGAGGTCGTCGCCCGGGGGATGGGGCGGCGCGGACATGCGGGCGAGCGTCTCCTCGTTCCACGGCAGCTGCGGGATCAGCTGGTCCTCGAGCTCGGCGCTCCAGTGCTTCTGGTGGAGGAACCGTTCCAGGAAGCGGAGTTCGTCGACGTGCCGCGCGACGGCGATCGCGTGGCGCTGGTAGATGCGGGAGAAGTTCTCGATCTGGTCGGGATCGAACTCCTTCAGCTGCTTGGGGATCGTGAAGCGGTCGGTGCCCGCGTCCTTGAGCATGCGGGCGGCGCCGTAGAGGCGTTCGTCGACGACGGCGGCGCCGCACGACCGGCAGAACTTCGCGGCGGGGACCCACTTCGCGCACCAGTAGCAGCGGACGTCATGGCGGACCGCCTGGCCGCAGAAGGAGCAGAGGTCGCCGGCCTTCCAGTCGGGAGGCTGGGGCTTGCCGCAGCCCTCGCACCGGGCGCGCATGCTATCTCACCACAGAGACCCGGAGCGCACAGAGAAAGAGCTCCGAAAGGCCTTTCAGAGAGAGCCTCTGTGATCTCGGTGTCTCCGTGGTCAGCACGCTTATCCCCGGGACTTGCGGATGCGCCCCCAGAGCGCGTCCTTCTCGGCCGCGGTCATGGCCTTGAGCTTCTTGGGGACTTCGTCCTTGGAGAGGCCTTCGCGCTTGAGGTGGACGGCGAGGTCGAGCTCCGAGGTCGCGACGAACTCCGCGCCGCACTGGCGGCAGAACTTCCCGGGCCCGCTCGACGAGCACCAGTAGCAGGAGAGGATGGGCTCCGCCTGCTTGCCGCAGGAGACGCAGAGGTCGCCGCTGTTGTAGTCCTTGGGCTGCTTGGTGCGGCAGTGGATGCAGTAGACGGCGTCGGCCGATTCGACGACGACGCCGCCTCCGCCGCCCGCGGAGGGCGCGGCGCCGCCGGCGGCCCACGCGATGACGGCCGCGGCGACGTCCTTGGTGATGCCGGCCACGAGATCCGCCAGGGTGGCCGCGTCGCCGACGGTCTTGAAGTCTTCGCGGCTGTTGATGCCCGCCTTGGCCAGCTTCTTGAGCTGGGCGTCGGACAGGCCCTTGGACTTCAGGATGTTCTTCTCGAGCGTCGTGAACCCTTTGGCGGCCATGGTTCCTCCAATCGTGGCTTTCTAACTCTACTCTGCCGAGAAGAAATCGCCAGCGGGGGGTTACAAAAAAACCGGGCCGCCCTCCCGGAGGGGAGAGCGGCCCGGCGCAGGGTCGATGCGGATCGCGACTACAGCGACTTCTTCGTGAGGTAGAAGTCGAGGCGCTCGACGTTCTGGAGCGCGAGGCGGTCGGCGACTTCCTTCTCGGTCTTGGGCGGCGGGACGATGACCTTGTCGCCGGGCTTCCAGTTGACCGGGCAGGCGACGCCGTTCTTGTCGGCGGTCTGGAGCGCGTCGACGACGCGCAGGACCTCTTCGACGTTCCGGCCGATGTTGAGGGGATAGTAGATCAGGGCGCGGACGACGCGCTTGGGATCGATGACGAAGAGGGCGCGGACGGTGACGGTCGCGGACGCCCCGGGGTGGATCATGCCGTAGAGCTCGCTGACGGCGCGGGTGGAGTCGGCGATGAGAGGATACGGCAGAGTGACGCCGAGGATCTTGCTGAGGTTCTGGTGCCACGCGAGGTGGGAGTGGATCGAATCGACCGAGATGCCGATCAGCTTGACGCCGCGCTGCTCGAACTCCTTGTAGCGGCGGCCGAACTCGGTGAGTTCAGTGGAGCAGACCGGCGTGAAGTCGGCCGGGTGCGAGAAGAGGACCACCCACTTCCCTTCCTGCCACGCCGACAGGGTGACTTCACCCTGCGTGGTCTGGGCCGTGAATTCGGGGGCGGGATCGCCGATCCTGGGCAGGGAACGCAGTTCGGACATGGAAATCTCCTTTCAATCCTCCGCTGGGGGCCCGCATTCTAGGCAAACGGCCTCGGCGGAGGTACAAGAAAATGGCGGGCGGCTCCCCGGGGTTCCCATTTGCGCGGCGGACGGGGCCGTTTGAGGAATTCCGTTCCTACCAGGCCAGTTCGAGCCCGGCCATGGCGAGGATGCCGTAGGCCTGCCCTTCGGCATGCTCGCGGTGATCATGATCGAGGAGGTTAAAGGCCTGAACATAAACCCTGCCGTCGGAGTGCCCGGCCTTGAACTGGTAGGCAATGCGGGCATTGACCAGGGAGTACCCATCCACCGGCTTCTTGGTGATGCCGACAGGATCCTGAAAGACGACATGACTTGCAAACGTGATCCAAGTCATCGCGTTCCATCCCGTTCCGCTTTCACCCACCCGGATGCCGGCGTTGCCCTTATGCACCGGCGCGCTCGGATTGCGGTCGTAAGTCTCGCGGTCTTGGCGGATGCTGCAGGCGTAATTCCCGAAAGCGAAGATCGAGGAGGAGACTCGGGCCTCGATGGCGAGTTCGCCTCCGAAAGCGCGATCCTGGTTCACATTATCCGGACCGAAGTCTGTAGTGAGGGGGATGTTGGCGTACTGCACGAGGCGATCGACCAAGTTGTAGTAGAGGCTGAATTCGATCTGGAGATCCCGATGGGGTCGGCCCCAGTATCCCAGTTCGAAGGAGCGCATCTGTTCCGGCTTGAGATCGGGATTTCCCACGATTCGGGCGGCTCCGCCGGAGACAGGCATGTCGAACCAGAGTTCCCGCAGGCTGGGATTTCGATGACCCGTGCCCGCCGTCAGGCGGACGGACTGACCGTAAGACTCCCGCTCCCCGGTCTTTGGATCCCGCTCCGTTTCCGGAGCGAACAGCCAGACGAAGGCAAGTCGAGGGGAATAACTTGTCCCCGAACGAGAATGATGGTCGACGCGAACCCCTCCCGTAACGAAGACATTTTCCGAAAGGGTCCATTCGTCCTGGGCGAACAACCAGCCGAGAGCGGTTTGGTGACGCCCATCCGAGACATCCAGTTCCTCCGTCGCAAAGGTGGCGTAGCGAAAGCCCGTCCCGACGGTCAGGCGATGGTCCAGGTGCGGGCGAACACTCCATTGCAGGTCGATATCCGCGGTGTCTGCAATCACATGGAACGGACTATAGACCTGATTCGGAGAGCCCGTGGCATCGAATCGGGTCCATGAGATCTGAGTCTGCAGCTGTCCGATGCTGTGATTGATTTTGGCATACGGCTCGTAGGCGAAGTTGTCGAACGTCGCCGGAAGCAGCGACGAGAACGTCGGGATCAGGACGTTGAACGATTGGCGGGCGATACCGAACGTTGTCTCGATCCGATGGGTCCTTCCATCGAGCCAAGCCTCCAGTTTCGCCTCCGCGAACACCTTGTTCTTGGCATCATGGGTTGCCGGCTCGAACTCGTTGATGTCGTCGTGGCCCAGCTTCACTTTGAGCGCGAGATCCCCCTCGCGATGGACGTAGATCAGGGTTTCGGTGTTCGACCGGTAACTACCCCCCTGAAAGCACAGCCAAACCTCCTGCGGATTCTGGATCTCCTGGTCGCCGTCCCTGAAGTATTCCATCGGGGAGCGGGTGATGAAATTGACCAGGCCGTGCATGGCGTTGGGACCGTAGAGGAACGATCCTGGTCCCCGAAGGATTTCGACGCGGTCGATCTCGTAGAGGCTGACCGGAAGGGCTTCCCAGACGACGTTGCCCAGAAACTCATTGTAAACTTGGCGCCGGTCGAGGAGCGCCATGACGCCCTGGGACGCCGAAGTGTCGTCATTGTAGCCCCGGAGGCTGACATTCGCTTCCGTCGAGGAGATCCTGGTGATCTCCAGACCCGGGGCGACTCTGAATCCGTCGGAGAGAAATCGGACGCCGAGGGACCGTAGATCCTCGCCGCTCATCACCGTCGTCGTCGCAGACTGTCGCGATAGGAGCACGGGAGTTCCTGTCGTGACTTCGGTGACGGGGGTTTCGATCGGTGGCCGTTCGCGAGGAGGCTCCTGTGCTGCGGCAGTTTGGGCCGTCAGCAGCAACACTGCAGCTGAGGCGAGCGCGCTGATCGCCCTATTCATTGGGTTCATCGTTTGAGGAGCTTTTCCTTGATCCTGGTCCGATCCGGCCAATCCGGGGATGCCACCTTCAGGGCCTGCTCGTAGTCCTCCCAGCCGGTGAGGTCCCTTTGCATCAGTCTTGAGGAGCCCCGGGCGACGAGGGCATCGGGGTCCTTGTCGTCGAGGGCGATGAGTTTCGTGAACGTCTCGACCGCCTCGGGATACTTCTTCAAATCATGAAGCGCGAGACCCTGATGATAGAGCGCCTCCCGGTGGGTCGGGTCGATCGAGAGGATTTTCTCGCAATCCTCCCTGCAGGCGCCGTAATCCGCCTTCCGATACGATCCGCGGGCGCGGTAGTACAGGCACCGGATCCTGAGCTGGAGGGATGCTTCCGCGAGAGAGTTCCCACCCGATTCCGCGAGCATGGCGACGAATTCGTCTTCGTTCGGGCCCGCCTCGGCGAGGGCTTGACCGGCAAGGCGGACGACGTCGTCAGCGGCACCCTCTGCGAGCGCGCTCCTTGCCCTGCGCATGAAGAGGTCCGCTCCCTTCAGTCCCCGTCTCGAAGCTTCCGCGAAGTCCTTGGCAGTGTCGGGGAGCCGAAGCGCGTCGCGGATGATGCCCCTCCAGTACCAGGCGCGAGCAAATCGCGGATCGGCCAGGGCTTTGTCGATCTCCCGGAGAGCATCCGCGAGGGCGCGGGGTTCCTGCTGCCCCATGACAAAAAGGATCTGGCTTCGGACCAGGAAGGATTCGTCGGACTCCCGCGCGCGCCGGGCGACACTCAACGCCTTTTCCAACTGCCCGAGTCGGCGATACATTTTGGCGAGTTCGAGGAGCGGACCCGGGGGATCGGCGGGAGCACCCCGGAGAACGGGCTCGGTGAGACCGATGGCCTTTGCCCATTCGCTGAGGCGGCTCGCCTTGTCGTCGAGCGCCCACGTCTTCTCCGCGACTTCCCGAAGGTATTTCATGGCTGCTTCGACGTGCTCCGTCGCGGGCTTCCGGGCAGGATCGGCGGTTTGCACCTCCTTCAGGGCGAGCAGGACTTCGAGGGGAGCGGCGCCTTCCCGGTAGCGTAGGACGCTTTGAAGGTGCAATGCCCCCGCGTGCCGCGGATTGATCGCGAGCGCTTCCTTCAAAAGTTTCAGCGCCTGATCCTGGCGCGTGGTGGAAGCAAGCTCCACGAAGAGATCCGCATACTCCGGCGGGATCGGCGACTGCGGAGTCAGCTTCCGAAACCTCTCGAAATCCAAGGACGCCTTCTCGACATTGCCCAGTTTCAGGTGGACGAGTCCCCGCAACTCGTAAAGTTCCGAGGGTCGACAGTCGAGACTGTCGGCTCGATCAAGCCAGGCGAGTTTCAGGCCCGGAGAGTTTCTTTCAACGCGGGAGGCGAAATCGAGGGCCGCCTTCCCGAGTTTGAGGTCCCGGTCCTTCTGGTGCTGAAAACGCTCCGACCGCAGCCGCTGGAATGTTTCCTGGAATGCAGGAGAATCGAGCTTCGTTGCCTGATCGGTCAACGTGGCGAGTCCGGATTCGAACTGCGCCTTGAGCAGCCTGGACTGCAATGCGTCCAGATCTTCTGCATTCTTTGCGCGCAGCTGCGCGAGCTTTTCCTCGGCGGCACTGAAATCAAGGAGATCGACATCCTTGTGGAAGGATCCGGTCAGTGCCGAGATCGCCTTGAGGCGATTCTCCCGAGCCCGGGCCTCCTCCTCTCCGCGCTCCTTGTCGTGGGTCAGGACTTCGATTCGCCTGTCCCCTGCGCTTTTATCCTGTTCATCGAGGTCCTTCAGAGCTTGACGGGCGCGCTCGTCGTGGGATGAAGCAATCTCAAGCAGCTGGCGTCGGCGAGCGGGATTTTCTGCGGCCATCGCCGCCAGGTAGGCTCGGCGGGCTTGGACGTAGGGCCACGCAAAGGCTCCCGTTGACGCCAGGAACCCGATCGTCGCGGCGGTCGCCAGGACGCGCCACCGGTGGCGCGCGATCTTCTTGCGCACCCGGTAGAACGTGCCGCGCACCGGGGCCTCGACGGGCTCCGAGCGGAGCCATCGGTCCAGGTCGTCGGCCAGCGCCGCCGCCGTGCCGTAGCGGCCCGCCGGCTTCTTGTCCATCGCCTTCACGATCACCGACTCGAGGTCCTGGGGAAGCGACGGCGCGTGCTTCCGCGGGAACGGGGGCTCGTCGAGCAGGACGTGCTTCAGGATCGCGAGTTCGTTCGGCCCCGAGAACGGCGGCTTGCCGCTGGCCAGCTCGTAGAGCGTCGCGCCCAGCGAGTAGACGTCCGACCGCGCGTCCGTCTCCGTTCCGCGCGCCTGCTCGGGCGGCATGTAGATCGGCGTTCCGATGATCGTGCCCGTCAGGGTCATCCGCGCCGCCGAGTCGGACCGCCGCGCCAGGCCGAAGTCCGTCACATACACGCGGCCGGTCTTGTCGACCATCACGTTCGAGGGCTTGAGATCGCGGTGGATGATCCCCCGCTCGTGGGCGAAGTGCACCGCGCGCGCCGCGTCGCGGATCGCCGCGACCGCCTCCCGCAGCTCCATCTTGCGGCCTTCGAGGCCAGAGCCGTCGATGAGCTGCATCGCCAGGAACACCTGCCCCTCGTACTCGCCGGCATCGAAGATCGGGACGATGTTCGGGTGCTGGAGCGTGGCGGCGAGGCGCGCTTCCTCAAGGAATCGGGTCCGTGCTTCAGCGGGGGCGCCGAGCGGGTCCACGAGCTCCTTGAGCGCCACTTCGCGGGACAGGACCCGGTCCATGGCTCGATAGACCACCCCCATCCCGCCGCGGCCCAGCACCCGAAGCTTGTCGTAGCGAGAAGTCTTGCCGAGCGTCAGTCGACGGGAGCTCTCGTGCTCCTGGACCGACTTCGTGAGCCGGTCTACCCAATCGGCGGGCCAGTTCGGATTCACCCCGTCCTTCCCTCGAAGGGACTCCATCCCTTCCCCTTCGGAACCCGCGGCCGATCGTTTGGAAAAATCAGCCGCCGAACAGCGAATTGAACTCGTCTTCGAGCTGGGAGACGTCGCCGACCGTATCGGCGAGCTCCGCGCGAACGTCCTCCCGGAATCTTTCCTTCACCGTGACCAGGTAGTTGCGGATGTCCGATTCCTGCAGACCGAGCTCCTCGGCGATGTCCGCATAGGTGAGATTCTTCGCGTTGCTCAGTTCATATTTCACGAACGCCAGAAACTGGAGGTCGCGCTTGGTCTCCGAAAAGTGGCGCCGAGCCCGTTCGAGGGCGCCCTTGAAAATCTCGGCCTTCCAGGCCTGGTCGAAGACCTTCTCGGGGGACTCCGCTTGGGGATCCGCCAGCTGCAGAGACGACTCGCCGGCGTCGATCGGGACGATCCGGCGGCCCCCACCCCGCTTCAGGGCGATCCGCAGATCGTTCTGATCCGCCGAATAGCGGCTCAACAGCATCTTGAGATAGGTCCGAAAGCTTGCGCGGTCCGGCGAGTACTTGCGGAGTGCATCGCCTTCGAGGAGTTCCAGGAAGAATCCCTGGGTGAGGTCCTTCGCGTCCTCGTGGGTCTTGCTCCAGGCGCGCCGAACATAGTGGAGGACCGGGTTCCAGTAGCGCGTGCATAGCGACTCCAGCGCCTTCTGCCTCAACTCCGGGGAGGCCTGGCGCAGGCCGGAGACCAGGCTCCAGCTCGTGCTCGGGAAATCGCGGTTTCCCCCGCGGGAATCCGGCAAACGGTCCGCCATAGCTTCCTAAGTATACCGGCGGTGTACAAGAATCTGAACAAAACCCTAGGGCTTTTCCTGATGGCCGCCGCGGCGGCCTCCTCGGGATGCACCGCCTATTCGGTCCGCTACGACCGCGACGGCGGCAACCCGCCGTTCGAGCGCGCCGACCACGACTATCCGTCCGACGGCGCCCAGTCGGACGACGTCTTCCGGATCTGCTTCGACCGTCACGGCGAGCTCTACTCCGACCCCCACGACCCCGGATCCGATCTCGCGGCGCGCGTCAATGACCGGTGCCGCGGCCGCCGGCCCCTCCTGGTCCTCCTTCACGGCTGCAACAACACCTACCCCGAAGCCCGGCGCTCCTACCACCTCGCCCGGCTCGTCGTCCAGGACCGGCTTCCCGCCCTCAAGCCGGTAGTCCTCGAGATCTACTGGGACGCGCTCTCCGGCCACCCGCTCGCCCTCTGGGGAACGGCGCAGGAAAACTCCGGACGGGTCGGGCACGGCGTCCGGCGATTCCTTGCGCGGCTCGATCGCGACATCCCGGTCCGCGTCCTCACCCACAGCCGCGGCGCCGCGGTGATCTGCTCCGCGATGGAGGGAAACGATCCGCTGCCGGACGACGTGCGCCTCGCACTTCTCGCCCCCGCGATGGGCCCCGAGGATCTCGCGAAGACGGCCGGAGAGCGGCGGCTGCGACGCGTGCTCGTCGGAATCAACGAGGACGACCCGGTCCTCGGCAAAGGGGTCCTGCCGGCGACGTGGTTCGGCGACACGTCGCTCGGCTGCTCCGTCGAGGCGTTCCGCGACCGGGTCGAGCCGGCGTTCGGCGACCGGGCCCGGTGGATCGACTTCTCGGCGTCGGAGGTCCACGACTTCAAGGACTGGCTTCTCCGCCGTCCCTTCCTGGAGGTGCTGCTGCCTCAGCTGTTCGACGGGGGCGGGAAAAGCTTCCTCAGCACGAGGTGAGTGGGCAGGAAGACGAGCGCGACGTAGCCGGCGATGCAGACCAATAGGTAGAGCGCCGGCGCCATGGCCGTCTGCGGCCGGTTGAACGGCTTGTAGACCCAGTTCAGGTTGAGCGTGGCGTCCCAGCCCCACCAGCAGATCGGCAGCAGGACGCAGACCGTCGTGATCTGGACCCAGATCGCCCGCCGATCGTAGCCGAGCCGGCGGATCGCCCAGACCAGGAGCGGCGGACTCGCGACGTGCATCCCGACCGACAGGAGCTTGATGTAGAGCGGGATCCTCGAGTCGTCGAACACCCACTCCGTCCCGCCGACCAGGTGGCGCCGGAAGACGGCGCGCCCCACGACGTCGACCGTGAACGCGATCTGGAACAGCAGCACCGAGACGGCCTGCCACGAGAAGAGCAGCGGCCGCTCGGTCCAGAGCGCCGCCAGGATCACGAAATTGGCGATGTCGCAGAACCAGAGGAAGGTGCTGAACCCCCATTGCTTATAGTAGAGGGGGATCCAGACCGCCACCCAGACCGTCCACACGAGCTTGAGCCAGATCGGGATCGGGCGTCCGGTCATGGTTCCATTCTACGGGCCCTGCCCGCTCTTCGTATAATCTCTCCGAACATTTTCACAGGGGTTGCGTGTCGGAAAGATCAGAACAAGCGATGGGCGCGGACGACGCGGACCTGGTGCGACGGCACCTGGCCGGGGACCCCGACGCCTTCCGCACGCTCTATGAAAAGTACGGGGAGAAGGTGTTCGCCTCGGCGTACCGGATCGTCGGCGAATACCACGCCGCCGCGGACCTGGTCCAGGAGGTCTTCGTCAAGATCCACGGAGAGCTCCGCCACTTCAAGTTCGAGAGCAAGTTCTCCACCTGGCTCTTCCGCGTCACGGTCAACCACGCGCTCAACCGGTCGAGCGAAGGCGTCCGCCACGCCCGGATCCACGAGAAGATCGGGCGGGACGGCCGCGGCGACCCGGGGGGCACGAAGGAAGGGCGGCCCGTGGACGACGAGGTCCAGCGGGCCCTCCAGCAGCTCTCCCCGAAGCTCCGGACGGTGATCAGCCTCCGGTATCTCGAGGGTCTCTCGTACGAAGAGATCGCCGAGATCCTGGAGATCTCGATCGGCACGGTGAAGTCGAGGCTGTTCCTCGCGCACGAAACGCTCCGGCCGATCTTGAAAGACGTGACGCTCGAAGAGGACGCATGACCTGCGAGACGTTCCGCGACCTCGCGTTCGATTTCCTGCAGGGGATCCTGCAGGACGGCGCGGAGTTCGACGCCCATCGGCTCTCCTGCCCCGCCTGCGCTTCGGCGCTGGACGGAATCCGGGAGAACGAGCGGGTCCTCTCGGCCGCGCGCGTCCCCACGGCGCCCCCCGACCTCTGGCCCCGCATCGCCGCCGCCATCGGACGCGAACGTCCGGTCGCGTTCCGCGGACGCCGCTGGGCCGTCGCGATCGCCGCCGCCGCGGCGCTCCTCCTCGGCATCAGCCTCCTCGCGTCGATCGGCGGCTCCCGGCCGAAGCCGACGCTGAACCTCGTCGTCCAGGAAGTCGGCCCCGAGTCGCAGCGGGCGTTCAAAGCCCTCGTGCCGCGCTACGAGGACGTCGACGCCGCGACCGCCATGGTCGACACGATGTTCCGGAGCGACTATTAAGATGAAGTTCACCACCAAGACACAAAGAGCACAAAGGAACGGATCCGGAACTCCGGATTCTTCCCTTTGTGTCTTTGGTGACTTTGTGGGGAGAGGCGGCGCACGATGAAGATCCGCGGGGCCGTCTCGGTTGCGGCGTTCGTCCTCACCGCGGGGGCGATCGCCTGGGGCGTCCTCACCGACGCCCGCGAGACCCGGCTCCAGCGGATGCTCACCTCGATCGAGTCGGCCGAACACGACATCCCGTACGTCGGCACGCGGCTCATGGGCGGCGCCGAGAAGGTCAAGCTGCGCATCTGGTCCCGCGGCGGCGAAAAGCGGGTCGACTTCCTCGGCGTCGAAGGCACGCCCAGGAAACCCGCGCGCGCCCTGGCGCCCCGCCTTCCCTTCTCGGGCGGCATGCCGACGTTCCTCCGCCCGGGCCGCGACCAGTGGAAGCGGAAGGTCAAGGATCCGGTCCTCGCGGTCCGGAACTACGACGTCGCCGTGACGGGCCGCACCGTTCTCGCCGGACGCGAGTGCGAGATCCTCGAGGTCCACGCCCGCCATGACGGGCGTCCCAGCTACCGGGTCGTGGCCGACGTCGCCAATCACTTCCCGCTCCGGTACGAGGTGATCTCGAAAGGCCAGATCGTCTTCGAGACCCACTTCGAGGAGATCCAGTACGATCCGGCGATCCCGGCCGGCACGTTCGAGACCCGCAAGCGGCCCGACTGGCTGAGCGTCGCCCAGGAAGAGATCCCGGCCGAGCGGATGGGCGACGCGGCGGGGTTCGCGGTCCTCCGTCCCGGATATCTTCCGAAGGGGTTCGAGATGCGCGGCTCGGAGCTGATCCGCGTGCGCGCGGAGCTCTCGAAGGAGCTGCAGGAGACGCTGAAGCCCTTCCTCCCCTTCACGCTGCCGAAGCTCGACGCCTCCGTGGCCCACTTCACGTACACGGACGGCATCGCGGCGGTCGCGGTCGTGGAATGCTCCGCCTCGTCGGAGTTCTGGCAGCATCTCAAGAAATGGATCCCGGCGGTCGCCACCGCCCCGGTCGGAGACAAGGTCGTCGCCCGCAAGATCTCGGACCGCGGCGGCTCGGCCTACCTCCTCGAGGTGGACGGGACGGTGGTGCTCGCGGCGGGCAACGTGGACGCGGAAGAAATCGAATCGATGATCCGGACTCTCGAGCGGAGGTAGCTGATGCACGCGATTCTCGTTCTGGCGCTGATGGCGTCCCCCGTCCTGTCCCTGCAGCAGCAGGACCGGACGACCGAATTCATGGTCCAGCGGCTGAAGGACCGGCTCAAGCTGAGCGACGACCAGGCCGCGAAGGTGAAGGAGATCCTCGCCAAGGACAGCGAGGAGCGCACGAAGATGGACGACGCCCGGTCCGAGAAGATCGCCGGGCTGCTCGACGCCGACCAGAAGAAACTCTACGAAGAGTACCGCGCCAACCAGCGCGGCGGCCGCGGGAACTTCCAGTTCGGCGGAGGCGGCGGCGGCAACCAGTTCCAGTTCGGCGGCGGGGGCGGCAACCGCATGGGCCAGCTCAACATCGAGGACCTGAAGCGGGAGCTGACCCTGACGGACGAGCAGGTCGAGAAGATCAAGCCGCTGTACGACGAGTACAACGCCAATGCCCAGAAGCGCATGGAGGAGTTCCGCGACAAGGGCTTCCAGGGCTTCAACTTCGCCGAGGAGATGTCGAAGGGACAGGAGACCCTCAAGGCGCTGTCCGAGAAGGTCCGGGTGCACCTCAACGACGAGCAGAAGGCGAAGCAGGAAGCGCTCATGGAGCGGACGACCGGTTGGATGCGGATGCTCCCGAACTTGATGAATCAGAACCGCACGCCGTCGGCGCCCGTCCGCCCGAGCGTGGAGGACAAGGTGAAGTCGGTCGTCGCCACGCTCAAGATCGAGAAGGACGACGAGCGGTCGGCGATCGCGGACCTGATCACGAAGGTGGTCAAAGCGCAGTACGAGCTCGAGGACTTCGTGAAGTCGCAGCAGCAGAAGCTGTCCGAATGGTCCCGGAACCGCGACCTGAGCGACGCGGCGGTCGAGGACCGCATCAAAGAGACCCAGGACGATCGCCGCAAGCGCGAGAAGGACCTCGCGGCCCTTCAGAAGCAGCTCGGCGAAGTGGTCACGAACCGCCAGGAACTGGAGCTGATGGCGCAGGGGATCCTGAAATAGCTCTAGTAGTTCGTGCCGCGAAGGATCCGCTCGACGTAAGTCGTCTCCGCGACATCGAGCTGCGCCTCCAGTTCCATCACCCGCTCTTCGGCTCTCCCCAGGGCCTGGGACATGCGGACCGTGAGGTCGCCCTGGTCGCGAAGCAGACCGGCGATCCTGGAGCGGTGGGCCTGGAGCTTCTCTTCGTACTCCCGGATCGTCGCGTCGAAATCCGCCTGGACTCCTTCCCCTCTCCGGCTCTCCTCCCGCCGATCGGCGCGGGATGAGGAGGCCGTTGGCCCGGTCGGGACGCTCCTCGAAGCGCGCCGGGTCGGAGGCGGTTCCGCCGGACCGGCGGAGTCGCGTCGACAGGCGATGGCCGCGACCAGGACCAGCAGGCTCAGGGGCAGAAAACGGACCATCGAAACCTCTATCCGGTCAGACGATGCGGACGGCGGATCGGCCACGCCGGAAGGGGTTTCGGGTTTCCCCGGCCCCTGCTAGAATTCGTCAGTCTTCCCCGGGCTACCGCGGTCGGAAAGTCGGGGAGATCGGACCGCCTGAAGTGTCATTCAGGCAATGGAGCAGACCCTCCTCATGGATTCGCTCCGCTGCGAGCAGCTGTGGAGACGCCACGCCGACCGGCTCCTGCTCTATGCCACGACCGTCCTGTCCGACCGGGCGGCCGCCGAGGACGTCCTTCAGAACGTCTTCGTCCGCCTGATGGCGTCGCCGCCGGAGGACATCGACTCCGAATCGGGCTATCTCTTCCGCGCCGTCCGCAACGAGGCGCTCAACTCGATCCGCTCCCGCCGCCTGGCGGCCCGCGCCTTCTCGCCGCTGTTCGACGACGTCGCCGAGGATCCTCGCGAGTCGGCCGAGCTCCGGGAGCGCGGGCGGCAGGTCGAGCAGGTGCTGCTGCGCCTGTCGGCCGAGGAGCGCGAGGCGGTCGTGCTCAAGATCTGGGGCGACCTGTCGATGCCCGAGGCGGCCGCCGTGGCCGGGGTGTCGGAGAAGACGTTCGAACATCGCTACTACCGCGGCCTGGCCGCGCTCAAGGAGAAGTTGGGAGGCAATCCGCCATGACGGACGACGTTGAAGATCGGCTCGCGGAACTGCGCCCCGCGCGCGCCCCGGAGGCGCTGTGGGACCGGATCCGTTCGGGCAAGCTCGCCGAGCGACGGATGCCGTCGCTCCGCCGGGACGCGCTTTCGGTCGCCGCGGCCGCGCTGCTGCTGGCCGGGCTGTACGTGATCCTGCTCCCCTCCCCCGAGCCGCAGCCGGCGTCGCTGCCCCAGGGGAATCCCGAGGAGCTCGTCCAGCAGCTGAAGGGATACCGCCACAAGCTCGTCACCGAAGGAAACCGCGACGGCAGCTGGGACCTCTGGCTCGTGAGCCCCGACGGCTCCGCGCCGGTCAACCTGACCAAGACCCCCGACGTCGACGAGGTCTACCCGAAGGTCTCCCCCGACGGCACGAAGATCGTCTTCTGCGCCGACGAGGGCAAGGGCGACGACAAGGTACGCAACCTCTACGTGATGGACGCCGACGGCGGCAAGCGGGCGAAGATCGCCGACAACTCCCGCGAGCCGTGCTGGAGCGGCGACGGAAAGAAGATCGCGTTCCTCCGCGGCGAGCTCGACAAGTTCACCTACTCGGACTTCGCCACGAAGGGCATCTTCACCTACGACCTGGCGACCGGCCAGGTCCGGCAGCATCCCAACAAGAAGATCGAGCACCTCTACACGCTCAACTGGACGCCCGACGGGAAGTGGTTCATCGCCACCGTCCACGGCGGCATGGGCTTCAAGCACGGCATCCTCGCCCTCGAGGCCGAAGGCGAGGGCGTGTACGACCTCAAGCTGGGGGGATGCCGGCCCGACGTCAGCCCCGACGGCACGCAGATCGCGTGGGGTCACGGCGACTATGCCGTCGGCGTCGCCGATCTCGACTTCTCCTCCGGGGCGCCGATCGCGAAGAACGTGCGGAACGTCGTCGAGAGCAAGGACCCGATGGAGACCTACCACGTCGACTGGTCGCCGGACGGCAAGTACGTCGCGTTCAGCTACGGGCCGAAGGCCAAAGGCAAGAGCCTGAAAGGGCTGCTCCCCGAATTCCCGGGCGTCGAGGCGCCGGGCTGGAACTGCACCATCGCCGACGTGACGAAGAAGAACGCGTTCGTCCAGGTCACGACCGACGGGAAGTCCTGGAAGGAACCCGACTGGATGTTCATCAAGTGAAGAGGGTCCTCCTTAGTCTGGCGGTCGCCGCGCTCGCCGCGTGCGCGCCGGGGGAGGAGCCCCCGATTTCCGCGGCCGCGCTGCCGGTCGTGAAGACCGACGGCGGCGCGGAGATGATCCTCATCCCCGAAGGCGATTTCGAGATGGGCAGCCCCCGGGGCCGCGAGGTGGAGCAGCCGGTCCACAAAATCCACGTCGACGCCTTCCTCATCGATCGCACCGAGGTCACGCAAGAGCAGTACGAGAAGTTCAAGCTCCCGAACCCCTCCCGGTTCAAGGGACCCACGCTGCCGGTCGAGATGATCCCCTGGACGAAGGCCGCGCTCTTCTGCAACGTCCGGTCGAAGGCGGAGCGCCTCGAGCCTTGCTACAACGAGGACACCGCCGAGTGCGACTTCTCCAAGAACGGCTATCGCCTCCCCACCGAGGCGGAGTGGGAGTACGCATGCCGCGCGGGCACGAAGTCCGACTATTCGTTCGGCGACGGGCGCCGGAAGGGCGAGCACGCCTGGTTCGGCGACAACTCCGACAAGAAGACCCATCCGGTCGGCACGAAGAAGCCGAACGCGTGGGGCCTCTACGACATGCACGGGAACGTCGCCGAGTGGTGCAATGACGTCTTCGCAAAGGACTACTACCACACGTCCATCTCGGTCAACCCGCGCGGGCCGGCCGAGGGTGAGATGTACGTCCTCCGCGGCGGCTCCTGGAAGGGGGGCGCCGAGGTGATGACGTCGTTCCACCGGGTCGCGGAGAACCCGGGGTTCTCCGACGCGTGCCTCGCGCCCGACACGATGGGCTTCCGCTGCGTCCGGAAGGCGGCCAAGCCGCAGTCGGACAAGAAACCGACGGGGTTCATGACCTCGCCGCTCTTCCTCGAGCACAAGACGGGCGAAGGATTCCCGGAGCGTCCCGCCCGCCTGGAGGCGATCGTCAGGCGCCTGACCGACAAGGGCCTGGTGGCGCAGATGACGTCGATTGCGCCGAAGCCGGCGTCGTTGGAGCTGATCGGCGCCTGCCACAGCCCGGCCTACATCGAGCGGGTGAAGAAGACCTGCGAAACGCTGGGCGACAAGATCGTCAGGATGGACGGGGTCGGCGACATGCCGATCTCGGCGAAGTCGTACGAGGCCGCGCTCCTGGCCGCCGGCGGCGTGGTCGAGGCGGTCGACGCCGTGATGGACGGAAGGATCCGGAACGCCTTCTGCGCGGTGCGGCCCCCGGGCCACCACGCGCTCAAGGAGAAGCCGATGGGCTTCTGCCTCTTCAACAACGTCGCGATCGCTGCGAAGCATCTGCTGAACAAACACAAGCTGGCCAGGGTGCTCATCATCGACTGGGACGTCCACCACGGCAACGCCACTCAGGACGACTTCTACGAGGACGGCCGGGTGATGTACTTCAGCACCCATCTGTCGCCGTTCTACCCGGGCAGCGGCTCGGCGGAGGAAAAGGGCAAGGGCAAGGGCGAAGGCTGCATCCTCAACGTCCCCCTCCCCCAGGGGACCGGCGACGACGTCTTCAAGAAGATCTACGACGAGAAGCTCAAGCCCGCCGCGCTCGCGTTCAAGCCGGACTTCATCCTGATCTCGGCGGGCTTCGACTCGGCGCGGGGCGACCTTCTCGGGAAGCTCGACCTGACGCCCGACGGGTATTCGGCCCTGACGAAGAAGGTCCGCGAGATCGCCGACGCCGTCTGCAAGGGCCGGATCGTGTCGATGCTCGAGGGCGGATACAACCTGGACGCGCTGGCGGACTCGGTGGAGGCCCACGTCCGCGCGCTGATGGACTAGAACGGATGCTCACCACTGTGCCTTTGTGGTGAAGAAGGACTAGGGAGAGGCATGGTCTTTCACGAGCGGGTGTTCCTCGTTTTCTTTCTGATCGTCTACCCGGTGTTCCTGCTGGTCCGGAAGAACAACCAGCTGATGAACCTCTGGCTGATGATCGCGTCGTACGTCTTCTACTGCTGGTGGCGCCCCGAATACCTCCTGCTCCTGTTCGGCACGTCGGCGATCGACTACCTGATGGTGGTCCTCATGGAGCGGAGCGCCACGCCGAAGAAGCGGAAGCTCTGGCTGATCATCAGTCTCGTGAGCAACTTCGGCTTCCTGGCCTTCTTCAAGTACGCGTATTTCTTCACCGACAACCTGAACTGGGCGTTCGCCCATCTGCATCTGGGGATCCACCTGCCCAATCCGGTGGACTACCCGAACGCGGCGTTGTCGCTGTTCGGCGCGAAGGAGAGCGACCTCTTCACCCGCATCGTCCTCCCGATCGGGATCTCGTTCCACACGTTCCAGTCGATGAGCTACACCATCGACGCGTACTACGGCAGGATCCAGACCGAGCGCAGCTTCGTCCGCTTCCTGACGTTCGTCTCCTTCTTCCCGCAGCTCGTGGCCGGCCCCATCGAGCGGGCCTCGAACCTCCTGCCCCAGCTCCAGAGGACGCCGGTCATCACGAAGGAAGATCTCACCGAGGGCGCGTCGCTCTTCCTGGTCGGTTATTTCAAGAAGGTCGCCTGCGCGGACTTCCTGGCGCTCTACGTGGACAAGGTCTACGGGGATCCCGGCAGCTTCGACGGCGGGGCGCTTCTCCTGGCGACCGTGGCGTTCGCCTGGCAGATCTACTTCGACTTCAGCGGCTATACCGACATGGCCCGCGGCATCGCCCAGTTCATGGGCTTCCGGCTCATGCTCAACTTCAACAACCCGTATGTCGCGACCGGCCTGGGCGACTTCTGGAGCCGCTGGCACATCAGCCTGTCGACCTGGTTCAAGGACTACGTCTACTTCCCGCTCGGCGGCAACCGCAAGGGCAAGGGCCGGACCTACTTCAACATGTTCGTCACGATGTTCGTGTCGGGCATCTGGCACGGCGCGGCCTGGACCTTCGTCATCTGGGGCCTTTTGCACGCCCTCGGCCGGATCGGCACGCGCGAGCTGGAGACGAAGGCCTGGTATCGAGACCGGGTGCCCCGCTTCGTGAAGCAGGTCCTGGTCTTCGCCTTCGTCTGCCTGGCCTGGATCTTCTTCCGCGCCACGTCGGTGGAGCAGGCCTGGCTGGTCCTGAGCGGCATCTTCACGAAGCCCTGGGGCGATCCCCGGTTCCCCGTCCTGATGGGGTTCCTCCTCCTGGCGGTCTGGATCTACGAGGACCTGTTCTCGCGCGGTCCGCGCACGCGGAGGCTCCTGGAGCTGGAGCCGGGCCGCGTCGCCCTGGCGGTCGCGATGATGCTCTGGCTGGCGGTGGTCGCCGTGCCGAGCTCGAAGGCCTTCATCTACTTCGACTTCTAAGATGAGCGATCCCGCGGAAGAACCCACGACCTCGAACGCGTTCCGGCTCACGGGACGGCAGTGGCTGGGCCTCAGCGTCTTCGCCGTCGCGCTGTACGTGCTCACGCCGGTCGCCTGGCAGCGCGTGGAGAAGCTCGAGACCGGTCCGGATTATCGGATCCCCTTCGAGCTCAACAGCGACTACTGGCTCTGGAGCCGCGTGGCCGCGCAGCAGGCCGCCACCCACGACACGCTCCTGATCGGCGACTCGGTCGTCTGGGGCGTCTATGTCCGGCCGGGCGAGACGCTCTCGCACTACCTGAACTCCCTCGAGGGCCGCGACCGCTACGCGAACCTCGGGCTCAACGGGAAGCAGCCCGTCGCGCTCGCCGGCCTGATCGAGCACTACGGCAGCGCCCTCAAGGGCAAGGAGGTCGTCCTCCACTGCAATCCGCTCTGGATGAGCGAGGCGAAGCACGACCTTCGCGATCCGGACGACGCCGGCGTGTTCGGGGACTGGGAGCTCGCGCCGCAGTTTTCGCCCAAGATTCCCAGCTACAAGGACACGATCTCGAACCGGATCGGCCGGGTCATCGACCGCAACGTCCCGATGCACGGCTGGACGAGCCATCTTCAGTATGCGTACTTCGGCGAGAACGAGGCGCCGCGGACGATCCCGATGTGGACCCTGGAGAACCCCTACGGAAACCCCTTCAAGGCGGTGACGTTCAAGCTGCCGCCGCCCAGCAACGAGCTTCGCAAGGAGTCGATCCCCTGGTTCGTGAACATCAAGGATAAGCAGGGGATGACCTGGATGGATCTGGGCGGGTCTCTTCAGTGGAAATCGTTCCTGCGGACGGTCGAGCTGCTCCAGAAGCGGGGGAATTCGGTCAAGGTGATCGTCGGCCCCTTCAACGAGCACCTGCTCAAGGACGCGAGCCGCGTAAGGTATCTGGAGCTCAAGCGCGGCATCGAGGCCGGGCTGCGGGAGCGGAAGATCGCCTATATCGCCCCGGAGCCGCTGCCGTCGGAGCAGTACGGCGACGCCAGCCATCCGCTGAGCGCGGGCTACGCGCTCCTGGCGAAGCAGCTGCTCGCCGACGGCTTCCTCGCGGCCGGCGAGCCCCCGAAATAGGAGGTCCGCCATGGCGTCCCTGATCCTCTTGCTCGCGCTGCTGCAGGATCCTCCCCGCGCCGCCATCGCCGCGTGGGACACGGGGACCTCCGCCGCCGAACCGCTGGCCGCCGACGCGATCGCGAAGAGAAGCGGCTGGAAGACCCTCGAGAGCGGCGCGGCACCGCAGGGCGATGCCGTGATGTCGAACGGCAAGATCCTCGCCGTCGCGCGGAAACAGGGCTCGGGACTCGAACTCTATTCGCTCCGCTCGGGAGCGCCGATCTACCGCTCGCGGCTCCTCCCCGCGGGCGCCGGACCGATCGAGAAGATCGCGCTTCCGGAGATCGGCCGCGGCGCCGCCGCGATGGAGCTCGCCTGGAAGAACGGCTCGGTCCGATTCCGTCTCCCGAAGGGCGAGCTCTTCGTCGAGTCGCAGGCGCTGAGCGGCGACGCTCCCCTGCGGATCGAGTGCCACGGACGGTTCGTCATCCTTCCCGACTTCTTCGCGGACGACATCCTCGTCGACGCCCGGAAGCTGCCGCTCGACCGGGTCGAGCTTCCCAGCGAGAACTTCGTGCTGCACTTCACCGGCGCGCAGGACGCGATCGTCATGGGCGTCTTCGAGAACCGCGACCAGGACGTGCGCGTGACGCTGACCGGGAAGGACCAGCAGCGGGCCATCAGCGGATCGGAGATCGCGTTCGGCCAGAAGGGCCGGAAGATCTGGGTCTCCGTCCTCGAGGGCCCCGGCCTCTGGCATTCGATCGACGTCGGTCCCGAGCAGAAAAAGCAGATCCTGCCGCTGGAGTGGACGATGCCGTTCGTCGCCCAGTGGCGCGTCGACTTCACCCGCAAGGACGACCTCACGGACAGCTGGGACCTCCTGCTGCCGGCGCCGGAAGGCGACGGGTTCATCAAGCCGTCCTGGATCACCCAGGACGGGAAGATCAGCGATCCGTCCAAGACCGCCACCGGCGAGGTGGATCCCGACGCCTACAAGCCGGGGGGTCCGGCCTCGGACCGCCTGGGGCCCGACCGCAGCCGCTGGACGACCGTGCTCGGCAAGGTCCAGTATCCCTGCTGGACGGACAAGGAGCGAAAGGGGTTCCTCCAGCCGCTCGACCACAAGAAGGTGATGTTCTCCGGGCCGGTGGTGATCTATCCGAGCAACCGCCTCGCCGATACGCTGGCCGAGTGGTACACGCCGGTCGACATCGTGCGGAACACCCTGGGGGTCGGCCCGTGCCAGTACCTCCTGGACGTCGAAGGGCAGAAGCAGGAGCACGTCGGCCGCGCGACCTGCCACGTCCGGACGCTGCTCAATGCGACGTGGACCGCGGGCCAGCAGAAGGCGAAGCGCAAGGAGATCGAGAACTGGCTGGGCGACGGCCTGGACTTCGTGACGCATATCCGCAACCGGATCCTCGCGTACGTCGAGTTCGGCCACGAGATCCGGAAATATCTCTCCTCGCAGCGCGAGGCCCATCCGGAGTCGAAGGAGGCGATCGACGCGCTCGAGGAGATCGTCCGGGAGATCGACGTCCGGGTCGACGCCCGGATGGAGTCGATGAAGCTCCGCCTCAAGAAGCTCGCGGTGGAAGTCGCGGAGCGGAAGGAGGAGATCACCCCGCCCGCGCTCGCCGCCGCGCTCAACCGGTCGTTCGCCAGGACGCTCCTCGATTACGAAGGAGCGGACTGGAAGGACCGGCTGAAGAAGGAGTACACCGATCCGCTCACGACCATCGGCGGCGAGCAGGATGAGATGGTCGGCGAGTGCCGCTGGGCCGTGAAGGCCCTTCGCCAGAAGGGGGGGATCCTGATGGCCGTCGATCCGAAGGTCGCGCCCGTCGCGGCCGAGGTCCGCTCGCGCACCCAGAAGATGCTGCGCGGCGGCGCCGCCTACGAGGGCGCGCGCCACTGATGGCGTTCCTGGCCGGGGTCGTCCTGACGCTCGTCTGCCAGGACGACGCGCTCCGCCCCGTGCCCCTCCGGAGCAAGGTCGCGCACGTCCAGCCCATGACGGGGATCGTGCTCTGGTCGGACGCCACGGGAGTGAAGACCGACGCCATCCAGCTGGAGTTCTCCTACCTGCGATACGGCGACGTGGTCGCTCGCGCCGGCGAGTATGACTGGGCGGCCGTGGAGCGGCTCCTGGACGGGATCGCGGGCCGCGGCCACCAGGCGGTGCTCCGATTCCACGACACCTATGTCGGCCGCAAGACCGCCGTCCCGGATTACCTCAAGAAGCTGCCGGACTACAAGGAGACGACGGCGCCCAGCGAACGGAAGCCGACGGACTTCCCGGACTGGTCCCATCCGGAGCTCCAGCGGTTCATCCTCGAGTTCTACGCGAAGTTCGCCGAGAAGTACGACCGCGACCCTCGGATCGCGTTCCTCGAGACGGGATTCGGGCTGTGGGCCGAATATCACATCTACGACGGCCCGATGAAGCTCGGGAAGACGTTCCCCGATCGCGAGTTCCAGGAGAAGTTCCTCCGCCATCTCGCGACGGTGCTCCGGAGAACGCCGTGGATGATCTCCGTCGACGCCGCCGCGGACCATGCGCCGATGAAGGCGAAGCGCGAGCTGCTCGACCTGCCGTTCGGGAACTTCGACGACTCCTTTCTGTGCCGGCAGCATGCGAAGGAGAACGAACCGAACTGGACATTCTTCGGACGCGACCGGTATCTGCGCGCGCCGGCCGGCGGCGAATTCAGCTATTACACCGATCACGACCAGAAGGAAGCGCTCGCCCCCGGCGGTCCCCACGGCGTGCCCTTCGAGAAGGCGGCGAAGGAGTTCCACATCACGTTCATGATCGGGAGCGACCAGCCGACGTATCGCAAAATGGACCGGATCCGCGAGGCCGGCCTGGCGTGCGGCTATCGGTTCCGGATCTCGGAGTTCCGAACGGGCGGGGGACGCTCGAAGGTCACGGTCTCCAATCAGGGGGTGGCGCCGCTCTATCACGATGCGTTCGTCGCGGTGAACGGGGTCCGGTCGAAGGAAACGTTGAAGGGTCTCCGCCCCGGCGAGAACCGGACGTTCGAGGTCGCGTCGGAAGGGGAGAAGCTGACGATCGAAAGCGACCGTCTGGTGGCGGGCCAGCGGATCGAGTTCGATGCCGACCTGGACGGCCGCTGATCAGAAGCGGAGCGTGAAGGTCAGGGCCGCATAGGCGCCGTAGAGCACGTATTCGAGTTCCTCGTCCGGCCGCCACAGATGGGCGGCTCCCCAGCGATACCCGGCTTCCAGGGAAACCGGGCCCCACTGCACGCCGCCGAAGCCCTTGAAGTCCCCGAGGACGGTCTCGCCCGCGTGGGCGAAACTCGTGAATCCGCGGGCCGACACGCCGGCGAAGAGCCAGTGGACCGGACGGACGCGGGCGAACACGCCTCCTCCCCAGCAGACGTCGCGGATCGTCTGCTTGTCGCCCGCTCCGGCGGTGTCCATGCGGAAGCGCGAGGAGAGGAACTGGAGCGGAATCGAGGCGCCGACGGTGAACGGCTTCTCCTCGTGGACCACGAAGGCGTCCAGCATCAGCGACATGAGATGGAACCGGCTCTCGACGAACGTGCCGGAGGGAAACAAGTGTCCCTTGAAGGCCTCCGGAGAGTCCAGCGTCGTGCTTCCGGCCCATTCGTGGGTCCAGTACTCCGCGGAGAACAGCAGCAGCCAGTTCTCCCAGAGCGTCTGGTGGACGGACAGCCAGATGTCGCCGCCGCCGTACATGGGGATCGTCGCTTCGTTCGGAAGGTTGAGATCGTCGTCGAACCGGAGCCGGGTCCCCGGCAACGAATCCCCGTCGACCTTTCGCGATCCCCGGAAGCGCGGCAACCACGCCTGGCGGATCGCCGCGAATTCGACGTCGGCCCGCTGGGGCTTGGCCTCCTCGACGATGACCGGTTCCTGGTTCTGGAGGGCCGCGAGGAAGAACAGCAGCGTCACAGGATACTAGAGCGTTCCGGGGCGGATTCGTAACGGCGCTGGAACCGGTCCATCAACATCAAAGATGGCCAGGTGGACGGCTCCCGGCGGGCTGATTCTAACGGTCGCCCTGCTGGCCGGCCGCCCGGCCGCCCCCGCCCTGCCCCGCCCGGATCACATCGTCATCGTCGTCGAGGAGAACAAGTTCTTCTCTCGGATTATCGGGAATCCCGAGTCGCCGTACATCAACGCGCTCGCGTCGCGAGGCGCCGTGTTCACGAACTTCTTCGCCCTGACCCATCCGAGCCAGCCCAACTACCTGGCGCTCTTCTCCGGATCCACTCAAGGCGTGACGACGAGCGCCTCCCCGGCGCCGGGCTCGCCGTTCAGCACCCCCAACCTGGCGACGGGACTTTCCGGCGCCGGTCTGACGTTCGCGGGCTACTGCGAAGGGCTGCCGGCCGCGGGATCGCTGGAGCCCGTCCACGAAAACTACCGCCGGCGCCACAATCCGTGGTCGAACTTCGCCAACGTTCCGTCGAGCAGCAATCTGCCGTTCACCGACTTCCCCACGTCCGACCAGTACGCCTCGCTGCCGACGGTGTCGTTCGTCATCCCGGACCTGACCCACGACATGCACTCGGGGACGATCGCGACGGGCGACGAATGGCTCCGGAACAATCTCGACGCTTACATCCAGTGGGCCGCGGCGAACAACAGCCTGTTCATCCTCACGTTCGACGAGAGCGACTCGCCGGAGACCAATCAGATCCTGACCCTGATGGTGGGGCCGATGGTGAAGCCCGGATCCTATTCGGAGCCGGTCAACCATCTCCATCTGCTGCGCACGATCGAGGACCTCTACGGGCTGCCCTATGCGGGGGACTCGGCGACCGTCGCGCCGATCCTCGATGTCTGGGTGATGGCGTCGGACCCGGTCCCGCCGCCGGAGCCGCAATCCTCGGAGAGCAGCAAGCGATGCGGCCTGCTGGGGATCGAGGCGCTCCTGCTGATGGCGGTCGGAATTATTCTGCGGGGACGAGGCGGACCTGGCGGACGTCCATGACGGCGCCTTTGGCCTTCTTCGCGGCGCGGATCTCGAGGGTGAACGTCCCCCCCTTTTCGAACTTGAGGGTTCCGGCGGGACGCTCGACGAAGTTCTGGAAGTGACCCGTGTCTTCGACGGTCATCTCCAGGGTCTGGCCGTCCGCGACCATCTTGATCGCGCTGCCGCCCTGACCTTTTCCGCATCCTTGGAACAGGAGGACCTTGAAGGAGCCCGGTTTGCCGACCTTGAACGTCCACTCGCACCAGTCGTTCTCGTCGGCCCAATAGCCGACCGTGTTCTTGTGCGGCTGGGGCTCGTAGCGGAGGAGGCGGCCGTGGCAGACCGCGTTGTGGGCCGCGAGCGTTATCGAGCCGTCCTCGGCGGGGTCCGTGACGACGGGTTCCCCGGCCGGCCGGGGCTTTCCTTTGACCTCGACCACGACGACGTCCGGTCCCGCGCCGGCCGACTTGGGTTTGGCGATGGTCCAGTCGGCGAGGTTGGGCTGGAAGCCCAGCGGAGTCTTCGCCGGATCGTTCACCAGGTAAACAGCGCCGATGGGGTTATTGAGCCGGGGCATGGCGACTTTCCCGTCCGCCGGCCACGCCTCTATATATAGATGAACCGCGTCGGCCCTGACCTCGACTTTTCCCCAGGGCGTCTTGCCCTCCTGGGCCGTGAGCGCCGAGGCAAGCAGGAGCCACGCGGCGGTTTTCACCATCGGCTCAGTATATCGGGGCTGAACCTTCCCGGGAATGGCCCGTTTGAGCCTTCATGGTCAGGCCCGAGGCGCCGGATTGGTTCAGCTGGACCTGCTCCTCCGTCCTCCACCTGGAAATGTTCGCGGCCGCCGCTCTGCTGATCGGCGATGAGGTGGAGACTCGGGTGGACGTTGATCCGATAGTTTATGAGGGGGTGGTCTATTCTCCGCCGGTTCGCCAAGGCCCATTCCTTCGCCTCGAAGGGATAGAAGGCGTGACCGGTCGCTGGCCCATGAACTGCAAGCACGAGGCGCTGCTCCGGCTGATCCGAAAGTGGCCGGAGGAGGTCCTTCCGGAAACGCGCTGTGAAGTCTGCCGGTGGCCTTGGTGGGTCCTTGAGCGCCTGTTGCGGGATTGAGCTCCATGAGTTGGTTGTATTCGATCGTCCTGCACGCCGCCCTGCTGCTGATCGCCGCGCTGGCGATCGGCAACGGGGAGTCCGAAGGGTACTTTCCTTTTGAAGAAACTCCCGACCTCCAGGTCCGGCTGGTGCCTAAGGGACCGGTCTTCGGGTTCGAGCGGACGCCGGACTGGTATGGCCGCTGGCCCCGCAAGTGCCCCCACCGATCGCTTCGACGGGAGACCCCCGGCGCCGAGGTGTTCGACTGGGAGGATGCGCGCTGCTCGATGTGCGGCCGCTCGTGGGCGGACACCCTGGAAGCCGTCTGGGATTGAGATCCCCCCGGGACTGTTCGGTGGGCAAGCAGTCCTGGCTAGGCCAGGATAGAGCGGATCACCCGCGCCTTCTCGACCCCTGTGAGCTTCTGGTCGAGGCCCTGGACCCGGTAGGTCAGGCGCTCATGATCGATGCCCAGCAGGTGGAGCATCGTGGCGTGCAGGTCGCGCACCGGGATCGGGTCCTTCGCGACGTTGAAGCCGAAGTCGTCGGTCTCGCCGAGCTCGACCCCGCCCTTCACGCCGCCGCCGGCGAGCCACATCGTGAAGCAGCGGCCATGATGATCCCGGCCGTAGGTCTCCTGGGTCATCTTCCCCTGGCAGTACGAGGTCCGGCCGAATTCGCCGCCCCAGACGATCAGCGTGTCGTCGAGCAGGCCGCGCCGTTTCAGGTCCCGGACGAGCGCCGCGCTTGCCCGGTCCGTGTCCTCGCACTGCAGCCGGATCATCTTCGGCAGGTCGCCGTGCTGGTCCCAGCCGCGGTGGAACAGCTGGATGAACCGCACGCCCCGCTCCGCCAGCCGACGCGCCAGCAGGCAGTTCGCCGCATAGGTCCCGGGCTTCCGCGCGTCCGGGCCATAGAGCTCGAACACGTCGTCCGACTCCGACCGCAGGTCGAGCAGCTCGGGGACCGACGTCTGCATCCGGAACGCCAGCTCGTACTGCTCGATCCGCGTCCGAATCTCGGGATCGCCCACCGCGTCCGCTTCGAGGCCGTTGAGCCGCGAGACGGCGTCGAGCATGCTCCGACGCTTCGTGCCGTCGACACCCGGGGGATTCGAGAGGAAGAGCACGGGATCGCCGTTCGACCTGAACTGTACGCCCTGGTGGCACGACGGCAGGAAGCCGCTGCCCCACAGGCGGGACCCGAGCGGCTGCGTGTCGCGGTCGCCCCGGCCGTTGGACTGCAGGACGACGAACGCCGGCAGGTTCCGGCTTTCGCTGCCGAGGCCGTAGCTGATCCACGCGCCGGAGCTGGGCTTCTCGCCGAGCGCCGAGCCGGTCTGCATGAAGCTGAGCGCGGGATCATGGGCGACGGCATCCGTCGTCACCGACCGGAGGAAGCAGAGCTCATCCGCGATGCGGGCCGTGTGCGGAAGGAGATCGCTGATCGGAAGCCCGGAGTCGCCGTGCCGCGCGAACTTGACCCGGGGCGCGACGACCGGCAGCCTCGCCTGGTCGCGCGAGAGGCCGGAGATGGGTCCCTGACCCAGGATCGACGCGGGCAGATCGGCGCCGTCCCGGCGGTGGAGCTCGGCCTTCGGATCGAAGAGCTCGAACTGCGACGGACCGCCGAACTGGAAGAGGAAGATCACCCGCTTCGCGCGCGCGACCTGCGCCTGGAGCGAGCCGCCCATCATCCAGGCGAGCGCGGCAGCGCCGAGCCCGCTCTTGCCGAGAAAGGCGCGACGCGTCAAGTCCATGATCATCCTTTCGTCAACGTCTCGTCGAGGTTCAGGATCGCGGCCGCGACCATCGTCCAGGCCGCGAGCTCGACGGAGTCGCCGAGCCCCGGCTTGGCGGCAAACAACGACCGCTGCTCGCGCAAGAGCGCGCTCAGGATCGCGATCTCGGCATCCGTCGGGCGCCGGGCCAGCGCTCCCCGGAACGCGCGGACGATCCGGTCGGAGTCCGAGGGCTCCCGCAGGGCGCGCAGCGCCAGCGCGCGGGCCGCTTCGACGTACGTCGGGTCATTCAGGGTGACGAGGGCCTGGAGCGGCGTGTTGGTCCGCTGGCGCCGGACGACGCAGGCTTCGCGGCTCGGCGCGTCGAAGGCGGCCAGTCCCGGCGGCGGCGCAAGCCTCTTCCAGAAGGTGTAGAGGCTCCGGCGATAGAGATTGTCGCCGCGATCCTGACAGTAGACCTGCGCGGTGTATTCCTTGGGCCGGCCCGAAGAGACGGCCTCCCAGACGCCGGGCGGCTGGTACGGGAAGACGCTCGGGCCGCCGAGCCGTTCCTTCAGCAGGCCGCCCATGGCAAGCGCGCCGTCGCGGATCAGCTCCGCGGGAAGTCGGAACCGCGGGCCGCGGGCGAACAGCCGGTTGCGCGGATCCCGCGCGAGCACGTCGGGCGCGACCTTGGAGGACTGGCGATACGTCGCGGAGGTCACGAGCCCTCGGAGCAGCGCCTTCACGTCCCAGCCGCTCTCGACGAACTCGACCGCCAGATGATCGAGCAGCTCCGGATGGCTGGGCGCTTCGCCTTGCGCGCCGAAGTCGTCGGAGGTTTCCACGAGGCCGGTCCCGAAGACCATCTGCCAGAGGCGGTTGACCTGGACGCGCGCCGTCAGCGGATGGGCGGGATCGACGAGCCACCGGGCCAGGCCCAGTCGATTTCGCGGGAGATCGGACGCCATCGGCGGAAGGCAGCCGGGCGTGCCGGGGTCGACCTTCTGGCGGGGCTGGTCGTACTCTCCGCGGTCGAGCACGTACGTCGCCCGAGGCTTCGCCATCTCCTGCATGACCATCGAATTGGGCGTGCCGGCGAGCATCTCCTTCATCCGCTTGTCGTCCTTCTTCGGTCCGAGGTCGAGCTTCACCTCGCCCTCCTGGTTCAGAAGGATGAGCGGCACCGCGTTGCCCTTCTCGCCGTCGAGCGGCTTCTCCGCGATGGTGTTGAAGAACGCGTAGAGGCGGTAGTAGTCGACCTGCGGCAGCGGATCGAACTTGTGGTCGTGGCACTGGGCGCAGCCCATCGTGAGGCCGAGCCAGACCGTGGCGGTCGTGTTCACGCGGTCGACGACGTACGCGGTCCGCACCTTCTCGGGGATCGAGGAATTCTGGTAGCTGATCATGTGGTTCCGGTTGAAGCCGGAGGCGACCTTCTGCGCGGCCGTGGCGCCGGGGAGGAGATCTCCGGCGAGCTGTTCGATGGTGAACTGGTCGAACGGCTGGTTCGCGTTGAAGGCGCGGATGACCTCGTCCCTCCACGGCCACATCTCGCGGTGCGAATCGACGTGGAGCCCGTGCGTGTCGGCGTAGCGGGCGGCATCGAGCCACTCCATCGCCATCCGTTCGCCGTAGCGGGGCGAGGCGAGCAGGCGGTCCACCGTCCGCTCGTAAGCGTCGGGCGCGGCATCGGCAAGGAAGGCGTCGACCTCCTCCACCGTGGGAGGCAGGCCCGTGAGGTCGAACGAGACGCGGCGCAGGAGCACGGAGCCGTCGGCCTCGGGGGCCGGCCGGAGCCCTTCGGCCTCGAGCCGCGAGAGCACGAACCGGTCGAGCGGCCGACGGACCCACGCCGCGTTTCGGACGGCGGGCAGGGCGGGTTTCTTCGGCGTCGTCAGCGCCCAGGGCGATTCCCACGGAGCGCCCTGCTCGATCCACGTCCGGAGCAGCGCGACCTGTCGCGCGTCGAGGGTCTTCCCGGTCTTTCGGGGCGGCATTTTCTGGGACGCCTTGGACGTCGTGAGGCGGCGGATCAGCTCGCTCTCGGCGGGCTTGCCGGGGACGATCGCGGCGAGCGCGCCTTCGCGCGTGTCGAGGCGGAGGTCGGATTCCGCCTTCAGCCGGTCGGGGCCGTGGCAGGCGAAACAGTACTGGGAGAGGATCGGGCGGATGTCGCGGTTGAAGGAAACGCGCGGCGCCTCCTTCGGAGTCTCTTGGGCCAGCAGCAGAGTCGCGGCGACGATCCAGCGGATCATTGCTTCACCAGCGGAGGAAGGCCCGCGATGAACACCGGGTCGACCTGGTTGCCGTCGTCGAGCACGTCCTGGATGAAGATGCCGTCGACGGCGGCGCCCGGCGGATAGCCCAGGTCGGACAGATCGATGCCGACCGCCAGCAGCTTCGAGGTCACCGTGAAGTTCGTCCCGCGGAACGGAATCGTGCGGAGCTCGCTGAGGCACCGGACGGGGCGCTCGAATTGGTTGAGACGGAATCCCGCGATGACCTGCGCCTCCGGAGAGAACGTGCCGAGATCGAAGCGGGTCACCGTGTGGGACCGGAGCCCCGGCGCGAAGTGGAGCGGGCTGACGTGGAACGGGTCGCCGTACTCCGGCTGGACCACGGGCTGGAAGTCGAAGAGGACGATGTCGGGCCCGTCGCCGTTGAGGACCGGCTTCCGGAACCGCACCGCCATGCCCGGCGTGTTGGGCCGCTTCGGGTCCTCGGGATCGTTCATCACGGGGTCCGCCGTGAGCGGCGTGACGGAGCCGCCCGGGTTGATGACGCCGGTGTTGATGTTGGCGTCCTCTTCGAGAAGCGCGGTCCGCGATGCGCCCGTGGCGGCGGGATCGGGGCCGTCGGTGACGGTGGCGATGAACTTGCCGTTCTTGAGCAGGTTCTTGAAGTGGATCAGCTCGATGCCGATCAGCTCGGGCACCGCGTAGGTGATCTCGCGTCCGCCGCGACGGACGGTCACGCCGGTCAAAAGCTCGGCGCCGGTCGAGCCCTTGCGCGGTGTGGTGGTGTAGCGGACGACGCGGTCGGGCATGTCCATCGGGAAGCGGCGCTGGTCGTACGGGACGTCGCGCCCTTCCCCGACCGAGTACCGTTTTCCGGCGCCCTGGGTCAGGACGACGCCCTGGACTTCCGCCTTGCCCTCGACGACCTGGACCTCGGTCTCGCCGGCTTCGTCGACGTCGACGGCGAACCGGGTGCCGCGATCGACGATCTTCGTGAGCGGCGTCTCGACCGCGAACCCTTCGGCGCCCGGGGCGACGTGGACCGAGCACTTCCCGTAGTTGATGCGGAGGCGCATTGCGTCGCGGACTTCGAAGACGGCGGGCCCTTCGACGATGGCGGTGACGCCGCTGCGGAAGCGGAGCTCGGCGCGACCGGACTTCAGGGGATACTCGCGGAGGGGGACGATCTCGGAGCCGACGCGAAGATAGTCGCCGGCGCCGAAGAATCGCGCCGAGGCGCTCTGGAGGAGCACGGCGGCGGGCTCGGCCTTCGATTCGCGGGTCAGGAAGAACAGAAGGGCGCCGCAGAACAGGACCGCGGCGGCGGCCGCGACGATCCAGCGGTTCGGACGGCGCCGCGCGTGGGGGACCCGTCCGGCGGCGTGGGTCTGGCCGAGCGCGAGGTGGAGGTCGAGGTAGTCGAAGTAAAGCTGCCGGGCGGCGGGGTCGCCGGCGAGGAGCTGCTGGAGCCGCTCGTGCTGCTCCGGCGTGATCGTGCCGTTGGCGACGGCGGCGACGAGATCCATCAGCTCGGCGTGCGCGTCGGGGCGGGTCATGCCTTTCCTCCCTGGAGCCCGACCCGCAGATCCGAGCACTCGAGGAGGCGCTTGCGGAGCAGGTTGAGGCGGTTGTAGAGCGTCTGGGCGGCCCGTCCGTCGCGGGCCGCGAGCTCGCGGATGCTCTCTTCGTCGACGTAGGCGCGCTGGAGGAGCTCGCGCTCGCCCTGGTCGAGCTTCTTCAGACACTCCTGAAGGGCGGCGACGCGGTCGTCGCGCTGCTTAAGGGTTGCGGTGCGCTCCTTCGACAGGGTTTCCAGGAGGGCCTCGCCGAACCGGAGGCGATCGCGCGACGCCACGCGGACGAAGTTGCGGACTTCGTAGAAGGCGACGCCGCACGCCCACGAGAGGAAATCGGAGCCCGGGTCCCACTGGTCGAACTTCTGCCAGAGGATGAGGCTGGTGCGCTGGAAGACGTCCTCGGCATCGGGCCGGTGCGGAAGGAGCGAGAAAAGGTAGGCGAAGAGCCGGTCATGATGGAGGGCGAACTCCTTGAGGAACGCCTCCGTGGGTTTCCCGGCCGCCCCTGGCTCCATGCAGATAAACGTACAGCCGGGACCGGGTTTACCGGCGAATCGTGGAACAAAAAAGACGGTCTTTTTTGTTCCCGTCAGGCGGCGGCGGCCATCGGGGTGGCGACCGCCGCGGGGGCCGAGCCCGGCGACATCAGCACGACGGCGTTGTCCAGGATGAGCCGGTAGAGCATCTTGAGCACCACGAACCGGGGGAACACCGAGAGCTGGAGGATCTGAACCACCGGCCGGAGCCCGTCGATCAGGCGAAGCACGTCCTCGAGCGCCTCCGGATCGACGGAAGCGGTTTCGCGGGAGATCGGGCCTTCGCTGATCACGGGCACGAGGCGCAGGTCTCGGATCGCCGACTTGATGCGGGGCAGGTCGTCGGCCCAGCGGGCCGCTTCGAGCGCGATCGTGTTGACATCGCAGTCCGCCGCGAACGCCGCGAAGGGGCCCTCGTCCACCTTCTCCGCCGGCAGCGCCTTCTGAAAGACGAACGTGCCGCGCTGCCAGGTGAAGAGGTCGCAGATCTCCTCGAGCATCCAGTCCTGGACGAGGTGGGCGACCGAGCCGCGGCTGGGCATGCCGCCGCGGACCGTGAAGCCCTCCGCGGGCGTGGTAAACCGGCCCAGCTTCCGGAGCAGCCGCTCCAGGCGATGGCAGCGCTGGGAGCCTCGGATGAGGCGGATGCCCGCCGGGGTGACGCGAAGGACCCGGCGGTCCGTGCCCGATTCGACGGTCAGGGTGCCGCTCGACCGGTCCAGCACCAGGGCCTGGACCAGATTGGCGAGGCTCAGAACCGAAAGATCTCCGCGGATGGCAGCCATTCTTCCCCCTCTCCAGAGTTCAACCCACGACTGTTCGGCGCCTGAACAATGTTATCGGACGTCTTTGACGGTTTTCTTGACCGAAATCGCACTTTCGGAGGCCCGCCAACGAACTCGCCGCCCCATTCGTCTGTCTTATGGGAAGAAAACGGCCGCCACGCGCTCTAATATAGAAGACTGGAAGGGTTGGAGCGGCTGCCCGGGGGAATCGGCTTTGGTTCTTAGGGCAGCTTTTTTTATCCCTGGAGA